>Ga0209594_1000018_pt1 | contig 150709 bp, 136 predicted proteins | sample AshMeaCrysSpring_FD_184126 | JGI IMG/M metagenome (GOLD analysis project Ga0209594, IMG submission 184126) | Groundwater microbial communities from Big Spring, Nevada to study Microbial Dark Matter (Phase II) - Ash Meadows Crystal Spring... | ecosystem: Environmental > Aquatic > Deep...
GCTCGGCCCGCGCGCCGTCGCCGTCGGGGCGCGGTGGCCGCTCGGCGCGGGGCGGGCGGTCGCCTCGGGCCTCGCCGGGGCGGCCGTCGCGTCGTGGCGCACGGTCGCCGGGCGGGCGGTCGCCGCGGGGCCGGTCACCGGGCGGGCGGTCGCCGCGCGGCCGGTCGCCGCGTGGGCGGTCGCCGCGGTCGGGGCGGTCTCGGCGAGGCCGGTCGGTGCGGGGCGCCAGCGTCTGCGTGACCGGCTCGAAGCCGGAGCCGCTGCCGATCACCTCGATGCGCTCGGGCTCGCGACGGGCGCCCTTGGGCGCCAGCACCTCGACGATGTCGATCCCGTCGAGGAGGAACTCGGCCTCGGCCCGCAGCACGTCACCGACCTTGCCGCCCGAGGGCAGCAGGGCCGCGGCGAGCACGCCCTTGGGTTCGCGCGCGCCGGCGGCCCGCCACGTCCACGAACCGTCAGGGCGCGTGGACGTGAGCTCGATCTCGATCCGGCGCGACATACGACCACGGTACCGGCTGCCCGCCGGGGCGGACCACACGCCATGCGGCAGCGTCGCCTACCGTCGCCGCCGTGCCCGTGTACGCGCTCGGTGACCAGGTCCCGGTGATCGACCCCGACGCCTACGTCCATCCCGACGCGGTCGTGATCGGCTCGGTCGTGATCGGCCCCGACAGCTCGGTGTGGCCGGGCGCCGTGCTGCGTGGCGACGGCGGCCGCATCGTCATCGGGGCGCGCTCGTCGGTCCAAGACGGCAGCGTGCTCCACACCACCCCCGAGCACCCGACCATCGTCGGCGACGACTGCGTCGTCGGCCACCTCGCCCACCTCGAGGGGTGCACCGTCGGGCCACACGCGCTCATCGGCTCGGGGTCGGTCGTCCTGCACCGCGCCGTCGTGCACCCGTGGGCGATGGTCGCGGCCAACGCCGTGGTGCTCAACGACCGGCACGTGCCGAGCGGCGCCGTCGCCGTCGGTGTTCCCGCCACCGTGCGCGAGGGCGCCGCCGACGCCGACGCCATCCGACGCGGCGTCGAGGTGTACGTGGCCAAGGCTCGCCACTACCGGGCCACGCTGCGCCGTGTCGACTGAGCGTGTCCTTCGCTGGCCGGTGACGGCGGCCGAGGCCGAGCTGGCCGCCGACCACCTCTGGCGCCGGGGGGCGGTCGCGGTGGGGGAGGAGGTCGACGGCGAACGCGTCGTGCTCACGTGCGCTTTCACGGACGATGCCGTGCTCGAGGCGGCGGTCGGGGCGCTGGCGCACCGGGGTGCCACCGTCGTCGAGGTCGACGACGGCCTCGACGCCTGGCGCGAGCACGCCGAAGCGGTGCACGTGGGGGAGCGGCTCCTCGTGGTGCCGACCTGGCGGGCGTCGGCCGACGGCGCCGAGGTGGTCGTCCGCATCGATCCCGAACGAGCGTTCGGGAGTGGTGCCCATGCCACCACGCGCCTCGTGCTGGCCGAGTTGATCACCCGCGTCCGGCCCGGTGACCGCGTGCTCGACCTCGGGTGCGGCAGCGGCGTCGTGGCGATCGTGGCGGCCCGCTTCGGGGCGTCGGAGGTGACCGGCGTCGACATCGACGACCACGCCCTCGCGGTCACGGTCGCCAACGCCGCCCGCAACGGTGTCACCGTGACGGTGGCCGCCTCGCTGGCCGACGTCGACGGTCCCTTCGACCTCGTCGTCGCCAACGTGTTGGCACCCGTCCTCCTCGAGCTGGCGCCGCTCGTGCGCGACCGGCTGGCCGAGTCGGCGACGGTGGTGGTGAGCGGCGTGCTGCACGACCGATGGCACCACGTGGCCGAGGCGCTGGTGCCGCTGGCCGTGACGGCGACGCAGACCCTCGACGGCTGGGACGCCGTAGTGCTCTCCACCCCGGCCAATTCCGTCACGTGACGAAACACGTGACGGACCGAGGGTGCGGCCGTACGGTGGGGTCGTGGTCGACCGCACCCAGCTCCGACGATGCGCCTGGTGCCAGCGCGGCTTCCGGCCGCCCGAGGACCGCGGACGCCTCCCGAGGTACTGCCGTGCCGGCTGCCGTCAGCGGGCCTACGAGGCGCGCCAGCGAGCCCACGAGCTCGGGGTGAGCGACGACGAGCTCGTGGTGGCCCGGGAGCGGCTGCACGCGCTCTACGACCAGCTCTGGGTGCTGGAGTGCGCCATCGACGACGTCGAGCGCGACCTGGCGGTGTCGGCCACGCTGCAGGACCACCGGGAGGCGCTGGCCTGGCTGCTCGACGCCGCCCGCCCGCTCCTGGCCCTCCGCTCCTGATGTGCCCAGAATCCTCGTTATGTCAAGTCGCGCCCTCGGAGACGGCCGGCGGTCGGGAGCGCTCCCCTCAAGTCCGCAGGGCGCCGGCGACGCGAGCGGTGACGGTGCCCGGGCCGCTCGTGAGCTGCACGCTCGAGCCGGCCGGCAGGGGCGGCGGCGCCAGCGGTGCCGTCCGGCCGTGCTCGTCGACCCCGGCCAGCACGACGAGCAGGTCGTCGCCGGACGCGCTGACCGACAAGGTGGCCACCTCGGCCGCTTTGGCGCCGGCGGCCAGCACCTCCTGGGCCGCCCGCACCGCGGCCAGCGACGCCGAGGCGGTGAGGCCAGCGGGGAGCTGCCAGTCGAGCCGCAGGGTGGTGCCGGTCTCTTCGTGGACGGCGGCCACCTCCACCTCCACCACCGCTCGGGCGTCGCCGCCCTCGGCAAAGGGTGAGGGCGCGTCGATCGTGTGGGCCACGGCCTCCCGCCAGCGCCGCTCGGCGCGCACCACCTCGAGGGCCCACAGGGTGGCCGGGTCGTTGCCGCCGGCCTGTGCATCGGTGAGCGTGGCCCGCAGCGCGTCGCGCTCCCCTGCCGCTTCGTCGAGGCGAGCCGCGAGCCGGCGGCCTTCCTCGCCGACGGCGCTGGCCCGCTCTCCCGCGGTGGCCGCCCGCTCGAGGGCCTCGGCCCGGGCGAGTGCGGCGGCGTCGCGGGCGGCCTCGGCATCCCTGCGGGCGGCCTCGGCGGCGGCCACGCGGGCGTCGGCGTCGTGGCGGGCGTGGTCGGCCGCCTCGGTGGCCGCGGCGCGCTCGTGCGCCGCCACCCTCGCCCGGTGGGCGGCGACGAGCGCGACCGCGAGCGCGACGGCCGCGACGACCGCGAGGACGATGACGACCACCAGCATCGGCGTCGGACCCTAGCCAGGGCCCGACGCCGGCTCAGACCTGCTCGACGGTGACGTCGATGACCTGCAGCGCGGGGTCGTAGCGGCGGGCGGCAGCCCCGGCCCAGCCCTTGGCCGCGGTGACGAGGCGCTCGTGGCCGGCCGGCACGTCGACGACCAGGGCCAGACGGCGGCCCTCCCGGCGGGCTCGCACCCGGATGGCCGAGGCGTCGACGCCTTCGGCGGCCGCAGTGGCGACGAGGTGCTCGTGCACGGCCTGGGCGTGGCCCTCGCCACCGCCGTCGGCGGCCAGGGCGAGCGCCTCGACGATGTCGCCGTCGAAGGTCGACACGTGGCCGGCGAACGGCTCGGTGCTCTGGCCGGCCGGCTGCAGCACCGGGACGCGGGCCCGCAGCGCGCACGCCACGCCGGCCTCGCGGTGGGTCGGGCGCTCGTCGATGGGGTCGCGGACGAGGAGGGCGACATCGACGGCCTGCTGCTCGAGGGGGCAGCCGGACACGTCCGGGAGTCCCGCACAGGGGAAGGACGGGGCTCCCGGCTCGTGACAGCGGACGACCTCGTGGCCGGCCTCGGTGAGCCGCGCCTCGTGGTCACGCGCGATGCCCGGCTCGCTCTCCAGCATCAGGATCCGCATGGCGATGCCCCCTCCCCGTGCGACGGTTCGGTCATCCTGCTGTCGCCTGCCTGACGGGCACAGGGCCCGAGGGTCCCGTCCGACGCGGACCATCGTCCCCTTCTGGTGGCGCTCGACGGGCCGTTGGTCGCCCTGCCCGCCTACGGTGCAGCGCCGATGCGACCCCTCCCCTGGCTCCTGGCCGCCGCGGTAGCGCTGGCTGCTTGCGGCTCCGGCGGCGGCGACGCCGGCCCGTCCTCCACGGCGTCCCCCACCACGGCGGCCTCCACGGTCGCGCCACCCACCACGGTGACGACGACGGTCGCACCGCCCACCACGGCGGCCACCACGACCGTCGAGCCGCCGGCGCCGGCCGGGCCGACGGCCTTCGTCGAGCCCGGGCCCTTCCCGGTGGGCACCGTCGAGCTCGAGCTCGGCCCCGGACGGCCGCTCACCGTCTGGTACCCGGCCGAGCCCGGCAGCGAGGCCGGTGTCGCGCCGGCCACCTACGACATGCGGACCTACCTCCCGCCCGATCTGCAGGCAGTGGTGGGCGGGCTGCCCGTCGAGGACACGAGCTACACGACCGCCGCCTTCCCCGACCTGCCCGGCGCCGCCACCGACGAGCCCTTCCCGACCGTGCTGTTCAGCCACGGCTTCGCCGGCTACCGCACGCAGTCGACGTTCCTCACCGCCCACCTCGCCTCGTGGGGCTTCGTGGTGGCCGCACCCCAGCACACCTCGCGTGACCTGGCGTCGGTGCTGAGCGGCGGGGCGACCGCCCAGGGCGCACCGCCCGACACCGAGGACCTCGTCGATGCTCTGGCGGTGCTGGAGGCGGCCCACCTGCGCGACGACGACAACCCGCTGGCCACGCGGGTCGACACCGATCTGGTCGCCGCCGTGGGTCACAGCGCCGGCGGCGGCGCCGCCTACCGTCTGGCCGGCGCCGACCCTCGCGTCGACACCTACGTGGCGCTGGCGGCGCCGCCCGCGCTCGGCCGGGAAGGCCAGGAGCCGCCCCCGGTGCCACCCCAGCCGAGCCTCTACGTGGCCGGCTCGGCCGACGTGATCGCATCGCTCGAGCGCATCGAGCAGGGGTGGTCGGCCACGGTGCCGCCGACGACCCGTCTGGCCGTGATCGATGACGTCACCCACCTCGGCTTCATGGAGATCTGCGAGATCGCCGTCGAGCAGGGTGGCGTGCTCAACGCCTTCGCGTCCGTGGGTGGCACCATCCCCGAGGTGATCAGCCGCCTGTTCGCCGACGGCTGTGACCCGAAGTACACCGCGGCCACCGACGCCCGGCCGGCCATCGACCACCTGACCACCGCCCAGGTCCGCTGGGGGCTCGGCATCGACGCCGCAACGGTGGGCCTCGACGAAGCGGTGGAGACCGCCTACGCGCCCCTCGTCGTGCGGCTCGAGACCAAGCTCTGAGCGCGCCGGTCCCGGCCGGCGCGTAGGGTGCGCGGCCATGCCGCTGCCCGCCGCCGGCCTGCCCGCCGCCCAGGTGCTCGACCAGCTCGAGGCGCTCAAGACCGCCGACGTGCGCTGGCACGACGGTCGGGCCTTCACGCTGGCGTACCACGCCGACGACGAGGTGCTGGCCCTGCAGCGCCGGGCCTATGCCGCCTTCTCCACCGAGAACGCCCTCAACACCGACGCCTTCCCGAGCCTGCGCACGATCCAGCACGACGTGCTCGGCATCGTGGCCGACTGGCTCGAGGGCGGCACGGAAGCGGCCGGGTTCATGACCACCGGCGGCACCGAGAGCATCCTCATGGCCGTGCTGGCGGCCCGCGAGCGCGGCCGGTCCGAGCGTGGCGTCACGGCGCCGAACATGGTGCTGCCCACGTCGGCTCACGCCGCGTTCGAAAAAGGCGCCCACTACTTCGGCGTCGAGAGCCGCCGGGTTCCCGTACGCGACGACTGGCGAGCCGACGCCGACGCCATGGCCGCCGCAGTCGACGGCGACACCGTGCTCGTGGTGGCCTCGGCTCCGCAGTACCCGCAGGGCGTGGTCGACCCGGTGGCCGACGTGGCCGCCATCGCCCTCGACCGGGGCATCAGCTGCCACGTCGACGCCTGCATGGGCGGCGTCACCCTCACCTACCTGAAGCGGCTCGGTCACGACTTGCCGGCGTGGAACTTCTCGGTCCCCGGCGTCACGTCGATCTCGGTCGACCTCCACAAGTTCGGCTACACGGCCAAGGGCGCGTCGGTGGTGATGCACCGCACGAAGGGTCTGCGGCGCCACCAGGTGTTCCTCACCGAGAACTGGCTCGGCGGGTTCTACGGCTCGTCGGGTGTGCTCGGCACCAAGAGCGGCGGGGCCATGGCGGCGGCCTGGGCGGTGCTGCACCACCTGGGTGACGAGGGCTACCTGCGCCTCGCCGCGCAGGCCCGCCGGGCCACCGAGGCGCTCGCCGCCGGCATCGACGCGACACCGGAGCTGGTGCTGTGGGCGCGGCCCGACGCCATGCTGCTGTCGTTCGGCGCCGCCGACCCCGACACCCTCGACGTGTTCGCCGTGGCCGACGCGCTGTGGCGTCGGGGCTGGTACGTCGACCGCCAGGGCCCGCCGCCGAGCCTCCACTGCACGGTGAACGCCGTGCACGACGGGCGCATCGACGAGTTCGTGGCTGACCTGCGGGCCTCGGTGGCCGAGGTGCTGGCGGTGGCCGGTCGCGGCGAGCGCGGTGCGTACGGCACCGTCGAGTGATCAGCTGGTCTGGCGGGCGCCCGGGCGACCGGGCTCGATCGTGAACGTGGCCGCGGTGGTGACCGGGCTCCCTTCGCGCTTCACGTCGTCGACGATGCGGTAGGTGGCCGTCCACGCGTCCGGCGTGATCTCGTGCAGCGAGTAGCCCCGGTGGCGGAGCTCCCCCCACACGATGTTCGGCAGCGCTTGGAGCGCCGGTTCGAATGCCTCCGGCACGTTGCCGTCGGAGGAGATCGACGTGGTGATGAGCTCGGTGGCCACGAGGGCGCCGGCGTCGTCGGCGACGTTGCCGACCCCGGCGAGGTGGATGTCGCCGGTGACGACCACGACGCTGCCTCGCCCGTGCTCGGCCAGCGCACCGACCAGGCGGCGGCGGGCCTCGGGATAGCCGTCCCACTGGTCGTGGTTGAGGATGGCGCCTCCGACCCTGGCGTCGGTGAGCACCACCTGGTTGCCGAGCACCGTCCACACGGCCTCGTCAGCGGCCAGCCGCTCCTCCAGCCAGGCCTCCTGGTCGTCGCCGAGCATCGTGCGCCCGGGGGCGGTGACCTCCGGGCAGGGCGGGTCGAGGCTCAGCGTGCGGTCGCCGCACGCCTGGTCGCTGCGGTACTGGCGCCCGTCGAGCAGCAGGAACGTTGCCAGCCGCCCGGCCCTCACCTCCCGGCGGATCGTGAGCTCGTCACCCACGGGCCGCGGCAACCGGACCGGCATGTGCTCCCACCACGCCCGGTAGGCGTCGGCTCGCCGCGTGGCGAACACGTCGGTGGGGTCGCCGTCCTGGCTGACGAGGCCGGCGTAGTTGTTGTCGACCTCGTGGTCGTCCCACACCACGAGCCACGGCGCCGCAGCATGGGCGCGCTGCAGCGCCGGGTCGGACCGGTACTGGGCGTAGCGTTCGCGGTAGGTGGCCAGCGTGGCCGCCTCCTCGGGTGGGTGGGCGCGGACGCGGCCCTCCCCCACGGGTTGGCCGGCGCCCTCGTAGATGTAGTCGCCGAGCCACAGCACGAGGTCGACGCGACGGGCGACGAGGTCGTCGTAGGCCGTGTACCAGCCGGTCTCCCAGTGCTGGCACGAGCCGCTGGCGACGACGAGCCGCTCGACCATTGCGTCGTCGGCCGGCATGGTGCGGGTGCGGCCTTCGACGCTCGTGAAGCCGCCGGCCGAGAACTGGTACGTGTACCACGTGTCGGGCGCGAGCCCGGTGGCGTCGACGTGCACGCAGAAGGCGTCGTCGCCGGTCGCGGTCACCTGGCCGGTCGCCACCTCTGCGCCGTCGTCGGCCGAGACCTGCCATGTCACCGTCGTGTCGGCGTCGACGTCGAGGCGCGTCCACAGCACGACGGCATCGGGCAGCGGGTCGCCCGAGGCCACCCCCCAGCGGAACGGGTCAGCGGCCAGCGGCGCCGTGGTCGTCGTCGGCGCCGCGGTCGTGGTGGGTGCCGTGGCGGTGGTGCCCGTGGTGGGCGGTGGCGCCGTCGAGGGGGTGAAGGTCGGGGCGGCCGGGTCGTCGTCCCGGCTGCATCCGGCGGCAACGAGCGCGGCCACGCCGGCCAGGAACGAGCGGCGCGACAGCCTCATGCCAGCAGCAGCCCGAAGAACGCCAGCCGGTCCAGGTGCTCGTCGAGGCGATCGGCATCGGCGCCGGCGGCCACCAGCGCCACCCGGTCGCGCGTGCCGTCGAGCAACGGCAGGAGTGAGCGCAGGTCGTCGTCGAGCTCGAAGGCGTCGTGGGTGAGCGTGATGGCGACCGGGTGCTTCCCGAGGAACCACCGGGCCACCGGGCTGGCCACCGGCCGCTCGCCCGCCGCCGGAGCCGCCGGCGGCTCGTCGGCACGCACCTCGGCGAGGTGGCGGCTGCGTCCGAAGGCATCGACCACCGACACGAGCACGCGCTCGATGTCGAGCGGCCCCAGCTCGAGGCCCAGCTCGCGAGCAGCGGCGGTGACGAGGGCCGGGAACGGGTGGCTGACGGGCCAGGCGTCGGAGGCGAGGCGAAGCACCTCGGCGGTGAGCGGGTGGTCGGTCTCGTACAGCGTCCCGTCGACGGCCTGGAAGGTGGCGGTGCCGTGGGCGTCGGTTCCGATCTCGTCGCAGCGGGCGGTGAGCGTGAGCCCGAGCAGTCGGTCGGCCTTGAGGTTACGGCTGCCGGCCAGGCCGGCCCGGCACAGCACCGCCCGCCGGAACGTGCGGTTGCGCACGAAGTCGAGGTACTGCTCGACCTCCATCGGGTCGTCGCTCAGGTCGCTCACCGCGTCGACCACGTGGGGCGGCAGGCTCGTGGTCATCGAATCGCAGAGATGGGCCTCCACGAGGAGCTCGAGGCCGTGGCGCGCCGCGTGCTGGGCGAAGTCGTAGACGTACACGGGGTCGTTGATCTCGCCGAGCTCGTCGTGCAGCAGCACGCCGTCGGCCAAGGGGTCGGCTGGCTCGGCGGCCTCGGCGGCGGCGGCCGGCACGAGCACGTCGGGTGAGGCACCCTCGGCGACGAGGCGCATGATCGCCCGGGCGGCGGCCACCTTGGCCCCGGACCCCTCAAGGTGGCGGGTGCGGAAGCGCATGAGGTCGCGCACGTACTGCTGGCGGTACCAGCCGGGCAGGGCGTTGAAGCTGACCATCGCGATGCCCTGCGGCGCCAGCACCGCCCCGCACAGCGCCAGCAGGCGGTCACGCACCGCCGGCGGCACCCACGAGTAGAAGCCGTGGGCGATGACGAGATCGAACGAGCCCAGCTCGGCCGGGTCGAGCGCCATCACGTCGGCCACCCGCAGTGTGACGTTGGCCAGCCCCAGCCCGTCGACCGCTGCGGCGGCCTGCTCGATGTGACCCGGATCGAGGTCGAACCCGACGAAGCTGGCGTCGGGCAGGGTGAACGCCATCGCGCAGAGGTTGGCGCCGCCGGCGCAGCCGACGTCGAGCACGCGCCAGTGCTGCACCGGCGCCGGCCGCAGACCCATGAGCGACGCCACCGCCGCCAGCCGTCCGGGGTGGGTGAAGGCGTGGATCATGTCGGGGTAGGGCGACTCGGCGTAGGCGCTCATTCGAGGAGCCCTTCGTAGCGCAGCGCCGCCAGGCGATCGTCGACCTCGGACTCGTCGAGGCCCGTCAGTGCAGCGATGGCCGAGACGTCGCGCGTCCCGTCAGCCGCGTCGAGCACCGCCCGATCGGCCGCCTCCAGCTCGACCCGGCGGTGGAGCACGTTGGTGACGAGACGACCGCCGAAGCACCGCGCCGGCGTGAAGCCGAGCGGTGGTGCCGACTCGAGCGAGACGCTCGGCGGCGACCGCAGGAGGTCGACGAGCGCCGACGAGTGCAGGTGGGCCCGCAGCAGGTTGCCGGCCACCACCGGTGCCTCCTCGAGCCGCTCGGCCAGGGCCCGGAACGCCACCGGGACTGGTGCGGCCGCCATGAGGGCCGCAAAGGCCTCGCGGGTCGGGGCGTGGCCGGTGCGGAACACGGTGCCGTCGGGGACCAGCACCTCGCCGTCGGGGCCGGCGGCCCCGAGCGTGGTGACGTGCAGGTCGAGGAGCCCCTCGGCCCGCAGGCGGGCCGCCACCGGCTCGTCGGATCGCACGAAGACCGCCTTGCGGAACACCCGGTGTACGACGAAGTCGACGAGCTGCTCGAAGTCGGCCCGGCTGGAGGCCCGCCGTTCCAGCTCGGCCAGCACCTCGGGCGCGAGATGGCGAGGCACGCCGTCGGCCAGCTCGGCCTCGGCGAGGTAGGCCAGACCGTGCTGGGCGGCCTCGGCGATCAGCTCGCCCACGAGCACCGGGTGGTTGTGCTCCTCGAGCTCGTCGTGCAGGAGCACGCTGTCGGCCCATGCTTCCGACGCCAGCGCGCTGGTGGCGCGACCCTCGAGGTAGCTGCGCAGCGTGGCGGCCTGGATGTCGTGGTCGGGGTCCGGCACCGCTCCAGCGACGAAGTGCACGATCTCTCGGGCCGCGGCCGCCCTGGCCGCCGGGTCGTCGATGCCGCGGGTGGCGAACTGCATCAGGTCGCGCACCCCGAGGAGCGGGTGCCAGCCGGGGAACGTGTTCACGCTGACGTAGGCCAGGCCGCCGGGACGCACGATGCGCCCCAGCAGGGTGACGAGGGCGTGCGCGACGTCGGGCGGCACCCACGAGTGGACGCCGTGGGCCACCACGTAGTCGAAGGTGCCGAGCGCGTCGGCGTGGCGCAGGTCGAGGGTGTGGAGCTCCACGTTGGCGAGGCCGAGGCTCGTTGCGGCTCGCCGGGCCACGTCGATCTGGGCGCCCGACAGGTCGATCCCGACGAAGGTCGCCTCGGGGAGGCCGTAGGCCATCGGGAGCAGGTTGGCCCCGGTCGCGCAGCCGATCTCGAGCACCCGGGCGGTGCGGGGGTCGCCCGTCGGCCGGCCGTGCGCCGAGGCCAGCGCGGCGAGGCGGCTCGGGTGGGTGCAGGAGTACGACAGGTCCGGGTACGCGAGCGCGTCGTAGGCGTCGGTGTGCCCAGGCATCAGCCCACCCTATGCTCCCGCGCCATGCCTCAGACCTGGCCGCTGCGCTTCGGGATCTTCCTGCCCCCCATGCACAAGGTGGGCCTCCACCCCACGCTGGCGCTGCACCGCGATCTCGAGCTCGTCGAGCACCTCGACCGCCTCGGGTTCCACGAGGCGTGGATCGGCGAGCACCACTCGGCCGGCAGCGAGCTCATCGCGTCGCCGGAGGTGTTCATCGCCGCCGCCAGCCAGCGCACCCGCCACATCAAGCTCGGCACGGGCGTGAGCTCGCTCCCCTACCACCACCCGTTCATGCTGGCCGACCGGATCGTGATGCTCGACCACCTGACGCGCGGCCGCGCGATGTTCGGCGTCGGCCCGGGCCAGCTCACCTCCGACGCCATGATGCTCGGGATCGACCCCGAGCAGCAGCGCCCCCGCATGGAGCAGGCCTTCGACGTGATCATGCGGCTGTTCCGGGGCGAGACGGTCACCGAGAAGACCGACTGGTTCACCTGCGACGGGGCCGTGCTGCAGATGCGCCCCTATAGCGACTTCGACGTCGCCGTGGCCTCGTCGGTGTCGCCGTCGGGGTCGAAGCTGGCCGGCCGCTACGGCACCGGGATGCTGTCGATCGCGGCCACCGACCCGATGGGCTTCCAGGTGCTCGACTACAACTTCCAGGTCTGGAGCGACGAGGCAGCTCGCGCCGGCCGTGCCGCCGACCGTGCGCAGTGGCGCCTCATGGGGCCGATGTTCCTCGCCGACACCGAGCGGGAGGCCCGCGACGCCTGCCGCTACGGCCTCGAGTGGGTGTTCGATTACCTGAGCCACATCATCCCCACGGGGGGCGACGGCGTGCAGCGCTCCTACGACGAGCTGGTCGACAACCTCAACGAGACCGGCCGGGGCGTGATCGGGACGCCCGAGATGGCCCGGGCCCAGATCGAGCGGCTCGTCGACAAGACGGGCGGCTTCGGCTGCTACCTCTGCCTCGGCGCCGACTTCGCACCGTGGCGGGCCACGCTGCGGCACTACGAGCTGCTCGCCGAAGAGGTGATGCCCCACTTCGACCGCTCGCTGGCACCCGTGCAGGCCAGCTACGACCACGTGATGGGTGGCGGCACGAAGTACGTCGACGCCACGCTGTCGGCGCAGATGTCGTCGATCGCCAGCTACGAGCAGGAGCGGGCGAACCGCGCGGCCGAGGAGCAGCACGGGTAGTGTTCGGCTGCCGTCGACCCCTGGCGGGAGAGCTTGCCCGGCCGCCAGCCGGGTGGGCGCCGAAGGAGCAACCGCCCCGGAACCTCTCAGGCCACCGGACCGCCAGGGTGAGGCAACGCTGGAAAGCAGGGCGGCTCGCCGCCCTCACCGACGGGGAAAGCCCTCCGGGGCGAAGCTCTCAGGTGCAAGCGACAGCGGGGGCCAACCGAGCGTCCACCGACCCGGAGGCCCCGCCATGCCCGCTCCCGACCGCCCCCGCCTCACCGACCTCGAGCGGGGCACGCCGTTTGCTGCCCGCCACCACGGGGCCGACGACGCCGACCTCGCCGAGCTGCTGGCGGCCGTGGGCGCCGACTCGCTCGACGCCCTCACCGACCGGGCCGTCCCGCCGGTCATCCGCCGTCACGACCCCCTGCCGCTCCCGGAGGCCCACAGTGAGGCCGAGGTGCTGGCCCGCCTGCGCGAGCTGGCCGGGCGCAACGAGGTGCGCACGTCGCTGATCGGCCTCGGCTACCACGCCACCCGCACGCCGGCGGTGATCGTGCGGAACCTGCTCGAGAACCCGGCGTGGTACACGGCCTACACGCCCTACCAGCCCGAGATCAGCCAGGGCCGCCTCGAGGCGCTGCTGAACTTCCAGACGATGGTGAGCGACCTGGCCGGCCTCGACGTCGCCAACGCGTCGCTGCTCGACGAGCCGACGGCGTGCGCCGAGGCGATGACCATGGCCCGCCGCCTCGGCCGGCACGCCGACGAGGCGCCGTTCTTCGTCCACCACGACATCCATCCGCACACGCTGGCGGTGCTGCAGACCCGAGCCGAGCCGCTCGGGATCCGCGTCGTCACCGGTGACGCCTACGCCGAGGCGGCCTCGTCGGGCTGCTACGCCGCGCTCCTGCCCAACCCGACCTCGTCGGGCGAGGTGCTCGACTGGGCGCCCGTGGTGGCGTCGCTCCACGAGGCCGGCGCGCTGGCCGTGGTGACGACCGACCCGTTGTCGCTCCTGCTCGTGCGCTCGCCCGGTGAGATGGGGGCCGACCTCGTCGTCGGCTCCGCCCAGCGCTTCGGCGTCCCGATGGGCTTCGGCGGCCCGCACGCCGCCTTCCTCGCCTGCCGCGAGGCCAACGTGCGGGCGCTGCCGGGGCGCCTCGTCGGCGTGAGCACCGACTCGGAGGGACGGCCGGCCCTGCGCCTCACGCTCCAGACGCGCGAGCAGCACATCCGCCGGGAGAAGGCCACCAGCAACATCTGCACCGCGCAGGTGCTGCTGGCCAACATCGCCGGCTTCTACGCCGTGTGGCACGGGCCCGACGGGCTGACCGCCATCGCCGAGCGGGTCCACCGCCTCACCTCGATCCTGGCCGCGGGGCTGCGGGCCGGCGGTGTCGACGTCGTGAACGCCACGTGGTTCGACACCGTCACGGCCCGGGTGCCGGGTCGGGCCGATGCGGTGCTGGCGGCCGCCCTCGACCGTGGCATCAACCTGCGCCGGGTCGACGACGACCACGTGGGGGTGAGCCTCGACGAGACGACCACCGTGGCCGTGGTGGCCCAGGTGCTGGCGTCATTCGGGGTGCCGGCCGACCCGGTGGCCCTCGACGCCGGGGCGCCCGACGGGATCCCGAGCGGGCTGCGGCGCACCTCGGCCGTGCTCACCCACCCGGTGTTCCACCGCCACCGCACCGAGCACGAGCTGCTGCGCTACCTGCGCCGCCTGGCCGACAAGGACCTGGCCCTCGACCGCACGATGATCCCGCTCGGCTCGTGCACCATGAAGCTGAACGCGGCGGTGGAGATGGAGGCCATCACCTGGCCCGAGCTGGCGCAGCTGCATCCCTTCGCTCCCCTCGACCAGGCGGCCGGGATGATCGAGCTCATCGGCGAGCTCGAGGCCATGCTGCGGGCCTGCACCGGCTACGACGCCGTGAGCCTGCAGCCCAACGCCGGCAGCCAGGGCGAGCTGGCCGGCCTGCTCGTCATCCGCGCCTACCACCGCAGCCGTGGCGACACCGTGCGCGACGTGTGCCTCATCCCGTCGAGCGCCCACGGCACCAACGCCGCCAGCGCGGTGATGGCCGGGCTGCGGGTCGTGGTGGTGGCCTGCGACGACAGGGGCAACGTCGACCTGGCCGACCTGCGGGCCAAGGTGGCCGAGCACGCGGGGCAGGTGGCCGCCCTGATGGTGACCTATCCCTCCACCCACGGCGTCTACGAGGCCGGCATCCGCGAGGTCTGCGACGTCGTCCACGAGGCCGGCGGTCAGGTCTACGTCGACGGTGCCAACCTCAACGCGCTCGTCGGCGTGGCCACCCTGCCCGGCCTCGGGGCCGACGTCAGCCACCTCAACCTCCACAAGACCTTCTGCATCCCCCACGGCGGCGGCGGTCCCGGCGTCGGGCCGATCGGTGTGCGGGCCCACCTGGCCCCGTTCCTGCCGAACCACCCGCTCCAGCCGGCGGCCGGCCCGGCCACCGGCGTCGGCCCGGTGAGCGGCGCGCCGTGGGGTTCGGCGGGGATCCTGCCGATCTCGTGGGCCTACGTCAGCCTCATGGGCGCCGACGGGCTGCGGGCTGCGACGCAGCGGGCCGTGCTCAACGCCAACTACGTCGCCCGCCGGCTCGACGAGCACTTCCCGGTCCTGTACACCGGCGAGCACGGCGACGTCGCCCACGAGTGCATCCTCGACGTCCGCCCCATCGCGAAGGCCACCGGCGTCACGGCCGAGGACGTGGCCAAGCGGCTGATGGACGCCGGCTTCCACGCCCCCACGCTCTCGTTCCCGGTGGCCGGCACCCTCATGGTGGAGCCGACCGAGAGCGAGTCGAAGGCCGAGCTCGACCGCTTCTGCGACGCGATGGTGGCCATCAAGCGCGAGATCGACCGGGTGGCCAACGGCGAGTGGGCACTCGACGACAGCCCGCTGCGGTGGGCGCCCCACCCCGCCGCCGACGTGGCGACCGACGCCTGGGACCGCGTCTACTCCCGTGACGTCGCGGCCTTCCCGGCCGGCGCCGGCCGGGACGGCACGAAATACTGGCCGCCGGTGAGCCGCATCGACCAGGCCTACGGCGACCGCCACCTCGTGTGCAGCTGCCCCCCGGTGGAGGCGTTCGCCACCGCTTAGCGCTTGGCGACGAACGGCGTCGGCACCACCCGGCCGGCCAGGGTGGTGCCTCGCACGTCGACGGCCACGTCGGTGCCGTCGGCCACGTCTGGCGGCAGCCAGGCGAGGGCGATGCCGTGGCCGAGCACCGGGGAGAAGTTGCCGCTGGTGACCGTGCCGACGGCCTCGGTGCCGACGAGGACGGCACAACCGTCTCGCGGCGGCCGGCGCCCGTCGGTGGTGATGCCGCGGAGCCGTCGGGTCACACCGGCGGCCCGCTCGGCCTCGAGCGCCGCCTTGCCGCGGAAGGACGGCTTGGCCCACGCCACCACCCAGCCCAACCCGGCCTGCAGCGGCGTGATGCCCGGACCGAGCTCGTGGCCGTGGAGCGGCAGGGCCGCCTCCAGCCGCAGTGTGTCTCGCGCTCCGAGCCCGGCCGGCACCACCCCGGCCGCCAGGAGCGCCCGCCACAGGCGGGGAGCTGCATCGGCCGGCACCGCCAGCTCGACACCGTCTTCGCCGGTGTAGCCGGTGCCGGCCACCACGAGCGCCACCCCCTGCCAGTCGACCGGGACCACCCGGAAGCGCCCGACGGCGGCCGCCTCGGGCGACACGGTGGCGACCCGCTCAAGAGCCTGTGGGCCCTGGACGGCGATCACCGCTCGGGTGGCGGTGACGTCGGTGCCGCCGATGGCCTCGATCACCCGTGAGGTGTTCGAGGCGTTGGGCATCACGTCGAACAGGTCGGCGTCACGCCACCACACGATGATGTCGTCGAGCACCGAGCCGTCGGCGTCGTCGCAGAGGTGGGTGTACTGGGCCCTCCCAGGGGCGACCTTACCGAGGTCGTTGGTGAGGGCGTCCTGCAGCCGGCCGAGGGCGCCGGCCCCCTCCACCCGCACCGTGCCGAGGTGCGACACGTCGAAGGCCACCGCCGCCTGCCGGCAGGCGAGGTGTTCGGCAACCGTACCGCTCGGGTAGGCGAGCGGCATCTCCCAGCCGCCGAAGGGCACGAGCTTGGCGCCGAGCGCCACGTGCTGGTCGTGCAGCGGCGAGCGCTTGAGGGCGTCCGGGTCGGTCACCGGGCGGTAGCGCGCCGGCGCGCCACGTCACCGCCCTCGACCGGGGGGTGCAGCTCGATGGCGTCGTCGATCTCCTGCTTGACGCTGGCCAGCGGCAGCACGTTCAGCACGCCCTGGCCCTGGCGCAGCACGTCGACGAGCTCGTCGCCCTCGCACAGCATCACCGACTTGCCGGCGATCACGATGTGGGCTGCTGCGATGTCGGTCTTCACGTTGTCGCGCAGGAACGTGAACACCTCCCGCACGCTCTCGAGGCGGATGCCGGCGTCGAGCAGGTTCTTGATGACCTTCAGCTCGAGCAGGTCGCGGTAGCTGTAGCGGCGTCGGCTCCCGCTGCCGGTGGCGTCGACCAGCGACGGGCGGACCAGGTCGGTGCGAGCCCAGTAGTCGAGCTGGCGGTAGCTGATGCCGACGATCTCGGCCGTCCGGGTGCCGCTGAACCCCTCACCGCTCACGCCGCGTGCCTCCTCACCGAGCTCCCCGCAGGGACGACGACAACGCCGTAGTTACGGCGCTGTGATGCGGCACCCTACGAAAGGGCCGGCCCGTCGTCAACGAGGCCACCGTCACGGACAGGTGCCGTACGACTCGATCCCGGCGTCCAGGGCGGCCGGGCCGCCCAGGAGCCAGACCAGCTGCGGGCCAAAGGCGCGGAGGCGATCGCGCACCGGGGCGGGCAGGCACGCCTTCGGCGTCAGGAGCAGGGGCCCGGCCGGCGGTGCGCCGGCCAGAGCCACCCCGGCCAGCGCGTCGGCGAAGTCGCCCGACGTGGCCATCACCACGTCACTGGCCGTCGGCAGGCCGTCCCAGACCCGGATCGCTCGCACGTGGACGTCCGGGTCGGCGATCTCGGTGAGTGGTGCCAGCACCCGCAGCGCGTCGCGCGTGGCGGCTCCGAGGGTGACGCCGTCGCCCACCGCCACGATGCTGGTGGGCGCCAACCGGGCCAGCAGCGACTTGGCGCTGTCGGGAAGGCCGGCGTCGCCCACGAGGACGAACGGCTCGCCGAAGGTGGCCGCAGCTGCCGAGGCGGCCAGCGGGTCGGCGAAGGCGGCGCCGCCGGCCACCCACACCCGCCCGCCCGTCGCGCCGGGCCACACCATCTCGCCGAGCAGCCGGGCGGTGTCGTAGCGGTCGGTACCGCCCCGGCGCTCCACCGTGACGCCCGTGATGGCCGCCACCTGCCTCACCACGGCGTCGGCCACGGCCTGCGGGCCGCCGGCCACGACCACCCGCGAGGGGCGCAGGTACCGCAGCGCCGCTGCGGTGATGTCGGGTACCCGATCGCGGGCCACGAGCAGCACGGGTCCGCCGAGGCGGCTGGCCGTCACCCCGGCGGCCACCGAGTCGGGGAAGTTCTCGCCGGTGGCCACGAACACGACCCCGCCCGGGTCGAACGCGGTCGCCACATCGGCGGCCGTTCCGTAGCGGTCGGCGCCCCACAGCCGCACCATCGGTGGCCCACCCGCCACCACCGAGCGGATCCACGGGAGGCCGGCCGGCATCCAGGCCGCCACCGTGTGCAACCAGCAGCCGGCCGGTCCGTAGCTCGTGAGGCCCACCTGCACCCAACGGCCGGCCTGCTGCGTGAACAGCGGCCCACCCGAGTCGCCGTTGCAGCCCGACACGTTGGGCGCGTAGGTGCACAGGCTCGTGCCGGGGTCGAAGATGGCGCCGATGATCGTGTCGTTCTCGTCGCACTGGCGGTCGTCGACGACCGTCATCGAAGCCTGGAGGAGCACGTCGCTCGGCGGCAGGCCCGACCCCGGCACCCCCCACCCGAGCGTGCGCGACGGCGATCCGGCCGCCCAGGACTGGGTGTCGGCGTAGTCGGCCAGCGGCGCCGGCGACACCACCGGGGCCGGCGTGTCGAGCTGGTACAGGCCGAAGTCGTAGCGCAGCAGCGACGGCGACGACGTGTAGAACGGATGACGCAGACCCGTGGCGCCGATCGACCAGGTGAGGCCGGTCAACGTCGTGCCACCGCCCGACACCGTGGCCCGATCCTCGATGCAGTGCCCGGCGGTGAGCACCCACGACGGCGCGATCACCGTGCCGCTGCACAGCGCCCCGGCGACGGTGACGATGCGCACGACGCCCGACGCCAGCGCCGGGTCGGGGCTCGTGCCCCCGACGATGAAGGGCTGCGCGCCGGTCGCGGGCGCCTCGGCTGCTGCCGGCGGGCCGGCGGCCAGCGCCAGCGCGGTGGCCACCAGCGCCACCCTTGCCTTCGTCCGTGCTCTCACCCTGGTTCCTTCCGTGGGGCGACTCGGGAGCCGGCGGGAGCGCCGGCGCGTCCGGTCAGTTGCCGAAGTCCCAGGCCTCACCCTGGGCGTACTGGCCGAGGACGTTCTTCGCGATGAGGATGCGGTGCACCTCGTCGGGGCCGTCGGCGATGCGCAGCGTGCGAGCCCCCTGGTACATGCCCCACAGGGGCAGGTCGTTCGACACGCCGGCGGCGCCCCACACCTGGATCGCCCGGTCGACGACCCGGGTGTAGGCGGCCGGCACGAACACCTTGATGGCCGAGATGTCGGTGCGGGCCCCGTGGAGACCCTGGTCGACCTTCTCGGCGCAGTGGATCGTCATGAGCCGGGCGGCCTGGATGTCCATGTAGCTGTCGGCGATGAAGCCCTGCACGAACTGCTTGTCGGCCAGCAGGCCGCCGTGCACCTCGCGGGTCTGGGCCCGCTCCACCATGAGGTCGAAGGCCCGCCACATCTGCCCGATGCTGTTCATGCAGTGGTACACCCGCCCGGCGCCGAGACGGTCTTGCGCGGCCTGGTGGCCCTCCCCCACCCGGCCGAGCGCGTTCTCCACCGGGACCCGGACGTCTTCGTACTTCACCTCGCAGTGATCCGACTCCTTGCGGCCCCACACACCGATGCCCCGCACGATGTTCACGCCCTTGGCGTTGGTCGGCACGATGATCTGCACCATCGGGCCCTTCTTGCGGTCGGTGGCGCCCGGCTCCACCACGCGGCACATCACGATGAAGAAGTCGGCCGCGATGCCGTTCGAGGTGAACCACTTGTGGCCGTTGATCACCCAGTGGTCGCCGTCGCGCACCGCCGTGGTGTCGAGCGAGCGCGGGTCGGAGCCCGGGTTGTGGGGCTCGGTCATGGAGAACCCCGACTCCATCGTCCCGTCGATGAGGGGCAGGAGCCACTGCTCCTTCTGCGCCGCCGTGCCGTACTTCACGAGGATCGACTGGTTGCCCGAGTTCGGCGCTACCACCCCGAAGAGGCGGGCGGCGCCGATCGCGTAGGCCAGCACCTCGTTCATGTAGGCGTGGGCCAGGAAGTCGAGGCCCATGCCGCCGTACTCCTGCGGTAGGTGGGGCGCCCACAGCCCGGCCTTCTTCACGCGCTCCTGCACCGCCGCCCGCAGCTCGAGGGTGGCCACCCGCTCGGCGTGGCTCTGGCGCTCGGCGTCGGCCCACAGCACGGCCTCGTTCGGGAGGATGTCCTCGTTCACGATCTCGGCCGTGCGACCGCGCAGGTCGTTGATGCGCTCGTCGAGCGTCGGGATGGGCTTCACGTTCATGGGCACGGGTGCCATCATCGCGCCCGCGACCGGCGAGTCCGCTCCCGGGCCTAGGCGAAGTCCTCCGGCCTGACGTGCTCGATGAAGTCGCGGAACTCGTCGAGGATCTCCTCGGGCTCCGCCGTCTCCTCGGCCTCGTCGGTCTGCTCCTGGCCCGCCTCGTCCATCACGCGCTCGGCGACGAACAGCGGGCTGCTCGTGCGCAGCGCCAACGCGATGGCGTCGGACGGACGGCTCGACACCACATGGGGGGCGCCGCCGACGACCAGGTGGAGCTCGGCGAAGAACGTGTGGTCGCGCAGGTCGTTGACCACCACCTGCTCGAGGCGGGCGCCCAGCTCACCGAGCACGTCGCGCAGGAGGTCGTGGGTGAGCGGCCGCGGGGGCACGACACCCTCGATCGCGTAGGCGATGGCGGTGGCCTCGGCGCCACCGATGTAGATCGGCAGCACGCGCCGTCGCCCCTGCGTCTCGCGCAGGAGCACGATCGGCGTGTTGGCCGGCAGCTCGAGCCGGACCCCGAGCAGCTCCACGGGGATCACGGCTGCACCCTACTCACGCCTCGTACGGCTTCAACGCCGTGCGCAACAGCGACGAGCGCAACTCGTCGCCCAGGCGCTCGAGCTCGGCCAGACGCCGGTGCGCCTCGCCGCGCGCCTGCGGGTTGCGCTGCTTGACGAGCGGCAGGACCACCTGCTCGAACAGCCCTGCCTCGCGGTCGGCGGCCACCTTGTACATGCGCAGGTGGCGGGGCTCCACGCCGTGGCGGGCGAACGCGGCCGCCAGCCGGGCGACGACGAGCGCATCCTCGTCGTAGTACACCGTGCGGCCCATCTCCTTGCCGGCCAGCAGCCCGTACTGCTCCACCTCGCGCAGCTCCGCCGCAGTGAGCCCGCTGGCGGTGGCCAGCTCGTCGAAGGTGAACGACGCGCCGCCGAGCAGCTCGACCGGTGGGTCGGCGACGACGGACAGCTCGCGCTCGGCCAGAGGCCGCCCCGCCGAGGGATGGCCTCGGCGCGACCCGATCCCGGGCTCGGGGCGCTGGCCGCTCGAGGCCATCCAGATGGGCACCCGCTCGGCCGCCGTCTCCGGGGCGGGATCGGGCGCGACGGTCAGCAGCGGCGGGTCATCGGGCACCGGCTCACCGCTCTCGAGGCGGTCCTTGATCACCTTGAGCGGCAGGAAGTGCTGCTTCTGCTCCCGCAGGATGAACCGCAGCCGCTCGACGTCGGGGTCGTAGAACTTCCGGTAGCCCGACGGCGTCCGCTCCGGGTCGATGAGCCCCTGGCTCTCGAGGAAGCGGATCTTCGAGATCGTGACGTCGGGGAACTCGTCTTGCAGGAGGGCGAGCACCTCCCCGATCGACAGGTAGCTGCGGTCGCTCACTGCTGCTCGTCGGGGCCGGCGAGGAAGACGAGGCGGAACTTCCCCACCTGCAGCTCGTCGCCGTGGGTGAGGCTGGCCTCGTCGATGCGGTGCTGGTTGAGGTAGGTGCCGTTGAGCGAGCCGACGTCGCGGGCGACGTAGCCGTGGGGGGTGTGCTCGACCTCCACGTGACGTCGAGACACGGTGATGTCGTCGAGGAACACGTCGGAGTCGGGGTGGCGCCCGAGGGTGGTGACCGGCTTGTCGAGAAGCACCCGGATGCCCGCCTCGTGGCCCGAGCGCACGAGGAGGAGGCCGGCGCCGGCCGGCAGGTCGCTCAGGCTGACGACGACGTCGTCGTGGGGGCCCGGAGCGTCCTGGAGCGGGTCGCTCGGCTGGAACACGATCGTGCGGTCGTCGCGGCCGACGTCGAGCGGCTGCCCGCACGACGAGCAGAAGTTCGAGCCGGCCGGGTTGCGGTGGCCGCAGTTGTTGCAGAACAGGAACGCCATCGCGCCGGCGCTCAGCCCGCGACGAGGGCGTCGTAGGCGGCCGCGTCGAGCAGCTGCGCGACGTCGGCGGGGTCGTCGACCTCGAGCACGAACAGCCAGCCCTTGCCGTACGGGTCTTGGTTCACCACCTCGGGCTCGTCGCCCAGCGCCTCGTTGACCTCCACGACGGTGCCGGCCAGCGGGGCGTAGATGTCGGAGACCGACTTGGTCGACTCGACCTCGCTCACCGAGGCTCCGGCCGGCACGTGCGTACCGACCGTCGGCAGCCCGACGAACACGATGTCGCCCAGTGCGTCTTGGGCGTAGTCGGTGATGCCGACACGCGCCCGACCTCCTTCGAGGCGGACCCACTCGTGGTCGGTGGAGTAGCGCAGATCCCCGGGCACGGCCATGACGCCGACGTTAGCCGTGTTGGGGGTGGGCGCTCCCGGGTGGCCTCACCTGACCATCTGGCGGATGCGGCGCACGTACTCCTGGGCGAGCCGGCGGGCGTCGGCGTCGGTACCGGCTTCGGCCCACACGTGGGTGACGGGCTCCTCCGGGTCGGGCAGCGCCAGCACCCAGCCGTCGTCGTGGAGCACCTTCACCCCGTCGACGAGCACGAGCTCGCGACTGGCCTGTTCGACGAGGCTGCGCATCACGAGGCCCTTCTGCTCCCAGGGCGTGATCACCGTCTCGTGGCTCAGGTGCACGCGTGGCTGGCGCTCGACGACCTCGGAGAGCCGGTCGCCCTGGCGGGCCAAGAGGTCCATGATCTTCACGAGCGAGGCCGCGGCGTCGAAGGCGGGCAGGAACCCCGGCAGGATGAACCCGCCCTCGCCGTTGGCCGCGAAGCCGACCCCCGGCTCGGCGGCGGCGTCGGCGAGCGCAGCGGCCGAGAGCTTCGTGTAGCGGACCTGCTTGCCCTTGGAGGCGGCGATCCGCTCGACGTGGGTGGTGGTGCTCACCGGCACCGCCACCTGGTGACCGAGCAGGTGGTCGCACACGAGGTCGACGTACACGAGCAGCGTCTCGGTGTCGGTCAGGGGGTGGCCCTGGTCGTCGATGAGGCTGAGCCGCTCGCCCGACGGGTCGAGCACGGCGCCGAGGTGGGCGCCGGACGCCCGCACCAAGCTGGCGACCCGCTCGGCGGCATCGTCGCGGTCCCAGCCCATCATCCCCATCGTCGACGCGTACGGGTTCACGGCCAGCACGTCGGCGCCCAGCTTGGCCAGCACGTTCGGCATCACGAAGCTGGTGGCGCCGTAGCCGTAGTCGACCACCAGCTTGAACCGGTGCGACCGGATGGCAGCGTGCTCGACGATGCCTTCGAGCGCCCCGGTGTAGTCCTCGAGGGCCCGGGGCGGGAACGTGATGTCGCCGATCTCCTCGGGCAGCACCCGGCGGTAGTCCTCCCGCTGGAACAGCCGCTCGATCTTGCGCTGGGCGTCCTCGCTGATGTCGGCCCCGCTGGTGTCGAAGAAGCGCACCACGACGCTCTGGGGATCGTCAGGCTCGAGGCGCACCGACATGCCGCCGAAGGCCCGAGGTGTGCGCACGATGAACCGGGTGACCGGCATCGAGGCGACCTCGAGGTCGATCACGTTCACACCGGCGGCGTTGAGGCCGGCCATCATCGCCCGCTTCAGCATGCGGGCCGAACGGCTCGAGTCACGGGACGTGACGACGGTCGTCCCCTTCTTCAGGCTCGTGCCGTAGGCCATCGCCACCTTGGCCGCCATCTCCGGCGTGACGTCGACGTTGGCCAGGCCGCTCACGCCGTGGCGGCCGAACAGGCTTCGGGCGCCGCGGCTCTCCCAGACGATCGAGGAGTTGACGACCGCACCCTCCTCGACGGTCTTGAACGGGTAGACCTTCACGTCGGAGCCGAGGACGGCGTTCTCGCCGACGTAGACCTCGTCGCCGAGCACGACGCCCTCGTCGCAGCGCACGTTGGCCCGCAGGTTCGTCCCCTTGCCGGCCACCGTGCCCCGCAGCGAGGCGTTGGCGGCGACGTAGACGTTGTCGTGCAGCACGCTGCGCTCGAGGCTGGCGCCGGACAGGACCCGCACGTTCGAGCCGAGCACGACGTACTCGCCCAGCTTCACCCCTCGCTCCACCTTGCAGCCGGGGCCGATCACGGCCGGGCCGCTCACCTGGGCGTCGGGCGACACCTCGGCCCCCTCTCCGAGCCAGACGCTCTCGGCGATGCGGAAGCCCGGGATGTCGAGCTGCACGGCCTGGTCGAGGACGTCCTTGTGGCTGCGGAGGTAGGCGTCGAGGGTGCCGACGTCCTCCCAGTACCCGTTGACCACCGCGCCGAAGAGCGGCTTGGCGTCGGCGAGCAGCTTCGGGAAGACCTCGCCCGAGAAGTCGACCGATCGGCCGTCGGCGATGTAGTCGAAGATCTCCGGGTCGAGGACGTAGATGCCGGTGTTGATGGTGTCGCTGAAGACCTGACCCCAGGTCGGCTTCTCGAGGAAGCGCTCGATGCTCCCGTCCGGGCGGGTGATGACGATGCCGAACTCGAGCGGGTTCTCGACCGCGATCAGCCCGATCGTGGCCGTGGCTTGCCGTTCGTCGTGGAAGGCCACGAGGCGGGTGAGGTCGATGTCGGTGATGACGTCGCCCGAGATGACGAGGAAGCGCTCGTCGAGCAGGTGCTCGGCGTTCTTCACCGACCCAGCCGTGCCGAGTGGGGTGGGCTCGTCGGCGTAGGAGATCTTCACGCCGAACTCGCTGCCGTCGCCGAAGTAGTTCTTGATGGCGTTGGCCATGAACGCGACGGTGACCACGATGTCGTCGAACCCGTGCCGGCGCAGCAGGCTGACGACGTGCTCCATCATCGGCCGATTGGCGATGGGCAGCATCGGCTTGGGCGCGTTGGAGGTGAGGGGCCGCAGACGGGTCCCCTCGCCACCGGCCATGATGACGGCCTTCATCGTCCACGCGCCTTCCTGCCCTCGGCGAGGGCCGCTCGTACTCGGGGCACGTAGGTGACGGCCGACCAGAAGCTGAACACCAAGCCGGGCACGGCCGCACACCATCCGAGCACCGTGTAGACCTCATGGAACCCGACATCGCTCGCTCCGAGTAGGAGCAGGGGGAACGCGATCATGAGGCCGAAGGTCCCGGCTTTCCCGGTCCATTGCACGTCGAAGCGCTGCATGCCGAAGGCGGTGGCCACCACCATCATCCCGCCGACGACCAGCTCGCGGGCCACCACCACCACGCACAGCCACCGCGGCACGCCGCCGTCGAGGAAGATCGCGGCGAGGCAGCCGATGAACAGCACCCGGTCGGCCACCGGGTCGAGCACCTTGCCGAGCTCGCTGACCTGGTCGAACCGGCGAGCGATGTAACCGTCGACCCAGTCGGTGCAGCCGAGCAGGGCCAGCAGCACGGCGGCGGCGGCGCGGTCGTCGTTGCCGAGCAGGATCCACCAGAACAGCGGCACGCAGGCCAGGCGCGCCGCCGTGATCACGTTGGGGATGGTGAGGACCCGGTCGGACGCCGGGGCGCTCGGCGCGGCCACGGGGCGACACTAACGCCGGCCCCGTCGGCCCGGTCGGGCCGCCGTCGTAGATTCCCTCCATGGCCACGATCTTCACCCGCATCATCGACGGCGAGATCCCGGGCACGTTCGTGTGGCGCGATGAGCGGTGCGTGGCGTTCCTGTCGATCAACCCGCTGGCGACGGGCCACGTGCTGGTGGTCCCGATCGAGGAGGTCGACCACTGGGTCGACTGCGCGCCCGAGCTCAACGCCCATCTCTTCGCGGTCGCCCACGCGATCGGCCAGGCCCAGCACGCCGCGTTCGGCTGCGAGCGGGTGGGGGTGATCGTGGCCGGCTACGAGGTGCCCCACCTCCACGTGCACGTGATCCCGACCGACTCGATGAGCCAGCTGTCGTTCGCCAACGCGGCGAGGTCGGTGACCCGCGACGACCTCGAGGCCGCCGCGGAGCGCATCCGGGAGCAGCTGCGGGCGGTCGGCCGCGCCGAAGTGGTCTAGGCGCCGCCCTGCACGCTGCGCAGGAAGGCGCGGGTGCGGGCCGTCTCCTCGGGCGTGCCGAACTCGCTGCCGCCGAACTCGGTGACGCCGGCGGCCGCCAGCTCGTCGAGCACGGCCCGGCAGGTCGCCTCGTCCCCGACGATCGCGAGGTCGCCCGGCCCGGCGGCACCCTCCTTGTCCATCATCGCCCGGTAGCTCGGCAGGGTGCCGTAGATCGCGAACACCTGGTCGGCCCGGGCCCGGGCACCGGCCACGTCGTCGGTGACGCACATCGGCAGGGCGGCCACCACCTGGGGCATCGGTCGCCCGGCCGCCTCGGCCGCCGCCCGCAGCGTGGGCACGGTGTGGGTGGCGATGGTGGCCGGACCGGTCATCCACAGCAGGGTGCCGTCGGTGCGCTCGGCGCACAGCTTCAGCATCTGGCTCCCGAGCGCGGCCACCAGCACCTCGGGGCGGGGGGCGACCAGGTCGGTGAAGGTGTTCACGCGGTACTGCTGACCCTGCACGTTGGCCGGCTTGCCCTCGAGCAGCGGCAGCAGCACGTCGAGGTACTCCCGCAGGTGCTGCACCGGCTTGTCGAACGAGTAGCCCCACATCTGCTCCACCACCGGCTTGTGGCTGAGGCCGATGCCGAGCCGCAGGCGTCCCCCGGTGGCCTGGCTCACCGTGAGGGCCTGCTGGGCCAGCATCGACGGGTGGCGCGGGAACGTCGGCACCACGGCGGTGCCGAGCGTGATGTCGGGCACCTCGTGGCCGATCACGGCGTAGGCGGTGAGAGCGTCGAGCCCGAAGATCTGCGGGGTCCAGAACGACCCGAAGCCCGCATCGTGGGCCGAGCGCACCTGCTCGGTGAGCGAGGCCAGCGCCGTCCGGCCACGAGTACCCGAGCCGAAGATCCCGATCCTCACCACGTCTCCCTTCGCCCGGCGGGCCCTCCCGCCGTGGTCAGAACAACGTACCGGTGGCCTCGGGCCGGTCCCCCATCGTCGGGTCGACCGCCTCGACGAGCTCGGGACCCTTGTTGCGCACGTTGTTCACCGCCGTCGACACGGGGTGGAGCACGAGGACGTCGTCGGGCGCCGGGCCGAGGAGGGCCTGGAGCGCGGCCAGGTCGTGGTGGTCGGGGTCGAGCCACGCGGCCCAGTCGTCGGGGGCGAGGATGGCCGGCATCCGGTCGTGCACGGGCGCCATGGTGGCGTTGGCGTCGGTGGTGACGATGGTGGCCGAGTGCAGCCAGGGTGCGTCGGGCCCGGCGGCCGGGTCACGCCACACGGCCCACAGCCCCGCGAAGGCGAGGGGGGCGCCGTCGGCCCGGGTGATGTACATCGGCTGCTTGGCCGGCTTGCCCTTCGCGGTGAGGCGGCCGGGCACGACCTGCCACTCGTAGAACCCGTCGGCCGGGACGATGCAGCGGCGCTTGGCGAACGACGACTTGAACGCGCTCTTGGTGGCCAGCGTGTCGGCCCGGGCGTTGATCATCTTCTGGCCGATCTTCACCTCCTTGGCCCACGACGGCACCAGGCCCCAGTGCACGGCTTCGAGCTGGCGGCCCTGGGCGGTCTGCACCACGGCGTAGACGTCGTTGGTGGGCGCCACGTTGTAGGAGGCGCCCAGCTCGGGTGAGGCCAGCGTGGCGTCGAAGTAGGCGGCCAGCTGGTCGGGCGGGGTGGCGGAGACGAAGCGGCCGCACATGGCCCCCACCCTACGGGTGGTCTAGGCGGCGAGCCGGTGGAGGCCGGGGAGGCGGCACACGAGGCCGTCGAGCATGAGCAGGCCGGTGGACCCTGCGGCCCGGATGCGCAGGGCGCCCTCGGTCGACCCGGTCGTCACCGCCACCTCGTGGCCAGCGCCCTCGACCATGCCCCCGTCGTAGCCTGGCCCGGTGACCCGGGGCCCCGAACCCACGCTGGCCGACTGGCTGGCTCGCCGCGAGGCGGCGGCGGCCGAGGAGTCGATGCGGTCGTACGAGGCCGGCGACCAGCTGATGGCCACCTGGTGGGACGGCAAGGCGCACGCCTACGCCGAGGCCCTCGAGCGCTTCGCCCACGACGAGGCTGCACCGAGCGGCCGACCCGACCTAGCCTCCGGCTGATGCCGAGCACCACCTTGTCGCACGAAGCCATGGTCCGCAGCCAGCGGTTCGGCCAGGAAGACGAGCCCTACGGCGTGGAGATCTACAACCCCGACGTCCAGCGGCGGGCCGAGTACGAGGTGGTGCTGCGGGAGGGCGAGCGCCTCTACGGCCTGCGCACGAACACGCTCAAGGCCGGCGAGCGGGTGGTGGAGGAGATGGCGATCGACGGCGGCGAGATCACCGTCGTCGGCCGCGTCGACATCGTGCTGACCTGGCCGGTGCCGCTCCCCGACCGGGTCTGACCGGTCAGGTCTCCCCGCGCCGCAGCACCCCTGCGTCGGTGAGCGCCGCGACGTCGGCGTCGGTGTAGCCGACCTCGGCCAGCACCTCCGCGTTGTGCTCGCCGAGCCGGGGCGCCACGAGGTCGAGGTCGCCGTCCATCTCCGAGAACCGCAGCGGGTTCCCCGGGATCGTGATCTCCCCGAGGACCGGGTCGGGCACCGTGCGCACCATGCGGCGGGCCTGGAAGTACGGGTGGTCCTTGGCGTCCTGGGGCGGCAGCACCGGCGCGCACGGCACCCGCTCGGCGTCGAGCGCCGCCAGCACGTCGGCGTCGGTGGCGAACGTGGCCATCCACGCCTCCACCATGGCGTTCAGCTCGTCGCGGTTGCGCTGGCGGGCGGCCAGGTCGGCGAAGCGCTCGTCGCGCTCGAGATCGGGCCGCCCCATGGCCCGGCAGAACCCCGGCCACTGGGCCGCCATCACGTGCAGCACGATCCACGCCTGGGGCCCCCGGTAGACGCCGACAGGGGCGGTGAGGCGTGACTGGTGCCCTCCCCGGTTCGGCACGTAGCGCCCACCGGTCAGCGGCGGGCCGTGCACCGACATCTCCTGGGCATGGAACAGCGAGTCGACCATCGCGATGTCGACGTGCTGGCCTCGCCCCGTGCGCTCGCGCTGGAACAGCGCGATGCCGATGCCAGCCACGGCGTGCACGCCGGCCGACACGTCGCCGATCGACGTGCCCACCGGCATGGGTGGCCCGTCACGAGGCCCCGTGAGGTGCATGAGGCCGCTCATCGCCTGGGCGATGAGGTCGAAGGCCGTCTTGTGGTCCCAGGGGTTCTCGGCCCTGCCGAAGCCGGAGATCGACGCCATCACGAGCCTCGGGTTGCAGTCGTGGAGCGCGGCCCAGCCGAGGCCGCGCCGGTCGAGCACACCCGGGCCGTAGTTCTCGACGAAGACGTCGGCGCCCTCGACGAGCCGCAGCACCACGTCCACGCCGCGCTGGTCGTGGAGGTCGACGCACAAGCTGCGCTTGCCGCGGTTCTGCTGGACGAAGTAGCCGCTGCGGCCGTCCTTCATCACGGCCAGGGTTCGGCTCGGGTCGCCGGAGGGAGCCTGCTCCACCTTCACGACGTCGGCCCCCAGCTCCGCCATGAGCCGCGTGACGGTCGGGCCGGCGAGGTAGTGGGTGAGGTCGACGACGCGCACGCCGTCGAGCGGCGGCAGCATCAGACCGGTTCCCCCCAGGACGGCACGGGCCGGAGGCTACCGTCGGGCGCCGATGGCACAGGCGGCGATCGAGCGGATGGACGGGCTCCTGGCTCGCTGGGAGCCGGCCGGTGACGGCCGGTGCGCGTTCCTCGCCTGCTACACCGTCATGACCCGCAGCATGGGCCGCGAGCTGGAGGCGGACACGTTCCACGACCCCGTGTGGGTGTCCGACCTCCTCGACCGCTTCGCCGACGCCTACTTCGACGCCGTCGACGCCTACGACCACGACGGCACGCCACCGGTGCCCTGGCGGATGGCGTTCGACGCCGCGCGCGGTGCCGACCTGACCGTGCTCCAGCACCTGCTCCTCGGCATCAACGCCCACATCAACTTCGACCTCGTCGTGGTCCTGTCCGAGCTCCTGCGGCCCACGTGGGCCGGCCTCACCGAGGTCGACCGCGACGGCCGCCAACGCGACTACGACGAAGTGAACCGGGTGATCGCCCGCACCGTCGGCGCGGTGCAAGACGACGTCGTGGAGGAGATCGCGCCATCGCTGCGGGCGGTCGACGCCGTGCTCGGCCCGATCGACGAGTGGATGGCGACGCGGGTGCTGCGGCGCTGGCGCGATCGGGTGTGGAGCGACGCCGTCACGAACGCCGCGCTCGACGACGCATCACGGCCGGAGCACCTGTGCCGGGTGGAGGCCCGGGCGACCGAGCGGGCCGAGCGCATCCTGCTGGGCGGCCGCGTGGCGGGGAGGCCCTGAGGTGCGCCGTATCCTCGTCACCGGCGCGCTCGGCCAGATCGGCGCCGAGCTGGTGCCGGCACTGCGGCAGCGCTTCGGGTCCGAGCACGTGGTGGCGTCCGACGTGCGCATGCCCCACGACCACGACGGCCCCTTCGAGTACGTCGACTGCACGCACACCCGCCAGATCGAGTCGGTGGTGCGCCGCTACGACATCGACACGATCTACCACCTGGCCGCACTCCTCTCCGCGGTGGCCGAGCACAAGCCGCGGGTGGCCTGGGACGTGAACATGGGCGGCGTCTACCGGGTGCTGGAGGTGGCCCGCGGCCACCGGTGCGCCGTGTTCCATCCGAGCTCGATCGGCGCCTTCGGGCCATCGACGCCCAAGGTCGGCACTCCGCAGGACACGGTCCAGCGACCCTCCACGATGTACGGCATCACCAAGGTGTCGGCCGAGCTGCTGTGCGACTACTACGCCAGCAGGTTCGGCCTCGACACGCGGGGCCTGCGCCTGCCGGGGCTGGTGTCGTACGCGGCGCCGCCCGGCGGCGGCACCACCGACTACGCGGTCGACATGTTCCACCACGCCCTGCGCCACGGTCGCTACACCTGCTACCTGCGGCCGGACACCCGGCTCGATCTCATGTACATGCCCGACGCCGTGCGGGCCATGATCGAGGTGATGGAAGCCGACCGCAGCCGCCTGGTGCACCACAACGCCTTCAATCTGGCCGCCGTGAGCGCCACCCCCGCGGAGCTGGCCGCCGCCATCGCCCGCAACGTCCCCGGCTTCGAGGTCCGCTACGAGATCGACCCCGTGCGCCAGGCCATCGCCGACTCGTGGCCCGACGCGGTCGACGACTCCGCCGCCCGCGACGAGTGGGGATGGTCCCACGAGTACGACCTCGAGGCGATGGTGGTCGACATGCTGGCCCACCTGCGCGAGGCGGCCATCTGATGCCCACCGGTCGTCTCGACGACGCGCTGCGCCGCCGCGTGGCCGACGTCGACCGGCGCGGCACGGCCAAGCGCCACGAGCCCGCCGTCATCGGGCTCGTGCCGGCGACCGGCGACCGCGGGCCCCGCTACCTGCTCGACGGCGAGGGCGACCGAGCGTTCCTGCGCATGAACTCGAACGGGTACCTCGGTCTGGCTCGGCATCCCCGCGTGGTGGCGGCCGAGGAAGCAGGTGCCGCTCGGTATGGCACCGGGCCCGGCGCCGTGCGCTTCATCAGCGGCACCTACGGCGTGCACCGTGACCTCGAGGCCCGCTTGGCCGCGTTCCACGGGCGAGAGGCCGCCGTGGTCTTCAGCAGTGCCTATGCGGCCGTGCTGGGCACGTTCGCAGCCCTCGTGACGCCCACCACGGCGGTCGTGAGCGACGAGCTCAACCACAGCTGCATCATCAACGGCATCCGGCTGGCCCAGCCCTCGGTGAAGCACGTCTACCGCCACCTCGCGCTCGGCGACCTGGCCGAGGGGCTGGCCGCGGCCGAGGGTGGCGACGGCGTGCTGGTGGCCACCGACGGCGTGTTCAGCATGCGAGGCGACCATGCGCCACTGGCCGAGATCGCCGCGCTGGTCGATGCGGCCGACGACCGGTTCGCCGACGGCGCCGTGCTGCTGGTCGACGACTCCCACGGCGTCGGTGCCCTCGGCCCCACGGGCCGCGGCACCGAGGAGCTCACGGGTGCCAGGGCCGACGTGCTGGTGGCCACCCTCGGCAAGGCGCTCGGCGTGAACGGCGGCTACGTCGCCGGCTCGGCTGCGCTGGCCGACCACCTGCGCGAAGCGGCGCCCACCTACGTGTACTCGAACCCCATCACCCCCGCCGAGGCGGCCGCCGCCCTGGCCGCCGTCGACGTGCTCGACAGCGACGACGGCCGGGCCTTGCTGGCCCACCTGCGCGACGTGACCGGGCGGTTCCGCGCCGGGCTGGCGCAGCTCGGCTTCGAGACGCTCCCCGGCGAGCACCCGGTGGTGCCGCTCGTCGTGCGCGACACGGCCCGCACCAACGCGCTCGTCGCCCACCTGCGTCGCCACGGTGTGCTGGCCACCGGCCTCGCCTACCCCGTGGTGCCCCGCGGCGACGACGAGATCCGCTTCCAGCTCTCGGCCGACCACACCACCGCCGACGTCGACGAGGTGCTCGCCGCGCTTGCGGCGTTCCAGACCGACACCTGAGCGACGGCGTGGTGGACGAGCGGGAGTGTTCCCCTCCTCGGTCGGCGCGACCCGGGGAACGCTCGAACACCTGTTCGCTACGATGTCGGCATGTTGCTGGTGGGGCTGGACGGCGCGCTGGTCGAGGAGGTCGAGGGGGCGCTCGCCGCGGTGGCGGGCGAGCTCAACGCCGCCCACGGCCGGCTGGTGGCCGTGGTCGCCCGGGCCCTGGAGACGCGGGTGTGGGTGCAGGCAGGCATCCACTCGCCGGCGCACTGGCTGGCGTGGAAGACGGGTCTGTCGCCGGCTCGCGCTCGCGAGATCGTGCTCCTGGCGCAGCGCCAGGGGGAGCTACCCGTCACCGTGGGCGCCCTCGCCTCCGGCGAGCTGGCCGTCGACCAGGCGGTGGCGGTGGTTCGGCGAGCGCCGGCGTGGGCTGACGGCCAGGCCTGCGAGATCGCCCGCCACGCAACGGTGGTGCAGGCCCGCAAGGTGATGAACGGGACGTTCCCGCCGCTGGCCCCGCCCCGCGACCCGGTCGAGGGCGCACCTCCGGAACCGGCGCCCCCGCCCGAGACCTGCACGTTCGGCGTCGGCGACGACGGCCGATTCTTCCTGCACGCCGACGCCGACCCCGATCACGGTGCCATCGTCGAGTCGGCGCTGGCCGAAGCGCACGACGCGCTCGTACAGGCCGGCCAACGGGAGGTCTCGTGGGTCGACGCGCTCGTCGAGACGGCCCGACGATCTCTGGCCGCCGCCGAGCCGGCCCGCCGTGACCGGTTCCGCTCCTACGTGCACCTCGACGGCGACTCGCTCTCGGGGCCCCAGGCCCGGTTCGCCGGCGGCGCCCCGCTGCCCGAGGCGCTGCGCCGGCTGCTCACCTGCGACGGCGAGGTGCAGGCGGTGCGGTGGCGTGCCGGCGTACCGGTGAACCTGGGGCGGGTCACTCGCACCGTCCCGCCCCATCTGCGCCGCCTGCTCCTGAAGCGAGACGGCCACCTGTGCCGGACCCCCGGCTGCGGCTCGACGCAGTGGCTGCAGGTCCACCACGTCGAGCACTGGGAGGACGACGGGCCGACCGACACCTGGAACCTGGCCGTGCTGTGTCGCGGCTGCCACCGCCGCCACCACCTCGGCCAGCTGGGCATCACCGGCAACGCCGACCAGCCCGACGGCCTGGTCTTCACCGACCAGTGGGGACGTGTCCTCAGCGCCGCCGCCCAGCCCCGCCCGCCCACCGGTCCACCGGTCCCACCCGACACGCCCTACCGCCACCCCACCGGCGAGCGCCTTCAGACCAAGTGGGTCACGTTCGCCGAGCCCGTGGTGCGCGTCGGCGGCCGCCCGTAGCACACCGCCCGCTTGAGCATCAGGCACCTGCACCGGCGCCGGTGCGCGCCTGATCACCGAAGGCTTCACTGGTGCACCACCGCAGCTCGCCGTGGCGTCAAGAGCGGGGGCGGGCCGTTGCCGACCGGCACGGGTTCCTCGACATTGGCCGCAGCGTGGAGGAAGGCCCCCGGCGAGCGGCCGCGCCGGCTGGTCTGCGGCGGGCGAGAGGGGCCCGACGCCGGAACGCGCTGGCGACTACCATCCCGGTGTGTGAGCCAGCCCGTGAGCGCGACGCGAGAGATCTCCGCTTCGGCCGATGCGCTGTGGGCGATGGTCTCCGACGTGACCCGTATGGGCGAGTGGTCCCCGGAGAACCAGGGCGGCGAGTGGCTGGGCGGTGCGACCGGTCCCCAGCCCGGCGCGAAGTTCAAGGCCAAGAACCGTGTCGGCAAGAGGTCCTGGAGCACCGTGGCGACGGTTGTCGACGCCGAGCCCGGCCGCCGCTTCTCGTTTCGTGTCAGCGCCGGTCCGGTGAAGGTCAGCGACTGGAGCTACACGTTCGAACCCACACCGAGCGGGTGTCGCGTGACCGAGTCGTGGACAGACTTGCGACCCGGCTGGTTCAAGCCGATCGCTCGGCTCGGGACCGGCGTCGCCGACCGGACGACCCACAACCGCATCGGCATGGAGCAGACACTCGAGCGGCTTGCGGAAGCCGCGGAGCCAGGATCACCACCGGACTGAGACGTCGCTTGCGACAGCGGTCACGAACCGCCAGGTCAAGCCCCGACACCTCGCACGCCCGATGGCTACCGGAGGCCTCCTGATGCCGGGAACGACGAAGGCCCGGCACCTACGTGTCCGCAGGTCACCGGGCCTCTTCGCCGGTCGGGCTGACAGGATTTGAACCTGCGACCTCTTGACCCCCAGTCAAGCGCGCTAACCAAACTGCGCCACAGCCCGGAGGGCTGCCACCCTAGCCGGTCGGCCTCGTGGCCGAAGCAGGCAACCGGCCCCTCAGACCTCGGCCCGGACGTCACCGAGGTGGTGCTCCACCTCGTGCACCACCTGCTGGCCCACCCACCGCAGCGTCCGTTCGGCGGCGGCCGGGTAGACGTAGATCACGGTGCGGTCGAGGGCTCCCGGTGCGAGCCGCTCGAAGGTGCGGGCGAACAGCTCGGCCGACCACTCGAGCTCGTCGGCCACCGTAGACGGGTCGTCACCGGCGTAGAGCCCGAGGTCGACCCGCTCGTCGCGGTACAGCGGCTTGAACGACGGTGTGTCCTCGACCAGCCCGATCACGAGGCGGTCACGCACGTGCAGGCACACGTCGCGCAGGTGACCGGCGTACTCGAGCGGCGACCAGACACCGGGACCCGGACGCTCCCCGGCCGACGGTGACGACCGCACGATCGCCGCCACGGCGGCCGCGCCCGAGCGGACCCGTCGCCCGACGTCGGCCTCGGGAACCTCGTCCCACACGAACCCACAGCCCTCGCACGCTTCCACGGTCGGATCGTGGCAGATCAGGTGACGAGCGCGGCGACGAGCTGTACGACCCGCCACCCGAGGTAGGCGGCGACGGCCACGATCAAGAGCTTGAAGTGCCAGGGGGCCTTGGCCTCCTTGCCGGCCAGCGCCCGTGGGTCGACGGTCTTGGCCGTGAGCGGTTCGCTCACCGGGCCGCCGGACCGCTCGAGGACGCGACCGCACGCCGGACAGCGCCCGTCCTCGGTCATCGACGTCGGTGTGAGGAACTTCGAGCAGGTCTCGCACCAGGGCATGGCGGGCCTCAGACCGGTGGCACGCCGTGGCGCTTGGCGAGGGCGTGGTGGTCGCGATCACGGGGGTCGGCGGTGGCGAAGCGGCGCACGAGCTCGTCGCGCAGCCCCTCGAACGGCACCACCGCGTCGATGACGAGCTCCGACGCGAGGCGGAGCAGGTCCACGTCGGCCTCGTACTCGGTCCGCCGCTCCTGCACGAACAGCTCGCGCTCCCCCGGGTCGTCGATCGCCGCGATCCTGTTGGCGAACACGGCGTTGACGGCGGCTTCCGGACCCATCACGGCGATCTTCGCGGTGGGGAGGGCGAGGGTCGCGATCGGGTCGAACGCCGGCCCGCACATGGCGTACAGCCCGGCGCCGTAGGCCTTGCGCACGATCACCGAGATCTTCGGCACGGTGGCCTCCGTGACGGCGGTGATCATCTTGGCCCCGTGGCGGATGATGCCGCCCCGCTCCACCTCGGTGCCGATCATGAAGCCCGGCACGTCGGCCAGGAACAGCAGCGGCACGTTGAAGGCGTCGCACAGCCAGATGAAGCGGGCGGCCTTGTCGGCCGAGTCGGTGAACAGCACGCCGCCCTTGTGGAGCGGGTTGTTGGCGACGACGCCCACCGGGTGGCCGTCGAGCAGTGCGAACCCGACGGCGAGCTCGGGCGCCCACAGCGGCTTCACCTCGAACCACGAGTCGGCGTCGACGATCCCGTCGATCACCGCACGGATGTCGTAGCCGGCTGCCTCCTTGTCGGGCAGGACGGCCCGGGTGAGCGGGCGGGCCGGCAGGGCCGGCGCGTAGCGGGGCGGCGTCTCCCGCCACGTCGACGGGAGGTAGGAGAACCAGTGGCGCACCTGCTCGATGGCGTCGGCATCATCGACGGCCAGGTTGTCGCCGCACCCCGACACCGTGGCGTGCATGCGGGCCCCACCCATCTCCTCGAGCGTCACCTTCTCCCCGATGACCTCCTCGGCCATCCGGGGCGAGCCGAGGTACATCGAGGCGTTGCCCTCCACCATCACGACGATGTCGCAGAAGCTCGGGATGTAGGCGCCACCGGCGGCCGACGGACCGAACAGGCAGCAGGCCTGCGGCACCCGTCCCGAGAGGCGCACCTGGTTGGCGAAGATCCGCCCGGCCCCGCGGCGCCCGGGGAACAGCTCGACCTGGTCGGTGATGCGGGCCCCGGCCGAGTCGACCAGCCAGAACACCGGCAGCTCGTGGCGCAGCGCGTGCTCGGTGAGCCGCACGATCTTCTCCACCGTCCGCGCTCCCCACGACCCGGCCTTCACGGTCGGGTCGTTGGCCACGACGCACACCGGGCGGCCCTCGATGCGGCCCACCCCGGTCACCACGCCGTCGGCCGGCAGGTCGTCGGCGACCGCGTTGGCCAGCAGCCCGTCCTCGACGAACGAGCCGGGGTCGAGCAGCAGGTCGAGGCGGTCGCGCACGAACAGCTTGCGCTGGCGGGCCAGCTTGTCGGCTTCCTTGTGGAGGTTGCCCCGCAGCGCCCTCGCCACCACGGGCTCCAGCTCGTCCACCGACCCTCCCCTCAGCTCGACCGGCGCCGCACGCGCAGCTTGATCGGCACGGCACCCAGATCGAACGCCTCGCGCAGCTTGCGCTCGAGGTAGCGAAGGTAGTGCGGCGGCATCTCGCGGTTGGCGAAGAGCGTGAACGTGGGCGGGTCGGTGGCGCCCTGCATCGCGTAGAGCACGCGGGCCCCACCGGGGGCCGGCTGGGCCTGTTGCGCGGCCTCGATCACCTTGTTCACCTCACGGGTCGGCACGCGCCGCCGGTAGCGCTCGACGGCGTCGGCCAGCACCGGCAGCAGCTTGTGCACGCCCTTGCCGGTGAGGGCGCTGATCTTCAGCACCGGCGCGTCGCCGATGAAGTGGAGGCGCTGGCCGACCATGCGCACGGCGTCGGCCCTGGCCTCGGCACTGTCGAGGAGCTCCCACTTGTTGAGCAGCACCACGATCGGGCACCCGCTGGCGTCGACGCGCTCGGCCAGGCGCTGGTCCTGGCTCGTGACGCCCTCGGTGGCGTCGATCACGAGGAAGGCCACGTCGGCGTCGTCGACCGATCGCAGCGCCCGCACGAGGCTGTAGTACTCGGCGCCCTCGTCGATGCGGCTCTTCTTGCGCATCCCGGCGGTGTCGATGAAGCGCACCGGCCCCTCGTCGGTGTCGACGACGGTGTCGACGCTGTCACGCGTGGTGCCGGGCATGTCGTGCACCACGCTGCGGTCCTCGCCGATGAGCCGGTTGAACAAGGTGCTCTTGCCCACGTTGGGACGCCCCACGATGGCCACCGCCGGCACGTCGGGCAGCAGGGGTGCCTCGGCGCCGTCGTCTTCATCGTCGTCGGCCGCCACCAGCGCGGCAGCCGGGAACCGGGCGACGAGGTCGTCGAGCATGTCGCCGGTGCGGCGACCGTGCAGCGCGCTCACCGGCCACGGGTCGCCGAGGCCGAGCGACAGGAACTCCCAGCGCTCGTTCTCACGCCGGTCGTTGTCGGCCTTGTTGGCCACCAGCATCACCGCGACGCCGGCCCGGCGCAGCCACGCCGCCACCGCCTCGTCCTCCTCGGTGACCCCGACGCTCGCGTCGACGAGGAACAGCACCACGTCGGCAGCCGCCACGGCCTTCTCCACCTGGCGGCTCACCTTGGCCTCGAGGTCGGTACCGCCCGGTAGCCAGCCCCCGGTGTCGACCAGCAGGAACGGCACGCCGAGCCACTCGGCCTCGAGCTCCTTACGGTCACGCGTGACCCCCGGCTTGTCCTCGACGATGGCCACCCGCTTGCCGAGGATCCGGTTCATGAGGGTGCTCTTGCCGACGTTGGGGCGGCCCACGATGGCCACCACGGGGAGTCCGGCGTCGTTCATCGTTCGAGAGCCTTTCGCAGCGCGATCCCGTCGGTGGGAACGACCTCGACCGGACGGGGCAGGTCGTCGGGCCTGCGCCCGTCGAGGAAGCGGCCCTCGCTCAGGCACACGTCGGGCAGCAGGTATCGGTGGCTCTCGGGCTCGTCGCCGAGTACGCGGGCGAGGTCGTCGCCCACGAGCAGGCCGGCCACCCCGGTGTTGCCGCCGAAGAACCGGTTCTCGACCGCCACCACCCGCACGTCGGACCGGCCGAGCGTGGCGACGAGCGGCTCGAGCACGCTGGCGCCGTAGGTGCCGGTGAGGATGGCCACCGGCGCCGAGCGGCTCGGCCGGAGCTGCACCGCCACCGGGGCGGCCCGGCCGCTGCGCAGTCCGGTCTCGCCGGCCGGGTTGCGCGGTGCGCGGTAGCCCTCTGCCGGGGCGCCGTCGACCCAGGCGAAGAAGCCGCTCTGCGGGCCGGTCGGCGACTCGACCTGGCCGAGGAACTCGAGCTCGAACGTGCGGGCCATGCCGACGCCGTCCTCGTGCATGGGGAATCCCTCGTAGGCCTCGGCCTCCGGGAACGGCCGGCCGGCCAGCAGGTAGTACTCGTCGGCCGCGAACACGAGCCGCCGGCCGAGCACGGCCAGGAACACCTGCTGCCACCGCTCGACCACGTCGACCACCGCGATCGCCTCGCCGAGGGTGTGCTCGCGCATGGCCGGCTCGTGGTTGTAGCGGCTGACGCCGAGCGGCACCACGCACAGGGTGGCCAGCTCGGGCAGCTCGTCGAGCACGCCGGCCAGCGTGTCGTCGAGGACGTGGCCGCCGTTCACGCCGGGGCACACCACCACCTGGCCGTGCACCTCCACGCCGTGGTCGAGCAGGGCCCGCAGCCACCGCAGGCTCGGCCCTCCCCGGCGGTTGCGCAGCATCCGGTTGCGCACGGCGTGGTCGGTGGCGTGGATGCTCACGTGGAGCGGCGACAGCCCGTCGAGCAGCACCCGCTCGAGGTCGATCTCGGTGAAGCGGGTGAGCGTCGTGAAGTTCCCGTAGAGGAACGACAGCCGGTAGTCGTCGTCCTTCAGGTAGAGGCTCTGACGCAGGCCGGGCGGCAGCTGGTAGATGAAGCAGAACTCGCAGTGGTTGTCGCACGTGCGCACCTGGTCGAACAGCGCGCTCTGCACCTCGGCCCCGAGCGGCTCGCCGTCGCGCTTGGCCACCTCGACTGCGAACGTCAGCCCGCCCCGGCGCACCTCCAGCTCCACGTCGGCCTCGTCGGCCAGCACCCGCCACTGGATCACGTCGCGGGGCACCTCGCCGTTGAGCGCCAGCACCTCGTCGCCCGGCTCCAGGCCGGCCAGCGCGGCCGGCGACCCGGGCGCGACGGCGACGACGACGGGCGTGGACATCGGGCCAGCCTACGGCTGCTCCGCCACGGCGGTCGGGCAGGAGGCGCCGGTAGCGTGCGGCTCGATGGACGTCGACCGGGTGCTCCTCGCCGCCCCCCGCGGCTTCTGTGCCGGGGTGGAGATGGCGATCAAGGCGCTGGCGTGGATGGTGCGCACCTTTCCGGCCCCCGTCTACTGCTACCACGAGATCGTCCACAACAAGCTCGTGGTCGACCGCTTCACGGCGCTCGGTGTGGTGTTCGTCGACGACATCGCCGACGTGCCCGACGGCGCACCCGTCATGCTGAGCGCCCACGGCTCGGCCCCCGAGGTGGTGGCGGCGGCCCGGGCCAAGGGCAGCTACGTGGTCGACAGCGTCTGCCCGCTCGTCACCAAGGTGCACCACGAGGTGAAGGTGCGGGCCGGCAAGGGCTACCGCATCGTCTACGTGGGCCACGAGGGCCACGAGGAGGCGGTCGGCACGATGGCGGTGGCGCCCGAGGTGATGCACCGCGTCGAGAGCGTCGACGAGGTGCAGGCTCTGCCGGCCTTCGAGGAGCCGGTGGCCCTCCTCGCGCAGACCACCCTGAGCCACCGCGACTGGTCCGATGTCCTCGAGGCCACCCGCGAGCGGTTCCCGTCGCTGTGGACCCCGGGTCGCAGCGACCTCTGCTTCGCCACCACCAACCGGCAGTCGGCCCTCATGGCCATGGCGCCGCGCTGCGAGGCCATCGTCGTGATCGGCTCGGCCAACTCGTCGAACACGCGGGCGCTCGAGAAGCTGGCCCGTGAGGCCGGATGCCCCCGGGTGTACCGGGTGAACCACCCCGACGAGCTCCCGGGCGACCTCGCCGGCACGGTGGGCGTCACGGCGGGCGCGTCGGCCCCCGAGGAGCTCGTCGCCGGCGTCATCGAGCGACTCGCCCCCCGCCACGGGGTGGAGGAGGTCAGGGTCACCGAGGAGGACGAGTACTTCCCCCCGCCCCGCAACATCCGCGAGCTCCAGACCGCGGTGGAAGCGGCTGCCACGGTGATGACCGGTGGCTCGCTCGCCGGCCGGCCTGCCATGGAGGACCGCACGGTGGCGGCCAGCGACGTGCTGGCTGCGCTGCGGACGTGAGCCACCGGTAGCGTCGCTCGCCGTGCTCTCTCCGACCTGGGCCACCGTCCGGCTCTTCGTGCACGTCGTGGCGGCCACCGTCTGGGTCGGCGGCCAGCTCACGCTGGCCGGTCTGGTGCCGGGGTTGCGGGCGCTCGGCGACGACGCCCCGCGCCGCGTCGCCCGCCGCTTCAACCAGATCGCCTGGCCGGCCTTCGCCGTGCTCGTCGTGACGGGCGTGTGGAACCTGCTGGCCATCGATGTGGGAAACACCAGCATCGAGTACCAGGTCACCCTGGGGCTGAAGATCGCGCTGGCGGCACTGTCGGGCGTGGCGGCTGCGGTGCACGCCGGCACCTCGTCGCGAGCGGTGCTGGCGGCGTCGGGAGCCGTGAGCGGTCTGGCCGCCCTCGGGGCCGTGTTCCTCGGAGTGCTGCTGCGCAGCGGGGCCTGAGCCGTCCCCCGATTGGGGGAGGGGCCGACGTCGCGGATCGGGGGTGGCACTCGTAGCCTGGCGACGGTCGCCATGGAACGAGTCCTCACCTCCTTCGCTCCCCCGTCCGCCACGGCCCGCGCCGACGACGCACGGATGGCGGTCACTGCGGCCGGCGCGCTCGGCCGGGCGCTCACCGAGGCCGTCGCCGGCACGATCGTCGGCAAGGCCGAGGCCATCTCGCAGGCCGTCGCCTGCGTGCTCTCGGGTGGCCACCTCCTCGTCGAAGACGTGCCCGGCGTCGGCAAGACCCTGCTGGCCCAGACGCTGGCGGCTGCGATGGGCGGCTCGTTCGGCCGCGTGCAGGGCACGCCCGACCTCCTCCCAGGCGACGTCGTCGGGGCCGTCGTGCCCGACGAGGGCGAGGGATGGCACCTGCGCTTCCGGGAAGGGCCAGTGTTCGCGAACGTCGTGCTGTTCGACGAGATCAACCGCACGAGCCCCCGCACCCAGGCCGCCCTCCTCGAGGTGGCCGAGGAGCGCACGGTCTCCGTCGACGGCCAGACCCACCCGCTGCCGGTGCCGTTCGTGCTCCTGGCCACGCAGAACCCCGTCGAGATCGCCGGCACCTTCCCGCTCGGCGAGGGCACGATCGACCGCTTCGCCTACGCCCTCAGCCTCGGCAGGGCCGACGCCGCCGCCGAGCGCGCCGTCCTCCTCGGCGACGGCGGGCGTGACCGGCTCGTCTCGGTGGCGCCGGTGGCCGAGCCGCCCGCGCTGGCGGCCGCTCAGGAGGCCGTACGCCTCGTGCACGTCGCCGACGTGCTGGCCGACTACGTCGTGCGGCTGCTCGACGCCACTCGCACTCACCCGCGTGTGCGTCTCGGCGTGTCGACGCGCGGCGGGATCGCCCTCGTGCGCCTGGCCCAGGCGTCGGCGGCCATGGCCGGGCGTGACCACGTGACCCCGGCCGACGTCCAGGCGCTCGCCGTCGGCGCCCTCGCCCACCGCATCGTGCTGGCCGACGCCCGGGGCCTGGTGCCGGCCCGTGACCTCGTGCGCGAGGTCGTGGCCGCCGTGCCCGTCCCCCGTCCCTGACGCCGGTGGCGCCGACGAGGCTGCGCCCGTGCCGGCCCACCGGCGCTGCGGTCGGCACGGTGGCCCTCGTGCTCGGCGCCGCACTGCTCGCCGCCAGCTCCGGGGCCACGTGGCTGTGGATCGTGGCCGCCCTCGCCGCCGCGCTCGTGACCGCCGGTACCGCTCTCGGGATCGCCGGCGCCGCCCGGGCCCGTCTCGTCCTGCTCGACGCGCCACGCGTCGCCGTCGCCGGCGAGCCCGCCCGCTTCACGGTGGCGGTCCGGTCGCCGCGGGCGATCGCAGTCCGTCTCGTCGACGGGACGGCGCCGGTGGCGTCCTGGTGGCAGCCCGGCGGCGAGCACCGCGGGGTCGTCGTCGGATCGTTCGCCGCTCGCGGGACCGTCGAGCTCCTCGACGTGTGCCTGCGGGGCGCGGCGCCGTTCGGTCTCTGGCCGTGGGAGCGCCGGGGCCGGGTGGCCCTGGCGACGCCGACGATGGTCGGCCCGGCGCCCTCGGCCGAGGGCGCACCGGTGCTGCGGGCCGCCGACGAGCTGGGCGACGACGAGCGGGCGGTCAGCCGCCGCGGCGAGGCCGGGGCGCTGCGCGGCGTGCGCGAGTGGAGCGACGGCGACCCGGTGTCGTGGGTGCACTGGCCGTCGTCGGCCCGCACCGGCACGCTCCTGGTGCGGGAGTGGGACCCGCCGACTGCCGACGAGCTCGAGGTGCGCGTCGAGCGCACCGCCGACCCGCAGGCCGCCGACACAGCGGCACGGCACGCAGCCGGCGCCGTCGACGTCGCGCTGCGCCGGGCCGGCCGTGTACGCCTCGACGTGCCCGTCCCGAACGGCCGGCACGCCGCGGTCGTGCATGATCGCCTCGAGGCCGCCGCGCTGCTGGCCGCCGCCGACCTCCCACCCGCGCCGCGGGTCACGGCCGCACCGGCGACCCCGTCGAACGTCGAGGGACGCTGGTGGCCGCGGCTGCTGGTGGCGGCGGCCATCGCCATCGGCGCCGGGGCCTCCCTCGTGGCGCTGCGGTGGCCGCCCACCACCACCCTGGTCACCCTCGTCGGGCTCCCCCTGGCCACCTGGGTGAGCTGGCACCACCGCCGCGAGCGGTCGCAGCTGGTCGTCCTCTTCAGCGCACTCGCGGTGCTGGTGGCTCTCCTGCGCTTCGCCACCGGCATCGACACCACGGCTGCCGTCGGCACCGTGCGCGACCCGCTGGCCGAGCTGCTCATCGCCATCGTGGTGATCCACATGGCCGACGCCCGCGAGCGGCGCAACCTGCGCTTCGCCCTCGGCTCGTCGGCGGTGCTCGTCTTCTACGCAGGCGCGCTGCGCGTCGACCCCGGCTACGGCCTGTGGGCCCTCACCTGGTTCGCGGTCGCCGCGGGCGCTCTGGCGGCGCTGCACCGCAGCGCGCTGGCCGACCTCGGCACCCTCGAGCGCGACGACCCGGAGCCACCTCGCGTCGCGCCGCGCGTCGCCCGTGCCGTCGCCGTCGGCGTGGCCAGCGTCGGCGTGTCCGTCGGGCTGCTGGCCCTGGTCCCGGTGCCCGAAGGCCCGGTCCGGGTGCTGTCGCCCACCCAGGTGCCCGTGCGCAGCCCGATCCCGACACCCGGCGCGCTGGCCGCCCCACCGGGGCTGGTGGCGGCGGCCGGGGCCGACGGCGGCGACCCGAGCGACGCCGACGCCGACCCCGACCGGGCGGGCCAGCAGAGCGTGTTCGGCTACACCGCCTTCGAGCCGAGCTTCGACACCTCCACGCGCGGCCGGCCCAACCCGTCGGTGGTGATGCGGGTGCGGGCGCCGGCACCCGACTTCTGGCGGGGCCAGACCTTCGAGCAGTGGGACGGGCGGACCTGGACCGCCGCCGACGACCCCGGAGAGCTCGTCGACGGGCGCAACACCCGCATCACCGGCTTCGACGGCGACCCGCTCGTGCGCGAGGGCGGGGAGGAGTTCGTGCAGACCTACTTCCTCGAGACCGACCTGCCCAACCTTGTCTTTGCCGCCTACCGACCGACGCAGCTCATCCTCGACGCCGACGTCTGGGTGCGGCCCGACGGCGCACTGCGCGCCGACACGACGCTGCCCGACGGCAGCGTCTACACCGTCGTCTCACGCCGCCTGCCGGTGACCGACGAGATCCTGGCCGCGCAGGGCGCACCAGGGTTCGGCCGCTTCGCGTCGGCGTGGCAAGACCCTCAGATGCAGCGCTACCTCCAGCTCCCGGAGCTGCCCGACCGCCTGGCGCAGCTGGCCCGGGAGATCACGGCGCCGTTCCCCGACGTCCACGGCAAGGTCCGAGCCATCGAGGCGTGGCTGGGGGCCAACGTCGCCTACGACCTCGACGCGCCGGTGCCGCCCGACGGCCAGGACGCCGTCGACCACTTCGTGTTCGAGGGCCGCCGGGGGTTCTGCGAGCAGATCGCGTCGACGTTGGTCGTGATGCTGCGCGCCGTCGGCGTGCCGGCCCGGGTGGCGGCGGGCTACACGCCGGGCGAGCGCGACCCGTTCGCCGGTGTCTACGTGGTCAGGGGCGACGACGCCCACGCGTGGGCCGAGGTCTGGTACCCGCTGTCGGGCTGGCAGTCGTACGACCCGACGGCCTCGGTGCCGCTGGCCGGCGACACGCAGTCGCGCGGCTCGCTGGGCGGGCCCATCGCCGCGGCCGTGGGGTCGCTCGCCGTCGAGGCCCTGCGGTGGCTGGTGCCGGCCGTGCTGGTCGGGCTGACGGGCTGGGGTGTCGTGGCGCTGGTGCGCCGGCGGCGGCGGACGGTCGCCTCCCCCGCGTGGGCGGCCCAGGCTCGCTTCGAGCGCCTGGCCCGCCGGGCCGGGGTGGCGGTCCGCTCGAGCGACCCGAACCCGGTGGTGGCCGAGCGGCTGGCCGCGGCCCGACCCGCCGCCGCCGACGCGGCCCGCGCTGCCGCAGGCGCGCTCGACACCGCGGCGTTCGGCCGGACGGCACCGGCAGCCGCCGACGACGCCGAGGCCGCAGTGGCCACCCTCGCCCGCCACCTCTGATTCTGACTCCCGAAGTGGCTGCCCCAGCGACCACTTTGGGAGTCAGAATCCCTCGTCAGTTCCGCGGGACCTGGCTCCAGGGGACCTCGCGGTCGACGCGGACGTCGCCGGGGAGGCCGAGCACGCGCTCGCCGAGGATGTTCTTCATCACCTCGGTGGTGCCACCCTCGATCGAGTTGGCCCGGCTGCGCAGGAACGCCTTCTGGACGGTGTCGGAGCCCATGGCGTGCTCGGGGCGCACCATGGCGTAGCTGCCGTAGAGCATCCCCTGCGCGCCCATGAGGTCGACGCACAGCTCGTAGACGGCCTTGTTCAGGTCGGCCGAGGCCATCTTGCCGATGGAGCCCTCCGGCCCCGGGACGCCGACCTTGCGGTTGTTGGCGGCCCGGATGTTCGTGAGGCGCAGCACCTCGGCGTCGGACCACAGCTTCATGAGGCGGTCGCGCAGCGCAGGGTCCCTGGCCTCGGCCGGCAGGTCCTGCCACAGGCGTACGGCCTGCGCGATGGGGCCCGAGCCCTTCGGCGCGATGGCACCGCCGATCGACACCCGCTCGTTCATGAGCGTCGTGAGGCTCACCCGCCACCCGTCGCCGGGCTTGCCGAGCATCTCGGCGGCCGGGATGCGCACGTCGGTGAAGTAGACCTCGTTGAACTCCGCCTCGCCGGTCATCTGGCGCAAGGGCCGCACCTCGACGCCGGGTGCGTGCATGTCGACCACGAAGGCGGTGAGGCCGGCGTGCTTCACGGCCTCGGGATCGGAGCGGAACACGAGCAGGCCCCACTTCGAGATGTGGGCCAGCGTGGTCCACACCTTCTGGCCGTTGGCGATCCACTCGTCACCGTCGTGCACGACGCGCCCGGAGAGGCCGGCGAAGTCGCTGCCGGAGCCCGGCTCGGAGAACAGCTGGCACCAGACCTCCTCACCGGTGAACAGCGGGCGGAGGTAGCGCTGCTTCTGGGCATCGCTGCCCCACTCGACCACCGTCGGGCCGCACATGCCGTAGCCGATCGGGTTGCGGAAGTACGGGTTCGGGGCACCGGCCGCGAACAGGCGCTCGTTGATCGTCTTCTGGTGCCTCGGTGAGATCCCCAGACCGCCGTGGCCGACCGGGAAGTGCACCCACGCCAGCCCACGGTCGAACTGGGCGCCGAGGAACGCGACGGTGTCGGTGCCCTTCGGCGGGTGCTCGGCCAGCAGCGCGTCGATCCGGTCGGTGACGAGCTGCTCTTCGGACGTGGCGGTCACAGCGGTGGTCATCGGGCGTCCCCCTCTGGTCGAATCCGGCGCGAACGTACCGACGCCGCGCCAGCGGCATCGAATCCGCCGGCTAGTCCTCGTCGGGCTCCCCGTCGGCGGTCACGTCGAACCCGGCCTCCCGCAGCCGGTCGAGCAGACGATCACGCACCGACTCCCCCGGCTCCCTCGCCTTGTCGCCCGCCACCCGCCAGCCGAGACGGCTCGAGTACAGCAGCGGCGGTGCCTTGAGCCGGCCGGGGCCCACCTCGGTGACGCGCGCGAAGAACAGCTCGTGGTCGGCCATCGCCAGCCGCTGGAACACCTGGCAGCGCAGCCACGCGATGCAGTCGCGCACGACGGGCAGGCCGTCGGGGAGCTGGTCGAGGTACTCGGCCGCGATGTGGCGGAAGCGGCGACCCGGGTACGAGAAGTACTGCCCGACGTCCACCTGGTCGCCGGCCAGCATCGACACGCTGAACTGCCCGCTGGCGACCATGAGCGGGTAGGTGTCGTGGCGGGGCGACACGCTGGCCATCACGATCGGCTCGGCGAAGCTCACCTGGCTGACCCAGTGGCTGCAGTAGGCGCGGGTGACGCCGTCGTGCACGGCCCCGACCACCTGCACGGCGTGCATCATCTGGCCGAGGCTGCGCTTGAGGGTCGGGTCGATCACCGGGGCTCCTAGTTCGTGGCCGCCACGAAGCGGATCCAGTCGCGCTCTTCCACCGCGCCGGCGCCCGGCATGTGGCGGCGCAGGTCGAGCACCCAGCCGAGCTGGGCGAGGTCGTGGCGACGGTCGTAGCTGCGCATCAGGTTCTCCAGCATGCGACGGACGATGGCCGCCCGCGGCACCGGAGCCAGGTAGTCGTCGTCCCACGGGGCTCCGGGCCCGGCCACGGCGGCGTGGAGGCGGCGGCAGCCCGCAGCATCGAGGAGCCGCCCGCCGTGGAAGGGGTCGACGAACACGGCGGGATCGACCTTGTCGCGCAGCAGGAAGTGGCCGGGCATGCCGACGCCGGAGAGTGGCACGCCGATGCGCCGGCCCACCTCCATCGCCACCAGGCTGAGCGTGATCGGGATGCCCAGGCCCCGGGCCAGCACCTGGTCGAGCAGGGAGTTGTCGGGGTCGTCGTAGGCGTCGCGGTTCCCGCGGAGGCGGCCGCTCTCGAACAGGTGGTCGACGAGGTGGTCGAGGGTCGGACCCGGGCACGACGCGGCCAGCGCGTCGAGCTCGGCGAGGCACGCACCACGGTCGAGACCGGGGCGGGCGCTCGCCGCCAGGCACAGCGCCGCCTCGTCGAGGCGGATCTCGGCGTCGGGGCGGGCCAGGATCGCCGCGAAGCGCTCGCTCTCCCGCATGTGCAACGACGGTATCGGCCCGTCTACCGTCCGGCGCCATGTTCCCGGGGAAGTTCGCCGCAGAGACGCCCGACAAGCCCGCCTACGTGATGGGCGCCAGCGGGTACACCGTCACCTACAAGGAGCTCGACGACGCCGCGAACCGGCTCTCGCAGCTGTTCCGGGCCGCCGGCCTCCAGCCGGGCGACAACGTCGCCATCTGCATGGAGAACCACCCCCGGTACCTGGAGGTGGTGTGGGGCGCCCACTACGCCGGGCTCGTCTACACGTGCGCCTCGTCACGGCTCACGAGCGGCGAGCTCGAGTACATCGTGAACGACAGCAGCTCGAAGGTGTTCATCACGTCGAAGTACAAGGCCGAGCAGGCCGCCGAGATCGTCGAGGGCACCCCGGACGTGGAGCTGCGCCTGATGCTCGACGGCGTGATCGACGGCTACGAGAGCTACGAGGACGCCGTCGCCCGCCACCCGGCCGAGCCGCTGCCCGAGCCCCGCGTCGCCGGCCAGGACATGCTCTACAGCTCGGGCACCACCGGTCGACCCAAGGGCGTGAAGAACGAGTTCCAGGGCCTGCCCCTCGACGAGTCGCCCGGGCTCACCGGCCTGCTCGGCCTCCTGTTCGGGGTCACCGCCGATGCGGTGTACCTGTCACCGGCACCGCTCTACCACGCCGCCCCGCTGCGCTTCGTGCGCGGGATCCACCAGTACGGCGGCACCACCGTGATCATGGAGCACTTCGACCCGGAGGACTTCCTCGCTCTGATCGAGCGCCACCAGGTCACTCACACGCAAGTGGTGCCCACGATGTTCGTGCGGATGCTCAAGCTCCCCGAGGCCACCCGCGCTGGCCACGACGTGTCGACGCTGCAGTGCTGCATCCACGCCGCCGCCCCGTGCCCGGTGCCGGTGAAGGAGCAGATGATCGCGTGGTGGGGCCCAATCATCCACGAGTACTACGCCGGCACCGAGGGCAACGGCTTCGTCTACTGCAACAGCCACGACTGGCTGGCCCACAAGGGCACCGTCGGGCGGGCCATCCTCGGCACCATCCACATCGTGGACGACGACGGGGAGGAGGCGGCCCCCGGCGAGCCCGGCACCGTCTACTTCGAGGGGGGGCCGTCGTTCGAGTACCACAACGACCCCGACAAGACGAAGGGCAGCCGCAACGACCAGGGGTGGAGCACGCTCGGCGACGTGGGCTACCTCGACGCCGACGGGTTCCTCTACCTCACCGACCGCAAGGCCTACATGATCATCACTGGCGGGGTGAACGTGTACCCGCAAGAGGCGGAGAACGTGCTCGTCACCCACCCGAAGGTCGTCGACGTCGCGGTGTTCGGCGTGCCCAACGAGGAGTTCGGCGAAGAGGTGAAGGCCGTCGTCCAGCCGGCCGAGATGCCGGCGAGCGACGAGGAGGCCAAGGCGCTCGAGCGCGAGCTCGTCACGTTCTGCCGCGAGCAGCTCGCCGACGTGAAGTGCCCCCGCTCCATCGACTTCCGCGAGGAGCTCCCCCGCCACCCCACCGGCAAGCTCTACAAGCGGTTGCTCAAGGACGAGTACTGGCAGGGGCACACCACCCAGATCATCTAGGCGCTGAGGATCACCAGCCGCGCCTCGGTCATCTCCTTCACGCTGTAGGCGGGGCCCTCCCGGGTGTTGCCGCTGTCGCGTAGGCCGCCGTAGGGCATCTGGTCGGCCCGCCAGGTGGGCACCTCGTTCACGAGCACCCCACCGAAGTCGAGGGTGCGCGCCGCCTTGAGCGCGGAGCCGATGTCCTTGGTGAAGATGGCCGCCTGCAGGCCGTACTCGGTGTCGTTGGCCAGCGCGAGCGCCTCGTCGAGGCTGGCGTAGGCCTGGACGGTGACGACGGGGCCGAACACCTCCTTTGCGCACACCTTCATGCCCGGCTGCACGTCGGCCAGCAGTGTCGGTGCCAGCACACCGTGCTCGTCGACGTCGCCGCCGGCCAGCACTCTTGCGCCTCCTGCCACGGCCTCCTCGATCCAGCTCACCACGCGGTCACGCTCGCCGGTGGAGATGAGTGCCGACACCTCGGTGGCCTCGTCGAGCGGCGGACCCACCACGAGCGACCGCACCCGCTCGGCCAGCGCCGCGGAGAGCTCGTCGGCCACCGACTCGTGGACGTAGACCCGCTGGGTGGAGATGCAGCTCTGCCCAGCGTGGCTGAAGCCAGCCATGCGGATCTTGTCGGCTGCCGTCTTCCAGTCGCCGTCGGGCTCGATGATGACGGGCGCGTTGTTGCCGAGCTCGAGGCCCACGCGCTTGCGAGGAGCCCGGGCCCGGATGCCCCAGCCGACCTCGGGCGAGCCGGTGAACGTGATGAGGGCCACGTCGGGGTGGTCGACCAAGGCGTTGCCGACGGTGGCCCCGCCACCGGTCACGACGTGGAGCTGGTCGGCCGGCAGGCCGCACTCCTCGATCAGCATCCACGCCAGCGTGATGGCCGAGAACGGGGTCTGGCTGGCCGGCTTGAGCACGACCGGGCAGCCGGCGGCGATGGCCGGCCCGAGCTTGTGCACCACGAGGTTCAGCGGGAAGTTGAACGGCGAGATCGCGCCGACCACACCCACCGGCACCCGCAACGTGAACCCGATCTTCCCCTCGCCGCCGGCGCCGGCGTCGAGCGGGATCATCTCGCCGGCAAGCTTGCGGGCTTCGACGGCGGAGAACTGGAACGTGCCGACGGCTCGCTCGGCCTCGACGCGAGCCGTTCGGATCGGCTTGGCCGCCTCCTCGGCGATGATGCGGGCGAACTCCTCCTTGCGGGCCGCGAGGCGCTCGGCCGCCCGGTCGAGGATCTGGGCCCGGCGCCACGCCGGGAGCGGGCCCGCATCCAGAGCGCCGGCCGCGGCGGCGACGGCCCGGTCGACGTCGTCGGCCGAGCACGACGGCACGTGGCCGAGGAGGGCGCCGTCGTAAGGCGAGCGGACGGTGATCGGCGTGCCGCCACCGGCGAAGCGGTCGCCGCACAGCGGCACCGCGGTTACACCATCAGGGTTGCCCAGGGGACGGGGAGCGACGTCGTTGTCGGCCATGGCGCCACGGTACCGGGGGCGCACCGGCCGGCCGTCCGGTGCGCGATGCTCGGCCGGTGGCGTCGTTCCCGTACCTCGACCATCCGGGGCCGATCGCGTTCGCCCACCGGGGCGGGCCCCGCACCGGGCGGCCGGAGAACACCCTGGTCGCCTTCGAGGCTGCCGTGGCGATGGGCTACCGCTATCTCGAGACCGACGCCCACGCCACCCGCGACGGCGTGCTGATCGCCTTCCACGACGACCGGCTCGACCGTGTCACCGACCGCGCCGGCGTGATCGAGGAGCTCCCGTATCGCGAGGTGAAGGCGGCCCGCGTGGGTGGCATCGAGCCGATCCCGCTCCTGGAGGACCTGCTGGCGGCGTTCCCCGACGCCCGGATCAACGTCGACTGCAAGAAGCCGAGCTCGCTCGACGCGCTCGTGGCAGCCGTTCGCCGCACGCAGTCGATCGACCGCCTGTGCATCGGCTCGTTCTCGTCCTCCACGCTGCGCAAGGTGCGATCCGCCCTCGGCGACCGCTTGTGCACCTCGGCCGGCCCGGAGGCCACCGTGCGCTGGCGCTTGCTGTCGTGGGCGGGACCGCTCGCCAGCACCGCCGCCGCCTGCTACCAGGTCCCCGTGCGTCAGCAGGGCCTCGAGCTCGTGACCGCGGCCTCGGTGCGGCGGGCCCACAAGGCCGGCAAGCAGGTGCACGTCTGGACCATCGACGAGCCGGCCGAGATGGACCGGCTGCTCGACCTCGGTGTCGACGGGATCATGACGGACGACCCGGCGGCGCTGAAGGCCGTGCTGCAGCGCCGCGGCCAATGGGTGTGAGGACGGGCTGGCCGAGCAGAGCGCCGGGGTTCAAGATGCCGTGGGGGTCGAGGGCTCGCTTGACGGCGCGCATCGCAGCCAGCTCCTCGGGAGATCGTTGCAGGTGCAACCACCTTGCCTTCGCCCTCCCGACGCCGTGCTCGGCGCTGATCGAGCCGCCGAGCGACACGACGAGGCGCAGCACCGCCTCGTCGAGCGCCTGGTCGTCGGGGTCGATGCCGGTCACGTTCACGTGGAGGTTCCCGTCGCCCAGGTGACCGAACAGGTGCAGGCGGCCACCCGGCGGCACCGCACCGGCGACGTCGTCGCAGAACGCACCCAGACGCCCCAGCGGCAGGGTCACGTCGAGCTTGTGGGGAACGCCGACGCGCGCGATCGCGAGGGCCATGTCCTCCCGGTAGCGCCACAGGCGGCGCCGGCCGGGTTCGTCCGTCGCCGCCACCGTGTCGAGCCCGTCGAAGACGTCGAAGAACGACGGCGGGGGTTCGCCGGCGCCGGCCCACTCCACCAGCAGCGCGACGGGTGGGTCGCCGGCCAGCGGGCGCGGGAGGCCGAGCTCGTCGCAGACCAAGCCGAGACCGCCGGCGAGGAGCACCTCGAGCGCGTCGAGCCCGTCGACGGTCGATCGCAGGCGGGCCGCCAGCTCCACCGCGGCCCCGACATCCGGCACGGCCGCCAGCACCACGAGGCGCTCGGGCGGCTCGGGGACCAGCCGCAGCCGGGCTGCCGTCACGACGCCGAGCGTGCCCTCGCTCCCGCACAGCAACCCGGCCAGGTGATAGCCGGTGTTGTCCTTCACGAGCCCGTCGAGGCTGCGCACCACCGTGGCGTCGCCGAGGACCGCCTCGACCCCGAGCACCTGCGCGCGCATCGAGCCGTGCCGCACCACCCGCATGCCGCCGGCGTTGGTGGCGACCATGCCGCCGACCGTGCACGAGTCACGCGCCCCGAAGTCGACGCCGAACGCCCATCCGGTCCCGGCCACGTGGGCCTGGAGGCGAGCCAGCGTCACCCCGGCGCCGGCGGTCACCTGGCCGGCGGCCCGGTCGACCGGGCCGAGCTCGTCGAGCCGCTCGAGCGACAACAGCAGGCTGCCGGCGGGAGCGGTGGTGCCGGCCACCAGTCCGGTGTTGCCACCCAGGGGCACGAGCCCGACGCCGTGGTGGCCGCACCACGCCACGACGGCCGCCACCTCCTCGACGTCGTGGGGCCGGACCAGGGCGACCGGCGCGCCCCGCCAACGACCGGTCCAGTCGACGGCTCGCGAGGCGAGCAGGTCGGGATCGGTGATCACGCGGCCGGGGCCGAGCAGGGCCGCCAGCCCATCGGTCACGGGAGCGGGTTGGTGTCGATCTGCGCCTTCTGAAGGCGGCCCGAGTAGTCGACGTAGACCGCCTTCACCTGGCTGAACTGCTCGATGCCCCGGGCACCGGCCTCCCGGAACCCGTTGCCGGTGTGCTTCGTGCCACCGAACGGCAGCGGGATCTCGGCGCCGATGGTGGGCGCGTTCACGTAGACGATGCCGGTGTCGAAGGCGTCGACAGCTCGCAGGGCCTCGTTGACGTCGCGCGTGTAGACCGCCGCCGACAGGCCGTACTCCACCTCGTTGACGACGTCGACGGCCTCGTCGAGCGACGACACCGTCAGCACGGTGAGCACGGGTCCGAACACCTCGGTGCGGGCGATGGACACCTCCCGCTCGGCCCGCAGCACCGTGGGCCGCACGAACGTCCCGCCCTCGCAGCCGTCGACGTCGACCGCCGAGCCACCCAGCACCAGCTCGGCTCCCTCGGCGACCGCTCGGTCGACCATGGCCACGATGCGCTCGCCCGCCCACCGATCGATCACCGGGCCGACGTCGGTGGCCGGGTCGGTGGGGTCGCCGAGGCGAAGTGCCGCAGCCCGCTCGGCGATGCGGCTCACGAGCTCGTCGGCCACCGCTTCGTGGACGACCAGGCGTGACGTGGACGTGCAGCGCTGGCCGGCGGTGCCGAACGCGCCGAACAGGGCACCGTCGAGGGCGAGGTCGAGGTCGGCGTCGGCCAGCACCACCATGGCGTTCTTGCCGCCCAGCTCGAGCGACACCACCTTCGGTCCCACGGCCATGGCCGCCGACGCCACCTTGCGACCGGTGGGCACCGAGCCGGTGAAGCTCACTGCGCCGACGCCCGGGTGGGTGGCGATCGCGGCCCCCGGGTCGCCGTGGCCGTGCACGACGTTGAGCAGGCCGGCGGGCAAGCCGGCCTCCTCGAGGCACTCGGCGAAGCGCTCGGCACACAGCGGCGCGTGCTCGGACGGCTTGAGCACGATGCCGTTGCCGGCCAACAGCGCCGGGAAGACCTTCCACGACGGGATGGCGACCGGGAAGTTCCACGGCGTGATCATGCCGACGACCCCGATCGGCGCCCGGGTGGTGTAGGCCATCTTGCGTCCGAGCTCGGAGGGGACGGTGGTGCCCAACGGGCCCCGGCTCTGGCCGGCCACGAACCGCCCCATGTCGACGGCCTCCTGCACGTCGCCACCGGCCTCCACGAGGATCTTGCCGGCCTCGGTCGCCACCAGCCGAGCCAGCTCGCCCTTGCGAGCCGCGATCACGTCGGCGGCTCGCGCGATGAGGTCGCCCCGCGCCGGCACCGGTACTTCGGCCCATCGCCGCTGGGCCTCGGCGGCCGCCGCCACGGCGTCGCCGACGGCGGATGCGTCGGAGTCGGGGAACGTGCCCACCACCTCGGTGGGGTGGGCCGGGTTCACCGAGTCGAACGTCGTCCCCGCCGAAAGGCTCGCGCCCCCGATCCGGTTGCCGTACGCCGCGGTCATTCGACCGCCCCGCTGTCCATCACTGCGTCCCTGTCCCTCACCGGGCCGACCGTAGCCAGTCCGTCCCCCGTCTTCCGCCGCCTCCGGACAGTGGTGCCTCGTGAGCCGCCGACACACCACGAACCACAGTGAGCAACCGCAGCGCGCAGTGTGGTGGCTGATGAGCCGGGCGCGCACCAGGCACCACAGTGAGCGGGCGGTGCAGGCCGACCTCGCCTCGTTCCGGGCCGGTCACCTCGGCCGCTGCGCCATCGGCACGTTCCAGAGCGTGTCGGTGCGGGCGCTGCCCGAGGTGGTGGCTCGGCTGCGGCGTGCCCACCCGGGCGTGGAGATCTCGCTGTTCGAGTCCGGCGACCAGCAAGAGCTGCTCGGACGCCTGCTCGACGGCAGCCTCGACCTCAGCTCCATGACCGGCCCGCCGGGCGAGGTCGACGGCATCGAGATCGCCCGGCACGTCTGCGAGGAGCGCCTCGGCGTTCGCTCGGCGGCGCGCTCGGCCTGACCTCACCGGCGGTCGCGCCTGCGCCGACGCCGGTGCTGCTACCACTGGGCCATGGCCGCGCCCCTCGTGCCGTTCGGCACCACGTACGCCCCCACCGCCATGGTCGCCTCGGCCGACCACCTCGCCACCCGGGCCGGCGTCGACGTGCTCGCTCGCGGCGGCAGCGCGGCTGACGCCGCCGTCGCCGCCAACGCCGTCCTTGCGGTCACCGCACCCCACCTGTGCGGCATGGGCGGCGACCTGTTCGCACTGGTCCACGACGGCACCGAGGTGACCTGCCTCAACGCCAGCGGTCGGGCCGGCCGCGGCGCCGACCCGGACCGGCTGCGGGCCGAGGGTCACCGCACGATGCCGTTCCGCCACGATCCTCGGGCCGTCACGGTCCCGGGCTGCGTCGACGGGTGGCTCGCGCTGCACGCCCGCCACGGCCGGCTTCCTCTCGACGACGTGCTGGAAGCGGCCGTGCGCTACGCCACCGACGGCTTCCCCGCCTCGCCCCTCCTCGCCGCCTCGCTGGCCCTCCTCGAGCCGCCGATCGCGCCGGCCGCCGCCGAGCTGCGGGCCCAGGCCACCCGCTCGGGCGACCTCGTCCGACGGCCCGGGGTGGCCGGCACCCTCACCGCCGTCGCCAGGGGCGGGCGCGACGCCTTCTACGGGGGTGCCTTCGGAGCGGGCCTGCTTGCCCTTGGTGGTGGCGAATACACGCCGGACGACCTGGCGCGGCCGCTGGCCGACTGGGTCGAGCCCCTCGCCGTCGACGCCTGGGGCCACCGGCTCTGGACCGTGCCGCCGAACAGCCAGGGCTACCTCACCCTGTCGTCGGCTTGGATCGCCGACGGGCTGGACCTCCCTGCCGACGCCGACGATCCGGCGTGGGCCCACCTCCTCGTGGAGAGCGCCCTGGCGGCCGGCCACGACCGCCCGACCGTGCTCCACGAGCACGCCGACGGCTCGACCCTCCTGGCGCCGCAGCGCCTCGCTCCCCGCCGGGCCGCCATCGGCGAGCAGGCCGGCACCTGGTCGGCACCGGCCGGCCATGGCGACACCACCTACCTCTGCGCGGTCGACGGCGACGGCATGGGGGTGTCGCTCATCCAGTCGAACGCATCGGGCTTCGGGTCGTGGCTGTTCGAGCCGGCCACCGGCATCAACCTTCACAACCGCGGCATCGGCTTCAGCCTCGAGGCCGGCCACCCGGCCGAGTACGGGCCGGACCGGCGGCCGCCGCACACGCTGTGCCCGGCCCTCGTCACCCACCCCGACGGCCGGCTGGCCGGCGTGCTCGGCACCCAGGGCGGCGACGCCCAGCCGCAGGTGCTCCTCCAGGTGCTGGCCCGGTGGCTGGCCGGCGCCGCCCCGCCCGGCACCGCCATCGGCAGCCCCCGGTGGGCCCTCAGCGCGCAGGGCCGCGGGTTCGACACCTGGACGTCGGCCGACGGGCCGGTGGTGGCCGTCGAGGCGCACGGGCCGTGGCACGAGGGCCTGGCCCAGCGGGGCCACCGCGTGGTCCGGGGCCCGGCGTTCGACCACGCCTTCGGCCATGCCCACCTGATCGCCGTCGATCCTCGCGGGGTGCTCGCCGGCGCCGCCGACCCGCGCGCACGCGTCGGGAGCTGCAGCGGCTACTGACACGCTCCCACCCGTTGGTCGCCCGGGGCCGGGAGTACCGTACGCCCATGCGCGTCGACACGAACTTCTTCGGCACGGTGCCCATGCCCGACGCCGGCGACCCCGCGGTGGCGCCGACGGCCCGCCGCTACGGCAACGACGACTACCTCGCCTGCTACGAGAACCTCGTCCACTGGGCCCAGACGGCCGACTCGCTGGGCTTCGACACGATCTGGTTCACCGAGCACCACTTCCAGTACGAGGGCTACGAGGTGACCCCGAACCTCGTGCAGTTCGGTCAGTGGGTGGCCGGCCTCACCAGCGGCATCCGGTGCGGCCAGATGTTCAACGTCGTGCCGCAGTGGCATCCCCTGCGCCTGGCCGAGGACTTCGCCATGGCCGACATCCTGACGGGCGGCCGGATGGAGTTCGGCGTCGGCCGCGGCACCGTCCCCCGAGAGGCGTGGAGCCTCGGCACGGTCGTGGCCAGCGGCGACAACGACATGTCGGCTGAGCACGACCGCATCAACCGAGAGCTGTTCGAAGAGGCCATGGAGGTGATCAAGGCGGCCTGGGCCAACGAGACGTTCTCGCACCGCGGCAAGCACTTCACGTTCCCGCCCGACGAGATCCCCGACCGCGGCAGCTACGTCGACCACCTCACGCTCGTCCCGCGACCGCGCCGGCCGATCGACGTGTACCAGCCGGTCACCTCGCCCGAGACGATCGAGTACGTGCCCCGGGCCGGCCACAAGGCCGTCTACTGGCTGCAGAACCCCGACAGCCAGAAGGCCAAGTGGGATCGCTACGCCGAGCTGCGCGAGCAGTACGGCTCGCCGGTCGGACCCGGTGAGGACCGCTGCCTCGTCGTCAACATGCACGTCGCTCGCACCCGCGAGGAGGCGGTGCGCCGCGGCGGTCCCGGCCACGACGAGTTCTGCAAGTTCCTCGCGCCCTACGGCCGCTTCTCGAGCTACCGCCACCCCGACGGCACCAAGGTGCCGTTCAACTACCAGCCGACCGTCGACGACTCGATGCGCGAGAAGATCCAGGTCGTCGGGTCGGTCGACGACGCGGTCGACCTCCTCGGCTTCTGGCGCGACCTGCTCGACCTGAAGCACGTCTGCTTCTTCTACGACTTCCCCGGACTCACCCGCGCCGAGATCGACGAGCAGATGCACCTCACCGTCTCGGAGGTCCTTCCCCGGCTCGGCGAGACCGTCGAGCGGCGCCCGCTGCCGTCCTTCCAGCCGGTGCGCTGAGCGCGTGCTGCTGCGCCAGGCCACGCTCGCGTCGAGCCGCCGCGTCGACGTGCGAGTGTGCACCGACATCGTCGATGCGGTCGCCGACGCCCTCGTGGCCGCCGATGGCGAGACCGTGATCGACCTGGCCGGGCACGTGCTGCTCCCGGCCCCGGCCGAGCCCCACGCCCACCTCGACAAGGCGCTGACGGCCGACCTCGCGCCCAACCGCACCGGTGACCTCCTCGGTGCCATCGACGCCTGGATGGCGGTGATGCCGACCCTCACCGTCGACGGGATGGTGAGGCGCGGCGAGGAAGCAGCCGGCCGGCTCCTCGCCAACGGGTGCACCACCATCCGCAGCCACGTGAACGTCGGCGACACGATGGGGCTGCGAGCGGTGGAGGCGATGCTCGAGGTGCGCCGCCGGCTGGCCGGTCTCGTCGACCTCGAGCTGGTCGCCCTGGTCAGCACGCCGACCACCGGCGAGGCGGGCCGCCCGAACGCAGCGGCGCTGCGGGCGGCCATGGCCGCCGGCGTCGACGTCGTGGGCGGCTGCCCACACCTCGACGACGACCCCCACGGGTGCATCGATCTCTGCCTCGACCTCGCCGGCGAGCTCGGCGTGCCCCTCGACCTCCACATGGACGAGACGTTGAGCCCGGCGATGCTGACCCTGCCGTACCTGTGCGACCGGGTGGCGGCCACCGGCTTCGACCGGGGGGTCACCGCCAGCCACTGCTGCAGCCTCGGCGTGCAGGACCACGCGGTCCAGCGGGCCGTCGCCGAGCAGTGTGCCGCCACCGGCGTGGCCGTGGTCGCGCTCCCCCAGACGAACCTGTTCCTCCAGGGCCGCCAGCAGCTGGTGGCCACCCCCCGGGGCCTCACGGCCGTGCGGCCCCTGCTCGACGCCGGCGCGCTGGTGTGCGCCGGGGCCGACAACCTCCAGGACCCGTTCAACACCATGGGCCGCGCCGACCCGCTCGAGACGGCCGCCCTCATGGTGATGGCCGGCCACCTGCTCCCCGAGGAGGCCTACGAGGCCTGCTCGCTCGCCGTGCGCCGGGCGCTCGGTCGCCCGGCGGCCGCCGCGCTCGACGTGGCGCCCGGCGATCCCGCCGACCTGCTTGCGGTGCCGGCGGCCAGCCTGCGGGCTGCCCTGGCCGACGCACCGGCCGGTCGCACCGTCATCGCCGGCGGCCGAGTGCTGTCCGGCGGGGCCGGGGGCTGACGCACCCGTTGCGCGGCCACACTTCCCGGCGACCACCCCCGCTCCGTGGCCCGGCGCCACGAAACAGAGGGTTCACACGGCGGTCACTGCCCTGGCAGATTTGCTGTCCTAGGGTCACGGAGGGTTATGAGCACCGTCACATCGACCGGCCGTCCGAACGCCGATGCTGGGAGGGCCGCCCTCACGTTCGACCGGCTGTCGATGGTGTTCGCCGACGGCACCAAGACTCTCGACGACGTCTCGTTCAGCGTGCGTCCCGGTGAGTTCACCACCGTCGTCGGTCCCTCCGGGTGCGGCAAGTCCACCCTGTTGCGGATCGCGTCCGGGCTCACCACCCACACCTCCGGTGAGGTGATCGTCGACCGCTCGAGCCTCGGCTATGTCTTCCAGGACGCCACCCTGCTGCCCTGGCGAACGGTGAGCGCGAACGTCGAGCTGCTCGCCGAGCTCGACGGCGTCGACAAGGCGCAGCGGCGCCAGCGGGCCCAGGAGGCGATCGACCTCGTCGGCCTGAAGGGCTTCGAGAAGAAGTACCCCAAGCAGCTGTCCGGCGGCATGAAGATGCGGGCGTCGCTGGCCCGCTCGCTCGTGCTCAAGCCGTCGATCTTCCTGTTCGACGAGCCCTTCGGCGCGCTCGACGAGATCACCCGTGAACGCCTGCAGGACGAGCTGCTGTCGCTGTTCCTCCACGAGGGCTTCGCCGGGCTGTTCATCACGCACTCCATCTACGAGGCCGTCTACATGTCGACTCGTGTGCTCGTGATGTCGGCGCGTCCCGGTCGGATCATCGCCGACGTCGCAGTGCCCTTCGCCTACCCACGCCTGCCCGAGCTGCGCTTCGAGCCCGAGTTCGCCGAGCTCGCCGGGCACGTCTCGGGCGCGCTGCGAGGAGGTCATCAATGATCGAGCAGACCGACCTGGGTGCTGGGCACGGGGGCTCCGACGAGCTGACGCCGGCAGAAGCGGCGGCCGCCAGCGCCGACGCCGTCACGGGGATCGCCGCCACGCATCGCGGCCGGCGATCGCTGCTCGAAAAGCTCGGCCCGGTCGCGGTGTTCGTCGCGTTCGTCGGGTTCTGGTACTTCCTGTCGTACGTCTGGATGTCCGAGGGTCGTCGCTTCCTGGTGCCGCCGCCGCACCGGGTCGTCGACCAGTCGTTCCTTGACTGGGACAACCTCGCCAACCTGCTCAAGTCGCTGTGGCTGACCGCCAAGGTGGCGATCGTCGGTCTGGTCATCGCCATCGTGCTCGGCATGGCCATTGCCATCTTGATGAGCCAGGCGCGATGGGTGGAGCGGGCCCTGTTCCCGTACGCCGTGGCGCTGCAGGCGGTGCCCATCCTTGCGTTCGTGCCGCTCATCGGGGTGCTGTTCGGCTACGACTTCCGCAGCCGGGTCATCGTGTGCGTCATCATCGCCCTGTTCCCGATCATCGCGAACACGCTGTTCGGCCTGCTGTCCGCCGACCGCAGCCAGCACGACCTGTTCACCCTCCACGGCGTCAACCGGCGGACGCGCCTCGGCAAGCTGCAGCTCCCCGCGGCGATGCCGTCGATCTTCACCGGGTTCCGGGTGGCAGCCGGCCTCTCGGTGATCGGCGCCGTCGTGGGCGACTTCTTCTTCCGCCAGGGGCAGCCCGGGATCGGGATCCTCATCGACGTCTACCGCTCCCGGTTGAACTACCCCCTGATGTACGGCGCCGTCATCCTGTCGTCGGCGCTGGGCATCCTCGTGTTCTGGCTGTTCGGCTTCATCGCCAACCGAGCGGTCGGCCACTGGCACGAGTCGACGCGCTGAGTGCACGGCTCCGCCCCCTTCTCCCCACCACCATGAGCAAGGAGCACCCCGAATGACGAAGCGAACCCTGTCGCTGTTGGCCGTCCCCTTGGCCGGCGCGCTCGCCCTGGCCGCCTGCGGCGGCGACGACGAGGAGAGCGCGGACACCACCGCGTCCGGCGGCGCGAGCGCCGGTTCGCTCGCCGGCGTCTGCCCGGACACGGTGGTGATCCAGACGGACTGGAACCCTGAGGCCGAGCACGGCGCCGCCTACGAGCTCGTCGGTGACGGCTACACGGTGGACACCGGCAAGAAGACGGTCACCGGCCCCCTCGTCGCCGGCGGCGAGGACACCGGCGTGAAGGTGGAGGTCCGCATCGGTGGCCCCGCCATCGGCTTCCAGCTCGTCACGGCCCAGATGTACCAGGACCCCTCGATCACGCTCGGGTTCGTGAACACCGACGAGGCAGCCGCCCTCTCCGTCGACCAGCCCACCCTCGCCGTGCTGGCGCCGCTCGAGAAGAACCCGCAAATCCTCATGTGGGGTCCCGAGGCGTTCCCCGACGCCAAGGAGGTGAAGGACGTCCCCGCCGACACCAAGGTGGTCACCTTCGGCCCCGCGGTGTACCAGCAGTGGTTGATCGCCGAGGGCATCATCACCAAGGACCAGATCGACGGCAGCTACGACGCCAGCCCGGCCCGCTTCGTGGCCGAGGGCGGCAAGATCCTCCAGCAGGGCTTCGCGTCGGCCGAGCCGTACATCTACGAGAACGAGGTGGAGGAGTGGGGCAAGCCGGTGGCGTTCCAGCTCATCCACGACATGGGCTTCGAGATCTACAGCCAGGCGTTGGCCATCCGGGCCGCTGACAAGGACGAGCTCGACGCCTGCCTGAAGCTGCTGGTGCCCATCTACCAGCAGGCCGCCATCGACTACGTGAACGACCCGGCCGAGACGAACACGCTCATCCTCGAGCTGGTCGAGAAGTTCGAGACCGGCTGGGTGTACTCCCAGGGCGTCGCCGACTTCTCGGTGGAGCAGCAGAAGAAGCTCGGCCTCGTCGGCAACGGGCCCGACGACACGCTCGGCAACATGGACGAGGCGCGCGTGCAGAAGATCATCGACGAGCTCGTCCCGATCTTCGAGGCCGAGGGAACGCCGATCAAGGAAGGCCTGAAGGCCTCCGACATCATCACCAACGAGTACGTCGACACCTCGATCGGTCTGTGACCGACCCGGGCTGACACGCGAGCGGGGGCGCTGGTACGACCGGCGCCCCCGCTCGTCGACGCCGAGGGCCGCCGGCCGACGCTCAGGCCTCGGCGGGAAGCGAGAACGCGGCCACCTCGGCCAGCGCCTCGCCGAGCATCCGCACCGACGCCTCGAAGAGCTCCTTGCCACGATCGGCCGAGGCGCCGGTCGGGTCGCCGATCACGCCGCTCGGGCCGAAGTCGCTGGAGAGCCACCCGAACGACACCTGTCCGCCGAAGCGCACATAGCGATGGCCGGCCAGCTGCTCGGGAACGTGACGTGAGGTCTTGGTCAGGTCAACGAGGTCAGGACGGAGGTAGGCCATGAGCGACGTCTCGTCGAGCCCACCGTGGATGCCCATGCCCAGCTCCTGGGCCGGCGAGTCGCCGCCGTGGTCGGCGGGTGTCCCCGGATGGGTGAGGAACGTCATGAGCCCGTACTTCAGCCGCAGCTCGCGGTTGGCCACGTTCAGCAGTGCGGTGTTGCCGCCGTGTCCGTTCACGAACACGAGCTTGCGGGCGGGGAGCATGGCGACCGAGCGACCGATGTCGTCGAGCACGGCGAGCATCGTGGTGGCGCTGAGCCACACGGTGCCCGGTGCCCAGGCATGCTCGTTCGACTTGGTGAAGCTCAGCGGCGGGAGCAGCCACAGGTCGAGGTCGTCGCCCCGTTCGTCCACCACCGCCCGGCAGGTGGCTTCGGCCACGACGAGGTCGGTGGACAGCGGGAGGTGGGGCCCGTGCTGCTCGATCGCCCCGACCGGGAGCACCACGATGGAGTCGGCGCTCATCGCTGCAACGGCTGCGGGTGCGCTGAGGTCCGACAGGAGCCGGGTGGCTGGCATGCGCTCCATGCTACGAGAGCCCCACCGCAGCGACCCGGCCGGCGCGATGCGCGACGATCGCTCCTGATGGACCACCAGGCGATCGTCATCGGTGGCGGTCACAACGGCCTCGTGTGCGCGGCCTACCTGGCCCGAGCCGGCATCGACACCCTCGTCGTCGAGGCCCGCGACAGCGTCGGCGGCTGCGCCTCCACCGTCGACGCCGTTGGCGCCCGGGTGAACATCTGCAACTGCGACCACATCACCTTCCGGTCGACGCCCATCGCCGACGAGCTCGCCCTGGCCGACCACGGCCTGCGCTACCTCGGCGTCGACCCAGCCCAATGGCAGCAGGCCTACGACGGGGGCCCGGCCTGGCCGGTGTTCACCGACGTCGACCGCACGCTCGACGCCCTCGCCCGCACCCACCCGCACGAGGTCGACGGGTATCGCGCCTACGCCCGCCAGGCGGTCCCGGCCGCCCGTCTCGTGCTCGACCTCGCCAACGAGGCGCCCACCCCGGGCTCCGTGCTGCGCCGGCTGGCCGGGCTGCGTGGCATCGGCGCCGCCACCGTGGCTCGCTGGAGCCGGGCCTCGGCGGCCGAGGTGCTCCAGTCGTTCTTCCGCACCGACGCGCTGCTCGGCCCGGCCTTCGCATCCGGCCCGGCGGTGTGGGGGCTGCCCCCTTCGTGGCCGGGCACCGGGCTCGGCGCGCTGGCCCTCGCGCTCAAGCACGTCGCCGGCGTCGGCCGTCCCGCTGGAGGCAGCGGCGCCCTTCCCGTCGCCCTCCTCGGCGCGTTCGAGGCCGCCGGTGGCGAGGTCCGCACGTCGGCGCGGGTGACGACCATCGAGTGCGAGGGTGAGCGGGTGCGCGGCGTCCGGCTGGCCGACGGCACGGTTCTCGAGGCGCCGACCGTGGTCGTCGCCTGCGACCCGCGGCTCGCCTTCGTCGAGTGGCTGCGCCGACCACCGGCCGCCGCCGAGGGTCTCGTGGCCCGCTGGCGTGACGCGCCCGTGCACGAGGGCTACGAGTCGAAGATCGACGCCGTGGTCGCCGCCGCGCCGCGCTATCGCGCCGTCGACCCGGCGCTCGCCGACACCCTCGGCGTCGACCCCACCGAGGCGACCATGGTGGTCGCCCCGGGCCTCGGCGCCTTCGAGCGGGCCCACGTGCTGCTCGGCCAGGGCCGGGTCGCCGAGCGGCCGATGCTGCTCGTGAACCTCCCGTCGGTGCGCGACCCGGCCCTCGTGCCGCCGGCCGGCGGGCACGTGTTCAGCCTCGAGGTCCTCTACACGCCCTACTCGCTCGAGGGGGGCTGGGCATCCGGCGGCGAGCCCCGGCGGTGGCTGGAGGTGCTCGCCTCGCTCGTCGAGCCCGGCTTCCTCGACGGCCTCGGCGCCTGGCGGACCATGACGCCGGAGGCCTACGAGGGCGAGTTCTTCCTCCCCCGAGGCCACGCCACCAGCTTCGCCGGCGGCCCGGTGGCCGCGCTCACCGGCCGCCAGCGCGAGCTGACCCGTTACGAGACCCCCGTGGAAGGCCTGTTCCTCACCGGCGCCGCCACCTTCCCGGGTGCCGGCGTGTGGGGGGCGCCGGGGCGCAACGCCGCCCGCGTCGTGCTGCGCAGCCTCGACCGGCCGCTCGGGCGCTGAGCACTAGCCTCCGCCTGACCGTCGAAGGAGGCAGCGTGTCGGACGAGCGGGAGCAGATGGGCTGGGAGCTGTTCGGTGAGGCCTCGCGCTCGCTGGCCCAGCGGATCGCCGACGACGGCTTCCAGGCCGACATGATCCTCGCCATCGCCCGGGGCGGTCTGCTCATCGCTGGTGCGCTCGGCTACGCGCTGTCGATCAAGAACCTCTACACGATGAACGTCGAGTACTACACCGGCGTCGACGAGCGCCTCGACGTGCCGATGATCCTGCCGCCCACGCCCGATCTCGTCGACGTTCGCCACGCCAAGGTCCTCATCGCCGACGACGTCGCCGACACCGGGCACACCCTCGCCCTCGTCAAGGAGTTCTGCGTCGGCAAGGTGGCCGAGGTCCGCTGCGCCGTCCTCTACGAAAAGCCGCGGTCGGTCGTGAAGTGCGAGTACGTCTGGAAGGCCACCGACCTCTGGATCGAGTTCCCCTGGAGCGACAAGCCACCGGTCGCCACCGGGTCGTCCGGGCACACCGTGCTCGACGCCTGAGGGACCGAGGTCCCTTCCCTGGTACCCCAGGGGGTACCAGGATGGTGCCGTGCGCTCCCCCCGCCAAGGGCCGGCTGCCGCGGTCGCCGGCCTGGCCGCCCTCACCGCGTCGCTCCTCGCCGCCTGCGGTGGCAGTGGCCCAGCCGGCGGTGACACCGCACCGGTCACCACCCCCGCGGTGACCGAGCCGGCCGCCGGCCACAGCGGTGCGGCCGTCTACGCCCAGTCGTGCGCCCGCTGCCACGGCGCGCTGCGCGAGGGCAAGGGCGACTCCCCCGCCCTCGACGACGTACGCATGGCGACGGTGGGCGACCAGCGGCTGCGGCTCACGATCGCCAACGGCAAGGGGCGCATGCCCGGCTTCGGCGGGCTCACTGCCGCACAGGTCGACGCACTGGTCAGCTATCTGATGGAGCCGTGATGGAGATCGAGGAGCTGCTCGGACTGCCGGCGCACCCACTGCTGGTGCACCTGCCCGTGGTGCTGGTGCCGCTGGCCGCGCTCGGCGTGGTGGCCATGGCCATCCGGCCGGCCTGGCTGAAGACCATCGGGTGGGCGGTCGCCGGCGTGGCCGGCACCGGGTTCCTCGGCGCGCTGGTCGCCTCCGGCAGCGGCGAGGCGCTCGAGGACGACCTGGTGGCGTCGGGCCAGACGATCGGCGGCACGCTCTCGGACCACGCCGAGATGGGCGAGACGGCGCCGTGGGTGGCCGGCCTGTTCTTCGCGCTGGCGCTGGCGTGGGTGGTGTTCGCCTGGTGGCGTCGACGGACTGGTGAGGAGCAGGCGGTGGCCAAGGTACGCAAGCCAGGCGTCGTCGGCGCCGTGCTGATGGTGCTCGCGCTCCTCAGCGGGGCCGCGGCGACCATCGCCGTCGTGCGCACCGGCCACAGCGGCGCCGAGAGCGTGTGGGAGACCGAGACCTAGAGGCAGATGTCCTGGGGGCGCACGGGCACCCTCGGGAGCGCCCGCCCGACGGCGTCGCGGATCGCGGCGACGATGGCCGGGGTGGCCGCCACGCACGGCGGCTCGCCCACTCCCTTGGCGCCCAGCGGGGCCATCGGCTCCGGCTCCTCCACCAGCACGGCCACCACGTCGGGCGCGTCGAGGCAGGTGGGCAGCAGGTAGTCGGTGAAGCTCGGGTTCCGGATGCGACCCTCAGCCAGGACGATCTCCTCCATCACCGCCAGTCCGAGACCCTGCGCGATGCCGCCCTCGATCTGGCCCACCACCGACAGCGGGTTGAGCGCCCGCCCGACGTCCTGGGCGGTGGCGATCTGCACCACCTTGACGAGCCCGAGCTCGGGGTCGACGTCGACCACCGCCCGCTGGGCGGTGAACGCGAACGCAGTGTGGCAGCGCCCCTGGCCCTGCTCGTCGAGCTCCTCGGTGGGCCGGTGGTGGTGCTCCACGGTCTGTTCGAGCACGACGCCGGCCGAGGCCTCCGCCACCGGCACCCGCAGGTCGCCGATCGTGTCGACGACGTCGGTGCCGTCGATGGCGAGCCGCAGCGGCTCGATGCCGTGACGGGACCCGACGAGCTCGAAGAGCCGCTCCCGCACGGCGCGGCAGGCGTCATCGACGGCGCCACCGCTCATCCACGTCTGGCGGCTGGCCGACGTCGACCCGGCCGACCCGATGGTGGTGTCGGCCGGCTCCACGACGACGTCGTCGACGCCGAGCACCGTGCGGGCGATCTGCTGGGCCAGCACGACGAAGCCCTGCCCCACCTCGGCCGTCGCCACCTTCACCGCGGCGACGCCGTCGTGCAGGCGCACCCGGGCGGTGGAGAAGTCATCGAAGCCCTCGCTGTACATGAGGTTCTTCATCGCCAGCGCCCAGCCGACGCCGCGGCGCACATGGGCCGGGTCGGTGGTGCGCCCGGTGCCCCCGGGCCGAGCCAGCACGTGGTCGTCGGGCGTCGGGGGCAGCGGGACGGCCGCCGTCTCGAGCAGGCAACGCTCCAACGGGGCGACGCTGTCCATCGGCCCCCCGGTGATGAGCTCGTCACCCGTGCGCATGGCGTTGCGGAGGCGGACTTCGAGGGGAGACAGGCCGCACGCCGCCGCCAGCTTGTCCATCTGGCTCTCGTGGGCGAAGCAGGCCTGCACCACACCGAACCCACGCATGGCGCCGCACGGCGGGTTGTTCGTGCGCACCGCCCACCCGTCGACGACGGCGTTCGCCAACCGGTACGGCCCCTGGACGTGGCTGACGGCGTTGACGAGGACCGCGCTCGAGGTGGAGGCGTAAGCGCCACCGTCGAGGACGATGCGGGCCTCGACCTTCACGAGGTCCCCGTCGACGGTGGCGTGGTGGCGCATGTGGATACGAGCAGGGTGGCGGTGGACGTGGCCGAAGAAGCTCTCCTCACGCGAGTACTGCACCTTCACCGGGCGGCCGCTGCGCAGCGCCAGCAGGCACGTGTGCACCTGGAGGCTGATGTCCTCGCGGGCACCGAACGCCCCGCCGACGCCGCCGAGGGTGATGCGAACCCCCTCGTCGGGCAGGCCCAGGCACGCCGCGATCTGCTGGCGGTCCTCGTGGAGCCACTGGGTGGCCACGAAGAGCTCGACGCCGCCACCACCCGGGTCGGGAAGGGCGAGCGCCGCCTCGAGGCCGAGGAAGGCCTGGTCTTGCATGCCGAGCTCGTAGGTGCCCTCGACGACCACCGGGCCGGTCGCGTCGGGATCCCCGTGGAGGATGCGCTGGTGGCGGATGACGTTGCCGTCGGGGTGGATCGGAGGGAACGAGCCGTCGACGGCCGCCTCGGCGTCGACCAGCGGCGCCAGCACCTCGTACTCGACGACGATCGCCGCCAGCGCTCGCCGACACGTCTCGGGGTGGTCGGCCGCGACGGCGGCCACCGGCTCGCCGACGTAGCGCACGACGTCGCCGGCGAACACCGGCTGGTCGCTCGAGATGAGGCCGTAGGTCGCCTTGCCGGGGACGTCGGCCGCCGTGACGACGCACTCGACGCCAGGGATCGTCCAAGCCGGCGACACGTCGAGGCGCACGATCCGAGCGTGCGGGTGCGGCGAGCGCAGGGTGGCGCCCCACAGCATCCCGTCGGCCCACAGGTCCGACGAGAAGGCGAAGCGGCCCTGCACCTTGGGCACGCCGTCGGGGCGGGGCGCGCTCGTGCCGAGGCCGTGGCGGACGCCGGCTGCCGTCGTCGTCTCAGACACGTCGGCGCTCCTCGGCCACCGCCTGCACGGCGGCAAGGATCCGCCCGTAGCCGGTGCAGCGGCAGATGTTGCCCGACAGCGCCTCGCGCACCTCGGCGTCGGTGGGGTGCGGGTGCTGGTCGAGCAGGTGGTGGACGGCGACCACGAGGCCCGGGGTGCAGAAGCCGCACTGCACGGCGCCCTCGTCGACGAAGGCCTGCTGGACGTCGGACGGCGTGGCGGCCGGGGCCAGGCCCTCGACGGTGGTGATGTCGCGGCCGACAGCGGCGGCTGCCAGCACCAGGCAGCTGCACACCAGCTCGCCGTCGACGACCACGCTGCAGCTGCCGCACTCCCCCTGCTCGCAGGCCCCCTTGGCGCCCGGCAGGCCGAGCCGCTCGCGCAGCACGTAGAGGAGGCTCTCGCCGATCCAGGCGTCGCGCACCTCGTGCGCGACGCCGTTCACCGTGAGCACGTAGTGCTCGGCCGCCGGCAGCTCGTTGCTCATGGGAAGGCCCTTCGCAGGAGGCGGGACGTGAGCACGGCGACGGCGTGGCGCCGGTAGGCCGCCGTGCTGCGGTGGTCGTCGATCGGGCGGGCTTCGGCGGCGACCCGCTCGCCGAGCTCGCGAGCCAGCGCCTCGGGATCGCCGGCCAAGGCACCGGCCTCCCAGTCGACCTCGCCGGCCACCCACGCCTCGGCCGCCCGGGCCCGCAGCACCGTGGGCCCGACGGCGCCGAGCGCGATCCGCACCGTCCGGCCGGGGCGGTCGACGGCGAGGCAGGCGCTGGCGATGGCGATCACCATGGCGTTGCGCACGCCGACCTTGGTGTAGCCCTGCCATCCGTCGAGCACGGGGACCGTGACCGCGCTGATGAGCTCGCCGGGGCGGCGGTCGGTGCGCTTCACGCCGACCATGAAGTCGTGCACCGACACCGTCCGGCTCCCGCCGACCGACACCAGCTCGACGCGGGCGTCGAGGGCCGACAGGACCGGCAGGGCGTCGCCGGCCGGCGAGCAGGTGCCCAGGTTGCCGCCCACCGTGCCGGCGTTGCGGATCTGAGGTGAGCCGACGGTGCGGGCCGCCTCGGCCAGGGCCGGCAGGAGTGCCGACAGCGGCGGCCGCTCGCAGGTGGCATAGGTGACGCCGGCGCCCAGCCGGACGACGCCGGCCCCCTGGTCGTGGTGCCAGGCCCGCAGCTCGGGCACCCGGTCGAGCGCGATGACGTCGTCGAAGCGCCGGTGCCCGAAGCTCACCTCGACCATCACGTCGGTGCCTCCCGCGAGCAGGTGGGCCCCGGGGAGCGCGGCCGCGGCCTCGACGGCGGCCGCGAGGGAGGTGGGGATGGCGACCGGCATGCGCCAGCGAGTGTACGGAACCGGACCGGAACGTCCTGGTCGGGCGAGGACGTTCAGGCCCTTGAGGATCCGGTTACCGGTGGGTATGGTTCGCCGATCCCGGCCCGCCGATCGGTGGGCCGTCGCGGCAGCGGAGGGAGGCGGCGCACATGGTGGCACCGGTGCAAGGACCGCGCCTCGTGATCCTCGGGCGTCAGGGTTCGGGCAAGGGCACGCAGGGCATGCAGCTGGCCGCCCACCTCGGGATCCGGCACCTGTCGACCGGCGCCATGCTGCGCGAGGCGGTCGCCCATCGCAGCCCGCTCGGCCGGCGCGTCCAGCGCTACCTCCACCAGGGCCGCCTCGTCCCCGACGACCTGATGGTCGGGCTCGTCGACGCGGCGGTGCGCGACCCCGAGGTCGACCGGGCCGGCTTCCTGCTCGACGGCTTCCCCCGCACGAAGGCCCAGGCGGTCAAGCTGCTCGCGCTCCTCGAGCCACGCGGCCTCGACGCGGCCCTGCTCCTCGACGTCCCCCGCAGCGAGGTCGAGCGCCGCTTGCTCGCCCGCCGGGTGTGCCCGCAGTGCGAGGCACCGGCCGTCGCGCTGCATGGCGAGCTCACGGTGGCCTGCACGTCGTGCGGCGGCGTCGCCGTGCGGCGGGCCGACGACAACCCGGAGGCCATCGCCCGCCGCCTGGAGGCCTACGAGGCGCAGGCGACACCGCTCGAGAAGCTGTTCGCCGAGCGCGGCCTGCTCGTCACCGTCGACGCGTTCGGCCCGCCGGCCGACGTGTTCGAGCGGCTCCAGCGTGCGGTGCAGCCGATCCTGTGGGGCGAGGGCGCCGCCGTCGGCTGACCGCGGTCAGTACGGGCAGTGGCGGCACCCCGTGTCGCAGCACGTCCCCCGCTGCGCCAGCGCGGCGGCGGTGAACACGAGCCAGCCGCTGAGGGGATCGCGGTACTGCGCCATCTCCGCGCGCACGGCGGCGGCGTGCGCGTCGAGCACCTCGGCATAGCGAGGGTGCCCGGGGTCGAGGCGGTCGGCACGGGGCCGGTCGAGGTGGTCGGGACGCAACGGGCGCATGACGATCGTCGACCCTACGGCGGCCGGACCCTCCGCCCGGCACCGTGCTCGCCCACTCACGTTGACACCGTGTAAGAAGCGTGCGTACCGTGCCGCCGTCACCTGTGGCGGGGGTCACAGGTGCGACCAGCGCATCACTGCGCTCCGACCACCACAGGGGGATCAGCGTGCAGCACTCGACCCGTGCAGTCCGGCGCCGTCCGGGCCTGCTCCTGGCTGCTGGCCTCGTCAGCATCGGCCTCCTCGCCGCCGCCTGCGGCGGGGACGACGACGACGACGGCGGCGCCGACACGACCGCGCCGGCCACCACGGCCGGCGGCGGCACCGACACCACGACGGCGGGCGGCACCGACACCACCTCGGCGCCCGACACGACGGCCGCACCCGAGACCCCGACCCCGGGCGGCAAGCTCACCATGGGCATCGAGGCCGAGACGGGCAGCCCCTGGCGGCCGGCCGAGGCCACGTTCGCCATCTCCGGCCACATGGTGGCCCAGTCCGTCTACGACCCGCTGATGCGGGGCGACGACGAGGGCAAGGTCGAGCCGTTCCTGGCCGAGAGCGTGGAGCCCAATGCCGACTACACCGTCTGGACGATCAAGGCCCGCGAGGGCGTGTCGTTCCACGACGGCACGCCCTTCGACGGCGCCGCCATCAAGGACAACCTCGACCGTCACATCGCCTCGTTCCTCACCGGCAAGGTGCTGCGCGATGTCGAGAGCGTCACCGTCACCGACCCGATGACGGTCGAGGTGAAGATGAAGCGCCCGTGGGTGCCGTTCAACACCTACCTGGCCGGCACCATCGGCTACATGGCCTCTCCCGCCTGGCTGGCCGCCTCCGATGCCGACGAGACGCTCAAGCCCAAGCCGGTGGGCACCGGGCCGTTCGTGTTCAAGGACTACAAGCCGGGCGAGAGCTTCTCGGCCACCAAGAACCCGAACTACTGGCTGGAGGGCTACCCGCTGCTCGACGAGATCGAGTTCCGCGTCTACCAGGATGCCCTCACCCGCAAGTCGGCCCTCGAGGCCGGTGACATCGACCTGATGCACACCACCAACGGCGAGACCATCGCCGAGTACCGCGAGAGCGGGCAGTTCCCGATGGTGGAGATCACCGAGCGGGGCGAGACCGGCTACACGCTCCTGCACGTCACGCAGGAGGGCTCGCCGCTCACCGACAGCCGCGTGCGCTGTGCCATGGCCTACGCCTACCCGAACCAAGACGTCATCGACGAGGTCGGCGCCGGCGTGAACCAGATCGCCAACGGCCCGTTCTCGCCCGGCCAGCTCGGCAACGTGGCCTCGAACAGCTACCCGCTCGAGCCCGACATGGACAAGGCCAAGGAGCTCGTCGAGTCGTGGAAGGCCGACAACCCCGGCGTGCCGCTGGTGGTCGACCTGTCGACCACGCAGGACCAGACGAACCTCGTGATCGCCCAGATCCAGCAGCAGGCGTTCAAGGAGGCCGGCTTCGACGACGTGAAGATCAGCCAGATCGAGCAGGCCAAGTACATCCTCACGGCGCTCCAGGGGAGCTTCCAGGCCTTCCAGTGGCGCAACCACGGCGGGGCCGACCTCGACAACCAGTACATCTGGTGGCACTCGTCGAGCGCCGACCCGGTCGGCCAGCTGGCCCTGAACTTCGGCCGCATCAAGGACGCCGACATCGACCGGCTCCTCGACGAGAACCGCGGCGCGTCCGATCCGGCGCGCAAGAAGGAGATCGCCGAGGAGGTCAACGAGATCTTCGCGACGCAGTGCTACAACCTCTGGGGCTCCTACACCACGTGGGGCGTCCCGGCCCAGGAGAACGTGCGGGGCATCGGCGTGATGACGATGCCGAGCGGCAACGACGCCGGGTTCGGCGTCGGCATCGCCGGCACCTTCCCCGTCGCCGGCCTGTGGATCCAGCAGTAGCCACCTCGTCCTGACCGACTCGTACCCATCCACCTGAGGGGGACCGCGACCACATGCGCTACGTGGGCCAGAAGCTGATCCAGCTCGTGATCGTGGTGGTCGCGGTCACCTTCCTCACCTCCATGCTGCTCCGGTTGCTCCCCGGGGACCCGGCCGTGTTCAAGGCCGGCCCCGGGGCGACCGAGGAGCAGCTCGAGGAGATTCGAGAAGACCTCGGGCTCAACGACCCGATCCCGGTGCAGTACGTGAAGTGGCTGGGTGACTTCCTCACCGGCGACTGGGGCATCAGCACCCAGGCCAACACCCCGATCTTCGACCTGATCAAGGACCGGCTGCCGGTCTCGATACTGATCATGGTCTACGCCCAGATCCTGGCCCTGCTGATCGCGATACCACTCGGGATCCTGGCCGCGTACCGATCGGGGAGCTTGAGCGACAGAGCCGTCAACACTGCTGCGTTCGGGATGCTGTCGATACCGAACTACGTGATCGCCGTGGTGTTCGTGCTGATCTTCGCCATCCGGTTGGGGTGGTTCCCTGCGACGTCGAAGTACTACAACCCCTTCACCGACCCGGTCGAGCACTTCCAGGCGTTCTTCCTCCCGGTGCTCACGATCGCCATCGGCCTCGCCGCCGGCTACACCCGCCTGTTGCGGGCCGACATGATCGGCACCCTCCAGAACGACTTCGTCACCATGGCCCGCTCGAAGGGCATGAGCACCAAGCGCATCCTGTTCGGACACGCCTTGCGGCCGTCGTCGTTCTCGCTCATCACGGCAGCGGCCGTCAACATCGGCGTCCTCATCGGTGGCACGGTGATCGTGGAACAGACGTTCCAGCTCTCCGGGATGGGCTATCTCACCGTGTTCTCCATCGGCGTGCGCGACTACGAGGTCGTGCAGGCGGCGGTGGCGATCTTCGCTCTCATCTTCGTGCTGGCCAACTTCTTCGTCGATCTCGCGTACGGGTGGCTCGACCCCCGCATCCGCCACGCCCGGGCCCTCGCCTAGGAGCCTCGATTGTCGATCATCTCGTCCGACGACCAGGAACTGCTCGACCCTCTCCCGTCGAGGGAGGAGGGCTACGGCACCGAGGAGATCCGCCAGACCGCAGCCAGAGCGAGCACGCGCGCGAAGAAGCGCGGGCGGCTCACGTTCTGGCTGGCGTTCGGCTTCCTCGCGCTGCTTGCGTTCCTGGCGGTCTTCGCCGACGTGCTTCCGTTCATCGACCCCTACGACGAGGGGCAGATCCTCGACAGCAAGGAGCCGCCGTCGGCCGAGCACTGGTTCGGCACCGACAAGAACGGCCGTGACCTGTTCAGTCGTTGCATCTACGGCGCCCGGGTCTCGCTGTCGATCGGGGCCATCTCCGTGGTGATCGGGCTCTTCTTCGGCGGGCTCCTCGGCCTGATGGCCGGCTTCTACCGCAGGCGGGTCGACTCCGTCACCTCGACCGTGATGGACGTCATCCTCGCCTTCCCCCCGCTGATCCTGGCCCTCACCATCGTGACGTTCCGGGGCCAGAGCGTGCCGAACGTGATCATCGCGCTCTCGGTGCTGTCGATCCCGGCCCTCACCCGCCTGGTGCGGGCCAACACGATGGTGTTCTCGCAGCGGGAGTTCGTGCTGGCCTCCCGCAGCCTGGGCGCCAAGAACGGTCGGATCATCTTCAAGGAGATTCTGCCCAACGTCGTGCCGCCGATGCTGTCGTTCGCCCTCACCGGCCTGGCCGTGCTCATCGTCGCCGAGGGTGCGCTGGCGTTCCTGGGCGTGTCGGTCCCGCCCCCCACGCCCACCTGGGGAGCGATGATCTGGGACGGCCGTGACCAGCTCGACGACGCGTGGTGGATCTCGATGGCACCGGCCCTGGTGATGTTCCTCACCATCCTCAGCGTCAACCTGCTCGGCGACGTGCTGAGCCAGCGGTTCTCGATCAAGGAGAACGTGGGATGAGCCGGCCCGCTCGTCGTCTCCAGGCCGAGAGCCGCGTCCAGACCGGCACGCTGCTCGACGTCCGAGACATCAAGACCCACTTCGTCACCAGCCTCGGCGTGGTGAAGGCCGTCGACGGCGTCAGCCTCACCCTCGACCGGGGCAAGACGATCGGCATCGTCGGCGAGTCCGGGTCGGGCAAGACAATCCTGTCGCGATCGATCATGGGTCTGCTCCCACGGCGCAACGTGATCCGCGCCGGTGAGGTCTGGTACGAGGGCCAGGACCTCAACCAGCTCTCGGTCGGCCAGCGCCGCCGCATCTGGGGGGCCGAGATGGCGATGGTCTTCCAGGACCCGATGACCTCGCTCAACCCGGTCATGAAGATCGGCACGCAGCTCACCGAGGGCCTGCGCAAGCACCTCGACATGAGCAAGGGCGACGCCTTCGCCACCGCGGAGCGCCTGCTGACCGACGTGGGGATCCCCGAGCCCAAGCGCCGCCTCGACGAGTACCCGCACCAGCTCTCGGGCGGCATGCGCCAGCGGGTCACCATCGCCATCGCACTGTCGTGCGGCCCCACGCTGCTGTTCGCCGACGAGCCGACCACCGCCCTCGACGTCACCGTGCAGGCCCAGATCCTCGACCTCCTGCAGGGCCTCCAGCGCGACCGCAACATGTCGATGATGCTCGTCACCCACGACCTCGGCGTGGTGGCCGGGCGCACCGACGAGATCGCCGTGATGTACGCCGGCAAGATCGTCGAGAAGGCGCCCACCAGCGTGCTGTTCTCGAACTTCAAGATGCCCTACACCGAGGGCCTGGTGCAGAGCATCCCCAAGCTCGAGGACCCGAGCCACACCCGCCTCAAGATCATCGGCGGGCGGCCACCCGACCTCATCAACCCGCCCGAGGGCTGCCGGTTCAGCCCGCGGTGCCCCTACGCGCTCGACAAGTGCCGCGCCGAGGAGCCCCCGCTGGTGGAAGCCGAGACGCCCGGCCACGTGTACGCCTGCTGGTACCCGGTGGGCTCCCCCGAGTGGCAGGCGGCCCAGGACCGCCGCACCGACGACGCCGTCACGACAGCAGCAGGAGGCAACTGATGGCAGGGTCGGGCACCGCGCACCTGCGTGCCGGCGACGAGGCGCTCCTGCGGGTGGAGGACCTCACGGTGGAGTTCCCGGTCGGGCGCACGGGCCTGAAGGTCAACGCCGTGTCGGGCATCAGCTTCGACGTGATGCCCGGCGAGACGCTCGGGCTCGTCGGCGAGTCGGGGTGCGGGAAGAGCACCACGGGGCGGGCGATCATGCAGCTGCCCCGGCCGACCGGTGGCAGCATCCGGTTCCAGGGTCACGAGATCACGCAGCTCAAGGGCGAGGAGATGCGCCAGCTGCGCACGAACGTGCAGATGATCTTCCAGGACCCGATCTCGTCGCTGAACCCTCGCCGCAAGGTGAAGGACATCGTGATGGAGCCCCTCACGATCTGGGGGATCGGCACCAAGGCCGAGCGCGAGGCCAAGGTCGACAAGGTGCTCGAAGACGTCGGCATCGACCCGAAGGCGGCCGCCGACCGCCGCCCTCACCAGTTCTCCGGCGGCCAGTGCCAGCGCATCTCCATCGCACGAGCCCTCGTCCTCGACCCGAAGATGATCATCTGCGACGAGCCGGTATCGGCCCTCGACGTGAGCGTCCAGGCCCAGGTGCTCAACCTGCTCGAGGACCTGAAGGCGGCCTACGGCCTCACGCTCATGTTCATCGCCCACGACCTCGCCGTCGTGAAGAACGTGAGCGACCGCGTGGCCGTGATGTACCTCGGCAAGGTGTGCGAGGTTGCGGCGTCCGACGAGCTCTACCGGTCGCCGTCGCACCCGTACACCGACCTCCTGCTGAAGTCGATCCCCGTGCCCGACCCGGCCATGCGGCCCGACCCCGACGCCCGCATCAAAGGCGAGATCCCGTCGCCGCTGTTCCCACCGTCGGGCTGCCGGTTCCGGACCCGCTGCCCGTACGCCCAGGAGCGCTGCGCGGCCGAGGAGCCGCAGCTGCGTGACCTCGGCGACGGCCACTTCGTCGCTTGCCACTTCCCGGTCGGCGCGCCACCGGCACCGCCGCTCGCGCCCGCCGGGCAGGCCGGGTAGGCCGGCAGAGATCGGGCGGGGGGATCCGATCGTGGCACCCAGGACACGCACACGGCTGGCCCGCGAGGAGCGTCGCGAGCAGATCGTCGACGCCGCGGCCGACGTCTTCGTGGGTCGCGACCCCGCGGAGGTGACATTCGAGGAGATCGCCGACGCGGCTGGCGTGTCACGAGCACTCGTCTACAACTACTTCGGCGACCGCCATGGCCTGCTCGAGGCGGTGTACCAGCGCAACGTCGAGCGGCTCCAGGGCGAGGTGTTCGACGCGCTCGTCGGCCGCACCGCCGACCGCGACGCCCTCCGGGCCGCGGTCGTGGTGCACCTGCGCTTCGCCCAGCGCGACCCCGCCGCCTACCGCTACGCGGCCGGGCAGGTGCGCTTCCCACGCCTGCCCGAGCTCCTGCTCCTGCGGGTGGAGCGCCTGGCCGAGCTGTTCGGCGCGAGCGACGAGTCCATCGTCGTCGCCCGCGGTCTGCTAGCTGCGGTGGAGGCCATGGTGCTGCAGTGGCTCGACGATCCCCGCTGGGAGGCCGACACCGCGGCCGACGTGATCACGAGCTTCCTGTGGGACGGCATGCGGGGCGTCGACCGGCTCGGCCTCGCCTACCGACCGCCACAGCTCGTCTAGCGCCGTTCAGCGGTTCGAGTAGCGCGGCGGCCGCTTCTCCAAGAACGCGGCCATCGCCTCACGGTGGTCGTCGCTGAAGCTGGCCATGATCTGCTGGCGGTTCTCGAGGTCGATGGCGTTCTGCATGCCCGGGATCTCGAGGGCCGACCACATGCCCTCCTTGGTGAGCGCGACCCCGAACGGCGTGTTCAGCATGATCTGGTCGGCCTTGGTGAGCGCAGCCTCCACGAGCGCCTCGTCGGGCACCACCTCGGTGACGAGCCCGATGCGTTCCGCCTCGGCGGCGTCGAAGATCCGCCCGGTGAGCATCAGCTCGTGGGCCCGGGCGGCACCGACGAGGCGCGGCAGGAGCCAGCTCGTGCCGATGTCGCAGGCCGACAGCCCGATGCGGATGAAGGCGGCGTTGAAGCGAGCGCTGGCCGCCGCGATGCGGATGTCGCTGCCGAGCACGAGCGCGAACCCGCCACCGGTGGCCGGACCGTTCACCGCCGCGATGACGGGTTGCGGCAGCGACCGCAGGTGCGGGATGAGCGTGGCGATGTGCTTCTGCACGGCCAGGCCGGCCTGGGGCCGGCCGAAGCCGGCCGTGTGCGGTGCCTCGCCGTAGCCGCGCAGGTCGAGCCCGGCGCAGAAGCCGCGCCCGGCGCCGGTGAGCACCACCACCCGGCACGACGCGTCCCGGCCGATCTCGGCGAGCGCGTCGTGGAGACCCTGCACGAGCTCGGCCGTCATCGCGTTGAGCTTGTCGGGACGGTTCAGCGTGATGCGGGTGACGCCCTCACGTGGGCTGTCGATCTCGACGGTCGGCATGCGAGCATCCTGCCTCATGGCGATCAACCTGGCCCGAGCCCACGAGGCCATCGCCGCGGCCTATCCCCACCGCGAGTGCCTCGTGTTCCGCGACCGCCGGCTGACGTGGGACGCCGTCCACGACCGCAGCCGCCGGTTCGCCGGTGTGTTGCGCGCCGAGGGCGTCGGCTGCCACACCGAGCGCGAGCACCTCGCCGGCTGGGAGCGCGGCCAGGACACGGTGGCCCTGTTCTGCTTCAACGGCAACGAGTACCTCGAGGCGATGCTCGGCGCCTACAAGGCCCGCTGCGCTCCGGTGAACGTCAACTTCCGCTACACCGCCGCCGAGCTGGCCTATGTCTTGAACGACAGCGGTGCCCGGGTGCTCGTCCACGACCCACGGCTGGCCGGTGTGGTGGCCGAGGCCCTCCCGCAGTGCCCGGCGGTGACGTTGGTGCTCGAGGTCGGCCCGGCCTACGAGGCGGCGCTGGCGGCGGCCGAGCCGTTCTGCGACCCGTGGTGCGGGCCCGACGACCTCTACGTCCTCTACACGGGCGGCACGACCGGGCGCCCGAAGGGCGTGCTGTGGCGCCAGGCCGACTTCGTCCGCGGCGCCCTCGGTGTGCGGGCGGCGTCGGTGGAGGAGCTGGTCGAGGCGGCGGCCGGAGGCAACCGCCTGCGGGCGCTGCCGTCACCGCCGTTCATGCACGGCGCCGCCCACTGGAACGCGTGGAGCTGCTGGCTGGGAGGCGGCACCGTGCTGGTCCAGTCGGAGGTCCGTCACTTCGACGCACCCGACGTGCTGGCCACCTGCGAGCGGGAGCAGGCCACCTCGCTCCAGGTGGTCGGCGACAGCTTCGCCCGGCCGCTCGTCGACGAGCTCCACCGGCGCCACTACGACCTGTCGTCGCTGCGGTTCCTCACGAGCGGCGGTGCCGTGCTGTCGGCGCCGGTGAAGCGGGAGCTGCTGGCCCTGCTCCCCCACGTGCAGGTGATGGACATCGTCGGCTCGTCGGAGTCCGGTCGCCAGGGCGTGCACGTGTCGAGCGCGGCCACCGGCGCCAGCACGGGCACGTTCCCACCGTCACCGTCGACGACGGTGCTCTCGGACGACCGCACCCACGAGCTGGCCCCCGGCGCTCCGGAGATCGGCTGGCTGGCCACCAAGGGCGTCGTGCCCCTCGGCTACCTCGGCGACCGCGAGAAGTCGGCGGCCACGTTCCCGACCATCGGCGGCATCCGCTACGCCGTGGCCGGCGACCGGGCCCGGCGCCTGGCCGACGGCGGGGTCGAGCTGCTCGGCCGCGAGTCGGTGTGCATCAACACCGGTGGCGAGAAGGTGTTCGCCGAGGAGGTGGAGCACGCGCTGCAGCACCACCCGGCCGTCTACGACGCCCTCGTCGTCGGCCGCCCCCACGAGCTCTGGGGCCAGGAGGTGGTCGCCGTCGTGCAGCTCCGGCCCGGCCACCAGGTCACCCTGGCCGAGCTGCGCGATGCGCTGGCCCACGACCTCGCCCGCTACAAGCTGCCCAAGGCGCTCGTCCTGCGCGACCGCATCCAGCGCTCGGCCAGCGGCAAGCCCGACTATGCCTGGGCCCGCCGCCAAGCCCTGGCCGACGAGGCCACCTGACCGTCGCCGCCGGGGCCGGTGAGTACCGTCGGGGTGATGGGAGGCGCGGCGCTGACGGTACGGCTCGAGCGCCCCCTCGACCTGCGTCGCACGGTGGGCGCCCAGCAAGCCGGCCACGGCGACCCCACCACACAGGTGACCGACCGGGAGGCGTGGCGGGCCACCCGTACGCCCGACGGGCCGGGCACGCTGCACGTGCGCCACACCGGCGACACCGTCGTCGCCCGCGCGTGGGGAACGGGCGCCGCGTGGCTGCTCGAGCGGGCGCCGGCGCTCCTCGGCGAGCACGACCCGCCGTTCGCCAGCGACCACCCGGTCGTCGGCCCGCTGGCCCGCCGCTTCGCCGGCGTGCGCATCGGGCGCTCCGACGGGGTCTGGCACGCGCTGGTACCGGTGGTGCTGGCCCAGCGGGTCACCGCCGGCGAGGCCCTGTCGCAGTGGCACCGGCTGTGCCGCACGCTGGGCGAGCCGGCGCCAGGGCCGTGCACGCTCGTGCTGCCGCCGGCGCCGGAGGCCGTGGCCGAGCAGCCGTACTGGTGGTTCCACCGGTTCGGCATCGAGCGCAAGCGGGCCGACACGCTGCGCCGTGCGGCTGCAGCCGCGCACCGGCTCGAGGCGGCCGCCACCATGTCGGCGGCCGACGCCGAACGGCGCCTGCGGTCGGTGCCCGGCCTCGGCGCGTGGACGGTGGCCGAGGTGGCCGCGGCCGCCTTCGGTGATCCCGACGCCGTGCCGGTCGGCGACTTCCACGTCCCCCACACGGTGGCGTGGGCCCTGGCCGGCGAGGTGAGGGGCACCGACGACCGGATGCTCGAGCTGCTGGCGCCCTTCGCGGGCCAGCGGGGCCGGGTGATCCGGCTGCTCGGTCTGGCCGGGATCCACGCGCCCGCCCGAGGGCCACGGCGGGCCGTGGCGCCCATCGCCTCCTGGTGAGGGATGCCCTGGTCGACCAAGGTCCGGCTGGTACCGTCGCTCACCGCCTCATGACCGCCGTGCACGATCCCCTTGCCGACACCACGGCCGCAGAGGCGCCAGCCGGCGACCGCCGCGCCTGGCGTCACGCGCTCCTGATCGCCGCCGTCGCCCACGTGCTGTCCCGGCTGGTGGTCGCGGCGGCTGCCGCCGCCGTCGCGGCCGCCCGCGACCCCCGGCCCGACAGCGCGGCCCGTCCCATCCTCGACGTGCTCACCAGCTGGGACGGCCTCTGGTACCTGCGCATCGTGCGCGACGGCTACCCGGCGAGCGTCCCGCCCGACATCACGTTCAACCAGGTGGAGGCCCGGGCCGCCTTCTTCCCGCTCTACCCCATGGTGGTGCGGGCGGCCGACCGGTTGCTCCCCGGCGGCGACGTGGCCGCCGCCATCGCGGTGAACCTCGCCCTCGGCGTGACGTTCGTGTACCTCGTCGGCCTGCTGGCCCGCCGCCTGTTCGGCGTCCGGGTCGCGACGCGAGCCATGGTGCTGGCCTCGGTGTTCCCGGGCAGCTTCGTCCTCAGCTTCACCTACAGCGAAGCGGTCATGCTGGCGCTGGCCGCGCTGTGCCTCCTGCTGCTGCTCGACCACCGCTGGCTGCTGGCCGGCCTCGTCGCCGCCGTGTGCACGGCCGCCCGGCCGAACGCCGTCGCCATCGCGGCCGCCTGCGCGTGGGCCGCCCTCGTCGCCATCAAGGACGACCGCGAGTGGTCGGCCCTCGTCGCACCGGCGCTGGCGCCGGTGGGGTTCGTCGCCTTCCAGCTGTGGCTGGGTTGGCACGCCGACGAGCCCGGTGTCTGGTTCCGCGTGCAGAACGAGGCGTGGGACGAGGGGGTCAGCTTCGGGCTGACCGCCATCGGCAACACCATCGAGTTCTTCCTGCACCCCTTCGGCTCCGCCACCGACGCGCTCACCGCCCTGTGCGTCGTCGCGATGGGCGTCGGCCTCTGGGCGCTGTGGCGCATGCGCCTGCCCGGCGTCCTCACCGTCTACACGCTCGTGGTGCTGGCCCTCATGCTCCTGCCCGACACCGTCACCGCCCGCCCACGGTTCCTCTACACCGCCTTCCCGCTGCTGATCGCGTTCGCGGCCTGGTGGAAGGCCGACGACGAGGACGGCTGGGGTCTCGTGCTGGCGGCGTCGGGGGCCGGCCTGTTCGGCGTGGTCACCCTGTACGGGCTCTACGCCGCCATCCCCTGAGCGGCCGTCATGACCCGCGAGGCTTGCGGGCCGTGACCACCGACCGCCCCTCCCGCACCGGGCCGGCCGTCGCCCTCCTCGCCGTCCTGGCCTACCTCCCGGCCCTCCTCACCGCCCGCGGGCAGGTGGCGGCCGACACCAAGCAGTACCTGATGCTCGACCCCGGCCGCCTGCTGGCCGCCGCTCCCCACCTGTGGGACCCGTCGCTGGCCGCCGGCCACGTCACCCACCAGACCATCGGCTACCTGTGGCCGATGGGGCCGTTCTTCTGGCTGTTCGACACCGTCGGCCTGCCCGACTGGGTGGCCCAGCGGCTCTGGATCGGCACGATCGTCTTCCTGGCCGCCACCGGGATGCTGGTCTGCGCCCGGGTGCTGCGCCTCGCGCCCTCGGCCGCCCTCGCGGCCGCCCTGTCGTACGGACTGTCGCCCTACCTCCTCGGCTACGTGAACCGCACCTCGGTGCTGCTCAGCCCGTGGGCCGGCCTCGGCTGGCTCCTGGCCCTCACGATCCTGGCCGCCCGCAAGGGCGGCTGGCGCTACCCCGCCCTCGCCGCGCTCACGATCACGACCATCGGTGGCATCAACGCCACCGCGCTCGTGCTGTGCGGCCTGGCGCCGGTGCTGTGGCTGGTGCACACCGCGGCCTTCTCGCGCCAGCTGCCGGCCGCCGAGTGCGCGAAGGCCGGGGCTCGTATCGGCTCACTCGCCGTCGGGGCCAACCTGTGGTGGATCGTCGCCCTCGCCGTGCAGAGCCGCTACGGCGCCGACGTGCTCACCTACACCGAGACCGTCGAGGCCGTGTCGACCACGTCGCTGGCCGGCGAGGTGCTCCGTGGCCTCGGCTACTGGCTGTTCTACGGCGGCGACGTCCTCGGCCCGTGGAACAGCGCCTCCACCCCCTACCTCCAGAGCCCGGGGCTGCTCGGCCTGGGCTTCGCGCTCGTCGTCGCCGGAATGGTCGCCGTCGTGACGCTGCGGTGGGTCGACCGAGCCTTCCTCGCGCTCCTCGTCCTCGTCGGCACCGTGGTGGCCGTCGGCGCCCACCGCTATGCCGACCCGTCGCCGCTCGGCGCCGTGGTGAAGGGGGCGTCGGCCGAGTCGACGCTCGTGCTGGCGCTGCGCAGCAGCACCCGCGCCGTGCCGCTCGTGCTCCTCGCGCTCGCGCTGGCCGTCGGCGCCGCGCTCACCGCGATGACGTCGCACCGGCGCCAGGTGGTGGCGGCGACCGTCGTGGGTGCCCTGGCCGTGGTGAACCTCCCGGCGCTGTGGAACGGCACCCTCGTCGACGACCTGCTCCGCCGACCCGAGGACCTCCCGACGTGGTGGGACGAGGCCGCTGCCGCGCTCGACCGCCGCAGCCCCGGCACTCGCGTCCTCGAGCTTCCCGGCCAGGAGTTCGCCGCCTATCGCTGGGGCCAGACGAACGACCCGATCCTCCCCGGCCTGGCCGACCGCCCCCTCGTCACCCGCGACCTCCAGCCCCTCGGCGGTGCGGCCGTCATGGACCTCGTCAACGCGCTCGACCAGCGCTTCCAGGACGGTGTCGAGGAGCCGGCTGCCATCGCCCCCGTCGCCCGCCTGCTCGGCGTCGGCGACGTCGTCCACCGGGGCGACGTGTGGTTCGAGCGCTACCGCACGCCCCGACCCGAGCAGACGTGGGCCACCTACCGCAGCGGCATCACCGGCCTCGGCCCGGCCAGCACCTTCGGGCGGGCGCTGGCGAACGAGCCCGACGTACCCGTCGTCGACGAGGACGCCCTCACCGACCTCGCCATCGGCAACCCCGTGCCGCCCGTCGCGGTCCTACCTGTCGAGGGTGCGCTCCCCACGGTGAGGGCACGGCCGGCGGACCGGACCGTGCTCGTGGCCGGAAGCGGTGACGGCCTCGTCGACGCGGCCGCCGCCGGCGTGCTCGACGGCAACGAGACCGTGCTCTACAGCGCCTCGTTCCCCGACGAGCTGCCGGCCGCCGCCCGTCTCGTCGTCACCGACAGCAACCGCAAGCGGGCCACCCAGTGGCGGGGCACCCAAGACGTCCACGGCGACACCGAGACCGTCGACGGCGCCGCCCTCGTGCGCGACAGCGCCGACTCGCGGCTGCCGGTGTTCCCCGGCGCCGACACCGACACCCAGACCGTGGCCGTCCAGCGAGGCGCCGAGGTGCGGGCGAGCCGCTACGGCTCCCCCACCGCCTACTGGCCCGAGGACCGCGCCGTGCGGGCCGTCGACGGCGACCTGGCCACGGCGTGGCGGGTGGCCGACCGGGCCGACGCCGAGGGCGAGCGGCTGCGCATCGATCTCCCCGATGCCGTCGACCCCGGCGCCCTCGGCCTCGTGCAGGACCTGCGCGTCGCCAACCGGTGGATCACCGAGGTGGTCGTGCGGACCGAGCAGGGCGACGTGCGCGCCGCCCTCACCGACGCGTCGCGCCAGCCGGCCGGTCAGGGCATCACGCTCCCGCCGGGGCCCACCAGCTGGGTCGAGATCGAGATCGCCCAGACCAACATCCGTGGGCTGGCCGACTGGATGGGGGTCGACGCCGTCGGGATCGCCGAGGTCTCCTTCGCCGGGCTGGCCGTCGACGAGGTGATCCGCCCGCCGGTCGACCTGCTGGCGCGCCTCGGACCGGCCTCGCTCGAGCGGCCCCTCGACGTGGTGCTCACCCGCCACCGCGTCGACCCGTCGAAGCGCTGGCGCGACGACCCCGAACCATCGCTCGTGCGACTCGTGACCAACCCGGTCGGGCGGGGCTTCGCCGTCGGGGGCACCGCCCGGCTGTCGGCCCGGGCCGACGACGCGACGCTCGCCGGCCTCGTCGAGCCCGACGCCCCCGTGCGGGCGATCGCCAACGCCCGGCTGGCCGGCTCGCCCACGTCGTGGGGCCGCAGCGCCGTCGACGGCGACGAGACGACGCTGTGGCGCAGCCCGTTCGACCCGGTCGAGGGCACGAGCATCACCGTCGCCGTCGGGGCGCTCGGCACGTTCGACCGCCTCGACCTCGTCGTGGCCGCCGACGGTCGGGCGTCGGTGCCGACGGCCCTCGCCGTCGAGGCCGGCGGTGTGCGGCGCGAGGTCAGCCTTCCCGCCGTCGCCGACGGCCCCGAGGGCACGCTGGCCCGCCTCCCGGTCGTGTTCGAGCCGGTGGCCGGCGACACCGTCACCGTCACCGTCACCGCCTTCCGGCCCGTGTTCACCATCGACCGGCGCTCGGCCGAAGCGGTGGCCTTGCCCCTGGCCGTCGCCGAGCTCGGCCTCGGCGTCACCACGGGCCCGCTGCCGCCCACAGTCGACACGGGCTGCCGCCCGCTGCTGTCGGTGGACGGTGCGCCGGTCAACGTGCGCCTGCAGGGACCCACCGCCCAGGTGCTGGCCGGCGCCCCGATGGCGCTCGAGCCGTGCGAGGCCGGCGGCCTGCTCCTGCCGGCCGGCGAGGTCGTGCTGCGATCGGTGCCCGGGCGAGCCACCGGGCTCGACGTCGACCGCGTCGTGCTGCGGTCGGTGGCCGGTGGCGGACCGGGCAGTCCCCCGCCGCCGTCCACCCCGGCCTCGGTCGCCGTCACCGACGTCGACGACGACCGCACGACGGTGAGCGCCACCATCCCGGCGGCCAGCGGGCCGTTCTGGCTCGTGCTCGGCCAGAGCGACAACCGCGGGTGGAGCGCCGAGGTGGACGGGAAGGACCTGGGAGCGCCCTCGGTGGTCGACGGTGGCAGCAACGGCTGGCTGGTCGACCCGGCCGGCGCCACCGGCCCGCTGCGCGTGCAGTTCCGCTGGACGCCCCAGCGGTTCGTCTGGTTCGGGCTGCTGGCCTCGGCCGTCGGGGTGCTCGTGTGCCTCGTGCTCGTCGTCGCCGGGCGCTCGAAGGAGCGCGAGGGCGCCGAGCCCGACGGGCCCACCCTCGCCTCGCCCTGGCGCTCGCAGCCGGTCGGCTCGTGGACCGGCACCGTGATCGGGGCCCTCGTGAGCGGCGCCGTCGCCGCGCTCACGATCGTGCCCGCCGCCGCGGCCGTGGTGGCGCCGCTCGTGGCGCTGTCGCTGCGCTGGCGCCACGGTCGGGCGGTGCTGGCCACGGTCGGGCTCGGCGCGATCGTGGCCGTGGCCGTGGCCTACGTCGGCCGCCAGATCGTCACCGAGCCGGCCGAGGGCTTCGGCTGGGTCACCCGCTTCGAGCCGACCCACCGCATCGCGCTCCTCGCCGTCGTCCTCGTCGCCGCCGATGCCCTCGCCGAGGTGGTGCGCGACCGCACCCAGCCGCCCGCGCCCGAGGAGGACGCCCCGCCGTGGCCGAGCGCCTGAGGGTCGGTACGCTCGCCCACCCGTGGAGGTGATGGGGGCGACCACCGGGCGCGTGCGGGCCTGGGACGGCCTACGGGGCCTGGCCGTGGGCGGTGTCCTGCTGTACCACCTCGACCTCGGCCTGCTCGAGGGCGGGTTCCTCGGCGTGTCGCTGTTCTTCACGATCTCCGGCTTCCTCATCACCGGGCTGCTGCTCGACGAGGTCGACGGCACGGGCCGCCTCGACCTACCCGGCTTCTGGGCTCGCCGGCTCCGCCGCCTCCTGCCGGCCGCGACGGCCTGCGTCGTGCTCGTGCTGCTGTTCGCCCGCTTCGCTGCGAGCGCGCAGCAGCTGGCGTCGCTGCGGGGCGACCTCCTGGCGATGATCGCCTACGTCGCCAACTGGCGGTTCCTCGTCACCGGCACCGAGTACGGCGGTGTCGACCTGTCGCCGTCACCCGTGCTGCACGCCTGGAGCCTCTCCATCGAGGAGCAGTTCTACGTGCTGTTCCCGCTGCTGCTCGTGCTGGCCCACCGGCTCGGCCGGCGCCGCGGGATCGCCGTGGCCGTCGGGACGCTGCTGGTGGCGTCGGCGGTCGTCGGCGTTCTCGTGAGCGGCGACCCGAACCGCGTCTACTACGGCACCGACGTGCGGGCCCTCGAGCTGCTCGTCGGGGCGGCCGGCGCGCTGGCCGTGCGGAGCCGGCTCGGACCGGCCGCCCGCAGGGCCGCCCCGGCGCTGGCGCCGGTGGCACTCGTCGTGATCGGCGTGCTGTGGGCCACCGCGTCGGCGACGAGCCCGTGGCTGAGCCGCGGCATCCTCGCCGCGCACGCCGTTGCGACGCTCGTGGTGATGGTGGCGGCCGGCGAGGCCGGGCGCCTGGCCCGAGCCTGCGCGTGGCGGCCGCTCGTCGCACTGGGCGCCATCAGCTACGGCGTCTACCTGTACCACTGGCCGGTGTTCCTGTGGCTCACGCCACGGCGGCTCGGCCTCGACCCGTGGGCGGCGGCACCGGTGCGGCTGGCCGTCACGCTGGTTCTGGCCGTCGTCTCGGCCCGGCTGCTCGAGGCACCGGCCCGGGCCACCCGCCGCTCGCCGGCCACGGTGCTGCGCATCGCCGGCGTGGCGACCGCGCTGAGCGCCCTCGTGGTGGTGACCGCGTCGCCGGTGTCGGCCACCGGTGATCGCATCACGATCCGGGGCGGCCTCGTCGGCCCGGGTGACGTGGCGGCCGCGCCGGCGCCCACGACCACCACCACCGTCATGAGCACCACCACGGTCACCCGGGCGCCGTCCACCACCGCCACCCCGGTGCTCTCGGCCGACGCCGTGACCGACCTGCGGGCGCTGGAAGCGCTCGAAGAGCTGCCGCCGGTCGACCCCGCCCGCTTCCTGCGACCCTCGCCACCGCCGGCACCACTGGAGCCGCCGACCGGTCGCCCGCCCCGTGTCCTGGTGGTCGGCGACAGCGCAGCAGCCACCCTCGGCGAGGGCCTCCAGCGCTGGGGTGCCCGCACCGGCGCCCTCGAGGTGTGGGTGTCGGGCTGGATCGCCTGCCCCGTGACGCGTGGCGGTGAGATCCGCTGGGTCGACGGCATCGAGTTCCGCATCAACAGCGACTGCAACCGCTGGCCCGAGACCCGCGCCCGCGAGCTGCGCAAGGTCGACCCCGACGTGGTGGTGGCGCTGAGCGGCGTCTGGGAGGTCACCGACCGCCGGTTCCCGAAGACCGACACGTGGGTCCACGTCGGCCAGCCCGAGATGGACCTGCGCATCCTCGCCGACGTCGCCGCCTTCACCGACCTCCACACCAGCCGCGGCGCGTCCGTGCTCTGGCTGCTGCACCCGCCGGTCCTGCCGAGTGTGATGGCCCAGATCCCGTCCGGGCTGCCCGAGGAGGACCCGGTCCGCATGGCGCGGCTCAACGAGCTCGTGCGCCAGGTGGTGGCCGAGCAGCCGCGAGCCGCCACGTTCGACCTCCCCGCCTACCAGGCCACCAGCGGGCAGGACCCCATGGCCCGCCGGCCCGACGGGTTCCACTGGAGCAACGACGGCGCCGACGTGGAGGCCGCCTGGCTCGGCCCCCTGCTCGTCGAGATGGCCGGGTCGCCGGGCTGAGCGCAGCCGGCCTACGGCGGCGGCTGGGGGCCTCGCACGAGGCGGCCGGGGAGCTCGCCGGTGTGCTCGTCGTCGACCACGGTGACCGCGCCCGAGCACACCGTGGCGCCATAGCCGCTGGCCCGCTGCACGAGGCGGCGCCCACCGGCCGGCAGGTCGTGCACCATGCGGGGCGGGCCGAACGAGAGCCGGTCGAGGTCGACCACGTTCAGGTCGGCCTTGCACCCGGGCGCCACCAGTCCGCGGTCGAGGAGGCCGTAGAGCTCCGCGGTCTGGCGTGTCTGACGGTGGACGACGAGCTCGAGCGGGAGGCGGGGACCACGGGTGCGGTCGCGCACCCAGTGCGTGAGCATGAACGTGGGCGTGCCGCCGTCGCAGATGGCACCGCAGTGGGCGCCGGCGTCGGACAGGCCCATGCGGGTGCCGGGGTGGCGGTGGGCCTCGTAGGTCATCGACAGGTCGCCGTAGGCGTAGTTGAAGAACGGCAGGTAGAGCATCCCGTTGCCGTCGTGGGCCAGCAGCTGGTCGAGCACGAGGGCCATGGCCGGCACGCCCGTGCGCTCGGCAATCGCCCGCACCGACGCGGCGGGCCCGGGCTCGTAGTCGATGGCACCGTCGGCCACCGGGAACATCTTCCCGAGGCGGGCCAGCACCACGTGGTCGAACAGGCCGCCGTCGTCGGGGACGTCCTCCACGATGCGGCGGCGGCGCTCGGGCTGGCTCAGCGCAGCCACCCGATCGGCCAGTGGCAGGTGGGCCACCTCCACGTAGGCCGGGTGGAACAGCAGCGGGTGCAGCGACCCCTCGAGGCACATGAGGATGCCGATCGAGCGCCCGGCCACCTGGGCCACCACCGGCACGCCGTCGGCCCGGGCTCCGTCGAGCAGGCCCAGCACCTCGCGCCACACCTCGGGGCCGTCGTCGGGCTGGTTGAGGTTCACGCTCACCGTGCGGCCGGTCCGCTCGGCCAGCGCCCGCATCCACGGCCACTCGTCGACCGGCACCCGCACGTGCTCGGGCGCGAACTGGAACACGCCGTGGCCGGCCCGGGCCAGCGCGTCGCCGATGCCGAGCAGCTCGTCGGCACCGGCGGTGGTACCGGGCACGAGCTCGCCCGACTTCGAGCGGTGGATCGGCGTACGGCTGGTCGAGAAGCCGAGCGCGCCGGCCCGCAGCGCCTCCTCCACCAGCGCCGCCATCCGGGCGATCTCGTCGGAGGTGGCCACCTCGTTGGCCGCGCCGCGGTCGCCCATCACGTAGGCCCGCAACGGACCGTGGGCGATCTGGGCGCCGACGTCGAGCACGTGGGGCCGGCGCTCGACGGCGTCGAGGTACTCGCCGAAGTGCTCCCACTCCCAGGTGATGCCCTCCACCATGGCCGAGCCCGGGATGTCCTCCACGCCCTCCATCAGCTCGATGAGCCAGTCGTGGCGGGCGGGGTCGGCCGGGGCGAACCCGACGCCGCAGTTCCCCATCACCACGGTCGTCACGCCGTGCCACGACGACGGTGTCAGCCACGGGTCCCACGACACCTGCGCGTCGTAGTGCGTGTGGACGTCGACGAAGCCGGGGGTGACGAGGCGGCCGGCGGCGTCGATGGTGCGACGGGCGGGCCCGACGCCGTCGCCGACGGCGGTGATGCGCTCGCCGTCGATCGCGACGTCGGCCGGCCGGGCCGCGGCACCGGAGCCGTCGACCAGCAAGCCGTTGGTGATCACGAGGTCGTGCACGGCCGCCGATCGTAGGCAGCGCTCAGCGCCGGTGTCGCTTGCTCTCGCGCCAGTCGCGCCAGGCCCACGTGGTGACGAGCCACATCGACTCGCGGATGATGCGGCCCGACATCTTCGACTCGCCGTGGGCACGGTCGACGAAGGTGATCGGCACCTCGTCGACCCGGGCGCCCACGCGCACGAGCCGGCGGGCCAGCTCGGTGAGGAAGGCGTAGCCCTCGGCGGTGGTCGTCTCGGGCTGGATGGCGCGCAGCACGTCGGCCCGGTAGGCCCGGAAGCCTGACGTGACGTCGTGGAGCTTGAGCCGCAGCACACCGGCCGTGTACTCGTTGCCCCACTGCGACAGAAGCCGCCGGTGCAGCGGCCAGTTGACGGTGCCGCCACCGTCGACGTAGCGCGAGCCGATCGCGGCGTCGGCGCCGGCGTCGAGACGGGCCAGCAGCTGGGGGATCACGGCCGGGTCGTGGGAGAAGTCGGCATCCATCTGGACGACGACGTCGTACCCCTCGTCGAGGGCGAGGGCGAAGCCGCTGCGGTACGCCGTGCCGAGGCCCTGCTTGCCCGGCCGGTGCAGCACCTTCACCTGGCCCAGGTCGGCGGCCGCCTTCTCGGCCAGCGCGCCGGTGCCGTCGGGGCTGTTGTCGTCGACCACGAGCACGTCGGCCTCGGGCGCCGCGGCGCGCACGGCGGCGAGGAACCGCTCGATGTTCCCTGCCTCCTGGAAGGTGGGAACGACCACCAGCGTGCGCATCGGCGGCATGCTAACGATCGCCCCGACGCAGCCGAGGTGACGCCAGCACCGCCTTCACGCCGAGCGCGAGGGGCACACCGAGGTACAGCGGGTTCACCGTGGCCCGGAAGCGCATGTTCTCGCCGAGCTCGAACAGCGCCCCCACCCCGACCACGAACAGCGCCGTGCCGGCGCACAGCACGACGACGACGTCGGCCACCGGGTCGGGGCTGGCCCGCACGAGGCGCACCACCGCGCGCACGCCGAGGACGACGAGGACGACGAGGAGCGCCGACAGGACCCCGCTCACGTCGACGGGCACGTAGCCGGCCGGGTTCAGCGGGAAGGCCCAGCCCGCCATCGAGAGGCGCACCGGCACGTCGACCAGCGCGACGTGGTACGCCGACTCGACGGCGTGGAACACGGCGACGTCGAGACCGGGGGCGTTCGAGGAGCGGGCCATCGTGCTCACGAGCGCCCAGCCCCGCCCGTAGAGCCAGCGGTCGGGGTGCGTGCGGGCGACGGTCCAGGCGTCGACGCCGAGCTCGTCGTAGACGGCGAGGTAGCACTCGAAGTTGAAGTTGGCGACGCCGTTGGCGCGGGCCGGCTCGGCCGCCGCGGGGTGGTCACGCCCGGGCGAGCACGGCGCCACAAGCGGCTCGTACGCCTCGTAGGCCGTGAACGGCGGCACGCCCGACACGGCCGACACCGTCCCGTCGGCGATCATCGCCTCGAGGTCGCCGGCCGGCACGGGTGCGACGACGGCGCGCTGCAGGTTCATCCCGAACCAGCTCGACAGCGTCGCCTCCCCGAACAGCGCCTGGTTCTTCACGAGCCAGCCGCCCACGGCGACGACCGGCACGAGCGCGACGAGGGCGACGTCGCGCGCACGCCAGCGGCCGCGGGTGGCCCACAGCACGACGGCGATGAAGGCCGTCAGCCAGACCGGGTGCAGGAGGCTGCGGGTGAGCGTCACCGCGGTGAGGACGGCGGCCAGGCCGGCCAGGCGCCGGGTGGTGGGCCGGTCGAGGAAGCGCACCGCCGCCCACACCGCCACCGTCACGAGCGCGGCCACCGGCATCTCGTAGGTGGCGCCGAACTCGTAGCGCACGAGCTCAGGGTCGCACGTGACCGCGAGCACCACCACGGCGGCGACCATCGGAGACAGCCCGAGGCGCACCACGATCCGCCACAGCGCGAGCGCCAAGGCGAGCGCGAACGTGAGCATGACGATCTGGAGGCTCAGTGCGTCGGGCAGCGGCGACCACCGCAGCACCACGCCCACGAGCAGGTTGTGCAGCGGTGGCTGCACGTGCAGGTTCCAGACGCTGCCCAGCGGGTCGTCGCGCAGCGTCTCCACCGGGACGAGCTGCCACCCGTACTCGAGGTAGTCGTCGGAGAAGCGGGCCCCGCCGGCGACCAGCACGAGGCGGAACACCACCCAGCCCCCGACGAGCACGGCCAGCGCCGGATCGCGCCACCGGGCGGCCAGTGAGGTCATCGCTGGAGCAGCGCGACCATCTGGATGCCGAACCACGGGGCGACCTCCAGCGCCGAGCGGGCGTCGAGGTGGACGCCGTCGGGCCGGTAGCGGCGGTCGAACTCGCCGCCGGGCCGCTCACGGCTGTAGGCCGCGAAGTCGATGAGCTCGACCCGCTCGTCGGCCGCCGCCAGCGAGGTGAGGAGCTCGTTGAGCCGGGCCACGCGGGCCGGGTCGTTCTCGTCGAACGGTGGCCGGCCGGTGAGCCCGGGCTGGTAGGGGGCCCGCAGGCCGGGCAGCGACGCCCAGGCCACCAGGGCGCCGTCGGCCGACAAGACGTCGACGAGCTCGCCGTAGCGGCCGGCCAGCCAGGCGTCGTAGGCCGGCTCGCCGATGTGCGACCACGCGCCGTCGGGCAGGTGCCGGTCGGACAGGTCGGCCATGCCGCCCACGACGAGCACGACGCTCGGGCGGAACATCTCGACGGCCACCGGGAGGTCGTCCCACCAGCGGCGGCAGTCGTCGGACTCGTCGCGCTCGATGCCGAGGTAGCGGATGGGCGTGTCGCCGGCCAGGCCGCACCCGACGGCGTGGAAGACCTCGACGCTGAGGCCGTTGTCGGAGCCCCACGGGCGCAGGCCGCTGGCGACTGTCCAGGAGATGGAGTCGCCGATCACGAGAATTCTCGGCGGGCGGGGGGTGGCGGCGGCCGCCGTGGTCGTCGTCGTGGCCTCGACGTCGAGCGGCGCCGTGGGCGGCCGGGCGGTGGTGGTGACGGTCGCGGGGCGGGGCGCCACGGCGACGCTGGCGCCGAGGTCGCCACCGCGCAGCACACGCTCACGGGCAGCGGCCATCTCGCCGGGGTCGAAGGCGGTGGCCGGCGGGGCGTCGACCGGCACGGCCAGCACGGCCAGCACGGCGGCCACGGCGACCCCGCTGGCCCACCCGAACGCCCGGTCGGTGAACAGCCGCCGGCGCCGGATCGGCTGCTCGACCACGCCGTAGAGCACCGCGGCCAGCCCAGCGGTGACCGCGAACCGCAGGCCGAACAGCGGCGCCCCCGACAGGCCCGTCTCGGCCGGGGTGAGGAGCAGGAACACCGGCCAGTGGATGAGGTACATCCCGTAGCTGACCTTGCCCATCGCCACCGCCGGGCGGGTGGCCAGCAACGAGGTGACGGGCGAGCGCTCGAGCACCGCCACGATCACGACCCCGGTGAGGGCGGCGTTGGCGGCCACGCCCCACGGGAACAGCGCCTCGTGCTGGTACGTGACGAGCATCCAGCCAGCGACCAGCGCGACGAACGCGACGACACCGGTCGCCACGCCCAGCCCGCTGCGCACGGCTCGGCGCGCGGCCGCCTCGACGCCGGGGACCGCCACCAGCGCGGCCAGCGCGGCACCGGCCAGGAACTCGGCCGCCCGGGCATCGGTGCCGTAGTAGGCCCGTGACACGTCGCCGCCGGCCACGTGGCCGCCCCACGCGAACAGCGCCACGGTGACGGCCGCCAGCGGCAGCACCACCAGCGAGGTCTTGCGCACGAGCCGCACGGCGGCCAGCAGCACGAGCGGGAACGCGAGGTAGAACTGCTCCTCGATCGAGAGCGACCAGAAGTGCTGCACCGGGGAGGCCGCCCCGAACAGGTCGGCATAGGTGCGGTCGATGTGCAGCGACCACCAGTTGGCCACGTAGGCCAGCGCGCTCAGCACGTCGCCCTGTGCCACCGTGCGCTCGCCCTCGCCGCCGACCCGCCACAGCAGCGTGATGGCCAAGAGCGCCACGACGGCCGCCGGCATGAGGCGGCGGAAGCGCTGCACGTAAAACCGGCGCAGGTCGATGCCGCCGCGGTCGTCGACCTCGCGCAGCAGCAGCCGGGTGATGAGGAAGCCCGAGAGCGTGAAGAACGTCGACACGGTGAGCACGCCGCCCGGGAACCACGTGGCGCCCTGGTGATAGAGGAGCATGCCCATGAGCGCGGCCGCCCGCAGGCCGTCGAGGGCCGGCACGTGCCCGAGTGCGGGCCGCCGCGTCACGGTGGCGGGCTCGGTCATGCCGACGCCTCCTGGGGTGCTCCCGGCGGCACGAGGAACACGGCGGCCGGCAGGCGAAGCGAGACGAGCTCGGCCACCTGCGCCGCCAGCTCGGGCGCCAGCCCGGGAGCGAACAGCGCCGAGCCGAGGCCGTACTGGGCGTCGAGGCGGTCGGCCAGGTCGTCGCGCCCGGCCGCCCGCAACCCCTCCTCCACCGATGCCCGCAGCGCCTCGGACCGCTCGGCCTCCTCGGGCGTGCGGGGGTCGGTGGCACCGAGCTCGACGGCGTCGGCCCGGGCCCGCCACGCCTCGATCTGGGGGCCGAGCACCACGTAGAGCACGCCGTCGGCCTCGGCCTCGGGGAGCACTCGGTGGGGCAGCGCGCCGGCCCGGGCCCACGAGTCGACGCCCGCGTGCAGGCCGCGCCGCTCGAGCTCGAGGACCGACCCGAACCCGACGGCGCCGAGCGCCACCGGGTCGATCCAGCGCACGAGGTAGCGGGCATCGGGGTCGAGCTGGGCGGCGACGTCGGGGACGAGCGCACCGATCACCCGCGAGTCGGGCTCGCCGGGGAGCACCGCCCGGCGCCCGAACTGCACGGCGGCGACGGTGCAGACGGCGAGCGTGACGACGAGGCCGGTGGCCAGCAGCACCGGCGCCACCGCACGGTCGGACCGCGCGCGGGCGACGGTGCGCCCGAGCGACCACAGCGACGCCGAGGCGACGAGCGCAGCCATCGGCCACATCCAGCGGATCACGTAGTCGAAGAACGTGCCGAACACGCGGCTCATCGCCACGACGCCCAACACCGACGAGACCGCCAGCACGGCGTGCAGCATCAGCTCCGACCGGTCGCGCCGGCGGGCGGCCGCGACGACGCCGCCGCCCCACAAGGCAGCCGTTGCCGCGAGCCCGACGGGGTGCACGGACGTCCCCGGCAGTGGACCCCGCCCGAGCACCCACGGGCCGAGGAGGTTCATCTCCCCGAGATACGCCTTCACCGCCGTCGCGACGCCGACGGCCTCCTCGGCCGGGTTCGAGAAGTGGCGCCAGAGGATCCCGAGGTTGCCGGGGTCGCGGACCAGCTGCTCGACGACGGGTGGCAGCCACAGCACCGCCGCCACCCCCACCGACACGGCCGCCATCGTGAGCAAGCGCCGACGCTGCCGGCCGTCGCGCCACGTGGTGACGGCCAGCCACAGCGCCAGCACCCCCAGCAGGCCGAGCACGAGCACGGCGTAGCCGACGTGCGACTGGACGCAGTGGATGCCGACGCCGACGGCGAACGGCACGAGCACGAGGTCGCCGTCGGCCGCCCCCCACACGAGCAGCAGGAACAGCAGGAACGGCAGCACGGCCACCCACGGGTTCCACGGCTCGACGAAGAACTCGGGCCCGCTCGCCCGCACGAGCAGGGCCAGCGGGACAGCCAGCGCCAGCACCAGACCGTCGCCCCCATGGCGGCGAGCGACGACGACGATGGCGGCCAGCGTGACCACGTTGAGAGCGGTGACGCTGACCATCAGCCCGAAGCTCGACGCGCCGAGCAGGCGGTAGACGGGGTAGAGCGCCAGCCACATCGAGGGGCCGGGGTGGGAGCCCTGGTCCTCGAAGGTGCCGATGCGGCCGGCGGCACCGACGAGGGGCGGGTCGTCGAGGAAGCCCTTCAGGTGGAGCTCGGCCTGGGCCATGTCGCCGGCCGGGTACCACCGCTCCCCCGCCAGCACGGCGAGGCCGACCACCATCGGTACGGCCAGGGCGACGACGAGCAGCCACCGCCACCGCCTCCGCTCGGCCGGGCCGGCCGCCGCGGGGGCCTCGTCCTCGACGACGGCGACCGTCACGGCACTGCCCCGGTGAGGACGCGGGCCAGGCGCTGGCCGCCGGCCGGCGTCAGCGGACCACCCTCACCGCTGCGCACGGTCACGAAGCCGTCGGGCTCGCAGTCGTCCCACCACTGGCACGGCAGCCGGCTCGGCGAGCCGCTGGCCTCGGCCAGCAGCGTGGAGGGGTCGGCAACGATGACGTCGCGACGCGGCTCGAGCCCGCCGATGATCGCCCGCACCTCGGGGTCTTGACCAGCCGGTGGCGGGCCCGGCTGCACGAGGAGCAGCACCCGGCGATCGCCGGCCGCCTCCACGGTGGCGTCCCACGCCGCGGTGGCGTCGCCGTCACAGGCCTCGGCCCGCTGGTACGACAGCACCACCATCGACGCCGGCGAGTCGGCCACGCGCGCCGCGGCATCGCAGAAGGCCACGTCGAGGTCGAGCGCCACCCGCAGCCCTCGCTCGTGCAGCCGCCGGCTGATCGTGTCGGCGTGCGCCGCCACCTCGCCGTCGCCGAGCACCACCACGTCGAGGCGGTCGCCACCCCGGACGAGTCCGGGCCACAGCCAGGCGAGGATCACGGCCACGCCCACGGCGGTGGCGACGGCCGGCACCACCCATCGGCGCGCGGCGCGGCGCTCGCCGTCGTCGGACACCCCGGTCGGGCCCGGCTCCTCCTGGGCCTCGGACACGTCGTCGATCGTACTCACGGCACCTGCCGCGACCCTGTGCACCAGGTACGACGCCGTCGGGGTGCCCCGCTCGCGGCGGCCGGCACCACTACCCTCGCTCAGCCGTGACGGCGACGCTGGCCGAGGTGCCCACCGCGGCCACCGCGCCCCCTCCCACCCGGACGAGCGAGGGCCGCATCGCGGGCATCGACGGTTTGCGGGCGCTGGCCGCGCTGGCCGTGCTGGCGTCGCACTTCGGCGTGGTGGTCCGCCTCAACACGGCCTCCGACTGGGGCATCGTGCTGGGTCGCCTCGACGTGGGCGTGCCGGTGTTCTTCGTGATCTCCGGCTTCCTGCTCTACCGCCCGTTCGTGCGGCGCCACGTCGAGGGCACCGCGCTCCCGGCGGTGCGGCCCTACCTGCGCCGGCGGTTGCTGCGCATCTACCCCGCCTACTGGGTGGCGCTCGTCGGCGCGCTCGTGGTGGTGGAGCAGTCGGTCACCCCGGCCGAGCTGCTGTCGTGGGTCACCCTCGTCCACCTGTACTGGCCGGGCAACCTCCCCGAGGGTCTCCAGCAGTCGTGGAGCCTGGCAGTGGAGATGGCGTTCTACCTGCTGCTGCCGGTGTGGGCGTGGCTGCTGCGGCGTCGGCCGGCCGCCGACCCGCAGGCCCGGGTCCGGCGCGAGCTCGCCGGGCTCGGTGCGCTGGTGGTGGTGGCCACCGCCTGGCGGCTCGTGCTCCTCGTCGCCGACCTCGACCGGCCCTTCGGCCCGCTGGCCTGGCTGCCGAACCACCTCGACCTGTTCGCCGCCGGCATGCTCCTCGCGCTGCTCACCACACCCGCGGCCCGGGCGCTCCCCGCCGTCGAGCGCGTCGGCGCGCTCGTCGAGCGCCACCGCGGCCGGGTGACGGCCGTCTGCCTCGGCGCCGCCGCGGTCGCCTTCGTGCTGGCCGCGACGGCCATCGACCTGCCTCGCGCGTCCATCGAGTACACCGACGTCCAGGTGGTGCTGCGCCACTGGCTCTACGGCGTGGTGGCGGTCGGCGTGGTGGCGCCGGTGGCGCTGGCCCTCGGCCGCCCGACGCCGACGGTGCGAGCCCTCGACGTGCGCCCGCTGCGCTGGCTCGGCCTCGTGAGCTACGGCATCTTCCTGTGGCACCAGGTGGTGATCGAGCTGATCACCCGCCAGTACCCCGAGCGCATCCTCGACGGCGTGTTCGGCCGCTTCTACGCCGGGCCGACCCTGCCGGTGCTGCTGTGGGTGCTGCTGCTCACCACCGCGCTCGCCGTCGTGTCGTTCGCGGCCGTGGAGGTGCCGGCGCTGCGCCTGGCTCACGGGCGGGTGCCGGGCTGGGTGCCGCGGCGGATCCCGCTCGTGATGGCGGGCATCGTGGCCGGGTCGTTCGTGTGGCGGGTGGCCATGCTGCTCACCACTGCGCCCATCCGCACCGACGGTGGCGACCCGCTCTACTACCACTCCCAGGCCAACATGCTGGCCGAGGGGCGGGGCTTCCTCGAGCCACTCAACTGGATCGCCTTCGGCGCCGAGCTGCCCACCGCGCTGCACCCGCCCGCCTACACCGTGTACCTCTCGTGGTGGTCGAGGCTCGGTGCCACCACCTACTTCGACCACAAGATGGCGTCGTGCGTGATCGGTGCCGCCGTGGTGCTGGTGGCCGGCCTCGTCGCCCGCCGCCTGGCCGGCAACGCCGCCATGATCGTGGCCGCCCTCCTCGCCTGCTTCTACCCCAACCTCTGGATCGTCGACGGCGTGCTGTACCCCGAGGGGCTGTTCGTGCTCCTCACCGGCCTCGTGATCCTGGTGGCCTACCGCTTCCGCAACACGCTCCGGCTCACCGACGCCGCCCTGCTCGGGGTGCTGATCGCGCTGGCCGCCCTCACCCGCGGCGAAGGCCTGTTCCTGTTCCCGCTCCTCGTGCTCCCGTGGATGCTGCTCACGCGCGCGCTCTCGTTCAAGCGCCAGGTCCTGGCCGGCATCGTGTGCGGCCTGGCCGGCCTGGCCGTGCTGGCACCGTGGATGATCCGCAACCAGATGCGCTTCGAGGAGTCGGTGCCGCTGTCCACCAACGGCAACGAGGTCCACGTCTACAGCAACTGCGACGACACCTACTCCGGCAAGTTCCTGGGCTTCTGGCTGTTCGAGTGCCAGCAGCGCATCCGCGAGGCGCAGGGCGAACCACCGGGCGACGAGAGCGAGAAGTCGCTCTACTGGCGCGAGATCGGCTTCGACTACCTCCGCGACAACGTCGACCGGCTGCCGGTGGTGCTGGCCGCCCGCGTCGGACGGGTGTGGGAGGTGTACCGGCCGCTGCAGAACGCCGAGTTCGCCGCCATCGAGGGGCGCAGCGTGAAGGTGAGCCAGGCCGGGCTGGCCATGTACTGGCTCATGGTGCCCTTCGCCGTCGGCGGCGCCGTGTGGTGCGTGCGCCGCCGAGTGCCGATCCTGCCCCTCGGCGCCCAGCTGCTGAGCGTCACCGCCACCGCCGCGTTCGCCTACGGCACCATCCGCTTCCGGGCGCCGGCCGAGCTCGTGCTGTGCGTGCTGGCCGCCGTCGGCATGGTGCCCCTGCTGCGCCGGTGGTGGCCCCGCCTGCGCCCGCACGGCGACGACGTCGCCGTCGAGCCCGGGGTGCCCCTCGACGCCGTCGACGACACCGATGCCTTCGCCACCGGCGGATCGAAGGCACCGCACCGCTGGAAGACGGCGGTGGCCCTCGCCGTGGTGGCCGTGGTGGTGGCCATCCCGCTGCGCGGCCTCTTCGTGCACCCGGGCGCGCCGATGGAAGAGGCGTTCATGATCGTGTTCCCCGAGCGGTTGCTGGCGGGTGACGTGCCCAACGTCGACTTCCTCCACCTCTACGGACCCGGCTCGCTGCACGTGCTGGCCCTCCTGTACTCGGTGTTCGGGTACGCGCTCGAGGTGCAGCGCACGTTCGGGCTGCTGCAGCACCTGGCCATCATCGGCGCCGTCTTCGTGCTGGCCCGCCCGTGGGGCCGCAAGGCCGCGCTGGTGTCGGCCCTCACCTGCTTGTTCCTCGTGCTCACCCCCATCGGCCTCGCCGCACTGGCCTGGAACGGTGGTGTCGCCCTCGGGCTCTGGAGCGTGGTGGCCGCCCTGCGGGCCACGTCGCACGCCGACGCCCGTCGGGCCAGCTGGTGGTTCGCGGCCGCCGGCCTCCTGGCCGGCCTCAGCCTCGCCTACCGACCCGATCTCGTGATCGCCCTCGCCCTCGCCCACACGTTCGTGCTGTGGCAGGTGCGCCGGCCACTGCTCACCCGGGTGCTGCCGGGGTTCGCGGTGGGGCTCGTCCCCTACGTCGTGCACCTGGCCATGGCCGGCATCGGGCCCTCGTTCGAGGGCATGTTCCTCGACCCGGTGTTCGAGCTGCGGCCCGGCCGCCAGCTCCCCCGGCCGCCGTCGTGGGACCACATCGACGGCGCGCTGCAGGCCATCGCCGAGCGGGTGCCGCCGTGGTGGGGGCTCCCCCACCTCGCTCCCGAGAAGCAGCTCTACCTCTGGTTCTGGCTGGTGCCGGCGGCCGCCGCGGTGGTGCTGGCCACCGGGGTCTGGCTGCGCCGCCGCGGCCTGGCCCGCGGCCGGGTGCTGCTGGCCGCCGGGCTGTTCTCGCTCGGCACGCTGCCCCAGGCGTTCCAGCGGCCGGACAGCGCCCACTTCGCCTGGGTCACGTGCATCTCGTTCGCCCTGCTGCCCCTCGTGCTCATCGAGCTGCTGGCGTGGTGGCGGCCCCGCTGGCGGGCCGATACCCGCGTGCTGGCCGGGGCGGCGATGGTGGTGGCGCTGTTCCTGGCCGTCATCCCGTTCTTCACGTTCCGGATGTACCTGCTGCACACCCGCCAGGCCATCGGCGACATGCCACCGGGCCTGAAGCTCGAGCGCGACGGCCGGCGCTTCTACCTCGGCGACATCCCGCCATGGCTGGCGTCGACGGCGATCATCGACGACCTCGACCGCCTCTCGGAGCCCGGCGAGCGGCTCCTCGTCGGCCCGGTCGACCTGCGCCAGACCAACTACAGCGACGTCGACTTCTACTACCTGTTCCCCGAGCTCGACCCGGCCACCTCCTACATCGAGATGGACCCCGGCGTGGCCAACAACCCCGACTCCGGCCTGGCCGACGACGTCGCGTCGGCCGACTGGCTCGTGCTCACCCGCTTCTGGTCAGGATGGATCGAGCCGAACGACTCGATGCTGTTCCTGTCCGACGAGCCCAACCAGGTGGTGGAGCAGCAGTTCTGCCTCGTCGGCAGCTACGAGGGCGACCTGGCCCGCCTCTACCGCAAGTGCCCGGGCGGCGGCGCCCCCGGGCCCTACGACGAGCCCTACGACCCGAGGTTCGACCCGGCCGCCCAGGTCGGCGTCCCCATCCGCCCGAGGCCCTGACGGGCGTACGGTGCAGCCGTGGCGCTCACGCTCACGGTGACGGGACCGGCCCGTCGCACGGCCGACGGGGTGGAGGTGCCCGTCGTCGGCGGCACGGCCACGGTGCTGTGTGCCGCGGCTGCGGCCGACCGCTTGGTGGCCGCCTGCCGCGAGGGCGCTCGCATGGAGGTCCGCCTCGTCGACAGCGGCCCCGGGTGGTGGCTGGCGACGGCGGCGCGCGTGGAGGGCGGCTTCTAGGCCGGCATCCGGCGCCAGGCGAAGGCCGGCAGGTGGCGCAGCACCGAGAACACGAACCGCAGCGGCGGCGGCGCCCACACGATGCGGCTCCCCCGGGCCAGCCCCTTGACCGTCACGTCGGCCACCACGTCGGCCGTGGTGGTGAACGGCGCGTCCTTCATGCCGGCCGTCATGCGGGTGCGCACGAAGCCCGGCCGCACCACGAGCACCGATGCCCCCGAACCGGCCAGGGCGTCGCCGAGACCGAGGGCGAACCCGTCGAGGCCGGCCTTGGTGGAGCCGTACACGAAGTTGGCCTTGCGGACCCGCTCGCCGGCCACCGACGACAGCACCACGAGGCGGCCGTGGCCCTGGGCCCGCAGGCGGCCGGCCACCGCCAGACCGCTGGAGACACCCCCCACGTAGTTCACCTCGGCGGCCCGGGCGGCCGCCTCGGGGTCGGCGTCGAACGTCGCCTGTTCGCCGAGCACGCCGAAGGCCATCACCACCACGTCGAGGTCGCCCACCCGCTGCGCCACACCGTCGACGAAGGCCGTGTGGCCGCGATGGTCGGTGGCGTCGAAGGCCACCTCCTCGACGGTGGCCACACCGGCTGCTCGCAGCTCCTCGGCGAACGCAGCGGTGGCCCCGGGGTCACGGCTGGCCAGCACCACCGCCCGGGTCACCGGCGCCACGAGGCGGCGCACGATGGCCTGGCCGATCTCGCTGGTGCCGCCGAGCAGCACGACGGTCTGGGGCTCTGCGAACGCGTTGCGCACGGGGTCTCCTACGGGTCGACGAGTCCGAGGCGCCGGCCGAGGTCGGAGCGCCACACACCGGTGGGGTCGGCCTTGTCCCGCACCGCCCGCCACTCGTCGAGGCGCGGGTAGCCGCGGCGCACGGCGGCCGGGGTGGTGTGGGCGTCCTTGGCGAGGTAGTGGCGGCCACCGGCGGCGAGCACGATCTCGTCGAGCTCGTGGAGCAGCGCTCCGAGCCCGGGACGGGAGGCGGCCACGTCGACGGCCAGCGTCCAGCCCGGCATCGGGAACGACAGTGGCGCCGCGTTGGCGTCGCCGAAGCGCTTGAGCACGCACAGGAACGACGGCGCCCCGGACGTGGCGAAGCGCTCGATCACCGCCCGCAGCGGCTCCTCGGCGCCGAAGGGCACGGCGAACTGGTACTGCACGAACCCGCCCCGGCCGTAGAGCCGGTTCCACTCCCGCACGCCGTCGAGCGGGTGGAAGAAGGCGGGGATCGTCTGCGCCTCGCCGACGCGATGGCGGGGCGCCTTGCGGAACCACAGCTCGTTGAAGGCCCGCACCGACAGCGGGTTGAGCACCTGGCCCGGCACCCCCGGCGGCACCGACACGAGCGGGCGGGCCCGGTAGGCCAGCGGTGCCACGGCGGCCCGTCCCGCCAGCGCTTCCTCGGGAGCGTGGTCGCCCCGGGTGAGCACGCTGCGCCCGAGGTGGCGGCCCTTGGCCAAGAGGTCGATCCAGGCCACCGAGTAGCGGTAGCGGTGGTCGCCCTCGGCCATCGCCGCCAGCACGCCGTCGAGGTCGTCGAGGCGGTCGGTGTCGACGAGGATCCGGCTCGTTCCGATCGGCAGCAGGCGCAGCGTGGCTCGCAGCACGACGCCGGTGAGCCCCATGCCGCCCGCGGTGGCCCAGAACAGCGGGTCGGCGGGCGTGAGCTCGCGCACCGAGCCGTCGGCCAGCAGCAGCGCCATGCGGGTGACGTGGTCGGCGAACGAGCCGTCGGCGTGGTGGTTCTTGCCGTGGATGTCGGCCGCGATCGCTCCGCCGACGGTGACGAAGCGCGTGCCGGCGGTGACCGGCACGAAGAAGCCCTGCGGCACCACGTAGGCCAGCAGGTCGTCGATGCTCGTGCCGCCCCACACGGTGGCCTCGCCGGCGGCGACGTCGAGCTCGATGCGGGGCCGGTCGCCCGCCATGGCCAGCACCGTGCCGCCGGCGTTCTGGGCGGCGTCGCCGTAGGACCGGCCGAGGCCTCGGGCCAGCGCGCCCCGCTCGCCGGCTGCTGCCACCGCGGCCCGCACGGTCGCCTCGTCGGGCGTCGGCGCCACGTGAGCCACGGACGGCGCGGTGCGCCCCCAGCCGGTGAGCGGGGCGTCGGCGGGCAGCCGGGGCTCAGCCACGCAACAGCCCCACGCCGAACAGCACGGCCCAGATCAGTCCGAGGATCTGCAGGGTCCGGTCCTTGGTGAACACGTCCTCGGGCGCCGCCGCCTCACCGGCTTCCACCGCCAGCGCGTACCGCAGCAGGGCGGTGACCACCGGGATGGCCGAGAGCTGGAACCACACCGACCCGTCGGCCGACAGCCCGGCCCGCTCGAAGGCGAAGATGCAGTAGGCGACAGCGGTGGCCGTGCAGGCGACGGCCAGCACGAAGCGAAGGAACGGCACCGTGTAGTGGTCGAGGGTGGGCCGCACGTGGACCGCGTCGTCGCCCATCTCCTCCAGCTCCACCAGCCGCTTGCCGGCGACCACGAACAGCGAGCCGAACGAGATCACGATGAGGAACCAGCTCGAGACGGGGACGTCGACGGCCACCGCCCCACCGATGGCCCGCAACAGGAAGCCCGACGCCACCACCACGAGGTCGATGATCGGCTCGTGCTTCAGCCACCAGCTGTAGACGACCGACGTGACGACGTAGATGGCGATCACGAGCAGGAACGTCGGCTCGCCGGTGAGGAGGGCCAGCACCACCGAGGCCACCGCCAGGACCACCGCCATCACCCACGCAGTGGCAGGGGCGAGGGTGCCCGACGCGATGGGCCGGTAGCGCTTGGTCGGGTGGCGGCGATCGGCCTCCACGTCGAGCAGGTCGTTCACGAGGTAGATGGCGCTCGCCCCCGCGCAGAACGCTCCGAAGGCCAGGAGGGCGTCGACCACCGCGGTCCTCTGGTCGAGCACCTCGGCCGCGGCCGGGGCGGCGAACACGAGGACGTTCTTCAGCCACTGCTTCGGCCGCAGGGCCACGAGGGCCGGCGGCAGGCCGGCGCGCGCCGACACCGTGCTCACGCCGTCGCCCACGGTGACGCCGACGCGCTGACAGGGGCTCGGGTGACCCGCACCGGGTGCTCGGCCAGGGCCAGCATCGGCCGGTCGTCGGACGAGTCGCCGTAAGCCCACCCCAACGCCACGTCGTCGCCGTAGGCGGCTTGGAGCCGCACGACCTTCTCGTCGGCCCGGCAGTTGGGCCCGGCCAGCTCGCCCGTGCACACGCCGTCGCGCACCTCGAGCTCGGTGGCCAGCACCCGGTGGGCGCCGAGGGCCTCGCCGAGCGGCACCGCGTAGGGGGCCAGCGACGCCGTGACGACCACGACCTCGTGGCCCTCGGCAACGTGCCAGCGCAGCCGGGCGACCACGTCGGGCCGCAGCCGCTCGCCTTCGGCCGCCGCCGCGAACGACCGCCCGACCTCGGCCAGCTGCGCGGCATCGAACCCCGTCAGCACGTCGCGCACGACGGCCGCCTTGAGGTCGTCGCGCTTGCGGCGGTCGCGCTTGGCCGCCGCCGCCAGCGGGGCGCGACGGGAGAGCGACATGGCGACCGGACGGCGGCCCGCCGCAGCGAGCAGGAAGGGCACCACGCAGTCGGAGCGGGTGAGCGTGCCGTCGAGGTCGAACGCTGCGATGACGGCGCGACCCACGAGGGAGCGAGCGTAACGGCGCCGAGGGTCGCGGAGCGGGACGGGCGCGGTTCCGTAGGGTTCTCGACCGTGACGGCCGCCCCCGACGAACCCGCCGCGGCGCTGGCCGGCCTGGCCGCCGAGCTGCACGACCTCGGCGTGGGGCGCATCCACGTGCTCGGCTGGCGCGACCTCGACGACCCCGAGGCGGGCGGGTCGGAGGTGCACGCCGACCACGTCCTGCGGCGGTGGGCCGCCGCCGGCCTCGACGTGGTGCACCGCACCTCGGCCGCCGAAGGTCAGCCGGCCGAGTCCGTGCGCCACGGCTACCGGGTGGTGCGGCGCGGTGGCCGCTACGACGTCTTCGCCCGGGCCGCCGCCGCCGAGGTGGCCGGGCGGCACCACGGGCGGGCCGACGCGCTGGTGGAGATCTGGAACGGCGTGCCGTGGCTCGGGCCGGTGTGGTTCCGGGGGCCGCGCGTCGTGTGGCTGCACCACGTCCACGGTCCCATGTGGGACCAGATCTTCCCGCGCCCGCTGGCCGCGGCCGGTCGGCTCATGGAGACGCGGCTGGCGCCTCCCCTCTACCGGCGCTCGCGCGTCGTCACGCTGGCCGACGCGTCGCGCGACGAGCTCGGTCACCTCGGGTTCCGGCGGGTGGAGGTGGTCCCCCCGGGCATCGACGCGTCCTTCTCGCCGGGGGGCACACGGTCGGCCGAGCCGCTCGTGGTGGCCGTCGGGCGCCTCGCCCCGGTGAAGCGGCCGCTCGAGCTCCTCGAAGCGTGTGCGCAGGCCCGCCGGGAGGTGCCCGATCTGCGCCTCGTCGTGGTCGGCGACGGCCCGCTGCGCGACGAGGTGGCGACGCGCGTGACGGCGCTCGACGCCGGCGGCTGGGTGACGCTGGCCGGGCGGGTCGACCACGCGTCGCTCGTCGACCTCTACCGCCGGGCGTGGGTGGTGGCCAGCGCGTCGCTGGCCGAAGGGTGGGGCATGACCCTCACCGAGGCGGCTGCCTGCGCCACCCCGTGCGTGGTGACCGACAACGTCGGCCACCGGGGCGCCGTCGGCCCCGGCGCCGGCGTGATCGTGCCCGAGCCGGCCGGCATCGGGCCGGCACTGGCCGCAGTGCTGTCCGACGGCCGCCGCCGCAGCGCCATGGCTGCGGCTGCCCTCGACCACGCCGCCACGCTCACCTGGGACCGCACCGCCCACGACACGCTCGCCGTGCTCGTCGACGAGGTGCGGGCCCGCCGCTGAGGCTGGCGTCCACACGAGCCGGCCCGGCGTCCACAGTGCGCCCACAGGGTTGTCCCTCTTCCTTCGCACAGGGCCGCCGTGCGATCGTCGACCCATGGGCTACGTGATCACGCTGACCGACGCCGAGGAGGTCGTCGACGGCGCCGACGCCTACCTCCTCGAGGGGCCGTTCACCACGTTCGTGGCCACCGCGCCCGGGCGGGGCGTCATCGACAGCTGGAGCACGCGCCTGGCCAGCTTCCGCACCCGCGACATCACCGCCATCCGCGCGCTGCGCTGACCGGCGTCGTCGGGTCACCAGCTCGTGCCGAGCGGGCGACCCTCCTCGTAGCCGGCCGCGCTCTGCACACCCACCACGGCCCGCTCGTGGAGCTCGTCGATGGTGCGGGCCCCGGAGTAGGTGCAGGCGCTGCGGACGCCGGCGACGATCTGGTCGAGGATGTCCTCGACCCCGGGCCGGTCGGCGTCGAGGTACATGCGCGAGCTGCTGATGCCCTCCTCGAACAGCTCCTTGCGGGCCCGCTCGAACACCGACTCGTGCTTGGTGCGGTTCTTCACGGCACGGTGCGACGCCATGCCGAAGCTCTCCTTGAACAGCCGCCCCTCGGCGTCGCGCAGGGTGTCGCCGGCCGACTCGTGGGTGCCGGCCAGCCACGACCCGAACATCACGCTCGACGCCCCGGCGGCCAGCGCCAGCGCGACGTCGCGCGGGTGGCGCACGCCGCCGTCGGCCCACACGTGGCCACCGAGGCGGCGGGCCTCGGCGGCGCACTCGAGCACGGCGGAGAACTGGGGCCGGCCGACCCCGGTCATCATGCGGGTGGTGCACATGGCGCCCGGTCCGACGCCCACCTTCACGACGCTGGCGCCGGCGGCCACCAGGTCGGCCGTGCCGGCGGCCGTCACGACGTTGCCGGCCACGATCGGGGCCTCGCCGGCCGCGGCGCGCACCTCGGCCACCGCCTCGATCGCCCGCTGCTGGTGACCGTGGGCGGTGTCGACGACGAGCAGGTCGGCCCCGGCCGCCAGCACCTTCTCGGCCTTGGCGCCCGGCTCGCCGTTGATGCCGATGGCGACGCCGACCATGAGCCGACCGTTCCCGTCGAGCGCGGGGCGGTAGAGGGTGGAGCGCAGCGCACCCTTGCGGGTGACGACGCCGACGAGGCGACCCGTCGGATCGACCACCGGGGCCGCGGAGATGCGCTCCTCGGCGAGGTGCTCGTAGACGGCCTCCAGCGGCGTACCCGCCAGGAACGTCACCGGGTCGCGCGACATGACGTGCTGGAGCTGGGTGTAGCGGTCGTAGCCGGCGGCGTCGTTCTCCACGAAGATGCCGACCGGCACGTCGTCGTCGACCACCACCACCGCGCCATGAGCCCTCTTGTGGATCAGCCCCAGCGCGTCCTGGATGGTGTGCTGGGGCGTGAGCGCGATCGGCGTGTCGTACACGACGTGGCGTGACTTCACGTACTCGATCACCTGGGCCACCACGTCGAGAGGGATGTCCTGGGGGATGACGGCCACCCCGCCCCGGCGAGCGACCGTCTCGGCCATGCGCCGCCCGGCCACCGCCGTCATGTTCGCCACCACCACCGGCAACGTGGTGCCGACGCCGTCGGGGGTCGTGAGGTCGACGTCCATGCGTGACGGCACCGCGCTGAGGCTCGGCACGAGGAACACGTCGCTGTAGGTGAGCTCGTAGGGCGGGCGAGGGTCGAGGAAGCGCATGGGCGTACTCCTTGGCGCGCAGGGCGCAGCGAGCCCGGATGTTAGGGCCGGGCAGTACCGTGACCTCCGATGCGCACGGCACCGGTGGTCCTCGTCCACGGCTGGGGAGGCTCGTTCGAGAGCACGTGGCGGCGGCCCGGTTGGGACGCCCTCCTCGAGGATGCCGGCCGCACGGTCGTCGGTGTCGACCTCCTCGGCCACGGCACCGCACCCAAGCCGCACGACCCGGCCGCCTACGCCGACCTCACCACCCGCATCGCCGACGCCCTACCCGACGGCGAGGTCGACGTCGTCGCGTTCTCCTTGGGGGCGATGACCACGCTGGCCCTGGCCGCCCGGACGCCCGAGCGGTTCGGGAGGATCGTGGTCGGCGGCATCGGCGAGAACGTGTTCCGCACCGACGAGGAGGCCCACCGTCGCATCGTGGCCGCCGTCGAGGGTGGTGGCGACCCGACCGACCTGACCGCCTCGCTCTTCGGCCAGTACGCCCGCCAGCCCGGCAACGACGCCGCCGCCCTCGCCGCCTGCCTGAGTGCGCCCCGGGCCCGCCTCACCCCCGAGGTGCTGGCCGGCGTGCGGCGCCCGGTGCTCGTGTGCCTCGGCGACCGTGACTTCGCCGGGCCGGCCGACCCGCTGGTGGCCGCGCTGCCCGACGCCCGCCTCGTCACGCTGAAGGGCGTCGACCACTTCGCCACGCCGGAGTCGTTCGCCTTCATCGACGCCGCCCTGGAGTTCCTCGAGGCCGTCCCCGCGTGACCTCGCCGACGGTGGCCGACGCCGTCGCCGTGCTGCGGGCCGGCGGGCTGGTCGCCTTCCCGACCGAGACGGTGTACGGCCTCGGGGCCGACGCCGCCAGCGAAGCGGCTGTGCGGCGGCTGTTCGCCGTGAAGGGGCGACCGGCCGACCACCCCGTGATCGTGCACCTGGCCTCGGCGGCCGAGCTCGACGACTGGGCCGCCGAGCCGTCGCCCGACGCCCGGCGTCTGGCCGCGGCGTGCTGGCCCGGCCCGCTCACGGTGCTCGTGGCCCGCTCGGCCCGAGTGGCCGACGCCGTCACGGGCGGCCGGCCGACGGTCGGGCTGCGGGTGCCGGCCCACCCGCTGGCGCTCGAGCTGCTGCAGGCCTTCGGCGGTGCCGTGGCGGCGCCGTCGGCCAACCGCTTCGGGCGCGTGTCGCCCACCACCGCCGAGCACGTCCACGCCGACCTCGGCGCCGACGTCGACCTCGTCGTCGACGGTGGCCCCTGCGCGGTCGGCGTCGAGTCGACCATCGTCGACTGCACGGTCGACCCCCCGATGGTGCTGCGCCACGGCGGGCTCGCGGTGGAGCGGCTCGAGGCGATCCTCGGCCGCCCGCTCGACCGGGTGACCCGGGGGCCGAGCCGGGCCAGCGGGATGCTCGAGAGCCACTACGCGCCCCGCTGTCGCGTCGAGCTGGCCCCCGACGCCGACGCTGCCGCCGCCCGGCTCGCCGACCTCCGCCACGCCGGCGTCGACGCCGACGTGCTCGACCCCTCCTGCTCCCCCGAGCGCTACGCCCAGCACCTCTACGGCTGGCTGCGGGAGGCCGACGGGCGAGGCCTGGCCGTCCTCGTGGTGGTGCCGCCGCCCGAGGAGGGCATCGGCGCCGCCGTCAACGACCGCCTGCGCAAGGCGGCCGCGCCCCGCTGACTACGAGCGGCCCGGGTCGGGGTCGCCCAGCTCGTTCAGCATCGCGATCCACAGGTCGCGCACGGCCTCCACGTCCGGGGCTCGCCGCCCGTCGAGGCCGGCCACCGACACTGCCACCATCGTGCCGCCCGCCTCGGGCAGCAGGTCGAGGCGGCACCAGCAGTCGTACGGCTCGAACAGGTGCACTTCGAGCAGGTAGGGCGGGTCGTCGACGAGCACCTGGCCCTGCCACGTGGCCACGATCGACAGCGCCTCCCACGCCTCCACCGGCAGCACGTCGATCGTGAACGACGGGTTGTCGTGGACCACCCGCCCGACCCGCCGCACGCGCTGCGTCGGGGCCTGGGGCCGGCGGCCCTGGTAGGTCCGGGGCGCCGGGGCCGGGGCCGGCCGGTCGACCCGGCCGAGCACCGCCTTCACGGCGAGGTCGAAGGCCCGGTTCACCTCGCCCATGCGGGCGTGGTCACCACCCTTGTCGGGGTGGTGCTCCTTGGCCAGCCGGCGCCGGGCCGCGCGCACCTCGTCGAGGGTGGCCGACGGCGTCAGCCCGAGCACAGCGAACGGATCCTGCACGGCCGTCACCGTACGCCGGGCCTTCGCTGCCCCACACGCGATCTCCCCCACCTGTGTCGCAATCGCCTGGAAGTGATCGTGCCGCACACACGTTGCCTCGAACCGGTGTGCGGGCTGCCGGCCGAAGACCTCATCAGGCTTCGGCGTCGCGGCGAGCGGCGTAGGCGGCCCGGACATCGGCGGCGGCCACGGCGCCCGGGCCGGGCTCCACCACCGTGCCGGTGGCCAGCCCCCAAGCCGCCGCCACGTCGGCCGGCTGGCGCTGGTGCGCCACGGCAGCCGCCTGCACGCACGCGCCGGCGGCGACGAGCTCGTCGGCGTCGGGCACCACCACCGGGCGCCCCGACAGGTCGGCCACGAGCTGGCGGTAGGCCGCCGAGCGGGCACCGCCTCCGACCAGGAACAGCCGCCCGTCGACCGGCGCGTGGGCGGCCAACGCGTCGAGGCCGTCGAGCAGGCCGCACACCACGCCCTCGTGGGCGGCCCGCAGCAGCGTCGCCCGGGTGGTGCTCGACCGCAGCCCGGCCAGCACCCCGGTGGCCGACGGCCGGTCCGGTGTGCGCTCGCCGTCGAAGTAGGGCAGCACCACGAGTCCGTCGCTGCCGGGCGGCGCCTCGAGGGCGAGCGTGGCCGCCTCGTCGGGCGACGCGCCCACCAGCGCGGCCACCACGTCGGTGACGACGGTGGCGTTGAGCGTGCACACGAGCGGCAGGAACCGCCCGGTGGCGTCGGCGAAGCCGGCGACGGCCCCCGAGGGGTCGGCCGTCGGCCGCTCCGAGACCGCGTACACCGTGCCCGACGTGCCGAGCGACAGCGCCACGTCGCCGCCGCGCAGGCCGAGGCCGAGCGCGGCCGCCATGTTGTCGCCGGTGCCGGGCGCCACCACGGCGCCGTGCCACTCGCCAGCGACGTCGAGCGGACCGAGCACCGCGGGCAGCGCGCCGGCCCAGTCGAGGCCGGCATCGACGACGGCGAGGAGGTCGAGGCGGTACCGGCCCTCGGCCGGCGACCAGTAGCCAGTGCCGCTGGCGTCGCCCCGGTCGGTGGTCCAGCGTCGGGTGAGCCGCCAGGTCATCCAGTCGTGTGGCAGCCCCACCCGGTGCAGCCGGGCCCACGAGTCGGGCTCGCTGCGGTGCAGCCACGACAGCTTCGTGACCGTGAACGCCGCCAGCGGCACGCTCCCGCACGCCTCGGCCCACGCTTCCTTGCCGCCGAGCTGGTGCCACAGCCACGCCGCGTCGGGCGCCGACTCGGTGTCGTTCCAGAGCTTGGCCGGCCGCACGACGGCGCCGGTCTCGTCGAGCACCACCATGCCGTGCTGCTGGCCACCGACGGCGATCGCCGCCACCGACGGCGCGCCCGCCACCGCCCACGCCTGCTCAAAGGCCGACCACCAGGCGGCCGGGTCCTGCTCGCTGCGGGGCGGCGTGGTGGGCGGGTGGGCGGCCCGGCCGTGGGCGACGAGCGCCCCGGTGTCGGCGTCGCGCACCTCCACCTTGGTGGAGCGCGTCGAGCAGTCGACGCCGGCGACGAGCGGCACGTCAGCGCACCCCGAGCAGCAGCTCGGTGACCAGCTGGTCGAGGCGCTCGTGGCCGTAGCCCTGGGCGGCCAGGTGCTCCACGTCGTGCGGCCCGCGTCGCAGCGCCTCCAGCGCGTCGAGCGACAGACCGTCGGGCGACGTGGCCACCGCCAGCTCGTGGACCTTGGTGGCCACCAGCGCTTCTTGGATCTCGGTGTCGTCGCGGAAGCGCCGGGCCTTCTCGGCGAGGATCAGGTAGGTCCGCATGCAGCCGCGGGCGAAATCCCACACGCCCTCGGCGTCCTCCACGCGGTAGGCGTGGGCGTCGAAGTGGCGCATGCCGGGCCAGCCCTCGTCCTCCAGCAGGCGCACGAGGTGGAACGCGTCGCGGATCCCTTCGCTGCCGAAGCGGAAGTCCTCGTCGAACTTGCCGATGCGCTGCGCGTTGAGGTCGATGTGGAACAGCTTGCCGTGCCACAGGGTCTGGGCGACCGCCTGCATGAACGACAGCCCGCTCATCGTCTCGTGGGCGAACTCGGGGTTGAGGCCCACCATCTCGGGCCACTCGAGCTCGTCGATGAACGCGAGGGCATGGCCCACCGTGGGGAGCAGGATGTCGCCGCGCGGCTCGTTGGGCTTGGGCTCGAGCGCGATCACCATCGGGTAGTGGCGCTCGCGGAGGTAGCTGCAGCACAGGTCGACGGCCTCGGCGTAGCGGTCGAGCGCGAGGCGCACGTCCTTGGCCGCCTCGGCCTCCACGCCCTCGCGGCCACCCCACATCACGTACACCTGGGCCCCGAGCTCGGCGCCGAGATCGATGGCATCCATCGTCTTGGCCACCGCGTAGCGCCGCACGGCCGGGTCGTTGGCGGTGAAGGCGCCCTCTTTGAACACCGGGTGGGAGAACAAGTTCGTGGTGGCCATCGGCACCCTCATGCCCGTCTGGTCGAGCGCCTTGCGGAAGCGCTTCACGATCCGCTCCCGCTCGGCCGGCGTCGAGCCGTAGGGCACGAGGTCGTCGTCGTGGAAGTTGACGCCGTAGGCACCGAGCTCGGCCAGCCGGTGGACCGACTCGACCGGGTCGAGCGGCGGCCGGACCTCGGCCCCGAACGGGTCGCGCCCACGGTTGCCCACGGTCCAGAGTCCGAACGTGAAGTGGTGCTCCGGTGTCGGCGTGTACGGGTCCGCCATGGTCCCCCTCCGAATCGCGGCGATCCCACCGCCTGCGACGGCGGCGTGCGGCCTCAGTGTAGGGGGGCGCCCCCGGGCGGGTACGGGGGCCGCAGCGGCGGGCCGCCGGTGTGGCCGGTCCCCTCGGGCTCGAGCGCCCACGGCGCCGGCTCGGCCCAGCCGTCGTCGAACACGAGCTGGTCGAGCGGCCGGCGCCGCACTGCGCCGTGGCCGCCGACCGGCACGCCCAGGGTGATCGTGGCCGAGATCGCTACCTCGTCGGGGATGGCGAGCAGGGCCCGCAGGCGGGCCTCCACCAGGCCGTGCCACATCGTGAGCACGCCGCCGTAGCCGAGGGTCCGAGCGGCCACGAGCAGGTTCTGGCAGGCCGGGTAGATGGAGCCCCCCTCGGCCGGGCCGGGTTCGCGGTAGCGCACGAGGCAGGCCAGCACGACCACCGGGATGGCCTCGAAGTGGTCGACGTAGTGCTGCATCGCCGCGGCCTGGCGGGCCTTGGGGCTGTGCTCGTCGAGGCCGCTGCCCCGGTCGTAGCCGTCGCCGTGGCGCTTGGCCTCCCAGCCCCGGCGGAACGCCTCGCCGAGCAGCGCCTTGGCCTCGTGCGCGCGCCGCCCGTTGCGCAGGACGAGGAACCGGAACGGCTGGCGGTTCGACCCGCTCGGCGCCCGCGTCGCGGCGAACAGGATCCGGGCCAGGTCGCCGTCGGGGATCGGCTCGTCGGTGTAGCGGCGGATGGCCCGCGTCGTGGCGAGCGCGTCGAGCACGGCGTCGGCGTCGGGCAGCGGTCGGGGCGGCATCCCCCGATCTTCCCTCGGCGGGCCACCGCGCCAGGACCTCCGGCCAGGTCCCCAGGCCCGTGACGGTCGGTCCCGGCTCGCCGGGCCGTACCATCGGGGGCCATGGCGATCGGCACCATCCCCTCCACCGACCGCGACAGCCGCTTCACCGCCCAGCTCGTCGGCCTCCTCGCCCTCCTCGGCGGACTCGGCCTGCTGGCGGCCGGGCTCCTCGGCGGCGCGCTCGACGCCGAGCCCGGCGCCACCAGCCGCGACCTGCTCGCAGTGGGCATCGGAGTAGCGGCCTTCGGCGCGCTCCTCGCCGCCACCGCCCCCCTGCTCTACGCACCCGGTGCGTCGGTGGCGCGGCGGATGGCCCAGGTGGCGGTGCCGGTCGTGCTGCTCGGGATGGTCACCCCGGCCGCGGCCGCGCTGGCCGACGGCCGGCTCGGCGGCCGCGCCACGGGCGCATCGGGCCACGGCGGCGGTCACGGCGACGACTACCCGGCCGTGCCCGCCGAGGACGTCGAGGCCCTCCAGGACGCCATCGCCGGCGGTCTCACCGCCACCACCTCCCCGGCCGGCGAGGCGCCGACGGCCGGCATGGCCCCCGCGGCCGGCTCGGCCGGCGCCGGCGTCGGCGGGCTCGAGCAGCAGCTCGGCCGGGCCCTGGCCGGCGCGCCCACCACGGTCGCCGTGCCGTCGGCTCCCGCGACCGAGCCCGATGTGGCCGCCATCGCGGCCGCCGTCGCCGATCCCGGCCACGGCCACGGCACCGCCACCCCCGAGCAGCCCCTCGACCGTGCCACCCGAGCCGCGCTCGGCGACCAGCTCGTCGCCGCCCGGGCGGTGGCCCTGCGCTACCCCACCGTCGCCGTCGCCGAGGCGGCCGGCTACACCAAGGTCACCGGCTACCTGCCCCTCATCGGCGCCCACTGGATCAAGTGGGACCTGATGGACGGCGCCTTCGACGTGGCCCAGCCCGAGATGCTGCTGTTCGACGGCGACACGCCCGACGCCCGCATCGTCGGCCTGTCGTACTACCAGTTCTCCCCGACCGAGCCGGAGGGGTTCGTCGGCCCCAACGACCACTGGCACCAGCACGTCGGCCTGTGCCTCAACCCTCGGGGCGTGGTGGTCGGCGGCACCCAGCTCACCCCCGAGCAGTGCGCGGCCCGCGGCGGCCGCAAGGCCGAGGCCGGCGACGGCTGGATGGTCCACGCCTGGGTCGTCCCCGGCTGGGAGAGCCCCCAGGGCGTGTTCGCACCCGAGCACCCCGGGCTGACGTAGACCCCGTCGCTCGCCCCGACCCGAGCGACCTCCGACCCGCTCCCTCAGCGGCCCTCGAATCGCGGCGGGCGCTTCTCCATGAACGCCGCCACACCCTCGCGGAAGTCGTCGGTGCGCATGAGCGGCAGCAGCTGCAGGAACACGTGGTGCACGTTCTGCTCGAAGGTCTCGGTCTCGGCGGCCCGCATCATGCGCTTGATGGCCCGCACCGCCAGCGGCGCGTTGGCGGCGATCTCGCCGGCCAGGTCGGCCACCGCCTTGCCGAGCTCCTCGTCGGGCACCACGCGGTTCACGAGGCCGAGGGCGTGGGCCTCGTCGGCCAGCAGCGTGCGGCCCGTGAACGCGATCTCGGCGGCCTTGGCGTAGCCCACCATGCGGGGGAGCAGCCACGTGCCGCCGCTCTCGGGCAGGATGCCTCGCTTGGCGAACCCAGGGTTGAGCTTGGCCGAGGCGGCCGCCACCCGCACGTCGCAGCCGAGCGCCACGTCGAGCCCGTAGCCGGCCGCCCCGCCGTTGAGCGCACAGATGGTGGGCGTGTCGATGTTGTGCAGCACGATGGGCGGGGCGTCGCGCAGGTCGATCTCACCGGGGTTGGCGTCGAGGCTCCCGAGGTTGCCGAGGCTGCCCTTCGGCCCGGCCATCTGGGCGGCCAGGTCGAGGCCGGCACAGAACGCCCGGCCGGCGCCGGTGAGCACGATCACCCGCACGTCACGGTCACGGTCGGCCGCCAGCAGGTGCTCCGACAGGTCGTGCAGCATGGCGCCGGAGATGGTGTTGAGCCGCTCGGGCGCGTTCAGCGTGATGGTGGCGACGTGGTCGGCCACCTCGTACAGGACCTCGCCCATGGACTCCCCCTCGGCCGCCCGGGCCCTGCGCCCGGGTCGTGTCGAAGCGGACCGTAGCCCGCAGCGGCCCCGTGACCGTCCGTGTCGGCCCGATGACGAGTGCGTGTCAGGGTGCCCAGATGCTTGCTGGCCTGCTGCGGCGTCAGTAGCGTCGTCTGATCCACACCCGGACGAACCCCGTCCGTGACCCTGGGGGAGACACCAACACATGCGCAAAAGGAACGTGCGCCGCGTCGGTGCCCTGCTCATCGGCCTCTCGCTCGTCGCCGCTGCCTGCGGTGACGACGACGAGGACGCTGGCAGCACCGAGACGACCGCCGCCGCCACCACGGCGGCCCCCGCGACGACTGCGGCACCCGAGACCACCGCTGCACCCGACACCACGGCGGCCGCCGCCGGTGGCGAGCTGGCCGGCCTCAAGGGCACCACGCCCCTCGTCGACCTGAGCGACGAGTTCAAGGAGAAGATGCTGGCCATCGATCCCGAGCTGAAGGACTTCAACTACGGGCCCGAGACCTTCGACGCCGTCACCGTGATCGCGCTGGCCGTCGAGGAGGCCAAGGACGACGGCATCGCCTACGCCGAGAAGATCAACGGCATCACCCGCGACGGCGAGAAGTGCGACTCGTTCGCCGCCTGCAAGGCCATCATCGACGCTGGCGGCGACGTCGACTACGACGGCGTGTCGGGCCCGCTCGAGTTCGCCGGCACCGGCGAGCCGCTCGTGGCCAGCTACGGCGTGCTCGTGTTCGGCGACGACAACCGCATCGACGACGCGGCCACCACGTTCAAGGCGGCCGAGGCGCTCGCCTCCGCCGACGTGCCCCCGGTCCCGGTGGAGGGCACCCGCGCCGGTGACGGCAAGCTCGTGATCGGCTCGATCCTGCCGCAGACGGGTTCGCTGGCCTTCCTCGGGCCACCCGAGTTCGCCGGGTTCGACCTCGCCATCAAGGAGATCAACGAGGCCGGCGGCGTCCTCGGCCAGCCGGTCGAGGGCATCAAGGGTGACTCCGGTGACGCCACCACCGACACCGCCAACCAGACGGTCGACCGCCTGCTGTCGCAGAACGTCGACGCCATCGTCGGCGCGGCATCGTCGGGCGTGAGCCTCACGGTGATCGACAAGATCACCGGTGCCGGCGTCGTGCAGTTCTCGCCGGCCAACACCTCCGACACCCTCACCAACTATGCGGACAAGGGCCTGTACTTCCGGGCCGCCCCGCCCGACCTGCTCCAGGGTGCCACGCTCGGCTCGCTCATCGCCGACGACGGCATCGCCAGCGTGGCCATCGTCGCCCGCAACGACGCCTACGGAACGGGCCTGGCCGAGTCGGCTGCCGCCGCCCTCGAGGAGGCGGGGGTCGAGGTCGTCGAGACCAAGATCTACGACGAGAAGGCGCAGACGTTCGACGCCGAGGTGGCGGCCGTGCAGGCGGCCAACCCGGAGGCCGTGCTGCTGATCGCCTTCAACGAGGCCTCGAAGATCCTGAAGACGATGATCGAGCAGGGCGTCGGCCCGCAGGACATCGCCGTGTACGGCGTCGACGGCTTCGTGTCGAACTCGCTCGGCGAGGACTTCGACGCCGGCAAGTAACCCCGCAGCGCCCGTAGGAACGAACGAGGCCCCGGCAAGAGCCGGGGCCTCGTCGCGTCCATGGCGCTTCCACGTGCGCGGTCCCCGGCAAGAGCCGGGGCCTCGTCGCGTCCATGGCGCTTCCACGTGCGCGGTCCCCGGCAAGAGCCGGGGCCTCGTCGCGTCCATGGCGCTTCCACGTGCGCGGTCCCCGGCAAGAGCCGGGGCCTCGTCGCGTCCATGGCGCTTCCACGTGCGCGGTCCCCGGCAAGAGCCGGGGCCTCGTCGCGTCAGGCGTCAGGCGCCGGCGCGGCCCTCGCGAGCCAGCGTGCCGAGGTAGAGCTCGATCACCTTGGGGTCGCGCAGCAGCTCACGGCCGGGGCCGGTGTAGGCGTTGGTGCCCTGGTCGAGCACGTAGCCCCGCTGGGCCACCTGCAGGCAGCGGCGGGCGTTCTGCTCCACCATCAAGATGGCGACGCCCGAGTCGTTGATCTGGCGGCACTGGATGAACACCTGGTCCTGCAGGGCCGGCGACAGGCCGGCCGACGGCTCGTCGAGCAGGAGCAGCTTGGGGTCGAGCATGAGGGCCCGCCCCATGGCCACCATCTGGCGCTCGCCGCCCGACAGCGAGGCGCAGCGCTGCTTCTCGCGCTCCTTCAGGCGGGGGAACATCTCGAACACGTACTCGATGCGCTCGCCGAAGAGCTTGGGCTTGGTGAAGCACCCCATCTCGAGGTTCTCGGTGACCGTGAGGCTCGGGAACACGTTGCGGGTCTGGGGTACGAACCCGACCCCTCGCGAAACCAGCTCGTGGGCGTGCTTGCCGGTGATGTCGTCGCCGTGCAGGCGGATCGTGCCGGAGCGCACGGTGACCAGGCCGAGCACGGCCTTCAGGAACGTCGACTTGCCGGCACCGTTGGGGCCGATGATCCCGACGAACTCGCGCTCGTGCATCGTGAGGCTCATCCCGTTCAGGATGTTCACGCCGGGCACGTAGCCGGCCACGACGTCGGTGGCTTCAAGGAGCAGGTCGGCGGCCATCTCAGATCCCCAGGTCGAGGTCGTGGTGGGTGCCGAGGTAGGCGTCGATCACCATCTGGTTCCTGCCGATCGAGTCGGGCGGGCCCTCGGCGATCACCCGGCCCTCGGCCATCACCACCACCCAGTCGCTGATGTCGTGCACCACGTCCATGTCGTGCTCCACGAAGATCACGGTCATCCCCTCGTTGCGCAGCGCCTTGACGTGACCGAGCAGGCTCTGGGTGAGCGCCGGGTTCACGCCGGCCATCGGCTCGTCGAGCATCACGAGGCTCGGCCCGACCATGAGGGCCCGCGCCATCTCCAGGAGCTTGCGCTGGCCACCCGAGAGCGAGCCAGCCAGCTCGTCACGCATGTGCGAGAGCTTGAACCGCTCCAGCAGCTCCTCGGCCCGCACGGTGATCTCGTTCTCCTGACGCTTCCACAGGCCACGTACGAGGGCCGGGAACATCCGCTCGCCCCGCTGGCCGGTGGCGCCCAGGCGCATGTTCTCGAGCACCGACAGGCGCGTGAGGCTCTTCGTGAGCTGGAACGTGCGGACCATGCCGCGCTGGGCGACGCGGTGCGGCGACATCCCGTTCAGCTCGTTGCCCTCGAACAGCCACCGTCCGTCGTCGGGCTGGTCGAACCCGGTCAGCAGGTTGAAGAACGTCGTCTTGCCGGCGCCGTTGGGGCCGATGAGGGCCGTGATCACCCCACGCTGGAACTCGACGTGCTCCACGTCGACGGCGGTGAGGCCGCCGAAGGTGCGCCGGATGCCGTCGGCCACGAGGATGGGGTCGGGCTTGGCCACGCCCGGCACGGGATCGACCTGGTCGAGGGCGGCAGCGGCCGCCGTGGCGGAGGGCGAGCGCTCAGCGGACATCGAAGGCCTGCTCCCGCTTGTCGCCGAAGATGCCCTGTGGTCGGAAGGTCACCAGCAAGGCCAGCGCGACACCCGACAGGATGAACTTCACCTGGCCGAAGTTGTTGCCGTCGACGAGCCACCCGGGGATCGCACCGGTGCGAGTGCCCTCGGCGAGGATGTTGTCGATGAGCGTGATCGTGAACCAGAAGATGATGGCCCCGACGATCGGCCCCTTCACCTTGCCCACCCCACCCAGGATGAGGATCGTGTAGGCGAAGAACGTGAGGGCGGTGGAGAAGTTGTTCGGCTGGGCCACCCGGTTGCCGACCGCGATGATCACCCCGCCGAAGGCGCCGATGACGCCGCCGATCACGAGGGCCTGCATCTTGTAGTTGAAGACGTTCTTGCCGAGGCTGCGGGCCGCGTCCTCGTCCTCGCGAATGCTCTTGAGCACCCGGCCCCACGGGCTGCGCACGAGCAGGTACACGAACAGCGACGACAGGGCGACCACCGTCCAGCCGACGATGATCATGAACAGGTCGTAGCCGCTGAACGACTGGGACCACACCGTGAAGCGGTCGTCGCCGAACGGGTTGAGGGCTTCCACGTCGCTGGTGAACCCTTGCAGGCCGTCGTTGCCGCCCGTGAGCCACGTGAACCGCACCGAGTTGAGGAACAGCCGCACGATCTCGGAGGCGGCGATGGTGACGATGGCCAGGTAGTCGGCCCGCAGCCGCAGTGTGGGGATGCCGAGGAGCAGCGCGAACACCGAGGCGATCACCACCACGAGCGGGATCGTGGCCCAGAACGGCCACCCGTACTCGGTGATGGGGATGGCCACTGCGAACGCGCCAATGGCAGCGAAGGCGGCCTGGCCGAAGTTCAGCAGGCCGGTGTAGCCGAAGTGGACGTTGAGGCCCACCGCCACGAGGCAGTAGCCGATGGCGTTCACGCTGATGGCGGCGTAGATGGCGTTCGAGAAGATGAGGGACCAGTCCATCAGCCGACACGCTCCTTGCGTCCGAGGAGACCTTGGGGTCGCACGAGGAGGATCACGATCAGGGCGATCAGCGCCCCCATCGTCTTGAGCTCGATGACGTCCGGGAAGATCCAGGTCCACAGCTCGACCATCAGGCCGATCACGATGGAGCCCACCAGGGCGCCGAACGGGCTCCCCAGGCCGCCGAGGGTGATGGCGGCGAACATGAGGAGCAGGAGGCTGAAGCCCATGTCCCAGCGGACCTGCTGGTCGAGGCCGAGCAGCACGCCGCCGAGGCCGGCCAGCGCGCCGCCGATCGTCCACACGATGAGGATCACGCGGTCGGTGTTGATGCCGGTGGCCGACGAGAGCGCCGGGTTGTCGGACACCGCCCGCACCGCCTTGCCGGCCCGGGTCCGCTGCAGGAAGAGCCCGACGGCCAGGAGGGTGACCAGGCAGGTGAGCATGATCAGCAGCTCACGGGGGGTCACCGAGAAGGGGCCGAGGTCCCAGGCCTGCTGCACCGAGTACTGCCGGTAGGGGCGCGATCGCCCACCGTAGAAGAACTGGAACAGGTAGCGGCCGGCCAGGCCGATGCCGATCGACACGATCATCGCCGAGGTCAGACCGATCCCCCGGTTGCGCAGCGGCCGGAACACACCCCGTTCGAGCCCGGCGCCGGCGGCGGCGGCGGCCGCGACGCCGAACACCGCGGCGAGCAGCACCTGGAGCTCGGGCCCGTACTGGTTGAAGTACCACGTGACGATGGCACCCAAGGTGACGAGCTCGCCGTGGGCGAAGTTCGACAGGCCGGTCGTGCCGTAGATGAGCGACAGGCCGATCGAGCAGATGGCGATGATCAGGCCGAACTTGAGGCCGTTCATGAGCGTCTGGGGGAGCAGGCTCCAGCGCCCTTCGGTCTTGCGGGTGTCCTCGCCCAAGAAGAAGTTGAGGATCTGCTCCTCTCCCGGACGGACGTTGACGGCGACGTCCTCCTGGGCCTCGTCGCGCAGCGACACGCCGTCGGGCAGGGTCGACTCGTCGAGCAGCACCCGGTAGTCGTCGGGCCCGGGGACCGGCACCTCGAAGCGACCGTCGTCGTCGGTCACGTCCTCGCCCACCGGGGCTCCGTCGACGGTGACCACGGCCAGGCGCACGCCCGCCACCGGGTCACGCACCGTCTTGCCCTCCTCCTCGCGCTCGTTGCGCACGAAGCCCCGGATGAGCTCGCCGCCCCCGCCCTGCGCGGCGGCGACGGTCTCGAGGCCGAGCACGAGCACGATGCTCACGAGCACGAGCCGCACGAGCTTGCTGATCAGGTGATGCACGCTGGCCCCCACATGAGTCGCCGGAGAATAGGTGAGGTTCGGTGCCCTGGGAAGCAACCGGGCCGAAGTTCCTCAGGTCGAAACACGGCCCGAGCCCGCTTGTACGGTCGGCCGCATGTCCTCCGAGGCCTCCGAGTCCACCTCCGTCGTCCCCCAGCCCACCCTGCAGGGCCCGGCCGAGGACGGCACCGAGCTGCTGCTGATCCGCCACGGGCGCTCGGCCGACGTGGTGCCGGGCAGCGAGGAGGCCCTCGACCCGCCCCTCCACGACGATGGCGTGCGCCAGGCCCACGCCCTGGCCGCCCGGCTGGCCGGCCGCCGCCTCGACGCCGTCTACGCGTCGCACCTCGCCCGGGCCGTCGAGACCGCCCGACCGCTGGCCGAGGCACGGGGACTGGCCGTCGAGATCCACCGCGACCTCGAAGAGGTCCGCCTGGGCGAGTGGGGCCAGGGCGAGTTCCGGCGGCGGGCCGCCGCGCGCGACCCGGAGTGGGTGGCGTGGAGCCGCACGGGGCGCTGGGACGGGATCCCCGGCGGCGAGGGCGACGAGGCGTTCCGGCGCCGGGTGACGGACGTGATCTCCGAGCTGGCGGCCCGCCACACCGGGGGCACGATCGCCCTGGTCGCCCACGGCGGCACCATCAACGCCTTCGTGGCCGAGGTGCTCGGCATCCCCCGCAGCCTGTGGCTGGTGGTGGAGAACACGAGCGTCACCGTCGTGCGATCGTCGCCGTTCGGCCACACCGTCGTGGTGGCCGGCGACTGCAGCCACCTCTACGACCCGGTCGTCGGGCCGGCGTGAGCCGCTCGCTACGGTGCAAGCCATGGCCACCGCCACACCGACGCCCACCCCCAACCCGAACGCGCTGAAGTTCCAGCTCGACGTCACGCTGCCCGAGATGATGAACGTGGCCAGCGCCACCGACGCGGCGACACCGTTCCAGCAGGCCGTGCTGGCCGCCCCTGGCGTGGCGTCACTGTTCGGCGTCAACGACTTCGTCACCGTCACCCGGGTCGAGGGCGCCGACTGGGGCCCGATCGTCGACGCAGTCACGGCGGCGGCCGCGGAGCACCTGGCATGACGCCGTCGCCGCTGCGTACGCGCGTCACCGAGCTGCTGGGGGTCCGCTACCCGATCGTGCAAGCGCCGATGGGCTGGATCGCCCGTTCGCAGCTCGCCTCGGCCGTGTCGAACGCCGGCGGGATGGGCATCATCGAGACGTCGTCGGGCGAGCTCGACGCGGTGCGCGACGAGATCCGCCGGATGCGCGACCTCACCGACCAGCCCTTCGGCGTGAACATCGCCCAGGCCTTCGTGCGAGACCCGGCCATCGCCGACTTCGTCATCGACCAAGGGGTCCGCTTCGTCACCACGTCGGCCGGCGACCCCACGAAGTACACGGCCACGCTGAAGGCGGCCGGCCTCACCGTGTTCCACGTGGTCCCCACCCTGGCCGCCGCGCTCAAGGCGGTCGCCGCCGGTGTCGACGGGCTGGTGGTGGAAGGCGGCGAGGGCGGCGGGTTCAAGAACCCACGCGACGTCGCCAGCATGGTGCTGCTGCCGCTGGTGCGATCGAAGGTCGACGTGCCGATCGTCGCGGCCGGCGGCATCTGCGACGGGCCGAGCATGGCAGCCGCCTTCGCCCTCGGCGCCGAGGGCGTGCAGATGGGCACCCGCATGGTGTCGGCCGCCGAGAGCCCGGTCCACCAGAACTGGAAGGACGCCATCGTGTCGGCGGCCGAGACCGACACCGTGTTCCTGAACCGCTTCAGCCGCCCGGGCCTGCGGGCCCTGCGGACCGAGCGCACCACCGAGCTCGAGAAGGCCGAGCACGTCGGCATGGAGCAGTTCGGCACCGTGCGCCAGCTCTACTTCGGCGGCGACATGGAGGCGTCGATCGCGCTCGGCGGTCAGGTGGTGGGCCGCATCGACGAGGTGCGCCCAGTGCGCCAGATCCTCGAAGAGACGATGGCGGGCTTCTACGAGACGGCGATCCGGCTCGGCTCGCTCGGAGCGCAGGCCTCGGCCGGCTGAGCCGAGCGGCACGAGAAGGCCAGGGCCAGTGCGGTGATCCACACCGCCATCGCGCCGACGATGTGCAGCGCCACCAGCATCACCGGCACGCCCGCGAAGTACTGGAAGTAGCCGATGGCGCCCTGCAGCACGAGGGCGTAGAGGAACAGCGACAGCGGGTCGTCGAGGCGCTTCCAGGCGTCGGCGTCGCGCTTGGCCAGGTGCGCTACCCACAACGTGAGGCCGAGCGTGCCCAGCACCGTCACCGAGTGGACGCGAGCGACCGTCGTGATGGCGAAGCCGAAGCGCCGGGCCTCCTCGTCGCCGCCGTGCGGGCCCGTGCCGGTCACGACGGTGCCGGTGGCGATGGCGGCGCCGGCCATGGCCACGAGGCTCCACACCCAGCGGCGCAGGGCGAGGGGTACCACCGGCCGGCGGGGCTGGCCGTCGGGGTCGCCGGCCCGGCGGTGCAGCAGCAGCGCGTTCCAGATCATCACCATCGACAGCACGAAGTGCAGCTGTACGGCAGCCGGGTGCACATGGGTGAGCACGACGATGCCACCGACCACGACCTGGCCGACGATGCCGGCGACGAGGCCGAGGGACAGCCACGTGAGGTCGCGGCGGCGGGGCACCCGCACCAGCGAGCCCAGCACGGCGAGCACGATCGACACCGCAACCACGCCGGTGAAGAGGCGGTTCACCTGCTCGATGGCCTGGTTGGCGTTCGAGGCGGCGACGAGCTCGCTCTCCTCGCAGTTGGGCCAGTCGGAGCAACCCAGGCCCGAGCCGGTCAGCCGCACGGCCGCACCGGTGAGGGTGATCACGCACAGCAGCACCACCGCGCTGAGGGCGATGCGACGGTATGTCGGCGGGCTGAGGCGCGGCAGAGCCATCGCTCTTCAGGCTAGGCCGCCGTCTTTCGGCCGGCTCGGTCGGGCACCTACGGTGCGCGGCCGTGCTCACGCCGTTCGACGACTACCCGATCCACCAGACGTCGCAGCCCGTCGCCCACACGGCCTCGGCCGACCTGAACCACTACGACCGCTACTTCTTCAACGGGTACGCCGCCGACGGGTCGCTGTTCTTCGGCGCCGCGCTGGGCCTCTACCCGAACCGCCAGGTGATCGACGGCGCCTTCAGCGTCGTCGTCGACGGCGAGCAGCGCAGCGTGCACGCCTCGGGCCGCTGCCCGGCCGGGCGCACACCCACCGCCGTCGGGTCGGTCCGGGTGGCGGTGGTGGAGCCGCTGCGAAGGCTGCGGGTGGTGGTGGAGGCGCCCGAGCACGGCCTGGCGGCCGAGCTCACGTTCACCGGGCGGGGCGAGGCGGTGGAGGAGCCGCCGTTCCTGCTGCGCCAGGGCTCCCGCACCCTCATGGACTACACGCGCCTCACCCAGCTCGGTACGTGGGCGGGCTGGGTGGACGTCGACGGTCACCGCCACGACGTGGACGGTCTGGCCGGGTGCCGCGACCGCTCGTGGGGCATCCGCCCGGTGGGCGAGCGAGCGCCCGGTGCACCCGGCCCGCTCCCCCAGTTCTTCTGGCTGTGGGCGCCGCTCAGCTTCCCGTCGTTCGGCACGCTGTTCGACGTCCAGGAGGACGCCGACGGTCGGCGCTGGCACCACGGCGGTGCCGTCGTGGCGCCCGACGGTCCGGCCGAGCACGTGGTGGGTGTCGACCACCGCGTCGCCTGGGAGCCCGGCACCCGCCGCATGGCGTCCGCCGAGCTCGACCTCCTGCTGCACGGGGGCCGCCGTCACACGATCGCCCTCGAACCCCTGCTGCACTTCCAGATGCTCGGCCTCGGCTACCTGCACCCGGAGTGGGGCCACGGCGTGTGGAAGGGCGAGCTGGCGGTGGCCGGCGAGCGGTGGCCGGTGCCGGTGGCCGACCCCCTGGCCGTCCAGCACCTGCACGTGCAGACGCTCGTGCGGGCCACCGTCGACGGTGGCGAGGTCGGTGTCGGCGTGCTCGAGCAGCTCGTGATCGGACCGCACGGGCCGAGCGGCCTGACCGGCCTCCTCGACGGCGCCCCGTAGTCACGTGTGGCGGATGGTCATGCCGCCGTCGACCACCACCACTGCGCCGTTCACGAAGCTGGCCGCCGGGAGCACGAGTGACAACGTCATGTGGGCCACCTCCTCGGGGTCGCCGTAGCGGCGCAGCGGCACCCGCCGCTTGGCGTAGGCGTCCTTGGCCTCGTCGGGGATGGCCGCCGTCATGGCGGTGTTGATCGGGCCGGGGCACACGCAGTTCACGGTGATCCCGGTGCGGCCGAGCTCGACCGCCAGGCTCTTGGTGAGCCCGATCACCCCGTGCTTGGCCGCCGTGTACGCCGCGATCCCGCCGGTGGCGATGATGCCCTCGGTCGACGCGATGTTCACCACCCTCCCACCGGTGGAGGCCCGCTGCAGGTGGGCCAGCGACGCCCGCACCATTCGCACGTGGGCGGTGAGGTTCACGTCGAGCGTGCGCCGCCAGCCGGCCTCGAACTCCTCGTCGGGTGTGGTGACGCCGCCGATCAGCGAGATGCCCGCGTTGTTGACGACGATGTCGATGCCCCCGGAGCGCTCGACCACGTCGTCGACGAGGCGGTGGATGGCCTCCGGGTCGGCCACGTCGCACACCCAGCCGTGGGCGGTGCCGCCGGCCGCCGTGATCTCCTCGACCACGGCCTGCACGCGGTCGTGGCCCACGTCGACCACGGCGACGGTGGCGCCCTCGTCGGCGAAGAGGTGCGCGGTGGCCCGGCCCATGCCGCTGGCCGCGCCGGTGACGATCGCGCTCTTGCCGGCGATCGAGCGTGACAAGTGCGTCAGGCGAGCCATGCGAGTTCCATCGGTCAGCCCTCCGGCAGGGTGTGGTGGCTAGGCCCGTCTTCGACTGCTCGAGCTCGTCGGGCACGAGGCCGAGCAGGCCGGAAGTTACACAGCGCCCTGCAGGCGGGCGGCGTCGAGGGTGTTCTCGAGCAGGCACGCCACGGTCATGGCGCCGGTGCCGCCCGGCATCGGCGTGAGCCATCCCGCCACCTCGGCGACGCCCGGGTCGACATCGCCCACGATGCCGGACTCGGTACGGCTGATACCCACGTCGAGGACCGCCGCGCCCGGCTTGACCCAGTCGGGCTGCACGAGGCGGGCCACGCCCACGGCCGACACGACGATGTCGGCCTCCCGCACCACGCCGGCCAGGTCGGGGGTGCGGCTGTGGGCGACGGTGACCGTTGCGTCGGTCCCCTTGCGGGCCAGCAGCAGCGCAACCGGCAGGCCGACGAGCGTGGAGCGGCCGACCACCACGGCTCGACGACCGGCGACGGGCACCTCGTAGGCCGCCAGCAGCCCCATGCACCCGCGCGGCGTGGCCGGCACCAGGCCGGGCTCGCCCCGTACGAGGCGACCGAGGCTGGCCGCAGTGAGCCCGTCGACGTCCTTGTCGGGCGGGATGAGGTCGATCACCCGGTGCTCGTCGAGCCCGGCCGGCAGCGGCAGCTGCACGAGGATGCCGTGGACGGCGGGGTCGGCGGCCAACCCGGCCACCACCACCTCCACCTCGGCCTGCGTCGCCGTGGGCGGCAGCTCGACGTGCTTCGAGCCCATGCCGACCTCGGCGGCCTGCTTCTGCTTGCTGGCCACGTACCGGCGGCTCGGGGCGTCGTCACCCACCAGCACGGTGGCCAGGCACACCGCCGGGCTGCCGAGCGCCGCCAGCTCCTCACGCACCTGCGCCCGCACCCGCTCGCTCAGCGCCTTGCCGTCCATCACCACTGCGGTCACGGGGATGGATGCTGGCACGGCGTGGGGTGGGTAGCGTGGCCTCTCGGTGAGGAAGCGAGACGTCGAGGAGCGGCGGGCCGAGATCCTCGAGGCCACGATCCAGGTGGTCATCGAGCGCGGCTTCGGCGCCATCCGGGTGGCCGACGTCGCCGACCGTCTCGACGTGTCCACCGGGCTGATCCACTACCACTTCGACTCCAAGGACCACCTGCTGGCCGAGGCGCTGCGCTACGCAGCCGACGGCGACCTGGCCCGGCTGCACGAGGAGCTGGCCGCCGGCGGCACGGCGCTCGAGCGCCTCGACCGGGTGTTCGGCCTCTACCAGCCGGCCGAGGCCGAGCCGGGCTGGATGCTGTGGATCGACGGCTGGGGTGAGGCGATGCGCAGCCCCGAGCTTCGGCGCATCAGCCAGCAGCTCGACCTCGCCTGGCAGGAGGCCCTGGAAGGCCTGATCGACGAGGGGGTGGAGGCCGGCGAGTTCTGCTGCGACGATCCGCACGGCGCAGCCTGGCGCCTCGCAGCCCTGCTCGACGGCCTCGGTCTGCAGGTGACCGTGCACGACGGCCTGCTCTCGCGCGACGAGCTGCTGCGGTGGGTGCGGCGGGCGGCGGCGGCCGAGCTCGGGCTGCCGGCCGACGCCTTCACTCGGTCGCTGGCTGCGGGCGCGGCCTGACGACCGGGCGAGTCAGCACCGGCAGCGCCAGCACGATCACGAGCAGGAGCCCGAGGCGCAGCTGCACGATCGAGCCGAGGGCATGGCGGCTCACCTCGGCCGGGTCACCGAGGTACGACGCCAGGTTGTGCACCACCCCGGTGCCGAGCAGCACCACGCTCACGAGGCCGACCGGGCGAGCCCACCACCGGGGCCGCTGGGCGAACAGCAGCACGGCCGCACCCGCCGCCAGCACGGCGGCGATGCCCATCGGCGGGAACAGCAGGAGGTCGACGTCGACCAGCTTCAGCTCCCGGAAGGCAGGGTTCCGGTAGAAGACCCAGCTGTCGGAGGCCGAGTTCCAGATCATCTTCGGTCGGCGGAAGAAGTCACCCACCGCCTGCACCGGGTGGGTGGCCATCCACCGGTTGTAGAGGCCGTTGGCGTCGTGACGGATCCACTCGCTCAGCTCGGGCCAGGCCGGGTCGCCGTACTGCGGCAGCGGAAACAGCGGCGTGCCGGTCTGCGGGTCGGGGTAGACGCGCGGCCGCAGCACCCGGAGCCGGTCGGCGTCGGGCATGCCGTGGTCGGCGAACCACTCGAACCGGTCGGAGTACGGAAGGATCTTCACGAACAGGGTCTCGCGGGTCGGCTGGATGTGGCGGCCACCTTCGATGGTCGAGACCCGTCCGAACAGCGACAGCACCAGGAGCGTCCCGACCACCACGAGGGCCTGGGCGGGGACCACCTTCGTGCGCCGCCACGACCGCACGGCCCACACGCCAACGCCGACGGCCACGATCCCCGTCAGCACGATGTGGGTGTCGCGCACCATCACGAGGGCCGTGCACGCGCCGAGGAAGCCCGCCACCGTGCCCCACCCCGGTCGCTGCAGCACCCAGATCGCCGTGACGGTGGCGAACACCAGGGTGGTGATCGTGAGGCTCTCGGTGAGGATGATGTGGTCCCACATCGTCACCGGCGTGGTGAGCCCGAACAGCAGGATCAGCGCCATCGCCACCCACCGCCACGCGCCGCCGACGGCTCGCCCGACGGTGGCGGCCAACAGGGCGAACGCGAGGGCGCCGAGCGTCACCTGGGTGGCCCGGAACAGGGTCGTGTCCTCGGCGGTGGCCCCGGTCAGCCGCAGCACGAGTGGCACCAGCGGCGTGCGCTGGCCGAACCACAGGTCGGACGAGAACAACCCGAACTGGGCCGACTCCAGGTTCTTCAGCGAGTCCTGGAAGATGACCGCCGGCACCCCCCACGACTGCCACGCCCGCACAGCCAGGGCGGCCAGGCCGGCCAGCAGCTCGACCGGGAACCCGGGGTAGCGCCAGAACGGCCCGGCGCTCGCCGGGCGCTGCTCCTCGTCGAGGCTGGTCTCCCCCACCGTGATCATGGCCGTCGTACGTTAGAGGCGTGACCTCCTTGAGCCCGGCCCACGACGAGCTGGCCATCCGCGACCTCGTCCACCGCTACTGCGACGGCGTGAACCGGCGCGACGAGGCGACCTGGGCCGCCGTGTGGGCCGACGAGGGCGCCTCCTGGGAGCTGCCCGGCCGCCGGATCGAGGGCAAGGCCGAGATCGTCGCGTTCTGGAAGGCGGCCGTCGCCGCCTTCGACACCCTGGTGCTGCTGGCTCCGAACGGCGTGCTCGAGATCGGCGACGACTCTGCCACCGGGCGATGGTGGGTGACGGAGGAGGGCGTCCGGGGCGGCACCGGGCACCGCATCGTGGCCGCCTACCACGACACCTACGTGCGCGAGGGCGACGCCTGGCGCATCGCGTCGCGCCGGCTCGAGGTGGTGGCCACCGGGAGCCAGCTGCCCTGAGCACCGCGCGGCGTGCCATGCCACGTCGCGCACCGGCGGGCCCTCAGAGGAGCACGGGCTGGTCGTTGCGCCAGCGGGCGAAGGCAGTGCGCAGCAGGTCGACGTGCTCGCGCTCCTCGGCGGCCAGCTCCTCGTAGAGCGGTCGCACCGGCTCGGGCGCCTCCGCCGCGCGTGTCGTGAACAGCGCGGCCGCCCGCTCCTCGAACGCGATGGCGGCCCGGAACAGGTTGGCCGGGTCGTCCGGGTGGTCGACGTCGTAGAGCGCGCTGGCCTCGGCGGCGGCGGGCGGTGCCGCCACGTGGTAGCGGCGAAGGAGCGTGGCCAGGTGCTCGTCCTCCATCGCCGCGAAGCGCGAGAACAGCTCGACCAACGCAGGCGCCGTGCTCGTGGCAGCGGCGGCCCGGTAGAAGGCCCGCCCGCCGAGCTCGATCTCGAGCGCAGTGCGAACAGCCTCGACGGCACCTTCGAGCGTCGGCGCAGTAGCCGCCGTGCGCTCCAGGCGGCCACCGCAGGCCGGGCAGCGGCCGTGGGGGAAGGCGAAGCCCTCGCTCACCTTGGCGCAGTCGGCGCACCGCCAGGTGACCGTGTCACCGGCGCAGCACACGTAGGGCGCTGCCTCGTCGAGCTCGCCGCCGCAGCGCGGGCAGGCGTGGCCGGGCCTCGGCTCGGCGACCGTCGCCGCGCCGGGCGGCCACGAGCGGTCGCTCTGCAGGTAGCCGGCGATGGCGGCCGCCGCCCGACGCCCGGCCCCCATGGCGAGGATCACGGTGGCGCCGCCGGTGACGATGTCGCCGCCGGCGAACACGCCCTGCACGCTGGTGGCCTGGGTGGCGGCGTCGGCACGGATGTAGCCCCGCTCGTCGAGCGCCAGCCCGCCGGTGGTGCGGGTGACGAGCGGGTTGGCGTTGGTGCCGAGCGCCTCCACCACCGTGTCGCACGGCAGCTCGATCTCCTCGCCGGTGGGCACCGGGCGGCGCCGCCCGCTCGCGTCGGGCTCGCCGAGCACCATGCGCCGCAGGCGCAGGCCGCGAACGTCGCCGCGCTGGTCGAGCAGCACCTCAGCGGGGTCGTGGAGGAAGAGGAGCTCGATGCCCTCCTCCTCGGCGTGGCGCAGCTCTTCGACACGCGCCGGCGCCTCGGCCCGCGACCGCCGGTAGACGCAGCGGACACGCGCTGCGCCCAGCCGCTTGGCCACACGGAGGCAGTCCATGGCCGTGTTGCCGGCACCGACCACCACGACGTCGTCGCCGATGCCGACCGGCGTGTCGGCCGGGCGCGACCCGTCGGTGCCCATGAGGTTGACGCGCGTCAACAGCTCGTTGGCGCTCAGCACCCGCCCCGCGCTCTCGCCCGGAATGCCGAGGAACGACGGTGCTCCTGCACCGACCCCGAGGAACACGGCGTCGAAGCCCTGCTCGTGCAGCAGCTGATCGACCGTGAACGTGCGGCCGATCACCGTGTCGGTGCGGATCTCCACACCGAGCTCGACGAGCCGCTCCACCTCGCGGTCGACGATCTCACGCGGCAGCCGGAAGGCGGGGATGCCGTAGCGCAGCACACCCCCGGCCACGTGGAGCGCCTCCAGCACCACCACCACGGCCCCGGCCCGGGCCAGGTCGGCCGCGCACGCCAGCCCGGCCGGGCCCGAGCCGACCACGGCCACCCGGCCCAGACCGGTCGGCGCCGGGTGCTCCACCGGCACACGGCCGTGGTCGCCCACGAAGCGCTCGAGTCGGCCGATGGCGACCGGCTCCATCTTGCGGGCGATGACGCACTGGCTCTCGCACTGCGACTCCTGCGGGCACACCCGCCCGCACACCGACGCCAGCACGTTCGTCTCGCGGATCACCCCGAGCGCACCGTCGACGTCGTGCACGAGGAGGTGGCGGATGAAGCGCGGGATGTCGACGGCCACCGGGCAGCCGGCGATGCACGTCGGGCGCACGCACTGGATGCAGCGCTCGGCCTCCCGCAGCGCCTCGGCCAGCGAGTAGCCCAGGTTCACCTCGTCGAACGTGCGCGACCGAGCCGCCGGGTCGCGCTGGGCCATGGGCACCTGGGTGGGCTCGAGCTCACGCAGCTTCTTGTAGGCACGCTTGCCCTCGACGAACAGCTTCTGCTCGAGGTTGCAGACGTGCTCGTAGTCGGCCGTGGCCTTGCGCTCGTCGTCGCGGAAGCGGCTCCCCCGGGCCAGCAGCTCGTCGAAGTCGACGAGGTGGGCGTCGAAGTCGGGACCGTCGACGCAGGCGAACCGGCGCTCGCCGCCGACGGTGACCCGGCACGAGCCGCACATGCCGGTCCCGTCGACCATGATCGTGTTGAGCGACACCTTGGTGGGCACGCCCAAGGGGCGGGTCACCTCCGCACACGCCCGCATCATCACCATCGGTCCGATGGCCACCACGAGATCGGCGGGGTCGTCGTGCAGCACGTCGGCCAGGGCGTCGGTGACCAGCCCGGGCCGGCCGGCGCTGCCGTCGTCGGTGCACAGCACGAAGCGGTCGGACCACTGCCGGAGGCGGTCTTCCCAGAACACGAGCGAGGCCTCGCGGAAGCCGACGACCGCGGTGGTCCGGTTGCCGGCCTCGTGGAACGCCCGCAGCTGCGGCAGCACCGGCGCCACGCCGAGGCCGCCGCCCACGAGCACCACGTGCCCGACGGGGGCGATCTCCTGGGGCTGGCCGAGCGGTCCGACCAGGTCGGCCACCTCGTCGCCCTCCGAGTAGCGCTCCTGCAGCTCGCGTGTCGAACGCCCGAGCGCCTGCACCACCAGCGTGACGGTCCCGCGGACGACGTCGGTATCGGCGATGGTGAGCGGGATGCGCTCGGCACCGTCGTGGGCCCGCACCATCACGAACTGGCCCGGCTCGGCGGCCCGGGCGACGTCGGGCCCGTCGAGCTCCCACAGGAACGTGACGGGGTTCAGCGCCTCACGGCGCACGATGCGGGCCATCGAGCCTGGGCTACCAGCGCCGGCCCGCAGGAGCCACGGACGAAGGTCCCGGGTTGCCTCCCGCGGGACGGTCCCGTCGACAAGGCGTCGTGCAGCTACCGCACCCTCTGGAACGCCTCCAAGCGCGTCACCGCCGGTGCCGGCCCCGACGAGAAGGCGCTGCTGTTCCGCGACACCGCCCGGCGGGTGTACCGGCTCTGAGCCTCGGCCGTCAGGCCCCGCCGAGCTTGCCGTAGTCGACCGTCCACCACCGCGCCGGCCGCATGGCCACCCGGATCGCGTCGGCGCCGTCGGCCCCGCTCGCAAGGTACTGCTCGCCGAGCTCGGGGCCGAGGTAGCGATGGGCCAGCGGGCGCTGGTGGGCATCGAGGTCGGCCGGACCGATCGTGGCCGGTCCCTCCACGGTGACGTACGCGTAGGGCAGCGCCTCCGACTGCGCGCACAGGCTGAAGCGCCCCGCGGCTTGCAGCAACCGCCCCTTGACCGAGTCCCGGTCGGTGACGAACCACACCTCGCCGCCCGGCTCGTAGCCGTACCAGACCGGCACCGTGAGCGGCGAGCCGTCGGCCCGCTCCACGGACACCACACCGACGTGCAGGCCGGCGAGGAACGCCTCCCGCTCCTCGACCGACATCGACAGCGTTCCCATCTCCGGACCTCCTCTGCCCGACGACCAGCGACCACGGCGATCCTGCCAGCCGCCAGAGCACCCTCGTGAGAAATCCCGGTCGAGATGTTCGGAGCTCGCCTGGTAGGAACGATGAACGGACGTGCAACGGCAACCGCAGGCGACGGGCACCATCCCCGACGACATCGTCTCGCTGTTCGATCGCGCCTTGCCCGAGGTGTACCACTACCTGCTGCACCGGTGCCGCCAGCGGTCGATCGCCGAGGACCTGACCTCGGAGGCCTTCCTGGCCGCGGTCGACGCCATCCGCCGGGGTGCCGTGGCCGCCCCGACCGTGGGCTGGCTGATCGGCATCGCGCGGCACAAGATGCTCGACCACTGGCGCCGGGTCGAGCGGGAGTCCCGCCACCTCGAGCTCCTCGCCAGCGACGAGTCGGTCGAGCTCGTCGAGCCGATCGAGCCCGGCCGGGCGCTCGATGTCCTCACCCAGCTCAACCCGAGCCAGCGGGCCGCGCTCACGCTGCGTCACGTCGACGGCCTGTCCGTGCCCGACGTCGCCAGCCTGCTCGGCCGGTCGGTACACGCGACCGAGACGCTGCTCGTGCGGGCGAGGGCGGCGTTCCGTGCCCGCTACTCGACGAACGAGGACCTCGATGTCTGACGCCTTGGACATCCTGTACGACGCCGGCGGCGCGACCGAGCCGGACCCCGGCTTCCGCCAGGACCTGATGGCCCGCGTGCGGGCCGCCCTCGACGACACCGCCGTTGCGGTGACCGCCGAACCGGCGCCGGTGGTCGAGTCCGACGAACGCAGCTACGTCGACGTCGCCCCGCCCAGCACAGGACACCAGCGTCACCGCCAGCGCTGGGTGAAGGCGGTGGTCGCGGCCGTCGCCGCATCGTTCGTGGCCGGGGTGGTCGTGATCGCACTCACGCAGAGCGGTGCCGACGACCAGCAGCCCACGGGACCTGCACCCGACCTCCCTCCGACCTCCCCGGCACCGGCAGCGACGCCGTCCACGGTGGCCGACTGGGAGTGCCCGAACCCCGAGCGCAACTACGTGAACTACTGCCGGGGAGCGCTCGACCCGGGCACGCACGAGACGTGGGCGTTCCAGCCGTCCTTCGCCTTCACGGTCCCGGATGGGTGGTCGAACCTGGAGGACAAGTCGGGGAGCTACCTGCTCCTTCCCCCAGGCGCTGACTGGGACGGGTACAAGGCCGGAACCAGCGACTATCTCGCGGTGTACTCCTCGGTGGCGGCCCCGGCCGGATGCGAGGAGTACCCGGACCCGTCCGTCGCCACGACCACGGCTGCCTACATCGGCTGGCTCGGGCAGCAGCCGACGCTCGCGGTCGGCGTGCCGGAGCCGCTCATGATCGGCGGTCTCACCGGAACGCAGGTCGACGTGGCCCTGTCGGCTGGCCCCGCGTGCTCGGACCCCGACATCGCCGATGCCTACGCGCCGGTGTTCATCGGCACGAACGCCTCCCGGGTCCGCCAACGGGTCCACCCCGGCGAGCGACTCCGCCTGCAGCTGTTCGACCGACCCGACGGCACGCTCATGGTCATCGCCATCGCCGACGTGCCCGACAGCACCAGCCCGGTCGACGGGTGGACCGCGGCAGCCGAGATCACCGACACCTTCCGGTTCGACCAATGACCGTCGTGCCTGCGCCCCGCCGACCCGTCCGGCGACGAGCGGGCGCCCGAAGCGCCTGAGCCGCCTCGCAGCTCGAGTCTGACCCCACTCGCGGTCACCCCGCGGTGGGCCGAACACACCCCTGGGAGGGTCGTCATGCAGCGTCGTCATCTCGTTCCGGTCGCGGCCGCGCTCGCGTTCGCCGGGATCGCAGCCGTCGTGGCCCCGGCAGGAGCCACCGTCATGAGGGCCGAGTCGTTCTCGGGGACCGACTCCTTCGTCGACTCCGGTTGTGGCTACCCGATCCGCGTCGACGTGGAGTACTCGGGGTCGCTGAGCTTCCGGGTCGGCAAGAACCGAGCCGACACCGTCTTCTTCCTCCGCGAGCAGCTCGACGTCCGCGAGGTGCACACGAACGTCCTCACCGGCGAGTGGTTCGTCATCGAGGTCCACCGGTCGTTCCGAGACGTCAAGGCCACACCGGTCGAAGGCAGCGTCTACGAGGTCACCGCCCACGAGGTGGGCCAGCCGTTCGTGGTCGAGGACTCGACCGGACGGGTCGTGCTGCGCGATCGCGGCCGCATCCAGTACCGGTTCCGTTTCGACACCGAGGGTGACGACGTGCCCGGCGGCGTGTTCGTCGAGGGCGTGAGCATCGACGTGCGCGGCCCCCACGCCGGCTTCGACCGCGACTACTGCAGCATCGCCAGCGAGCTGGCCGGCATCGGGAGCACCTCGTCGCAGCGGGTCGCCCTGCACCCCGCCGGCCCCACCGACTCACCGCTCGGCTACGGCGAGTACCTCCCGCCCGACTACCACGATGACGGCCTGAGCCCGCTCCTCGTCTTCCTGCATGGCGCGAGGGAGAGCGGCGACGGCTCCGCGGAGCAGCTGACCCACCTGGCCTGGAACGCCATCCCGAGGTACATCGCGTACGACGGCTGGCCCGACGACCGCCCGTTCGTCGTCCTGGCGCCACAGCACCGCGTCCCCGACGACACGAGCGCCTACTCGGTGTGTGACGGCGTGCCGTTCGGCGCGTCGTGCGCTTCCACCACGCAGCACAAGCTCGACCACCCCGTCGACGGATCGGTCTGCTTCACGCCCGACGAGATCGAGGACTTCCTCACCTACGCGGTGGCCGAATACGACGTCGACCCCGCCCGCGTGTACCTCACCGGCCTGAGCTGCGGCGCCTTCGGCGGGTGGGAGTACCTCGCCGAGCCCGGCGGCTCGCAGGTCGCCGCGGCCGTGCTCGTGGCCGGCGAGGGTCGGCCGGCCTGGGACTCGGCCGGGTGCGCGCTCGGCGACGTGCCCGTCTGGGCGACCCACGGGCAGTTCGACGACGTGGTGGACCCGCAGGGCAGCATCGTCCCCATCGAAGGACTGCAGGGCTGCGGCGCGCCGGACGCGAAGCTCACCCTCTTCGCCGACGCCGGGCACGACGCCTGGTCGAGCACGTACCCGGTCGGATCGGCCATCGACGTCTTCGGCTGGATGCTGGACTTCACCAGGCCCTGACCGGCGGCGCGGGGTGTGGGGGCCGCTCGGCCCCCACACCCGATCGCGCCGGAACCCTGTCACACCCCGTCGGTAGGATACGAACAGATGTTCGCCTCCCACGGATCACCGAACCGAGCGCTGGCTGAGGCGATCGACACCCTTGCCCGGGTGTCGGTCGCCGGCCTCGGTGCCGCCGACGCCCTCGACACGCTGGCCGAGCTCGTGGTGCTGGCCCGCCGGCTCGACGCCGAGGTGCAGCGGCTCGTCGAGGAGGTCGACCGCACCGAGGCCCACCGCCACGACGGCGCACTGAGCACCTCGGCGTGGCTGGCCGGCCGCTGCCAGGTCGGCCACGCCGAGGCCCGGTCCCGCGTCGCCCTGGCCCGGGCCCGGTCGGTCATGCCGGCGGCCACCGCCGCCCACCATGCCGGCGTCCTGTCGCTGCGCCACCTCACCGCCCTGGCCGGCGGGCGTGACGACCGGACGGCCGAGGTCTTCGACGCCCACGAAGCATTCCTGTGCGACCAGGCCGTGCGACTCACGCCCGAGCTGACCGCACGGGTCGTGCGCCACTGGCGCGGCTACGTCGATCCCGACGGCCGCCACCGCCACCCGGCCGCGCAATCGTTCGTGTCACTCGGCGACACGCTCGACGGATGGCTCGACGTGCGGGCCGGCTTCGCCGACGCCGAGGCGGCGCTCGTGCATCGGGCCTTCGACCGGATGGCCGGATCGCCCGACGGCCGGCCCATGCGGGAGCGGCGGGCCGCTGGTCTGGTGGCGCTGTGCGACCGCTTCTTGCGCGGCGAGGTCGACGGCGGCCGGGCCAGCCCGCACCTCAACCTGCTCCTCCGCAAGGAGACGCTCGACGGCACCAGCGCAGCGCCCGCCGTCACGAGTGAGGGCCGCCTGCTCTCGGCGGCCGACGTGTGGGCGCTGCTGCCCGGCGCCACCGTGCGGCGCATCGTGGTCGACGAGCGGGGCGTGCCCGTCGACGTCGGCGAGCTGCGGCACGTCACCGACCCGGCCACGGCGCTCGACGTCGCCCTGGCGGCGCCGTCGGCGCCCCTCGAGAGCTCCGAGCGGCATGCCACGCCGGCGCTCTGGGCCGCGCTGTGGGCCCGCGACGCTGGCTGCTCGTTCCCCGGCTGCGACGCGCTGGTCGACCACACCGAGGCCCACCACCTCGTCGAGTGGGAAGCCGGCGGGCCGACCGAGCTCGACAACCTCGGCCTGGCCTGCCGGCGCCACCACCGGCTGGTGCACGAGCACGGCTGGCGCGTGGTGCTCGGCGACGACGGCCGCCCGGTGTGGCTCAGGCCCGACGGCAGCGCGGTAGCAGGCCGTGCCCCGCCGCCACTGCCGTGAGCCCCGGGCTCACACCGGCCAGTGGCCGTCGATCCAGGTCGGGTCGCCGTCGAGGAGCGGCGCCGCGTGCTCGGCCCACCACGCCGCCTGCTGGCCGTCGTCGGCCAGGCGGAGGTAGTCCTCCTTCGACGCGAACCGCACCCCCGCCACCACCGTCACGCCGTCGTCGGCCACCAGCATCCACTCGTCGGTGAACCCCGGCGTGGTCGGACCGCGCTCGGCCATCCACGCCCGCATCACCGCCACCATCTCCTCCGCCCGACCCTCACGCGCCTTGCCGATCATCACGGTCCCGTACATGCAGCCCCCTTCCCCAGAGTGACCACCATGCGCCTGTCCGGACAACCCGTCAACCGTCGGGGCGGACCTCGCGTCGGCCCTTGGCGAACTCAGGGCCGCGTCACTGCGGCGAGCCAGCGGTCGGCCTGCGCGGGCGACAACAGCCGGACGAAGGTGAGCTTCGCCCAGGAAGGGTCGTCGGCCGCGCCCTCGTACCGTTCGACGTAGGCCCGGTGCTGCGTCCACGCCCAGCGCACGATGTTGCGCTCAGGGTCCCAAGCCCACAGGTTGCGCCACGACTCCCGGTTCCCGTTCCACAGCTCCTCCCTGGTGGCGACGCGACGCAGGGTCCTTACGACGATGCGCCGCATCACCGCCGGACGGCCGAAGTCGAGCCAGACCACCGTGTCGGCACGCGGCCACACCACCGCCGCCACCACGTCGTGGTAGTTGCCGCAGACCACCCACCCTGCCGTCGCCGCCTCCAACCGCGCCGCCACACGACGGCGAAACTCGTCCGTCGGCAATGCCTGCCAACCCGGCTGATGGTTGATCGCATCCAGTTCGATGTGTTCGACATCGAGCGTCGCCGCCAACTTCTTCGCGAGCGTGGTCTTGCCGGAGCCTGAGTTGCCGACGATCGAGACGCGCTGCACGACCACGCCTACGTCTGGACACGACCGGCGCAGCAGCGGCGTGGCCGTGCCGTGCCGCCAACCACAATCACACGAAGGTGAGGAACTTCGCGGGTCGTGAACCTCCAGGAGGTGCCGCCGTCGGCCCAGGTCGTCCCGGTGGTGTTCGACGCCGTGACCTGCCAGGTGTGAGGGGTCGCCCGCCACCGGCCGCTGATGCGGATCGACGTGGCCGAGGTGGTGGAGCACGACGTCGGTGGAGGCACACCTGGTAGGAGGCCGCGCCAGCGGACGCCTGCCACGTGAGGGTTCACGGGCGGACCTCGTAGAAGGCGTTCACGGCGTGGTCGATGTCGAGCTTGCGGAACCGGGTGAAGCCGGCCTCCTCGGCCATCCGGCGAGCCAGGCCCTCGGGGAGCCCGAGCGTGCCGAGGCCGGCGCCGCCGGGCTCGCTGAGCGCCGATGCCATGCACGACACAACCGACATCCCGTACATCATCGAGGCCATCGGGTTCTTGCGGACGTTCTCCTCGAACGTGTCGCGGGCCTTGATGTCGACGAGCAGCCACGTGCCGTCGGGCTTCAGCGCGGCCCGTATCGCCGCGATGGCCTCGCGCGGGTGGGTCATGTCGTGGATGCAGTCGAACGTGGTGACGAGGTCGAACGAGCCGTCCCCCGGCAACGGATGGAGCCGGGAATCGTGGAACCACACGTTGTCGAGCCCCTCGTCCTGCTGGCGGGCGCGGGCCCGGGCCAGGGCGTGGTGGCTGATCTCGAACCCGTGCACCTCGCTGTCGGGGAAGGCGTGGGCCATGAGGCAGGCCGCGATGCCGGCGCCGCAGCCGACGTCGGCCACCTTCGCCCCCGCCTCCAGCTTCGGCACGACGTCCTCGAGGGCGGGCAGGCACACCGGCACCAGGAAGTTGCGGTACCACGGCTCGAACGAGCGCTCGATGCCGGCCGCGCCCGCCTCGCCGTGGGCGTCGTAGTCGTAGCCCAGGCCGGTGCGGAAGCTCTCGGGCAGATGGGTGAGCGTGTGCATGGTCTGCGGAAGGCGGTGGAACATCCCCATGCCGTAGGCGGGGTGGCCGGGCGTCGCCAGCACGGCGGCCGCCTCGGGCGACAGGCTGAAGCGCTCGGCTCCCGGCTCTCCCTCCCAGCCGAGGATGTTGGCGGCCGCCTGGTTGTGCAGCCACTCCCGCACCCAGCGCTCGTCGAAACCCGACGCCGCGGCCAGCTCGGCGCTCGTGAGCGGCCGTCCTTCGGCCCGCATCGTCTCGTAGAGCCCGAGGCGGTCGCCGAGGTGGATCATGCCGGCGGTCATGGCGCCCTCGAGCTTCGAGAACACCTGGAACGAGAACAGCTTGAGGCGGTCGAGGTCGATGTCGGTCATCGCGTGGGGACCGTAGACGCGGGGCCGGCTCAGAGGCGCACGAAGATCTGCTTGGTCTCCAGGTAGGCGTCGAGCGCGTAGGGGCCGAGCTCGCGGCCGATGCCGCTGTGCTTGTAGCCGCCCCAGATGGCCTCCGACGGCGCCGGCTGGCTGTCGTTCACCCACACCACCCCGGCCCGTACGGCGCGGGCGGCTCGGAACGCCTTCGTCACGTCGGTCGTCCAGATGGCGGCGGCCAGGCCGTACTCGGTGTCGTTGGCGAGGCGCACCACCTCGTCGACGTCGTCGAACGGGAGCACGGTGACCACCGGCCCGAAGATCTCCTCGCGGGCGATGCGCAGGTCGTTCGACGACGCCTCGAAGATGGTGGGCGGCACGAAGAAGCCGCCGGCGAGGGCCGGATCGTCGGGCCGGCGGCCCTGGTAGGCCAGCGACGCGCCCTCCGCCACCCCCACCTCCACGTAGCCCTCCACGCGCTCCTTCTGCTCCTGCGACACGAGCGGGCCCATGGTGGTGGCGGGGTCGAGGCCGGAGCCGAGGCGGATGTCCTGCGCGAAGGCGGTCATGGCCGACAAGACGTCGTCGTAGACGCGCCGCTCGACGAACACCCGCGAACCGGCCGAGCACACCTCGCCCTGGTTGCCGAAGATGCCGTTGCACGTGCCGGGAACGGCGGCCGCGAGGTCGGCGTCGGCGAACACGATGTTCGGGCTCTTGCCGCCGAGCTCGAGCGTGACTCGCTTCAGCTGGTCGGCACACGTGCGCATGATCAGCTTCCCGATCTCCTTCGAGCCGGTGAAGCTGATCTTGTCGACGCCCGGGTGGGTGAGCAGCGGCCCGCCGGCGTCGGGGCCGAAGCCGGTGACCACGTTGAGCACGCCGGGCGGCAGCCCCGCCTCCTCGGCCAGCACCGCCAGCTCGAGCGCAGTGAGCGGCGTCTGCTCGGCCGGCTTGAGCACCACGGTGCAGCCGGTCGCCAGCGCCGGCGCCACCTTCTGGGCCGCCATGAGCATCGGGTAGTTCCACGGCACGATCAGCCCGCACACGCCCACCGGCTCGCGCACCACGAGGCTCAGCGCGTCGGGCCCGACCGGCGGGATGTCACCGGCGATCTTCGTGGCCCAGCCGCCGTAGTACTCGAACATGAACGCGACCTCGTCGATGTCGGCCCGGGCGTCGGCGATCGGCTTGCCGCAGTCGCGCACCTCGATCTCGGCCAGCCGGTCGCGGTCGCGCCGGACGAGCTCGGCCAGGCGGAACAGGAACCGGGCCCGGTCGCGCTCGGAGACGGCCTGGCCCCAGGCACCGCCGTCGAAGGCCCGGCGGGCCGCGGCGACGGCGAGCTCGACGTCGTCGGGCCCGGCCGCCGGCACGGAGGCCAGCACCTCGCCGGTGGCGGGGTCGAGCGTGTCGAAGCGGGCGCCACTGCGGGCGTCGACCCAGCGGCCGCCGACGAACATCAGGCGGGTGTCGGCCATGGTCATGCTCCCCTCGTGAGGCGGGTGCGGTGGGCGGGGTCGGTGGCGAGGTCGACGACGGCCGCGACCCGACGACCGGCGACGTCTCTGGCGCGAGCGGCGTCCACGCGGCGAACGGTAGCGAGGCGCCTCTCGGGTGCGGGTCCATGGGCAGCGGGGGCACGGGCCACCGGCAGGCCCCGGTCGTGGCGCTGGCGGCGCTCGTGACGCTTCGACGCTGGGACCGCTAACCCTGGTGCACCCCGGCCGCCCGGGCCTCGTCGGTCGCGGCACCCATCTTCGAGCCGTCGTAGCCCACCCGCAGCCCCGGCGTGACCTCGATGATCACCCGGCGGGGCGAGTCGAGGAAGCGGGCGAACTCCCGCACCCGCTCCGGGCCGAAGCGGCCCATGAGGCGCTCGGCGAACACCGGGTAGAACCAAGCCTTGGTCTCGTCGTCGTCGAGCACTCGTGCCGTGCCCTTGTAGGTGACGGCCTTGTTCCGGCCGAGCTTGGTCCCGGTCGCAGTGATCACCACGGCCACGCGGGCGTCGCGGCGGATGGCCGGGATCCGCTTGCGCTGGCTGCTGGCCGTCAACCAGAAGCAGCCGTCGTGGCGCAGGTAGCTCATGATCACGGCCATGGGTGAGCCGTCGGCCGTCGTCCAGCAGAACGTGCACTCGTTCTGCTGCGCGATCAGCTCGTCTTCCATGGCGGGCTCGAGCCCGTACACCGACACGTCCTCGTAGTCCTCGATGGGCACGGTCAGCGACCTCCTGGTGACATCGGCGCTCGATCCTGAGTGGAACCTATCCGTATGCTCCTGCCCCGCCGGGGGCCGATGGCTCCCACGATCCGAACCGGGGGTTATCCATGGATCTCGGCCTGCAGGGGAAGAAGGCCATCGTCACCGGGGGCAAGCGCGGTCTCGGGTTCGCCATCGCCGACACGCTGGCCGCCGAGGGCGCCGACGTCGCCATCTGCGCGCGCGACGCCGACGGCGTGGCGGCCGCGGTGGCCACCCTGTCCGAGCGGGGTACGACGGTCGTCGGCGAGGCCGTCGACGTGGCCGACGGCGCGGCCTACGCGGCCTGGCTGGCGGCGGCGGCCGAGGCGCTCGGCGGCTGCGACGTTCTCGTGCACAACGTGTCGGCCTCCAGCGGCCGGGGCGAGGAGCAGTGGACGAAGAACCTGCAGCTCGACGTGCTCGGCCTCGTGCGGGCAGCCGACGTGCTCGTGCCGGTGATGGCCGCCGGCGGGGGCGGCTCGATCGTCTGCCTGTCGTCGATCGCCGCCCAGGAGGAGTTCGCCGGTCCCGGCCCGTTCGGGCCGATGAAGGCGGCCATGGTCGCCTACGCCAACAACCTGGCCCAAGCCCACGCCGCCAAGGGCATCCGTGTCAACGTCGTGTCGCCCGGCCCGGTGTTCTTCGAGGGCGGCAACTGGGACGTCATCAAGACCCACATGGCCGCCTTCTACGAGGCGACCGTCGACAAGATGCCGATCAAGCGCCTGGGCGACCCGCAGGAGATCGCCAACGCAGTCGCCTTCCTCGCCTCGCCGGCGGCGTCGCTCATCACCGGCACCAACCTCGTGATCGACGGCGGCTTCACCAAGCGCATCAAGTTCTAGGCGGCGGGCGGTGAGCGGCCGGGTCGACGGCTACGTGGTGGTGGGCGGCAAGTACCACGACATGGACTACGCGCGGTTGCGCCTGCTCGAGCTGCTGGCCGAGCAGGCCCACGCCAGAGTGAAGGTGGCCCACGACTACCACGACGTCGCCGCCATCACCGCCAGCGCGTTCGTCGTCACCTACACCTGCGACGTGCGCCCGAGCGCGGCCGAGCAGGCGGCGCTGCGGGCATGGGTCGAGGGAGGCGGCCGCTGGCTGGCGCTGCACGCCACCAACGCGGCGTTCGACCCACCGCCGGCGCTGGGCCAGGGGGTGTTCGGGACACCCCGCTGCTTCCCGGTGCTGGCCGACACCTTGGGCAGCCAGTTCCTGTCGCATCCCGACCTCGGCCCGTACCCGGTGACGGTGTCGCCGGGGGCCGCCGACGACCCGCTCGTGCGCGGCATCGCGCCCTTCGACGCAGGTGCCACCGAGGAGCTGTACCTGTGCGAGTACCACGGTGAGGTGGTGCCGCTGCTCGAGACCCGCTGGACCGGCACCACCCGCGGCTTCGCCGAGGCCGAGTGGACCGTCGACGAACCGCGGCTCGTGCTGTACCGCCGACCGCTCGGCACCGGCGAGGTCGTGTACTTCACGCTCGGCCACTGCCGCAGCCGCTGGGACATGGCCGACCCGCCCTTCCACGGCTTCGAGTGGCCCACCACCGACCGCGGCTCGTGGGAGGTCCCGGCGTTCGGCGAGGTGCTTCGCCGCGGCCTGGCCTGGGCGGCGGGGGCGTCGTGAGGGCAGGGCTCGTCACCGGGACGCGCCGCTTCGAGCTGGTCGAGGTGCCCGAGCCCCAGGCCCGTCCCGGCACCGCCGTGGTGGACGTGCACCGATGCGGCATCTGCGGCACCGACGTGCACGGCTTCCTGTCGAGCGAGCCTTACCCCGCGGCCCTCTGTGGCCACGAGTGGGTCGGCGTCGTGCGGGCCGTGGGCGACGGCGTTCGCCACCTGCACGAGGGCGACCGGGTGGTGGCCGGGGTGGCACCCGCCTGCGGCCGCTGCCGCAGCTGCGTCGCCGGCCGGCCGGCGTGGTGCGCCACCGCGTTCCTCGGGATGAACGGGCGCGACCCGCTGGCCTCAGCCCACGGCGGCTTCGCGCCGAGCATCGCCGTCGACGCCGCCCGCCTGGTGCCGGTGCTCGCCGCGCTGTCCGACGACGAAGCAGCGGTCGTGGAGCCGACCACGGTGGCGCTGCACGCCGTGCACCGCACCCCGCCCCGCCTCGGCGACACGGTGGTGGTGCAAGGCTGCGGACCCATCGGTCTGCTCACCCTGCAGTGCGCCAGGGCGGCCGGCGCCGGGCGCGTCGTGGCGGTGGAGCCCGACGAGCAGCGGCGGGCGCTCGCACTCGCGCTCGGGGCCGACGAGGCCGTCGCGCCGGGCGAGGCAGCGCTGGCCGCCGGCCGCAACGCCGACGTCGTCTACGAGTGCGCCGGCGTGCCGGTGGCCCTGCAGTCGGCCGTCGACCTCGTGCGCCGGGGGGGTTCGGTGGCGCTGGTCGGCCTGGCCGCCGGCCAGGCCACGGTCGCGCCGGCCACGTGGCTCGTGAAGGAGGTGACGGTGACGGCCTCGCTCGGCTACCTCCACCACGAGTTCACCGAGTCCATGGCCCTGATCGCCGACGGCCGGATCCGGGTGAAGCCCCTGCACGACGCCACGGTGTCGCTCGACGACCTGCCGGCCACCATCGAGCGGCTGGCCGACGCGCCGTCGTCGGCCGTGAAGGTGCTCGTCGACCCGACCGCCGGCTGAGGGCGGTCGGGCCACCCAGGTCAGCCGCCCGTCGTGGTGGTGCCGCACTCCTCGTCGACGAAGGCCTCCACGTTGTCGGCCGCCGCCGAGAACTCCTCGTTCTCGGCCAGCTCGGCGAACGCCGGGTCTTGCGAGGCCTTCACGAGGTCGAAGTCGTTCGACTCCAGCACGTCGAAGATGGCCCGGAAGCCTTCGAGCGTCTTGGCCACGTCGTCTTTGATCTCGTCGGGCGCAGCCGCCTCGGCCTGCTCCAGCGTCTCGATCGACTTGGTGAACGCCGCCTCGACGCTGGCGGTGTCGCTCGGATCGACGTCGTCGAGCGCGTTCACGCCGCTGTCGACGTCGTTGGCGAGGTCACAGAAGCTGGCCGCCGAGCTGTCGCCGCCGTCGCTGTCCTCGTCGTCACCGCCGCAACCAGCCAGCCCGACCGCCGCCACCATCGCCGCGGCCGCCAGGACCGCCCGTGCACCTCGGATCGCCACCGTGGGCTCCTTCCTCTGCCAAGTCCCGGCCACCGTAGTGGCGCCCACGAGGAGCGACCGGGACCCTCAGCCGGCCCGCACCGCCGACGTGGCGTCGAGCCAGCTGGCGTGCAGGGCGGCGTAGACACCGCCGGCGGCCACCAGCTCGTCGTGGGTGCCTTGCTCGACAAGGCGGCCACGCTCGAACACCAAGACCAGGTCGGCCCGGGCCGCCGTCGACAGCCGGTGGGCGATCGTCACCGACGTGCGCCCTCGCGACAGGCTCTCGAGCGCCCGGGCCAGGCGAGCCTCGGTCAGCGGGTCGACCGACGACGTCGCCTCGTCGAGGATGAGGCACGTCGGGTTGGCCACGTAGGCGCGAGCCAGCGCCACGAGCTGTCGCTCGCCGGCCGACAGGTGCTCGCCCCGCTCGCCCACGCGCGTCCGGATCCCCTCGTGGAGGCTGTCGACCCAGCCTTCGAGCCCGAGCTCCACGAAGGCCAGGCGCACGTCGTCGTCGGAGGCGCCCGGCCGGCCGAAGCGGACGTTCTCCTCGATCGTGGTGTCGAACAGGAACGCCTCCTGGGGCACCATCACGAGGCGCGACCGCAGCGACGCGAACGACACCGTGCGCAGGTCGATCCCGTGTACCAGCACGCGCCCCTCGGTGGGGTCGGCCAGCCGGGTGAGCAGCGTGGCGAGCGTCGTCTTCCCCGAACCGGTGGCCCCGACCACCGCCACCTTGGTGGCCGGCTCGATGCGCAGCGACACGTCGACGAGGGCGGGCGGGTTGGCGTCGGGGTCCTGCCCGGGCCGCGGTCGGTAACGGAACGTCACGTGCTCCACCTCGACCGCCGGCGGCTCGGCGGGGAGCTCGACGCCGTCGACCGGGTCGGGCACCTCGATGGGCACCTCGAGCACGGCCAGGACCCGGCGCCAGCCGGCCACCGCCGTCTGGGTCTGGTCGAGGATCTCGGTGAACTCCGCGATCGGCTCGAGGAACCGGTAGGCGAGGAAGACGAACCCGATGAGCGCGCCGGCCGTGAGCCCGGAGTCGGGCCCGCGAGCCACGCCGACGGCGACGATGGCCGAGATGGTGAACGCTCCGAACACCTCGCCGGACGGGAACAAGAACGCGGCCAGCGTGCCGGCCTTCACGCCGGCGTCGCGCTGGGCCCGGATGGCGTGGCGGACCCGCGCCGTCGTGCGGGGTCGCACGCGGTAGGCCCGCACCACCGCCGCGCCCATCACGACCTCCGACACGGCCGTGAGCGTGTCGGCGTTGCGCAACCGCACGCGACCGTAGGCAGCCACCAGGCGCTTCTGGATCAACCGCAGCACCATGAACAGCGGCGCCGACACGGCGAACGCCACCAGCGCCAGCACCCAGTCGTAGACGAGCATGGTGATGCCGACGGCCAGCATCAGCGTGCCGTCGAGCAGCCAGGCGATGCCGCCCCACGAGAAGAACTGGCTGAGCGTCTCGACGTCGGACGTGACGCGAGCGGTGAGGGCACCGCGGCGCTCCTGCGCGTGATCGGCCAGCGACAGCCGGTGGATGTGGGCGAAGGCGTTGGTGCGCAGCCCGTAGAGCGCCCGCTCGCTCTGGCGCGACAGGCGCACGACGGCCGTGCGGGTGGCGATGGTGGCCACCACCACCACGAGCGCGCCGATGAGGGCCAGGCGCGCCACGAGGCCGACGTCGACGCTGCCGTCGACGAACCCGCGGTCGATCGCCTGCTGCAGCAGCACGGGCGTGACGAGGCGGCCGGCCGTGCCGACGACGGCGAGGGCGAGCGTGGGGCCGGCACCGTGGCGCAGCTCGGGGCTGGCCCGCCACCCGCGGCGCGCCGTTTCGAGCGCGCCCCACTCGTGGCCGGGCTCGGTGTCGATGGTCACGGCGTCCGCCGATCCCGCTCATAGGCGTCGACGAGGTTGCGGTAGGCGGGCAGCGACGCGTAGAGCTCGCCGTGGCTGCCCCGCCCGACCACCCGGCCGGCGCCGAGGTAGACCACCTCGTCGGCCAGCGCGATCGTCGACGGGCGGGTCGCCACCATGAGCGTGGTCACGCCCGCCAGCTCGGTGTGCAGCGCGGCGAGGATGCGGGCCTCGGTGGTGGGGTCGAGGCTCGAGGTGGCGTCGTCGAGCAACAGCGTCCGCGGCCGGCGCACGAGCGCTCGCGCCAGGGCGATGCGCTGACGCTGCCCACCGCTCAGGCTCACGCCCCGCTCCCCCACCCGGGTGTCGAGGCCCTGGGGGAGCTCACCGACGAACTCGGCGGCCTGGGCCAGCTCGAGTGCCCGAGCGAGCTCGTCGTCACCCACCTCCAGCCCGAGCAGCACGTTCTCGCGCAGCGTGTCGGCGAACAGGAACGGCTCCTGGAACACCAGCGCCCGGTCGCCCTCGGGCACGGCCACCACCCCGTTGTCCGGGGCGATGAGCCCGTCGACCACCTGCAGCAGCGTCGTCTTGCCCGAGCCGGTCGGACCGACGAGGGCCACGATGCGACCCTCCACCACCTCGAGGTCGACGCCGTCGAGGGCACGGCGGCCGTCGGCGTAGGCGAAGCGGACCCCGGCCAGGGCCAGGCCGATGCCCCGCACCGGGGTGGTCAGGGAGGCCCGGGGTGGCGGCAGCACCGGCTCGGCCATTACCCCCTGGATCCGGTCGTAGCCGGCGAGGGAGTGGGCCAGGTCGCCGAGCAGCCACCCGATGAGGCGCAGCGGCCACACCAGCAGGGTGAACAGGTAGACGAAGCTCACCACCTCGCCGAGCGTGGCGGCACCGGCGTCGACCCGCATGGCGCCGATCACCACGAGGATGGCGTTGGCCACGCCTGGCACGCCGTCGAGCAGCGACTCGAAGGTGGCTCGCATGGTGGCCACCTCGATCTTGGCCGTCCGCAGCTCGGCCGCCTTGGCCTCGAGCCGGGCCGCCTCGTGGGCCTCGGCGCCGAGGGCCTTCACCACCGTGATGCCGTCGAGGCTCTCGTGCACGATGCCCGTGACCTCGCCCAGGCGGTCCTGGGCCACCGTGGCCGGGCGGTCGACGAGTCGCTGGTACACGATGTTGAGCCCGGCCAGCAGCGGGAACAGCGCCATCGCCACCAGCCCGAGCACCACGTCGGTGGCCAGCATCCACACCGTCGACACCACGAGCATCACGACGACCGCGGTGCTGTAGGGCAGCGGGGCCAGGGCATCGGTGGTGGCATCGGCGTCGACCCCGGCGTGCGAGGCCAGCTCACCCGTCCCGTGCGCGAGGTGCCAGGCCAGCGGCTGCTCCTGGTAGCGCTGGATCACGTCGTCTTGGATCGACGCCTTGACGAAGTAGCTCGTCTTGCCGGCCCAGGTGCGCCGCACCACCACCCCAGCGGCCCGCACCACACCGACCAGCACGATGGCGGCGCACCCAGCCGCCACCGTACTCGTCGCCACCTCGCCCTCCTCGAAGCGGGGCACGATCACCTCGTCGATCACCCAGCGCAGCACGAACGACGACGCCACCGTGCACACGGCGAACACGGCGGCCCCCGCCACGGCGATGGCGAACAGGCCCGGGTGGCGCGAGAGGTGCGAGCGGTACATCGCAGCGCCCCGGCGCAGCGTCTCGGGACGCGCGCGCTCGGAGCTGGTCACCGCGGCCATGAACCCATTGTGGCAAGCGACCCCTCGCTCTGGCAGGCCGATTCGGGCCGGCGTCTGCCAACCTTGCCGGCGTGATCGCCACGCCCCCCGAGGCACCGCGCCGGCGCCGCAACCCGCTGGCGCTCGCCGCCATCGTCGTGATCGTCGTGGCCTTCACGGCGATGTGGGTCTACGCGTTCTTCTTCGCGTCGCGAGAGAACCCCGACAAGCTCCCCGACGAGGCGTGGCGCGAGCGCACGGAGGCGACCTGCGGGGAGTACCGAGCCGTGGTCGACGAGCTCCCGCCGGCCCGGTCGTTCGCCGACGTCGAACCCCGCGAGGAGGCCATGCGGCAGCGGGCCGACGTGGGCGCCGAGGCCAACCTGGTCCTGCGTGAGATGGTGGCGGCCATCGCCGCCGACGAGCCAGACGACGCCAAGAGCCGTGACGGCGCGGCGCGGTGGCTGGCCGACTGGGACCGCTACCTCGCCGTACGAGAGCAGCACGTCGAGGACTGGCGGGCCGGCATCGACGAGCCCTTCGAGGAGCCGCCCATCGAGGAGGGCCAGATCACGCCGGTGAGCCTGCGCATGGACGCCTTCGCCAAGATCAACCGGATGCCGAGCTGCCAGGTGCCCAAGGACTTCGGCTGAGGGCCGGTCAGGTGGCGGTCTCCCACCGGCCGTCGACGTAGCGGCGCAGCACGCGGGCCGGTACGCCGGCGGCCACGCACCGGTCGGGCAGCTCGCCCGTGACGACCGAGCCCGCCGCCACCACCACGTGGCGGCCGATGCGGGCGCCCGGCAGCACGATGGTGCCGTGGCCGAGCCACGAGCCGTCGCCGATCGACACCGGTCGCTCGGGCATCACCTGGCGGGAGATCGGCACGTCGGGGTCTTCGTACCCGTGGTTCTGGTCGGTGATGTACACGTGGTGGCCGGTCCACACGTCGTTGCCGATCTCGATCGACAGGTGCCCGACGATGCCGCTGCCCCGCCCGATGAGGCAGCGGTCGCCGATGCGCACCACCGGGTCGCTCACGCACTGCTGCCCGGGCACCATCCCGGCCGACAGGGCGACGTACGGGCCGATCATCGTGTTGGTGCCGATGTGGATGTAGTGCTCGTTGAAGATCGTGGTGGCCGGGAAGCAGATCACGCTGCGCTCACCGAAGGCGCCGAACCGCCGGCCCTTGCGACTGTCGGGCCCGATGGCGCCCAGCTCCACAACGGCGTCCCAGAGCACCTGGGTGGCGTCCATGGCCAGGCGCTTGGCCCGGCCCCGGGCGCGCTCCCACCAGGTGCGCTC
>Ga0209594_1000019_pt1 | contig 150532 bp, 146 predicted proteins | sample AshMeaCrysSpring_FD_184126 | JGI IMG/M metagenome (GOLD analysis project Ga0209594, IMG submission 184126) | Groundwater microbial communities from Big Spring, Nevada to study Microbial Dark Matter (Phase II) - Ash Meadows Crystal Spring... | ecosystem: Environmental > Aquatic > Deep...
AGGCGCTCACCGGTGACGGGGTGCTCGAAGGCGAGCTGCCAGGCGTGGAGCATCGGCCGGACCGCCGTGAGGCCGGGCCGGGCGCCGCCGTAGGCGGCATCGCCGACGACGGGGTGGCCGATGGCCGCCAGGTGGACGCGGATCTGGTGGGTGCGCCCGGTCTCGAGCCGGCAGGCGAGCAAGGCGGCCTCGACGGGCTCGTGGGCGGCAAGGCGCACCTCGTAGGACGTCCGGGCTTCCCGGCCGCCGGCCACCACCGCCATGCGGGTCGGCTCCCGAGGCGAGCGGCCGATCGGCGCGTCGATCCTCCCCGCCGACGGCGTGGGCACGCCCCACACGAGGGCCAGGTAGCGCCGCTCGACCGCACGTCGTGACAGCTGCCCGACGAGGTGCTCGTAGGCCGACCGGGAGCGGGCCACGACGAGGAGCCCGGAGGTGCCCTTGTCGAGGCGGTGGACGACGCCGGGCCGGGCCGGGTCGCCCACGCCGGCAACGTCGGGGAACCGGGCCAGCAGGCCGTTGACGAGGGTGCCGGCGTCGTTGCCCGACCCGGGATGCACGACGAGCCCTTCGGGCTTGTCGATGACGACGACGGCCTCGTCGGCGTGGACCACGGTGAAGGCGACCGAGGGGTCGGGCGCCGGTGGCCGGGACGGACCCGGGAGCGGGCCGACGACGGCGAGCACCTGGCCTTCGGCGACCCGGTGCTTGCCGGCCGCCGGCTGGCCGTCGACCAGCACACCGCCGCTGGCCACCAAGGCGGCGGCCTCGGCGCGGCTCAACCCGGTGAGCAGTGCCACGACCCGGTCGACACGCTGGCCGTCGAGCGCGGCCGGGATCTCCTCCAGCGGCCCGTCGAGGCCGTCGTCGCTCACGCGGCCGGCGGGGGGTCGCCGGTCGCGGGCTCGTCACGATGGCGGAAGTTGTCGAACACCAGGAGCAGGCCTCCCACCACGACGCCGATGTCGGCCACGTTGAACACGGGCCACCACTGGAAGTCGATGAAGTCGACGACCGAGCCCTGCAGGAAGCCCTCGCCACCGCGGAAGGCCCGGTCGGCCAGGTTCCCGAGGGCACCGCCGATCACCATGCCGATCGCCACGGCGCTCAGGCGCGACCCGGACCGCCGCAGCGACAGCAGCAGAGCGATGATGACGACGAGCGCCACGACGCCGATCACCGGCCCCCAGCCCTCGGCCTGGCCGAAGGCCATGCCGCTGTTGAAGGTGAGGTTGAGCTGCAGCGTCCAGAACAGATGGATGGTGCGGTCGTCGAGCGCCTCGAGGGCCCACGCCTTCGTGAGCTGGTCGAGCGCGAGGACGCCGGCGGCGACGGCGACGCTCAGCACATGCAGGCCCGAGCCCCGGCGTCCGGCCGGTGCCGGGGCCGGCACGCTCATCGCCGGCCGAGCCCTCCGACCTTTTCCGCGACGAGCTCGGCGGCCCACGGCAGCGCCTCGAGCCGCTCCTCGGGGATGGGCCGGCCCGAGACCAGCGAGTAGCCGTACGTGCCGTCGGCGATGCGACCGAGCGCGGCATCGATGTCGGCGACCATCTGGCGCGCCTGCTGGCTGAGGGCCAGGTCGCGCTCGCGCTCCACCACGAGCGAGTCGCCCTCACCCGATTCGTCGTCGAACTGCACGTCGCCGGGGTCGAGATCCTCCATCAGCGCGGCGGCCTCGTCCTCGAGCCGGTCGGCCTGGCCGACGAGCGCGGCCCGCTCGGCGAGCAGGCGCTTGCGCTGGGCTTCGAGGAACTCGGGGGCGAAGGCCGGGGCCGCCTTCTTCGCCGGGGCCGCCTTCTTCGCCGGGGCCGCCTTCTTCGCCGGCGCCGCCTTCTTCGCCGGCGCCGCCTTCTTCGCCGGCGCCGCCTTCTTCGCCGGGGCCGCCTTCTTCGCCGGGGCCGCCTTCTTCGCCGGGGCCGCCTTCTTCGCCGGCGCCGCCGCGGTCGGCTTGGCCGACGCCGTCTTGGCCGGGGCCGCCTTCTTCGCCGGGGCCGCCTTCTTCGCCGAGGCCGCCTTCGGCGCCGAGGCCTTGGCGGCCACCGCCTTCGTGGCCGGAGCCGCGGCCTTGGCGGGCGCCTTGTTCGACGCCGCCGGCGTCGCCTTCTTCGCAACCGCCTTCTTCGCGGGCGTCGCCATGGGTGAGACCTCTCGATCGTGGACGAGTGGGGCGGGATGGTACGCCGGGCCATAGGGCACGGCAACGACAGGGGTCAGACGCGCACCGGCTCGACCCGCGCGACCACGGTCAGGCCGTCGCCCACCTCGACGCCACCGACGGGTGCATCGTGCTCGACGTAGCCGACGTGGAGGGCCAGTACCTCGCCCGCCACCACAACGTCGTTGGCCGCCACGGCGGCCAGCACGGCGGCCGGACCCTCGAGCGTGAGCGCGATCCGATCGCCCACCGCCAGGCCGGCGTCCTTGCGGGCCTGCTGCACGACGCGGATCACGTCACGGGCCAACCCTTCGGCCTCGAGCTCGGGCGTCACGTCCGTGTCGAGCACCACGACGCCCCCACGGCCCGGGAGCGTGGCCGAACGATCGGGCGCCACCGGGACGAGCCGCAGCGTGTACTCCCCGTTCTCCAGCGCCAGCCCGCCTGCGGTGACGGTGCCGTCGGCCCCGATCGACCAGTCGCCGGCCTTGACGGCCTTGATGACCCGCTGGGTGTCGGGGCCGAGGCGGGGGCCGCAGGCGGCCGGCACGACCTGCAGCACCTCGCTCGCATGCTCGGCGACGAGCGTGGTCAGCACGACCTCTTTCACGTTGACCTCGTCGCGGAGGATGTCGGCGAACGGGGCCAGGCGCTCGGCGTCGGGGGTGGCGACCGTGAGGCTCGGCAGCGGCAGCCGGACCCGCAGGCCGCGGGCCTTGCGCAGGGACAGGGCGGCCGAGGCGACGTCGCGGACCTCGTCCATCGCCGCCACGAGTGCCGGGTCGGCCGGGAGCGCGGCGGCGTCGGGCCAGTCGGTCAGGTGCACGCTGCGCTCGCCGGTGAGGCCGCGGTAGACGTCCTCGGCGACGAGGGGCAGGAGCGGCGCGGCCACCTGGAGCAGCGTGCGCAGCGCCGTGAACAGCGTGTCGAACGCGTCGACGCTGTCGGAGCCGCCCGCCTGCGGGCCGGCCCAGAACCGGTCGCGGCTGCGCCGGATGTACCAGTTCGTGAGCGCGTCGAGGAAGGCGCGGATGCGGGCGCAGGCACCGAACAGGTCGTAGGCGTCGAGGTCGGCGGTGACGTCGGCGACGAGGTCGTGCAGCTTGGCCAGCAGGTACCGGTCGAGCACGCCGGACTGGTCGGTGCGGTAGCGGCCGCGGTGACCCTCGACGTTGGCGTAGAGCGTGAAGAAGTACCAGGCGCTCCACAGCGGCCGCAGCACCTGGTTGGCGGCGTCACGGATGCCCTGCTCGGTGACGACGAGGTCGCTGCCGCGCAAGATGGCCGACGAGAGCAGGAACCAGCGCATGGCGTCGGCCCCGTACGTGTCGTACATCTCGTAGGGGTCCGGGTAGTTGCGCAGGCTCTTCGACATCTTGGCGCCGTCGTTGCCGAGGACGATGCCGTGGGCGACACAGGTGCGAAAAGCCGGCCGGTCGAACAGCGCGGTGGCCAACACGTGCAGCGTGTAGAACCACCCGCGCGTCTGGCCGATGTACTCGACGATGAAGTCGCCCGGGTAGTGGTGCTCGAACCAGTCGGCGTTCTCGAACGGGTAGTGCACTTGCGCGAAGGGCATCGAGCCGCTCTCGAACCAGCAGTCGAGGACCTCGGGGACCCGCCGCATCATCGAGCGCCCCGTCGGGTCGTCGGGGTTGGCTCGCACGAGGTCGTCGATCATCGGGCGGTGCAGGTCGGTGACCTCCACACCGAAGTCGGCCGAGAGCGCGGCCAGGCTGCCGTACACGTCGAGGCGGGGGTAGGCGGGGTCGTCGCTGCGCCACACGGGGATGGGCGAGCCCCAGAACCGGTTGCGGCTGATGCTCCAGTCACGGGCGTTCTCCAGCCACTTGCCGAACGAGCCGTCGCGCACGTGGTCGGGCACCCACCGGATCTGCTGGTTCAGCTCGACCATCCGATCGCGAAACGCCGTGACCTTCACGAACCAGCTCGACACCGCCCGATACACGAGCGGCTGGGCACAGCGCCAGCAGTGGGGGTAGGGGTGGTCGTAGCTGTCGTGGCGCACGAGGACGCCGCCGTCCCGCAGGGCCCGCACCACCAGCGGGTTGGCGTCGAACACATGGGTCCCCGCCCACGGCTCGACCTCGGCCGTGTAGCGCCCGGCGGAGTCCATCGGGCAGACGACGTCGATGCCGTGCTCTGCGCACAGCAGCTGGTCGTCCTCACCGAAGCCGGGCGCCAGGTGCACGACGCCGGTGCCCTCGTCGGTCGACACGAAGGCGCCCGGCAGCACGCGGAACGCGTTGGGCTGGTCGGCGAAGTACGGGAACAGCGGGGTGTACGAGCGGCCCACGAGGTCACGGCCGAGCACGGTGCCGACCGCGGTGGCCTCGGCCAGCTGGTGCTCGTAGGCCTCGACCCGGGCCGCAGCGAGCGCGTAGCGCCGGCCGTCGAGGTCGTGGACGGCGTACTCGATGTCGGGCCCGACGGCGAGCGCGAGGTTCGACGGCAGCGTCCAGGGCGTCGTGGTCCACACGAGCAGGTGCAGCGGTGGCTCGGCACCGTCGGCATGCAGCTCGAACGCAACGGTGACCGCCGGGTCCTGGCGGTTCCGGTAGACGTCGTCCATGCGCGTCTCGGTGTTCGACAGCGGCGTCTCGCAGCGCCAGCAGTAGGCGAGCACGCGGTAGCCCTCGTAGACGAGGCCCTTGTCCCACAGGGTCTTGAAGGCCCACATGACGCTCTCCATGTAGGACAGGTCGAGGGTCTTGTAGTCGTGCTCGAAGTCGACCCACCGGGCCTGGCGCTCGACGTAGCGCTCCCACTCCTCGGTGTACCGCAGGACGCTGGTGCGGCAGGCGTCGTTGAACCGGGCGACGCCGTACTCCTCGATCTCGGGCTTGCCGCTGATGCCGAGCTGGCGCTCGGCCTCGACCTCGGCCGGCAGGCCGTGGCAGTCCCAACCGAACCGGCGCTCGACCCGGCGACCCCGCATCGTCTGGTAGCGCGGCACGGCGTCCTTCACGAACCCGGTGAGCAGGTGGCCGTAGTGGGGCAGGCCGTTGGCGAACGGAGGGCCGTCGTAGAAGACGTACTCGTTGGCGCCGTGCTCGCCGGCCGCCCGGCCCTCGACCGACGCCGGGAAGGTGCCGTCGGCCCGCCAGCGCTCGAGGACGCGCCGCTCGAGCTCGGGCAGGCGTGGCTGCGGGTCGACGGAGGGGTAGGGCTGGTCGGTGGCCATGGCGCTGGTGGTCTCCTGCTCGCGGTCGTCGTGCAGGGACGAGGCCGAGACCCCGCGGTACCACCCCGCTTGGCGACGCCGAGGCGCCACCCACTTCGTTGCCCGGCGATGACGGGCCGGACCCGTCCGGTTCTACTGAGGTGTCAGGACACCCGTTCTTCCGGAGGCTCGGGGGTGATGGCCCCGTCGTCGCCTGTGCGCCTGATCGTAGCGGCCGGCACCGGGGCCGGCGGGGCCGGTTTCTCGGCGGCGGCGCGGCGACGGTCCTTGCGGGGCTTCCACCGCTCGTCGGCGAACACGCCTTCTTCGAAGAACCGCTGCACGAGGTCGGTGTCGGGCTCGGCCATGCCGGCCGGGTCGGCCACGCCGGCGAGCAGGTCGGCCACGTCGGGCTCCTCGACCGGCCCCGCCGCCGGCGGCGGGGCGAGGAGGTCGCGCAGGTCGATCGCCGGCGCACCACTCGGCTCGACGACCCCGCCGAGGGCGCTCGGGTCGTCGAGCAGGTGCTGGAGCGAGGCCGCCGCCACGGCCAGGCGGCGGCGCTGCTCACCGAGGTAGAGGTCGAGCCGGTCGACGGCCGCCTCCTGCCGGTCGAGCAGCCCCTCGAGGTCGACCACGTGCTGGCGCAGCAGCACGGCGCGGGTGACGAGCTGCTCGAGCTCGTCGCGGTGACGGGACGTCTCGGCCTCGGCGGCCTCGCGTGCCTCGTCGACGGCGCGGCGACGGCGGTCCTCGGCTTCGGCCTCGGCCCCCGCCGCGAGGGCGGCGGCCTCGTCGACCGCCTTGGCCACGATCGCCTCGGCCCGCTCACCGGCGCGCGCCTCCACCACTGCGGCCGCCTCGGCCGCCTCGCGGGCGAGGGTCTCGACGTGGGCCTCGGCGGCCCGCTGCGCCTGGGTCAGCTCGGCGTCGGCCTCGGCCCGCCGGGTGGCGAGCTCGGCCTCGGCCGCCTCGCGCGCCTCCGTTCGCTCTCGCTCGGCCTCCTCCCGCAGGGCGGCCGCGTCGGCCGTGGCCTGCTCCAGCAGCGCGGGTGCCTCGGCTTCGATGTCGGCCAGGCGCTTCTCGAGCCGCTGCACCCGGTCCGACACGCCCTCGGCGAACCGCCGTACCTGCTCGGGGTCGAATCCCTTGCGCACGGTGCGGAACTCGGCGCGAGCGATCTCCTCGGCGGTCAGGTCCATCGGGTCATCGTACGGCGGTGACCCGCACGCACCCGGGCACCGAGCTCATGCGGCGGCGTCGCGCCGCGACCCCGTGTAGGCCGGACGGTCGCCTCCGACCCGGGCCAGGCCCACGGTGCAGTAGCCCTGGCGGTCGCCCGCCTCCCAGGCCGCCGTCGAGGGCAGGATGATCCCCGGCTCCTCGTCGGCGAGGGCGCGGGCGAGGTAGAACTCGGCCAGCGGGAGGCAGCGGTCGTCGGCGAAGGCCCGCAGCTCGGCTGTGCTCGGCAGGTCGGCGCCGTCGGCGAAGTCGTCGCTCAGGTCGACCGGCGAGGTGACCTCGACGAGGTGCGGCTCGTCGCAGGGCACGGTGGCGAACGCGGCATCGTCGTCGCCCTGGTCCCAGGTGAGGCAGTCGCCGACCGAGAACAGGCTGTCGCCGTCGGCCGCCGTGGTGGTGGCCGAGACGGTGACGACCACGTCGGTGAACCCCTCGGCCGGCTCGCCCGGGCCGGCCTGCACGATCTCGGGCCCGCACGCGGCGGCGACGACCACCACGGCGGCGAGGCCGGCCGCCCTCAGCACCGCAGGATCAGCTGGCGGATCACGATCTCGATGCCGAGCAGCGCCACCAGCGGCGACAGGTCGATGAACCCGGTGCTCGGCAGGATGCGCCGCAGCGGGACGAGAACGGGGTCGGTGACCGCGCCGAGGACGTCGGTCGCCTTGGCCACGAACCCTCCCGAGCTGGCCGGGAACCAGCTGAGCACGATCCGCAGGACGATGGCGACGATGTAGACGAAGGTGAGCTGGCAGAGGAGGAAGCGCATGAGGGGGTTCGGCGGGTGGGGTCAGCCGTCGGGATGCTCGGCGAGGCGCTGGCGCTCCTCGGCCGAGACGGTGGCGTTGGCCGGGGTCAGCACGTAGACGCCCGACGCCACCTTCTCCATCGTGCCGCCGAGGCCGTAGCACAGGCCGCTGGCGAAGTCGATGATGCGCCGTGACAGGTCCTTGTCGACCTCTTGCAGGTTGACGATGACCGGCTGTCCCTCCTTGAACTTGTCGGCCACCTCCTGCGCCTGGTTGAAGCTGCGGGGGCGGACGGTGTGGGGCTTGCCGCTGGCCGTGCTCGACACCGTGCGCACGGCCGACGCCTGCCGGCTGCGGACCGTGACGGCCGGAGGCTCGGCCTCGTAGCCGCCTCGGGTGGGTGCCGGCTCGCGCGCCGGGGCGCCGCGCGGCGGGATGGTGCGCACCGTGGCGTCGGCCGGCTCGGCGTAGGCGGCGCGCTGGCGCGTGGGCGGCCGCTCCCCCTCGATGGGCGCGTCATAGTCGTCGTACGCGTCGTCGGGGCCGAGGCCCAGGTAGTTCATGGCCTTCTTCCACATCGACATCCGATGCCTCCCTCCGCGCGAAACCTAGTGTGCCCCCTGCGCCCGGCCCGGGCGCGGACCGAACAGCGCCGTGCCCACCCGCACCATCGTGGCACCCTCTTGCACCGCGGCCTCGAGGTCGTCGGTCATGCCCATCGAGCGCTCGGCCAGGCTGAGGTCGTCGGCGAGCGAGCGCAGGAGCCGGAAGCCGGGGCGGGCCGCCTGCGGCCCACCGGCCAGGCCGATGCACATCAGCCCGTCGACGACGAGCCCGGCCGCCCGCAGGTGGGCAACGAGGGCACCGGTGCGTGACGGCTCGCACCCGCCCTTCTGTGGCTCGTCACTCACGTTCACCTGCACGAGCACGTGGGCGCCCGGTCGGCGCCGGGCCACCTCGTCGCCGACCGACGGCCGGTCGATGCTCTGCCACAGGTCGACGAAGGGAGCGAGCGCGCGCACCTTGTTCGACTGCAGGTGACCGATGAAGTGCAGCCGCGGACGTGGTTCGGCGACCGCCGGCCACTTGGCCACGGCCTCCTGGGCGTAGCTCTCACCGACGTCGGCCACGCCGGCGGCCACCGCGGCGGCCACCGCCTCCGGACCGAAGCCCTTGGTGACGGCCACGAGCCGCACGCGGTCGTCGCCCCCGGCGGCCTCGATGCGGCGTCGTACGTCGGCGACGTGGAGGACGACCGCGGCGGGATCGATCACGACACCACCGTGGCACCGTCTCGCCAGACCGCCAAGCCCTGGCGACCGAGGTCGCCCCGGGCCCGGTGGCTCCAGTAGCCCGGCGTGCACGCCGTGCAGACGGCGGCCGAGCGATCGAGCGCCACGCCGTGGCGAGCGAGGGCGGCCGCGACGGCGGCCGGCACGTCGAGGGCGGGCGTGCCCTGGGTGGTGACGGCGCGAGCGGCCGGCCCGGTCCGGCGCACCACGAGCTCGCGGTCGTCGGCACCGAACTCGTAGCAGCAGGGGTGGATGCACGGGCCGAGCGCCGCGGCCGCGAGGGGTGCACCGAGCGCGGCGACGGCGACGTCGAGGACCCCGGCGGCCAGGCCCCGCCAGCCGGCATGGACGGCGGCCACGGTGCCGTCGGCCGCCGCCAACGCCACCGGCGCACAGTCGCCGACCCACACCCCGACGGCGACGTCCGGCGACGACGTGACCACGACGTCGCCCTCGGTGCCGGGAGCGGCACCGGGTACCCGCACCACGCCGACGCCGTGCACCTCGCGCAGCCAGGTGACGGGGCGACCGGCCACGGTCCGCCAGCGGGCCGCGATCGCGACGTCGTCGAGCACGTCGGCGTTCAGGTCGCCGTCGGCGGCCGACGACGTGACCACGTGGACGGTCCCGGCCGGCGTGGCCAGGACGAGGCGGCGGCTACTTGAGGAAGGACGGGACGTCGAAGTCGTCGTCACCCTCCGGCTCGCCCTCGGCCTCGTCGTCGCCGAACAGGTCCTTCACCACCGACGACTCCTTCTTGGCGGCGACGGGCTCGACCGGCGCACCACCGTCCCAGCGGTCGAAGCCGGCGGCGATGACGGTGACCTTCACCTCGTCGCCCATCTCGTCGTCGATCACCGTGCCGAAGATGATGTTCGCGTCCTGGTGGGCGACGCCATGGATGATCTCGGCTGCCGCGTTCACCTCGAACAGCCCCAGACCCGACGGGCCGGTGATCGTGAGCAGGATGCCGCGGGCACCGTCGATGGCCGCCTCGAGCAACGGAGAGGAGATCGCCGCCTTCGCCGCCGTGACGGCGCGGTTCTCACCGCTCGCCTGACCGATGCCCATCAGCGCCGAACCGGCGTTCGTCATGATCATCTTCACGTCGGCGAAGTCGGTGTTGATGAGGCCCGGCGTGGTGATCAGGTTGGTGATGCCCGACACGCCCTGCAACAGCACCTCGTCGGCCATCTTGAAGGCGTTCAGCACCGACGTCTTCTCGTTCGACACCGACAGCAGGCGGTCGTTCGGGATGACGATCAGCGTGTCGACCTTCTCCTTCAGGCGCTGGATCCCGTTCTCGGCCTGGACGGCGCGGCGCCGGCCCTCGAAGCCGAACGGGCGGGTGACGACGCCGATCGTGAGCGCACCCATGCCCTTGGCGATCTCGGCGATCACCGGTGCACCGCCAGTGCCGGTGCCCCCGCCCTTCCCGGCGGTGATGAACACCATGTCGGCGCCCTTGATCACCTCCTCGATCTCCTCGCGGTGTGCCTCGGCGGCCGCCTTGCCGACCTCGGGGTCGCTGCCGGCCCCGAGGCCGCGGGTGAGGTCGCGGCCGATGTCGAGCTTGACGTCGGCGTCGCTCATGAGCAGCGCCTGCGCGTCGGTGTTCACGGCGATGAACTCCACGCCCTTCAGGCCGGCGTCGATCATGCGGTTGACGGCGTTGACGCCGCCGCCGCCGACGCCGATCACCTTGATGACGGCCAGGTAGTTCTGCGGTGAGCCGGCCATGGTGGGACCTCCCTCGGTCAGGGTGCTGCAGGTGCGCCGGGAGCGCGGAGAGCGCCGGTGGCGAGGCCACCGGCGTCGGAAGGACGTTGCGAGCTCCTGCAGAGCGACACCCTCGACCTCGACTCGAGGTTCATGGAGGTCTGACGTTGCAGTTGCGGTTGAGGTTGTACCGCCTGCGCGCGGTCCACGTCAAGCACGGTCGCGCCCAGCGCAGGTCGTGAGGCGGTCACGGGGCCTTCTCGGTCAGCACGGGGGCGGCAGGCACCCGCACGTCGAGCGTGGCGACGCGACCCGGGTCGCCGAGGTCGCCGAGCACGGCCAGCGTGGCCAGCAGCTTCTCGCGGACGTCGTCGGGAGGACCGAGGAGCACCTCGCCCCCCTGCGCGAGACGCAGCCGCACGGCCCCCTCGTCGTCGAGCGCGAGGTCGAGCACGTGGGCCCGCAGCTCCGAGGGCAGCGCGGCCGCCACCGCGGCCGCTCCGACGAGACGCCCGGGTGCCGTAGCACCGAGGGCCACCTCGGGCCCGACGCCCGTGACCGTCACGAGGTCGATCGGCTGGCCGTCGAGGACGGCCAGCACGCGGCCCTCCCGGTCGATCACCCGGTAGCGGCCGTCGGGCGCGAAGAAGGCGGTGGCCGGTCGGCGCTCGACGAGGTCGACTCGCACGCCCGACGGCCAGTCGATGCCGACGTCGGCCCGCTTCACCCACGGCAGGGCCTCGAACCGCTCGGTGACCTCGGAGGTGTCGAGGCCGAGCAGCGGCTCGCCCTCGATGTCGTCGACGAGGGCGGCGAGGTCGGCCTCGTCGGTGTAGACGGCGCCGGTGACGACGACGGTGCGAGCCGACAACAGCGGTGAGCGGGCCACGCCCAGGGCGGCGCCGACCACCACCGCCACGATGCCGACGACGACGAACCAGCGCAGCCGCTTGCGGCCGGCCTGGCGCTTCACCAGGATGCGGCGAGCGCGGAACCGGGGGTCGATGGGCTCACCGGCCGCCGGCGCGTCGTCGACGACGATCACCGTGGTGGGGCGACGCTCTTCGGTCATGCGGCGCGTCCCTCGGGGAAGCCGACCAGGCGGACCTCGCACCGCAGCCGCAGGCCGTGGGCGGCCTCCACCCGGGCCCGCACCGCCTCGATGAGGGCCGCCACGTCGTCGGCCGACCCGTGCTCGTCAGCCTGGATGAAGTTGGCGTGCTTGTCCGACACCTGAGCGGTGCCGAGGCGCAGGCCGCGCAGGCCCAGGTCGTCGATCAGCCGCCCGGCCGCCACCTCACCCGGCACCGGGTTCACGAACACCGAGCCGCAGTTCTGGCCGCCGGGCTGGTGCTCCCGGCGCCAGTGGACGATCTCGGCCAGGTCGGCCTCTCCACGGGCCCGGTCGCCAGGGGCCAGCGAGAACCGAGCCGCAACGACCACGTGGTGGTCGGTGAGGTCGGAGCCGCGGAAGCGGAGCCCGAGCCGGTCGGCACGCACCTCACCATCGTCGCCGGTGGCGAGGTCGAGCACGCGGACCCTCTGCAGCGTGGCCTTCACGTCGCTGCCGTGCCCGCCGGCGTTCATGCGCACGGCGCCGCCGACGGACCCCGGAACGCCCACCGCCCACTCGAGCCCGGTGAGCGACGCCGCCACGGTCTGGCGGGCCAGCACCGGCAGCAGCACCGCCCCGCCGGCGTCGACGTCGGTGCCCTCGATCGCCACGTCGGTGGCGAAGGCACCGAGCAGCACCACCAGACCGTCGAAGCCGGCGTCGGCGACCAGGGTGTTGGAGCCCCTGCCGAGCACGAACAGCGGTACGCCCGAGGCCTGCACCGCCTGGGCCACCAGCTCGAGGTCGGCGACCGACTCGGCCTTGAACCCGAGGGCGGCCGGCCCGCCCACGCGGTAGGTGGTGAGCGCGCCGAACGGCATGCCCCGCACGGCCCGCTCCCCCAGCACGGTCGCCGCCCGGTCGACCGCCGTCACGGCGCCGCTCCGGGCCACCGGGCGAGGCGAGCCAGGAGCTCGGCCGGCAGCGACGCGACGTCGCCGCAGCCCATCGAGATGCAGACGTCTCCTGGCCGGAGCTCGGCCGCGAGGTGCTCGATCAGCTCCGGACGGCGCGGCACCCAGCGCACGTCGAGCTCGGGGTGGGCCGCCCGCACCGCCTGCACCACGAGCTCGCCCGTGACACCCGGCAGCGGCTGCTCACCGGACGGGTAGATGTCGGTGACGATCGCCACGTCGGCGCGCGCGAACGCGTCCCGGTAGTCGGGAGCGAGCCGGGCGATGCGGCTGTAGCGGTTGGGCTGGAAGACGGCCACGACGCGCGTCCAGGGGTCGCCGCTCGTGGCCGCCGCTTCCAGGACGGCGTCGATCTCCGACGGCAGGTGGGCGTAGTCGTCGACGAACGTGACCCCGTCGTGGCGACCCTGCACGTCGAACCGCCGCGCCACACCGCCGAAGCGGCCCAGCGCGCGTGCCGCTGCGTCGAAGGGCGCGCCCAGCTCCATCGCCATGGCCAGCGCGGCGGTGGCGTTCCGGGCCATGTGGACCCCCCGCAGCGGCAGCCGCACCTCCCCCAGCTCGTCGCCGTCGCGCGTGAGGGTGAAGCGAAGGGCGCCGTCGGCGGCGCCGACGGCCACGGCCCGGTACCGGGCGTCGGCGTGGGTGCCGTAGGTGATCACCGGATGCCGGGCGGCCAGACCGGCCGCCTCTCGGTCGTCGAGGCACACCACCTTCGGTCCCTCGACCCCGTCGAGGTACTGGTCGAAGGCGGCCACCAGGTTGGCCATCTCGCCGCCGTAGTTGTCGAGGAAGTCGGCCTCGACGTTGGTGACGACGGTGGCGTGGAGCGGGAGCTCGAGGAACGTGCGGTCGCTCTCGTCGGCTTCGATCACGAGCAGCGGGCGAGCCCCCTCGGCCCCGGGAGCGCCGCCGGCCCACCGCGCACCGGTGCCGACGTCGTTGACGTCGCCCCCGATCACGAAGCTCGGTCGCAGGCCGGCTTCGGACAGGATCATCGCCAGCATCGACGACGTCGAGGTCTTGCCGTGCGCACCCGCCACCCCCACGGCCGTGGCGACACCACAGATCGACGCCAACAGCGCGCTGCGATGCAGCGTCGGGATGCCGAGGCGGCGGGCCTCGTCGAGCTCGATGTTGCGCTCGGGGATGCCCGACGGGTAGGTGACGGCATCGACGCCGTGCACCTGCTCGCGGCGATGACCGACGTGGATCTCGACGCCGGCGGCCCGGAGGCGGTCGAGCACCGGGATCTCGCGGATGTCGCTGCCGCTGACCCGGTGGCCCATCTCGGCCAGCACGAGCGCGATGGCGCTCATGCCGGGCCCGCCCGAGCCAACCACGTGGTAGCGGCCGGGCACGGTGAGGTCGAGCGGAGGCAGTCGGCGCGGCGTCACGACCGGGCGTGCTCCTCGGCAAGGGCGGCCACGGCCGCCGCGGCGTCTCGCCGGCCGACTGTGGCCGCCGCGCGGCCGAGGGCGGCCAGGGCGTCGGGGTCGGACCGCAGGCGCTCCAGCTCGGCGGCCAGACGCACCACGTCGAGCCCGGCTTCGGGCAGCACGACGGCACCGCCGACGTCAGCCAGCACGCGGGCGTTGACGCTCTGGTGGTCCTCGGCGGCGAGCGGCCACGGGACGAGCACGCTCGGCAGGCCGAGGGCGGCCAGCTCGGCGACCGTGGTGGCGCCGGCGCGGGCCACCACCACGTCGGCGGCGGCGTAGGCGAGGTCCATGCGTCGTTCGTAGCGCACCGGCTGGTAGGCGATCCCGTCACCGCCGTCGAGGGACTGACGGCGGCCGTCGTCGTTGCGCTCCCCGACCACGTGGCGCACGGCGACGTCGGCCCGGTCGCGCCAGTGCGCCACCAGGGCGTCGGCGAGGTCGTTGAGGGCCCCCGAGCCGAGCGAGCCACCGAACACGAGGACCGTGAACCGGTCGGCCGGCAGCCCGAGCGCCGCTCGCGCCGCGGCCCGCTCGGCAGGGAGCTCGAGCGCCAGCAGCTCGGCCCGCACCGGCGCGCCCGTGACGACGGCGCGAGGCAGCGCGGAGCCGGCGAAGGCGACCGCACTGGCCGCCGCCCGCCTGGCCGCCAGCTTCGTCGCCCGTCCCGGGACGGCGTCGTAGCTGACGACCACCACGGGCACCCGCCAGCAGCGGGCGGCCGTGACCGCCGGCACACTGCCGTAGCCGCCCACCGACAGCACGACCCGCGGCCGCCACGACCGGAACAGCCACAGGGCCTGCAGCGTGGCCGACACCAGCTCGACGGCGGCCCGGACGTTGGCACCGAGGTGTCGCAGCGTGAGGCGGCGCTGGAGGCCGTGCACCCGCTGCAAGGTCAGGGGAAAACCGCTCGGCGGCACGAGGCTGGCCTCCATGCCCCGCCGGGCGCCCATGAACCGGATCGACGACCGGGCGTGGCCCCGGGCGACCAGGGCCTCGGCCACCGCCAGGCCGGGCAGCACGTGGCCGGCCGTGCCGCCGCCGGCGACCACGGCGAAGGTCGTCTCGGCGCCCATCACCGGACGTCGCGGGCGACGTTCAGCAGGAGTCCGGCGGCCGCCATCGAGACGAGCAGCGAGGTCCCGCCGAACGACAGGAACGGCAGCGTGAGCCCGGTGAGGGGCAGCATGCCGACGACACCGCCGATGTTGATGAGCGCTTGGACGACCAGCCAGGCCGTGATGCCGCCGGCCAGCAGCATCGCGTAGCGGTCCTCGGCCCGCAGGGCCACCTGGATGCCGAGCACGCCGAGCGCAGCGAACAGCGCGCACACCACGACGACACCGACGAGCCCGAGCTCCTCGGCGAGGATGGCGAAGATGAAGTCGGTGTGCGCCTCCGGCAGGAAGCCCCACTTCGACTTGCCGGCGCCGAGCCCCGTGCCGGTGATGCCGCCGGAGGCGATGCCGACGAGCGACTGCCACACCTGGAAGCCCTCGTCGGCCCGGTGGCTGGCGAGGTCGAGGAAGGCCAGCCAGCGGTCGCGCCGGTAAGGCGCGCTGGCCACGAACAGCAGGCCGAGCAGCCCGGCTCCGGCGCTCACGGTGGCCAGCGGGACGAGCGGCGTGCCACCGATGAAGGCGATGGCGAGCACGATGGCCACGAGGACCAGACCCGAGCCGAGGTCGGGCTGGACCATGATCAGCACCCCGGCCGCACCGAGCAGCACGAGCGGCGGCCCGAGGGTGGTGCGGGCCTCGTTCATGCGGTCGGCCCGGCGGGTGAGCAGGTCGGCCGTGTAGAGCAGCAGCGCCAGCTTCATGAGCTCGGCCGGCTGGAACCCGAGCGGCCCGATGTCGATCCAGGCCCGGGCGCCGTTGACCTCACGGCCGACGCCCGGCAGGAGGACCGCCACCATGAGGGAGAACGACACGAGCAGGGCGACGCCGGTGAGGCGGCGCCAGAAGTGCAAGGGCACCCGCAGGGTGACGAGGAGCGCCGCCACCCCGAGGGCGGCCCACAGCAGCTGCTTCTGGAAGTAGACGAGCCCGGAGCCCTCGCGTGACAGCGCCATCACCGACGATGCCGACAGCACCATCACGACACCGAGCATGGTGAGGATCGCCACGATGAGGGCGATGCCCCAGAAGTGGACGCCGCTGCCCCGCCGCGGCGGAGGGGTGCCGCGGCGGGCGGCCGGATGGCGCTCACGGGTCGCTCGCAGCTCGGCGCGGCTTCGGACGGCACTGCGGGTCACCGCCCCGCCTCCTCACCGATGCGGCGACGCACGTGGGCGGCGAAGTCGTCGCCCCGCTCACCGAAGCTGCGGTACCAGTCGTAGCTCGCGCACGCCGGCGAGAGCAGGACGACGTCGCCCGCCGTGGCGAGGCCGGCGGCGGCCTCGACCGCCTCGCCCATCCGCCGCTCGGTCCCACCGATGACGACGACCGGGCACCGGCCCTCGAACGCCGCCGCCACGAGGGGTGCCGCGGCGCCGATGGCGACGACGCCGACGACATGGTCGGCCGCGGCCGCCAGCGCGCCGAGGTCGAGGTCCTTGTTCTTGCCACCGGCCACCAGCACGACGCGTGGGAAGCCGCGGATCGCCGTGACGGCAGCGTGCGGCGTGGTCGCCTTCGAGTCGTCGTACCAGGCCACGCCGTCACGCTCGCCCACGCGCTCGATGCGGTGGGGCGGGTGGCGGAACCCCGCCAGCGCGCCGGCCACGCCGTCGGCGGTCGCGTAGCCGGACTCGAGCGTGGTGGCGGCGGCGGCGAGGGCGTTGGTGCGGTCGTGGGGCAGGCCACGGGTGAGTGCGGTGACGGGCACGATCGGGCCGGCCGGACCGGCGAGGTGGTCGCCGTCGACGCGGTAGTCGCCGTCGGTGCCGAAGGTGACCCGGCGGGCACCGGCGGCCGCGAGGTGTGCCGCCACGACCGGGTCGTCGGCGTTGCCCACGGCGACCTCGGTCGGACCCTGGTGCTCCCAGAGGCGAGCCTTGGCGGCCGCGTAGGCGTCGAGCGAGCGGTGCCAGTTGAGGTGGTCGTGGCCGAGGTTGAGCCAGGTGCCCACCTTCGGCGCGAAGCGCTCGGCCCAGGCCAGGCGGAAGCTCGAGCACTCCACGACGAACACCTCGACGTCCTCACGGTCGACGGCAGTGACGAGTGGTTCCCCGTCGTTGGCGCAGTGGAGCGCCGCACGGCCGCTGGCTTGCAGCATCGCCTCGGCCATGAGCGTGACCGTCGTCTTGCCGTCGGTGCCGGTGACGGCGAGCATCGGCCGGGCACCTCCGGGGCGGCGCTGCTCCCAGGTCCACGCCAAGTCGAGCTCGGACAGCACGGGTGTGCCGGCCGCCCGCGCGGCAACGATCACGCGGTGGTGCTCCGGCACGCCGGGGCTGGGCACCACGGCATCGGCCGCGTCCACCAGGCGATCCAGCTCGTCGTCGTCGGGGCGGTCACCGAGGGCGAGACCCAGCACGTCGGCGGCGGCGCGGCGGGCGTCGGTCGGGTCGTCGTCGGCCACCAGCACCTGCTCGCCGCGGCGGGCCAGCGCGCCAGCCACGGCGGCACCCGTCTCGGCCAGACCGTAGACGAGGTACGTCGTCACAGCCGCGCCATCCGGGTGAAGTCGGCGATGTAGATGCCGAGCGCGATCGCCACGAAGCCACCCGCGATGAGCCAGAAGCGGATGATCACCGTCGTCTCGGGCCAGCCGACCACCTCGAAGTGGTGGTGGATCGGCGACATGCGGAACACCCGGCGGGTGCGGCCCGACGCCTTGTAGACACCCATCTGTATCGCCACCGAGCCGATCTCGATCACGTTGATGGCGCACAGGAGCGGCAGCAGCAGCTGGGTCTGGGTGGTGAGGGCGAGCAGCGCCAGACCGGCTCCGAGACCGAGGGCACCGACGTCGCCCATGAAGACCTTCGCCGGCGCGGCGTTGAACCACAGGAACCCGGCGCAGGCGCCGGCCAGGGCCACCGCCAGCACGGCCAGGTCGAGCGGGTTCACGATGTCGTAGAGATCGGGGTTGCGGAAGCCCCAGAACGCCACCACGGTGAAGGCGAGGAAGGCGAACAGGGCGGCGCCACCGGCCAGGCCGTCGAGACCGTCGGTGACGTTCACTGCATGCGTGGTGGCGTACACGATGAAGGTCGAGAACACGACCCAGACCGGGACGCCGAGGTCCCACCCCGGCCAGTCGGCGCGCGTGAACGAGATGGTGGTGGCGATCTCGGTGGTGGTCACGAGCAGGATCACCGGCACGGCCGCGAGGGCCAGCACGATGAGGTTCTTGACCCGCCAGAACACGCCCCGGTTTCGCATGCGCTTCACCTTGAGGAAGTCGTCGACGAAGCCGACGCCCGCCATGAGGGCGATGCCGAGCCACACGATCTGCGCCTGGTCCGAGAACACGATGCCCTCGCGGATGTGGGCCACGAGGTAGCCGGTCAGCGCGGCGACGAGGATGGCGATGCCCCCCATCGTGGGGGTGCCGGCCTTGTGCTGGTGGTCGACCGCGATGAGGTTCTTCTCGTCCTTGCCGAGGATCGGCTGACCCTTGCCGCGGTTGCGGAAGAACAGGATCACGGCGCGCGTCGCGACGAGCGACACCACCGTCGACACGAGCGCGGCGATGAGGAGGCCGATCACGCGAGCGCCTCCAGCAGCTCGCGGGCCACGACCCGGTCGTCGAACGGACGCACCTCGGCGCCGATGGTCTGCGTCGTCTCGTGGCCCTTGCCGGCCAGCACGACGACATCGCCGGGGGCCGCCATCTCGAACGCGGTACCGATGGCCGCCCGGCGGTCGGGCTCCACGACCACGTGCGCATGCGGTGAGGGCGCGACACCGGACAGCACGGCCGCAATGATGGCAGCGGGGTCCTCCGAACGGGGGTTATCCGACGTCACGACGGCAACGTCGGCCAGCCGGGCGGCGGTGGCGCCCATGGCCGGGCGCTTGGTGTGGTCACGGTCGCCACCGCAGCCGAACACGACCAGCACCCGACCGTCGCCCGCCGCGTGGCGCGCCGCCTGGAGCACCTCGGCCAGGCTGTCGGGTGTGTGCGCGTAGTCGACGACGACGGCGAACGCCTGGCCGGCGACGATGGCCTCGAAGCGCCCCGGCACCTGTGGCGCCGACGACAGGCCGGCGGCGACCGTCTCGTCGGGGAGGCCGAGGAGACGGGACGTCTCGGCGGCGGCCAGCGCGTTGGCGACGTTGAACCGACCGCCCAGCGGCAGGTGCACCTCGTGGCCGCGCCAGCGGAAGGTCGATGACGTGGGCCCCACGACGAGCGACCCGGCGTCGTCCACCGAGTAGGTCGTCACGGGCACCTCGCTCACGTCGGCCAGGAGCCGCCCGTGGGGGTCGTCGACGCACACCACCGCTCGGACCGCGAGGTCCGGCTCGAACAGCCGGGCCTTGGCGGCGAAGTAGCGCTCGACGGTGCCGTGGAAGTCGAGGTGGTCTCGACCGAGGTTCGTGAAGACGGCCACGTCGAAGCGCAGCCCGTCGACGCGGTGCAGCGCGAGTGCGTGCGACGACACCTCCATCGCCACCGCCCTGCGGCCGTCGGCCACCATGCCGGCCAGCCGCCGGTGGAGCTCGGGCGCCTCCGGGGTGGTGTGGGCACCGGACAGCGTCCCGATGACGCCGGCCGGCAGGCCGGCGTGCTCGAACACGGCGGCCAGCAGGTGGGTGGTCGTGGTCTTGCCGTTGGTGCCCGTCACGCCGACCGTGCGCAGGGCGCGGGCGGGGTGCTCCCAGACGGCGGCGGCCAGCGGGCCGGTGGCGGCCCGGCTGTCGTCCACCACCACCTGCGGCACCGCCAGGTCGACGACACGCTCCACGAGGAGCGCCACCGCGCCAGCGGCGACGGCGGCCGCAGCGTGGTCGTGCCCGTCGGCCACCGCGCCCCGGACGGCGCAGAACACGTCGCCGGGATGCACCGCGCGCGAGTCCATCGTGATGCCCTCCACGATGACGCTCCCGTCCCCGACGCGCTGACGCACCCGGAGCCCGGGTGCGTCGCGCAGCACGGCGTCGAGTGAGCGGGGCGGCGGTCTCATTCGCCGCCCTCGGGTGTCGGCGGGCACCCCTGCCCACCGGGTGACGGTGGCACCTGCATCTGACGCAGGGCCTCCTGCGCGACTTCGACGAAGAGGGGGGCGGCAACGAGTCCGCCGTAGTGGTCGCCCGAGGGCTCGTCGATCGACACCAGCACGGTGAGCCTCGGGTCGTCGGCCGGGAGGAAGCCGGAGAACGACGCGTAGTAGTGCTTGTTCCCGTCGTCGTCGAGGTAGGTGCCGTTGTCCTGCGCCTTGTAGGCGGTGCCGGTCTTGCCGGCCACCGCGTAGCCTGGCACGGCGGCGCGTGACCCGGTGCCGCGGCAGATGACGGCCCGCAGCACCGAGTTCATCTGAAGCGCCACATCCGGCCGCAGCACCTCGCGGGTCGGCGACGGCGGCGCCTCGACCTGGCGGCCGTCCTCGTCGATCGTCGCCCGCACGAGCCGCGGCGCCACGTATACCCCGTCGTTGGCGATCACGTTCGTGGCCGCCGCGAGCTGCACGGCGGTCACTGCCACGCCCTGCCCGTAGCTGACGGTCACCTTCTCGGTGCCCTGCCACTCGCTTCCCGGCTTCAGGATCCCCCTCGACTCGCCCGGGAACTCGAGCGCCGAGCGCTCCCCCAGGCCGAAGGCGCGCAGGTAGTGGTCCATCCGGTCGACGCCGACCATCTGCGACAGGAGCATCGTGCCGACGTTCGACGAGTGGGCGATGATGTCCTCCACGTCGTACATGTCGTGCATGCCGTGGAAGTGGGCGTCGCGGAAGTAGTAGTCGTAGAACTGCTTGCCGTACGGCACCTCGATGCGCAGGCCGGGCACCATCTTGCCCTCCTGCAGCGAGGCGGCCGCCGTGATGATCTTGGCCACCGAGCCCGGCTCGTAGGTGTCGATCACCGCCAGGTTCGCCTTCGAGACCTCGGGGACGCCGGTGTCGGCGTCACGACGGACGTTGGCCATCGCCAGCACGTCGCCCGAGCGGACGTCCATGATCACGACCATGCCGCCGCGCGCGCTGGTGGTGGCCACCTGGCGCTTGAGCGCCTCCTCGGTGAACCACTGCAGCGTGCGGTCGATCGTGAGCACGAGGTCGTCGCCGGGCGTCGGCGGGACGACCTCCTTGCGGCCGGTCGGGATCGTGCGACCGCCGCTCCCCCGCTCACGCACCAGCTCGCCGCTCGTCCCCTTCAGCAGGTCGTTGAACTGCATCTCGAGGCCGGCCGAGCCGTCGCCGTCGGGCACGCTGTCGCCGAGCAGGCCGACCGCGAGGTCGCCGTTGGGGAAGATGCGCTTGGGCTCGATGTAGTCGTAGACCCCCGGGATCTCGAGTGCCGCCACCGCCTCGGCGACCGTGTCGTCGACCTGGCGGGCCACGTAGGCGAACTCGCGCGGCTCCCCGTCGTCGTTGACCCGCGGCGTGAGCCGCTCGACCAGCTTGCCCGTCGCGGCGGCGTCGAGGCCAAGGGTGGCGGCGAGCGGCAGCGCGACCTGCTCGACCGTCGGCTCGCCGGCCTGGTCGCCGTCCCAGAAGCGAGGGTCGGCCCAGATCGTGCGCTTCGGCACCGACAGGGCCAGCTCGTGGCCGTTGCGGTCGAAGATCACGCCACGATCGGCAGGCAGCGTCACCGATGACGTCCGCTGCCGCTCGCCGTACGAGGCGAGCTCGTCGCGCTGGTTCGTCTGCAGGTAGCCGACCCGGGCCGCCATGGCGCCGAACAGCACCAGGGTTCCGGCCGCCAGCGCGACGAGGCGGCGGTGGGGCCGACCGGCCCGCCACACCGAGGGTGGCGGACGATGGGAGCGGTAGTGGGAAGCCCGGGTCGGCGACGGCGGGCGGGCGCTGCTGCGACGGGCCGGCGGCCGACCGCTCACGGCGCCCCGCCCACGATCGGCTTGACCGTCGACCACTCGCTGGTGCCCGGCACCGGCCGGTCGGGGGCCCCGGCGGGGAGACCGGGAGCCTCACCGGTCGCCGTCACGAGGGCCGCGACGGCTTCGGGCGTGGCGCTCACGTAGCGGACCTCGGTGGGCGTGACCATCCCCTGGGCCCGGGCCGCCTCCACGATGCGCCCGGGGGCCGACAGCAGCGCCACCTCGCCCCGCAACGTGTCGTAGCGCACCTGCTCGGCCCGCACCTCCCGCTCGAGCTGGTCGAGCCGGGCCTGGCCCTTGGCCAGCTGCGTCTGGAACAGCACGAGCCCGAGCATCACCCCGAAGGCGAACAGCAGGCCCGCTGCGGCCGCCACGCCGGCCCGTCGCCGCCGTGCCCTCGGGGCGACGACCTGCAGCGGCGGGGTCGGCGTGCGCTCGGGCGCGCCACGCCGGGGCGACGGCGTGCGGGCCGGCGCGGACGCGGAGCGCAGCGCCGTGCTCACGCCGGGCCGAGGCGCTCGACGGCTCGCAGGCGCGCCGACTCGGCACGCGGGTTGGCGGCGACCTCGGCGGCCGACGGCTTCCACGCACCGGGACGCAGGAGGCGCACGGTCTGCACGGCGTCGCAGACGCACGGGAGGTCGGGCGGGCACGAGCAGCCGCCCGTTGCGGCGTGGCGGAAGCGCTCCTTCACGATGCGGTCCTCACCCGAGTGGTAGGCCAGCACGGCGACGCGCCCGCCCGGCGCGGTGGCCCCGACGGCGGCGTCGACGGCTCCCGGCAGGATCTCGAGTTCGCGGTTCACCTCGATGCGGATGGCCTGGAACGTGCGCTTGGCCGGGTGACCGCCCCGGCGGCGGGCCGGGGCCGGGATGGCGTCGCGCACGACGACGGCCAGCTCGGCGGTCGTCTGGATAGGTCGGCAGCGCACGATGGCCTTGGCGATGCGCTCGGCGAAGCGCTCGTCGCCGTGCTCGCGCAGCACCCGCACCAGCTCGGCCTCGGGGTAGCCGTTCACGACGTCGGCGGCCGACCAGCTCTCGCTGTCGTCCATGCGCATGTCGAGGGGGCCGTCATGGCGGTAGGAGAACCCTCGGACGGCCCGGTCGAGCTGCGGCGACGAGACACCGAGGTCGAACAGGACACCGGAGGCAGCAGATAGGCGCAGGTCGGTCATGACGGTGTCGAGGTGGTCGAACCGGGCGTGGCGCAGGATCACCCGCTCGCCGAACGGTGCGAGCACCTCGGCGGCAGCGGTGAGGGCGGCACGATCACGGTCGATGCCGAGCAGGCGGCAGTCGGGCCGGGCCTCGAGCAGGAGACGGGCATGCCCTCCTCCCCCGAGCGTGGCGTCCACGAGCCAGCCGGGCGGGACGGGCCGGAAGATCTCGACGATCTCCGCGGCCATCACGGGCTGGTGGTGGAACGGCTCGCTCATCGCGGCATCGTCGTCCTCACGGAGTGGTCCTGGGCGGTCATCGTCTTGTGCTCACCGGCAGGCCCCCGATCAGCGGGTGCCGCCGGGATGTCTCCCCGACGTGCGAGACGGAAGCGGGCGGAGTTGGGGCTGTCCATCTTGCCGATCGGGAGCCTGCTGGTGAGCGCAGTGTCGATGCCACGCGGGATGCGTCTCCTCGGCCTCCTTCCTCGGGTGCGGGTGTTCGGGTGGGTGGTGTGCAGCGGTTGGACGGGGTGTCGGGTGCCTAGAACCCGTTGGTGCGCAGCTCGGCCACGCCGCGGTCTTGCACGCCGTCGTAGACAGCGGTGTTCCAGATCTCGACCCGGTCGAAGGCGCCGGCGACGACGACCTTGCTCCCCGGCTCGATCTGGGCGTAGTCCCGCAGGGTCCGGTCGACGTTGACCCGTCCCTGTGCGTCGACGGTCGTCTCGAAGGTGTTGCCCGCGAAGGCCCGCAGGGCGTCCCTGCTCGCCTCCTTGCGCTTCACCCGCTCGAGGATCTCGCTGACCATCGACTCGTACTCCTCCGGTGTGTAGATCACGACGCAGCCGTTGTCGCCGAAGGCGAGGAAGCAGCGGGGCTCGAAGTGCCGCCGGAAGTCCGGCGGGAGCGCGAGCCGACCCTTCGGGTCCAGCTGTCGCTCATGCCGTCCGGTGAAGCGCACGCTCGCTCCGCTCTGCCTCTGCCTCGGTGGGGAGCGACGAGATCCCCCGGTTCGGGTTCACCCGCTCTCCCCACAGGCCGCCACCGTACGGACCACAAACCCCCCCTGTCAACCACTCTCCCCCACAAATCCCCCTTCGAGTCCCCACCACCCACCACGCGCCACCCGGATCGGACGGCGCCCTCCCCCCGAACCCCACGGGCGGCATCCGCGCCTCGGCGCGCGGCGCGGAGTAGACGATGCGGCGCGCGCGGGTGGATCGGCCGCCCGGCGCTGGGGAGGCTCCGATGATCCGGTTCCTGCTGGTCGGGCTGGTGGTGTTCCTGGTCGCCACGTTCCCGGCGACCTGGCTGCTGATGCTGTTCCTCGGCAACGTCGGCGTGCACGTCAGCTACTGGGGCACGCTGCCCATGGGCATCCTCGTGTCCGCGCTCATCGGCGGAGTGAGCAGCCAGGGCGCGCCGACCACCTGAGCCGCCGGGCGGCGTCCCACTACCGCCGTCGAGCCGCGGTCAGGTCGGCGTGTCGGTGCGCACCGTCAGTGTGGCCGGCGCACCAATCGCCTCGAGGTCGGCCTCGGCGAGCTGCTCACGCTCCAGCAACGCAGCCCGGCCAGCGCGTGGCCGGCCCCGTGCCAGGCCGTGATCTGGCGATGGCTTGGCCGCCCCCCCGGACACGGTCACGCCGCTGACGTACCGTGGGACCGAGCAGGAGGTGGCCGATGGCGCACGGGTGCGAACCGGCGGGCGGGTGAGATGGCGGGCGGCCATCGATGGCTCGTCCCACGGCTGGCGGTGCTCACTGCGCTCGGCCTGGCCGCCTCCTCGTGTGGCGGCGGCGGCGCCGACGAGGCCGTCGTCGTGACCGCGGCCGCACCCCGCCAGGCCGCCGACGACGCAGCCGTCGCCCCCACCGTCGCCGCGCTCAACGGGTTCGGGGCCCGCCTGTTCCTCGAGGCCGCCCCGCCCGATGGCAACGCCCTGCTCTCACCGTGGTCGGTGGCGACGGCACTGGCGATGACCCGCAACGGGGCCCGGGGCGCCACCGCCGCCGAGATGGACGCCGTGCTGGGCGTGCCGGTCGAGGTGCTGAACGCCGGCATGAACGCGCTCGACCAGACGATGGCCGCCCGCTCGGGCACGCGCCAGCGGGGCGACGGGAGCACGGCCGACGTGGCGTGGTCGGCCGCCAACGCCCTGTGGGGCCAGGACGGCACGACGTTCGAGCCCGCCTTCCTCGACGTGCTGGCGGCCTCCTACGGGGCCGGCATGCGCACGGTCGACTACCGCAGCGACGCCGAGGGCGCCCGCCGTGCCATCAACGCCTGGGTCTCCGAGCAGACCCGCACGAAGATCCCGGACCTCATCGCCCAGGGGGTGCTCGACGCCTTCACTCGCCTCGTGCTCGTGAACGCGGTGTACCTGAAGGCACCGTGGGAGCAGCCGTTCCACGAGGAAGCCACCGCCGACCTCCCGTTCACCACCGATGCCGGGACCGAGGTGCCGGTCCCGACGATGCGAATCGGCGGGCGGCTGCCGTACGCCCGCGGCGACGGGTGGCAGTCGGTGCGGCTCGACTACGCCGGTCGCGAGCTCGCCATGACGCTGCTCGTGCCCGACGCGGGTCGTCTCGCCGACGTGGCCGGCGGCCTGCCGAACGTCCTGCCGGCCGCGCTCGCCACGGAGTACGGACCCACGGTGACGCTCGGTCTGCCCCGCTTCCGCTTCCGGACGCCGTCAGCGCTGCGGGCCGCCCTGAGCACGCTCGGAATGCCGACCGCCTTCGTCGACGGCGAGGCCGACCTGTCGGGCATCACCACCGACGAGCCCCTCCACGTCGCCGCCGTCGTCCACGAGGCGTTCGTCGCCGTCGACGAAGAGGGCACGGAGGCGGCCGCCGCCACCGCCGTCGCCGCGGCCGGGGCCTCCGCTCCCATCGAGGTCGTCGAGCTCGTCATCGACCGGCCGTTCCTGTTCGCCATCCACGACGTGGGCACCGGCCTCGTGCTGTTCCTCGGCCGGGTCGGCGACCCGAGCGCGACGACCGAGTGATCTATGGGCCGGCGACCACCGTGGCCTCGGCGGTGGCTGCGCTCAGGTTGCCGGCCGCATCGCGGGCGATCACCTTGTAGGTCACGGCCGTGCCAGGGGCGATCGCGCTCACGTCGTGGCGGATCGAGTAGGGCCAGGCGTCGTCGGTCCCGAGGATCGCGAACGGGCCGCCGGCCACCGACGCCGTGAACGTCACCTCGTGCCAGGCGGCGTCAGCCACGTCGACCCGTACTCGGGCCCGCCCGCTCACCTCCGCGTCGACCGAGATGCCTGCCACGTCGGCCTCGGCGTCGCGGCCCACCGGGCGGTCGGCCCGCAGCACGAGCACGTCGAGGGCCGGGACGGCGACCGACACGGACCCGGCGGCGTCGCTCGTGACGGCGTCGTCGCCGCCGAGCAGCGGCGTGAACGTGGCCGACGGCGTGTCGGTCGGGAACGTCGCCGTCCGAGGTTCCTCCGCAGTATTCAGCACCACCACCACCTCGACCTGCTCCTCGCGATCGACACGGCTGAAGGCGAACACACCGGCCTCGGCGCTGGTGGCGCGCACGAGCTGCGCGCCCCGCCGCAGCGCCACCTGGTCGCGCCGGAGCGCGGACAGCTCGGCGATGGCGGCGTAGAGCGGATGCCCCGGGTCGAAGCGGGGCTCGGCGGTGGTGGCGCCGGTGCCGATGAGGTCGTCGTCGTTGTAGGACGGCACCTGGGAGCCGAACAGGTCCTGGCGGGCGTCCTGGTCGCGCCCGTCGCCGGTGAAGCCCTGCTCGTCGCCGTAGTACACGACCGGCGCCCCCCGGCTCGCGAAGAGCACGGCGTAGCCGAGACGCACCCGCGCCACGAGCTCGGCGTCGGCGGCAGTGGAGTTGAGCTGGCGGATGCTCCACCCGAGGCGGCCGATGTCGTGGTTGCCGGCGAACGTGGCCAGGCCGAAGGCGTTGGAGTCGGCGTCGAGGAACCAGTCGTCGTCGTCGAGCACCCGAGCGAGGCGGTCGGTCGACTTCGAGCCGGCCACCACGTCGCGCACGGCCGCGTCGAGCCGGAAGTCGAGCGTGCCCGGGAACGCCAGCTCGGTCGAGAAGCGGGAGAGGAACCCGGGTGTCTCGTCGAACACCTCGCCGAAGATCGAGAACTCCTCGATGCCCTCGGCCTGCGCGGTGGCCAGCATCGCCGGCACCCACGCCTGCCAGAAGGCGTCGTTCACGTGCTTCACGGTGTCGACGCGGAAGCCGTCGATGCGGTAGGTGCGGACGGCGTCGGCGTAGACGTCGATCATCCCCTGCACCACCGCCGGGTGCTCGGTGAACAGGTCGTCGAGGCCGAAGAAGTCGCCGTACTCGGAGCTCTCGCCGTTGAAGGTGGAGTTCCCGCGGTTGTGGTACAGCGTCGGGTCGTCGAGGAAGTCGGGCGCCTTCAGCGTGGCCTCGGCCGGCGTAGCGAACGTCGGCACGTACGGGAAGCTCGTGGTGGCGTCGAGGGCCGGGAACGCCTCGCTCCCGGCCACGGCACGGGGGTCGAAGGGCTGCCCGCCGGCGTCACGGAACGGCACCGTGGTGGTGGGCACGTAGCCAACCGGCCCGCCGAAGCCGATCACGTCGCCGGTGTGGTTGAGCACGGCGTCGAAGAACACCTTCATGCCGCGGGCGTGGGCGTCGTCGACGAGTGCCCGCATCTCGTCGGCCGTACCGAGGTGCGGGTCGACGGTGGTGAGGTCGACCTGCCAGTAGCCGTGGTAGCTCGACGACGAACCGGGGACCGTGCCGTCACCCTGCACCCAGCGGTTCGTGAACGGCGGCGTGATCCACAGCGCCGTCACGCCGAGCCCCTCGAGGTAGTCGAGGCGCCGGCGCAGGCCGGCAAGGTCGCCGCCGTGGTGGAACCCCTTGTGGTCGGGTAGGAAGCCGTGGACCAACGGGTCGTCGACGGTCGACCCGCCGCGGTCGTTGGCCGGGTCGCCGTTGTCGAAGCGGTCGGTGACGACGAAGTAGACGACCTCGTCGGCGAGCGCGGCGCGCACCGGCGCGGCCACCAGCGCCTCGTCGCCGGGGGCCAGCCCACTGGTGGCCACGGTGGTGGTGGAGGTGGTCACGACCGCCGTCGTCGTGGTGCCGGCATCGTCACCACCACCGCCGCTGCACGCCGCGACCATCGCGAGGCCCGACGCCAGCACCGACCGCCACCGCCACGTCACGGTCGACGACGGTAGCGATCAGGCGCGGTCGAGTCGGTACAGCGGACCGTCGAGGCTGGCGGCGTAGAGCCGCCCGTTGCCGTCGACCCCGAAGCCGCTCAGCCGGGGCACCCGCACCCCCAGGTCGCTCACGCCGACCGACCCGTCAGCACCGACCCGCAGCGCCTGGAGGTTGCCGGCGCAGAAATCGCCGAACACGTAGGCGCCGACGAGCCACGGCAGGGCCGGCGTCCGCACCACGTGGCCCCCCGTGACCGAGCACCGGCCGCCGCTGTGGGGGTAGTCGTACACGGGCGCCACCCCGGCGGCCCCGCCTCGGTAGGCCAGCGTGCCCTCGAAGCGCGGCCACCCGAGGTCGGCGCCCCGCAGTGGCGCGACCGGGCGGCCGAGGTCGATCTCCTCACGGGCCCCCTGCCCGACGTCGCCGACCCACAGGTCGCCCGTGTCCGGGTCGAACGAGAAGCGCCACGGGTTGCGCAGCCCGTAGGCCCACACCTCCGGCCGGGCACCGGCCCGGCCGACGAAGGGGTTGTCGGGCGGGATGCCGTAGGGCTGGGCTCCCGACGGTCGGGGATCGATGCGCAGGATCTTGCCGAGGAGCGAGCCGAGGTCCTGGGCTCGGTCGTCGGGGTCACCGGCCCCTCCCCCGTCGCCGAGGCCGAGGTACAGCCGGCCGTCGGGACCGAACGCCAGCTGGCCGCCGTTGTGGTTGCTGTACGGCTGGTCGACGGCCAGCACGAGGCGGCGGGTGGCCGGGTCGGCCGTGCCGTCGGCGCGGAGCCGGTACTCGTCGAGCGTCGTGTCGCCGGCCAGGTCGGTGTAGTGGACGTACACGAACGTGCCGTCACGGGAGAATGCCGCGCCGAGCAGGCCGCGCTCGCCGGCGGCCGTCGTGCGCGCCGCCACGTCGAGCACCACTTGGCGGTCGGCCAGCCGGCGCAGGCGGCCGACCCGTTCGACGACGACGGCCCCCGACGGGCCGGCCAGCACCTCGATCGGCTGCTCGAACCGGCCGACCTCGGTCAGCCCGAGCACGCCAGAGGCGGCCCGGCACGGCGTGCCCGACGCGGCGGCCGCGCTGACGGCTGCCTCGCCGCCGAGGACGACGAGCGACGTGGCGCCGAGGCGCGCCAGCTCGGAGGCGGTGGCATCGGGCAGGCACGACGGCTCGGTCAAGAGCAGGGGCGCGCGGCGGGCGGCGGCCGCCGCGGCGCCGGCGAGCGCGTCGGACGCGGTGACCCCGGACGCCACGAACGCGCTCGCGGCCCCGGCCGGGAACGACTCGGCGCTCACGGCGGCCGCGGTGGTGTAGCGGTCGGGCCCGGCCAAGCGGGTGACGGGCACGCCGACGAGCCGCGACAGCTCGATGAGCACGGCGGTCGGCACGACGGCGTCGCCGCCGAGCACCAGGAGCCGGCCGGGGCGCAGCCGCATGAGCTCGTCGGCCGACGCCGCCGGCACGCCGTCGGCCCGCACGAGCAGCAGCGGACCGCCGGCGAGCGCGGCGGCCGCACTGCCGGCCAGCGCGTCGGCGAAGGCAAGGCCGTTGGCCACGTAGGCCACCGGCGGGGTGGCCGGGAAGGTGGCCGCCGACGCGGCGGCTGCGGTGGCGAAGCGGTCGGCGCCGGCCAGGCGACGGACGCGGGCGCCGCCGGCACCGAGTGACGCCACCACGGCGTCGCTCACGGCGGCCGGCCCGCCCAGCACCACCACGTCGGTCGGTGCCCGGCGAGCGAGCTCGGTCGCCGTGGCGCTCGGCACGCTGTCACGCCGCACGAGCAGCACGGGCGCCGGTCCGAGGCGGGCCGCCACCGGGCCGGCCGCCAAGGCGTCGGCCGGGTCGTCGCCGTTCACGACGACGACGGTGCCGCCCACGCCCGGCACCGCTGAGGCCGCCACCGCGACGGCGGTCGCGTAGCGGTCGGGTCCGGCGATGCGGTCGACGGCGAGCGCCGCCCCGACCGGTGACGGCCCGAGGGCCACCAGCGCGCCGGCCGCCAGGCCGGCGACGAGCGAGCGCCACCTCGACATGTGCACCACCTCTCTGCCCGCCGGCACAGCCTGCCACGCGCAGCAGGTGGTGCCACCCCGCGACCGTCAGCGCAGCACGGCGACGAGGGCCTCGACGACTGCGGCAGCCGCCGCGTCGACCGTGCCGACGACGTCGATCTCCTCGGGCTCCGGGCGGGGTGGCGCCAGCAGCCGCACCATCGCCGCCGGGTCGAACCGGCGGTGGACGGCGCACTGGAACCGAGCCAGCTCGCGGGTACGGCGCTGGCTGATGCCGACCACCTTGCGGCCGTCCACGCTCACCTCGCCGGGGCCCAGGCCGGCGAAGCAGACCAGCCGGCTCCACGGCGTCGTGCACAGGCCGCCGCGGTGGACCTCGCCTCCGGGTCGCCCGCAGGCGGCCAGCGCCTCCACCCACGCCGACCCCAGCCAGTGCGCAGCGCGGCCGACATCGTCGTCCCACCACGGGTCGCCACGGGGGACGACCACGTCGACCCACACCACCTCGCCGGGCACCAGCAGCACCGCACCGCCTCCGCTGTGGCGGCGCACCACGGCGACGTCGGCGCCGGCGGCCACCACGTCCGGCGACTGCGTCGAGCCGAGCACGAGCGCCGGGGCCGTCGGCTCGAACCACCACACGCCGCGTCGAGGCGGCAGGTCACGACCGTGGAAGGCGGCGGCGTCGCCGGCGGTCCGCTCGACGACCCACGCGCCGGTCACGATGCGAGGGCGAGGTACGGCTTCCAGACCTCGGGCACCCGCCCGACGGCCACCGCCACCCAGGCCAGCTCCCGGGGCTGACGGGGGATGCGGGCCAGGCGCATGCCGGCCTCGTCGGGCGTGCGGTCGCGCTTGCGCAGGTTGCAGGGCCGGCAGGCGGCCGCCACGTTCTCCCACACGTGCTGGCCACCCCGGCTGCGGGGCAGGACGTGGTCGATCGAGTCGGCATGCCCTCCGCAGTACTGACAGCGGTGGTCGTCACGGGCGAAGACCGCCCGTCGCGACAGCGACGTGCGCCGGTGGTAGGGCACCCGCACCACGTAGCGCAGACGGATCACGAGGGGGAGGCGCATGGTGAGACGGGCCGAGCGGACCTCGCTCAGCTCGTCGTCGTGGACCACCTCGGCCTTGTCGTCGAGCACCAGGCACACGGCCCGGCGAGCAGGGACGACGCTGAGCGGCTCGTAGGTCGCGTTGAGGACGAGCGCGCTCCGCATGGGCGGACCTTACGCAACCGGTCGGCGTGGTCGGGCGGACTTGACCCACGTGAGGTAGGCCACCACGTCGGCCGGCTCCGGACGTCGGTCGGCATCGCCGTACTGGGTCACGGCCCGGAAGCGCAGGTAGTCGGGCGGTGGCACCGGGAGGTGGGGACGGCGGCGCCACCACCCCGGCGACGCGAGCCGGCGGGCCTGGGTGACCGCGGGCCACCACAGGCCCGGCCGGCGCGCCACCGCGACCACGACGCCCGGCGGCAGCGACGGCCGGGTCGACGGGCTCAGGCCTTGGCCTTCTGCTGCTCGGCCCACGTGCCGGCGTCGGCGCGGGGCTCCTTCGGGAGCCCGAGGACCATCTCGCCGATGATGTTCTTCTGGATCTGCGACGTGCCCGCGTAGATCGTGCCGGCCCGGGCGTTGAGGAACGTCATCGCCCAGCTGTTCGTGCTGTTGGGCGCCCCGGCGTCGTCGGTCTGGAACGCACTCGACGGCTTGCGGCCGCTCGGCGCCAGGGCGGCCAGGCCGATGATGTCCATCGCCAGCTCGGTGCTCATCCGGTGGTACTCGCTCCAGTACAGCTTCGAGATGGCGCCGTCGGGACCCGGGTGGTGACCCTGCAGGAAGCGGGTCAGCGTGCGCATCCCGTTGTACTTCATGATCTGGACCTTCGAGTAGCACCAGGCCAGGCGCTGGCGGATCACCGGGTCGTCGGCCCGGCCGTACTCCTCGGCCAGCGCAACCAGACGGTCGTACTCGGCCTGGTAGCGGATCGGCAGCGTGGCGGCCGCCTCGCCCCGCTCGAAGCCGAGGAGGGTCATCGCCACCGCCCAGCCGTTGTTCACGCCGCCCAGCACGTTCTCCTTCGGGCACGTGGCGTCGGTGAAGAACACCTCGTTGAACTCGCTCTCGCCCGAGATCATCTTGATCGGGCGGACCTCCACGCCGGGCTGGCGCATGTCGACCAGCAGGAACGAGATGCCCTTGTGCTTGGCGACGTCGGCGTCGGTGCGGGCCAGCACGAAGATGTGGTCGGCGAGGTGGCCGGCCGAGGTCCAGATCTTCTGGCCGTTGATCACCCACTGGTCGCCGTCGAGCACGGCCTTGCAGCCGAGGTTCCCGAGGTCGCTGCCGGCGTTGGGCTCGCTGTAGCCCTGGCACCAGCGGTCGTCGCCCGAGAGGATCCGCGGGAGGTAGTGCGCCTTTTGCTCATCGGTGCCCCACATGAGGATCGTGTTGCCCACCATCTGGATGCCGAACACGTCGTTGGGCCCGCCCGAGGGCACCCCGGCCTTGGTGAACTCCTCGGCCAGGATCACTTGCTCCATGGCCGACAGGCCGGCACCCCCGTACTCCTGGGGCCACGACGGGGCGAGCATGTTGTGCTCGTAGAGCGTGTGGCGCCACTCCTCGACGAAGCGCTCGAGCGCTTCGCCCTCGAGGGCGCCCATGCCGCGCCAGTTCGACGGGAGCTTCTCGGCCAGGAAGGCCTGCACCTTCTCGCGGTAGGCGTCGGCTTCGGCGCTGTAGGTGGGGTCCATGAGCTCCCTCGCTTCGTTGCGGCGTCCTGGCGCGAACTTACCCGCGGGTAGCCGCCGCGTCACAGTGTCGAGCCCGTGTCAGAGGCGCCCGAGCGAGCGCCAGGCCAGCGCGGCGGCCCCCACGAGCGGGCCGGCGCCGCCCAGCCCGGCCGGCACGATGCGAGCCCCCTGCGCGAACGACAGGCGACACGACGCCGCCAGCTCGTCGTTGGCGGCACCGAAGAAGTCGTTGCCGTAGCCGAGCGCCACGCTGCCCGCCACCACGGCCAAGCGGACGTCGAGGAGCGCCACCACCGACGCCACCGCCCGTCCGACGAGCGTGCCGGTGCGCCGGCGCACCTCGACCGGCGCCTCGGCGGCCGGCCGGCCGGTGGCCCTGGCGATGGCCGTCCCGGAGGCCTCGGCCTCGAGGCATCCCCGGGCTCCGCAGCCGCAGCGGGCGCCGCCCGGCTCGACGATCACGTGGCCGATGTGACCCGCGTTGCCCGACGCACCCTCGAGCAGCCGGCCGTCGACCACGACGCCGCCGCCGACGCCGGTCGACACCACCATCCCCACGTAGTGCTGCGACCCCGCGGCCGCCCCCCGCCAGCCCTCGCCGAGCGCCAGCGCCTTGGCGTCGTTGTCGACGACCGTCGCCAGCCCGGTGAGCTCGGCCACCGCCGCGCGCAGCGGGAAGCCGCGCCAGGCCTCGATGTTGATGGGCGACACTGCGTCGCCGCCCGGCGTCATCGGGCCGCCGCAGCCGACGCCACACGCAACGAGGGGCGGGCCGGACCACGCCGAGCGGGTCGCGTCGACGAGGGGCACCAGCGAGCGCCACGGGTCGGCGGTGTCGGTCGGCGCGCGGTGGACGTGGTGGACCCCGCCGTCGGCGTCGACCACGGCCACCAGCTGCTTGGTGCCCCCGATGTCGATGGCCAGCACGGCGTCCACGGCCGGCACGGTAGGCGTTGCCACGATCGGGGCCCGACGGTCCGATCGTGGGGATCTGGGCCTAGCCTGCGCCGCTGTGACCGCCTACGCGACCGGGGAAGCGACCCAGGCCACCTTCTCCGAGCTGTTCCAGGCCATCGCGGCGAACGTGGAGCAGGTGATCCAGGGCAAGCCGGAGGCGGTCGAGCTGGCGCTCGTCTGCATGATCGCCGAGGGCCACCTGCTCATCGAGGACGTCCCCGGCGTCGGCAAGACCAGCTTGGCCAAGGCCATGGCCGCCTCGCTCGACTGCACCTGGAAGCGGGTCCAGTTCACGCCCGACCTCCTGCCGTCCGACGTCGTCGGGGTCACGGTCTGGAACCGGGGCAAGGACAGCTTCGAGTTCCGGCCCGGCCCGGTGTTCGCCAACATCATCCTCGGCGACGAGATCAACCGTGCCTCGCCCAAGACCCAGAGCGCCCTGCTCGAGTGCATGGAGGAGCGCCAGGTCACCGTCGACGGCACCACCTACCCGCTCACCCGCCCGTTCATGGTGATCGCCACGCAGAACCCCGTCGACCACGAGGGCACCTACCCGCTGCCGGAGAGCCAGCTCGACCGCTTCCTGCTGCGCATCTCGATGGGCTACCCCACCCGCCAGGCCGAGCTCGACATCCTCGACACGCACGCCACCACCGGCACGCTGGCCGACCTGCACCCGGTGGCCACCGCGGCCGACGTCCAGAAGATGGTGGTGGCCGCCCGCTCGGTCCACGTCGCCCCGGCACTCAAGCACTACCTCGTCGACCTGGCCGAGGCCACGCGACGGCACCCGCAGGTCGTGCTCGGCATGTCGCCCCGGGCCACCTTGGCGCTGCAGCGCGCTGCCCGGGCCCGGGCAGCGGCGTCCGGGCGGAGCTACGCGACCCCCGACGACGTGAAGGCGCTGGCCGAGCCGGTTGTGGCCCACCGCCTCGTGCTGTCGCCCGACGCCCAGCTCTCCGGGCTCAGCGCCCGCAAGGTCGTCGCCGAAGTGCTGGCGTCGGTCCCCGTCCCGGCGGCGCGGTAGGGCCGTGCCCACCCGGTACGGCTGGCTCGCCCTGGCCGCGGCCGCGGTGATGGTGCTCGTCGGCCGCGCTTTCGGGATGATCGAGCTCTACGTCGTGGCCGCCGCGCTCGGGCTGCTCGTGGTGCTGGCGCTCGTCTACGTGCGCACGGCCCGGCTCCAGCTGCGGATCAACCGCACGGTCACCCCCACACGCGTCCACGCGGGCGACGCCGCGCGCGTCGAGCTGGGCGCCGCCAACCGCGGTCGCCGCCGCACGCCGGTGCTGCGCCTGCGCGACCCGGTGGCCGGCACCCGCGGCGCCCTCTTGAACGTGGCGCCCCTGCGCAGCGGCGACGCGGCCCGGGCCGCCTACCGGCTCCCGACCGCCCGGCGGGGGGTGATCGCCATCGGGCCGCTGCAGGTGGAGGTCACCGACCCGTTCGGACTGGCGTCGCGGCGAGCCGTCGGCGCGCCGGTGCTCGAGCTCACGGTGTTCCCCCACGTCGACCGCGTCGCAGCGCCCCGCGGCGGCGGCGACCGCAACCCGGCCGGCGCCGCCTTGAACGCCAACGCCCTCGGCCGCCAGGGCGACGAGTTCTTCGCCCTGCGCGACTACGTGGTGGGCGACGACCTGCGCCGGGTCCACTGGCCGAGCACGGCCCGCCACGACGACTTGAAGATGCGCCAGGACGAGATGCCCTGGCAGGACCGCACCACCGTCGTCGTCGACGTGCGCCGGGCCGCCCACACCGCCGAGTCGTTCGAGCGGGCCATGTCGGCGGCGGCCAGCGTGATCACCGCCTGCACGCGGGCCCGCCACCTGCTGCGCCTGCTGGCCAGCGACGGCACCGACTCGGGCACCTCGAGCGGCGTGCCGCACACCGAGGCGCTCATGGAACACCTGGCCCGGGCCGAACCGGCGGGGCGAGGGTCGTTGCGCCAAGCCCTCGACAGCCTCGTGCGCAGCCCCCACGGTGGCCTCCTGGTGTCGGTGCTCGGTCGGGCCACCAGCGCCGAGCTCGACGGACTGGCCCGCCTGCGTGGCACCTTCCGGTCGGTCGTGGTCGTGGTGACCGAGGGTCCGCTGCCGTCGCGGTCGGCACTGCACGCCGCGCTCACGCTGGTCGACGCCACCGCCGACGGTGGGTTCGCACCTGCCTGGGGCGCCGTCGTGGCGTCCGAGCGCGCCGAGGTGCCGGCGTGACGACCAGGCCGTCGGTCTCCTCGAGCAGCCTGGCCGTCGCCGAGGTGGCCCTCGCCGCCCTCGGCGTCGCCACCGCGCTGTCGATGCGGCGGCTCTTCGTCGACTGGTCCTTCGCCGGTCCGCTCGTGCTGGGTGTGCTGGGCGGCGCCCTCGCGGCGGTCGTGTGCCGGCGGCGCGCCCTCGGGCTCGCGCTGTCGGCGGTGGTGTCGGTGCTCGGCCTCTCGGTGCTGCTCTCGCTCACCTACTACCGGTCGGTCGCCCTGGCCGGGTTCCTGCCGAGCCGGGCGGTGTGGGACGCGCTGTGGGCCGACGTCGCCGCCTCGTGGGGCCAGTTCGCCACCGCGGTGGCCCCGGTCCCGGTCGAGCGCGGGTACGTGGTCGCCGCGGTGGCCGCGCTGTGGATCGCCGCGTGGTTGTCCGACGGCTTCGCCTTCCGAGCCGAGGTCAACGTCGAGACGCTGGTGCCCTACGGGATCATCTTCGTGTTCACCTCGGCGCTGGCGGCCGACGAGCACCGCGTCGCGTTCACCGCGGCGTGGGTGGTCGTCGCCATCGTCACGTTCGCGCTGCTGCGCAGCCTGCGCGACGAGGACACGGGGTGGCTCAGCGCCCGCAACCGGGGGGCGGCCGGCAGCGCGCTGCGCATCGGCGGGGTGCTCGCCGTGGTGGCGGTCGCCGGCGCCGTCGTCGTCGGCCCTGCGCTGCCCGGTGCCGGCGAGGAGGCCCTCGTCGACACCCGCAACGGGGGCAAGGGCACGCGTCAGGTGTTCAGCCCGCTCGTCGACTTGAAGGGGCGCCTCACCGACCAGAGCGAGACCGAAGCGTTCCGGGTGCGCTCGGAGCGGCCGCAGTACTGGCGGTTCACCGCGCTCGACGAGTTCGACGGCCGCCTCTGGACCTCCAAGAACGACTACGGCAAGGCGTCCGGGCAGCTCCGCACGGGTGTCGACCGCCGGCTGGCCGACCCCCTGCGCCAGGACGTCACGATCACCAACCTGAGCAGCGAGTGGATCCCCGTCGCCTACTCCCCCGAGTCGATCACGATCGACCGGGCCGTGCGGTTCGACGACGCCACCAGCACCGTCATCACCCGGCGCGACCGGCTCCAGCCCGGTGAGACCTACACCGTGATCAGCCGCATCCCCCGGCTCACCCCCGAGCTCCTGCGCGAGGCCAACGGCGCGCCGTCGGGCGACCTCGCCGAGCGGAACCTGGCGCTGCCGGCCGACTTCCCGGCGTCGGTGCGCACGTTGGCCGCCCAGGTCACCGGTGGGGCGGCCACCAGCTACGACAAGGCCGTGGCGCTGCAGTCGTACTTCCGCGACAACTTCACCTACGACCTGACGATCCCCAAGGGCACGAGCAGCTCGGCGATCGAGAACTTCCTCGAGGTCCGCCGGGGCTACTGCGAGCAGTTCAGCGGCACGTTCGCCGCGATGGCCCGCAGCGTCGGCGTTCCGGCGCGCGTGGCCGTGGGCTTCACCGCCGGTGTGCGCAAGGGCGAGGAGTTCGTGGTGCAGGGCAAGCACGCCCACGCCTGGCCGGAGGTCTGGTTCGACGGCGTGGGCTGGGTCCCGTTCGAGCCGACGCCGAGCCGCGGCGTGCCGGGGGCCGAGAACTACACCGGCATCCCCGCCCAGCAAGACGGAGAGCCGGCGGCCGTGGCCCCGACCGACCCGGCGTCGACGCCGGTGAACACCTCGCCGCCGGCCACGTCGTCGTTCGACATCGACCCGAGCTTCGACGGCGAGGTACCGCAGTTCGAGCCGACGGCCTCCGACGAGGGAGGGCTGGCGTCATGGGTGGTCCCGGTCGTGGTCGTGGGCGTGGGTGCCCTCGCCGCTGCGGTCGCCTGGGTCATCATCGTGCCGGCGCTGCTACGGCGGCGCTTCGCCGCCCGCCGCGACCGAGCCGCCTCGAACGCCGAGCGAGTGCTCGTGGCCTGGCACGAGACGGCGTTCCACCTAAGCCGGTCCGGTACCCCGCCCGAGCCGTGGGAGACCCCGCTCGAGTACGCCCGGCGGGCAGCCGCCAAGCGCCGCCTCGACGAAGCTGCGCTCGTGCACCTGGCCGAGCGGGCCACCGTCGCCGCCTACGCACCGGGCGACGTGCCCGACGAAGTGGTGTTCGACTGCGACGGGATCAGCCGTGCGGTGGCCGAGCTGCTGTGGCGCCGGGCCGATCGCGGCACCCGGATGCGCTGGACGATCGACCCTCGGCCGCTCGTCGGCCCGCTTCCCGAAGCGTCGCTCGTGGCGGCGGAGCGAGCGGTGGGGCTCAGTCCTCGCGCTTGAACTTGTTGCGCATCTTGTCGCCGGCCGAGCCGAACGACTCCTTCAGCTTGCCGCTGCGCATGCTGCCGGTGACCGACTGCAGGCCGGCCCGCCCCATCGACCGGGCGTTCTTTTCGATGATGAACGCGGCGGCCAGCATGATGAGGAACCCGCCGAAGGCCACCACGAAGTGGATCTGGAGCGTCGCGACGAGCACGACGAGGCCGACGACGAGCATCAGAGCGGCCCACTTGATCCGGCGGAACGCGTGGCGGTACAGCGTCGACTGGCTGACGGACTGCGCGAAGTCAGGGTCGCTCTCGTAGAACTGCTGCTCGATCTGGTGGAGGATCCGCTGTTCATCCTCGGAGAGCGGCATGCTGACCCCTTGCCACGACGCGCCGGCTGTGTCACCGGCATCTTCCCACAGCCTAGGGGGAGCGTCTACGCGGTCACTCAGCCGGCGGGTCGTTCGACCCGGGACCCCACGGCTGGGCGCCCCGGCGGGTGACCCGGAGCCCGTCGCGCTCCACCAGCGTGGCCGGGCCGATGGCGGCCGCTCCGTAGCGGCGGCGGATGTCGTCGACGGCCCGGCTGGCCTCGTCCCAACCCGCGCCGTGGCTGGCCTCGTCGAGGGTGAGCTGGCGGGCCGCCGGCGGGGCGAGGTTCGACACGCTCACACCGAGCAGGCGCACGCCGGGCGTCGGGTCGACCGAGGCCAGGAGCGACGAGGCCGCCCGAGCCACCGCCGGGCCGCTGTCGGCGGGCTCGTCGAGGGTGTGCGACCGGGTGATCGTCTCGAAGTCGTGGAAGCGAACCTTGAGCGTGACGGTCCGCCCGGCCAGCCCCGACGCCCGCAGCCGGCTCGCCACGGCGTCGGCCATCCGCACGAGCTCGGTGCGGCAGGCGTCCAGGTCGAACAGGTCGTGGGTGAAGGTCTGCTCGTGCCCGACCGACTTCGGGGCGCGGTCGGGCTCGACCGCCCGGTCGTCACGGGCGTGGGCCAGCTCGTGGAGGTGGTGGCCGTGCGCCTTGCCGACCGCCCCGACCAGGACCGCCTCGGGAAGGGCGGCCAGGTCGCCGATCGTGGTCACCCCGAGGCGGGTGAGGCGCTCGAGGGTGGCCGGGCCCACGCCCCAGAGCGCCTCGACCGCCAGCGGGTGGAGGAACGCCAGCTCCTCCCCCGGCCTGACCTCGACGACGCCGGCACCGGCGACGATGCCGGTCGGGGTGGCCCGCGGCTTGGCCGCCTCGGAGGCCAGCTTGGCCACGAACTTCGACGCCGCCACCCCGACCGAGCAGGCCAGCCCGAGCTCGTCGGCGATGCGGCGGCGCACGTGGTGGGCGATGGCCACGCCGTCACCCAACCGGCGGCGGGCCCCGGTGACGTCGAGGAAGGCCTCGTCGAGCGAGATGCCCTCGACGAGCGGCGTCACCGAGCGGAACACCTCGAACACCTCGTGGCTCACCTCGGCGTACCACTCGTGGTCGCCAGGCAGGAACAGCGCCTGAGGGCACAGGCGCTGCGCCCGCACGCTCGGCATCGCGCTGTGCACGCCGTGACGACGAGCCTCGTACGACGCGGCAGCCACCACGCCCCGCTCGCCGTACCCGCCCACGACCACCGGGAGGCCGGCCAGCTCGGGCCGGCGCCGGACCTCGCAGGCGACGTAGAACGCGTCCATGTCGACGTGCAGGATCACCCTCGGCCAGCGGGGCGGGTGGTCGCTCAGCGCCGGGTCACCCGCAGGTCGGACCGGTCGGCGCCGGCCACGTCGTAGTGGAAGGCGCGGGTGCCCTCCCACCGCTCGGCCAGCCACTGCCCGAGCGGCTCGCGAACCCAGGCGTGGACGCCGTGGAGGCGCTCGTGGCAGTCGGGCAGGGCGACGAAGCCGGCGTCGATCACGATGCCGTCGGGGTCGTCGCCCACCTGGACGCAGCCGGCGAAGGTGCGGGCCCGCCAGGCCTCGACCCGCAGGCGCCAGCCGAGCCCGGCCGCTTCCACGACCACCTCGTAGAGCGGGCCGTCCCATGCCTCGACGTGCAGGCCAGTCTCCTCGAACACCTCACGGGTGAGGCCGTCGAGCAGCGTCTCGCCCTCGTCGATGACACCGCCAGGAGGCGTCCAGTCGCACGAGCCGTCACGGCGGCGGTTGCAGACGAGCAGCAGCCCCTCGTCGCTCTCGATGACCGCGCCCCCGACGACCCAGTCGCGCACCAGAGCATCCTGGCACGGCGGGTCAGCGGCGACGGCGGCGGCCGAGCGCCAGGTCGCGCAGCCCCCACCCGGTGACCAGGGCGAAGGCCTCCCAGACGATCCGGCCCGACATCTTCGACTGACCCCGCTCACGGTCGACGAACACGACGGGGATCTCCACGACCTTGGCCCCCTGCTTCACGAGCCGGTAGGCCATCTCGACCTGGAAGGCGTAGCCGTCGGCCCGGCCGTGCCCGCTCTGCACGCCGCGCAGCGCGGCCGCCCGGTAGGCCCGGTAGCCCGAGGTGCCGTCGTTGATCGCCAGCCCCAGCAGGCCGGCGGCGTAGCGGTTGCCCCAGCGTGACAGGGCGTGACGGCGCTTGGGCCATCCGACGATCCGACCGCCAGGCACGTAGCGGGAGCCGATGCTCAGGTCGGCGCCGTGGTGCACGGCGCTGACGAGGGCCGGGAGGTCGGCCGGGTCGTGCGATCCGTCGGCGTCGATCTCGACGACCACGTCGTAGCCCTCGTCGAGGGCGACACCGAAGCCGGCGCGGTAGGCCGACCCGAGCCCGCTCTTGGCCGGCCGCCGCAGCACGCGCACGCCTTCGAGCTCGTCGCCGACCGCCTCGACCAGGTCGGCCGTCCCGTCGGGGCTGGCGTCGTCGACGACGAGGATGTCGGCGTCGGGGAGCGCCTTGCGGATGCGCCGCAGCACGTCGACGACGTTGTCGGCCTCCTGGTAGGTCGGCATCACGACGAGGGTGCGCATCCGGGCGGATGCTACGTGGGCGTCCCCCCTAGCATCTTGAACCGTGCCCGAGCCCGCCCGCCGTGAGGCCCTGTCCGCACTGCCGTCACCGGCGGCACGCGCCCTGGCCTTCGTGTCGATCCTCGTCGCCGGGCTGGCCGGCGGCTTCATCGGGTGGGCCTTCGTCGACCTGCAGTCCGACAGCACGGTGGCCGCCGCCGTCGGTGGCCTCGTCGGCGCGGTGGCGGCCGCGGCCGGCGTCGCCGTGGTGGCGGTGCTCGTGCTGCGGGCGCTCGGCGAGTGGCGCCAGCTCGGCGAGCCCGGCGACCCGCAGCGCCGATGACCGCTCAGGCCGACCGGGCGCTGAGCGCCTTCCAGAGCGCGGTGTAGCTCGGGTACACGAGCTCGGCCGTCACCCAGCCGGCCCGCACCAGCTCGTCGTGAAGGCGCGGCAGGTGCCGCCACGGCACGGCCATGTCGACGTGGTGGGCCAGGTGCCACCCGGTGTGGTACGGCACGATCCAGAAGCGTGCCCACCAGTGCTGGCGGACCACGTGGGTGGTGCGGCGCCGGTCGGGGGAGCGCTCCATCCCGGCGTGCTCGGCGATGGACCGCAGCCGGTTGAAGACCCGCCACACCGTCACGTACGGCAGGAGCCACAGGAACAGGTACAGCTCAGGCCGCCCGGCCAGGGTGAACGCGAGGAGCAGCACGGCCTGCACGAGCAGGATGCGCAGCACGATCGGTCGCGTGGTCTCGCCCCGCAGCCCTCGGAACATCGAGCGCATCAGCTTGTAGCCGGTGACCCCGAGCGCATCGCGGGTGAGCTTTCGGCGCAGCGACGCGCGCGTGATCGGGTAGCCGGTGTAGAGCGCCAGGTCGGGCTCGTCGGGCCCGAGCTCGTCACGATGGTGGGCGAAGTGACCCCGCCGATACAGCTCGAGCGGCTGGAACACCGGGTAGGCCAGCAGCCAGCGGCCGACCTCGTCGTTGAGCCGCTTGTGGCGGAACAGCAGCCGATGCGCCGCCTCGTGGCCGAGGATGTTGAACATGACGACCGAGCGCCCCATCAGGATCACGGCCAGCACCCACGTGACCGGGTGAGCGATCCACGCCGCCGCCACGATCACGGCGATCGCTTGTGCCCAGCAGCCGGCGACGGTGAGGGCGCTGTGCCAACCCGCGATGCGGCGCAGCTCGTCACGCAGGGGCGGGGCCGGCTTGCCGCTCGCCAGCAGGCGCTCGCTCGGCAGCACGTCGGGCAGGGCATCGGCCGGAGGCACCATCGTCAGGGCCATCGCTTGACATTACAGTCTCTGGTCACATGACGACAAGGCGTAACGACCGCCCGCTGACCGCCCGCTCGGTGCTGGCGTCGGCCCTGCTCGGCTCCGACCCGCCGGCGCTGACGCCGGCGCGCCTGGTGGCGGTGGCCGCGCTGTTCGGCATCAGCGAGAACGCCACGCGGGTGGCGTTGTCGCGCATGGTGACCGCCGGCGAGCTGGCGGTGGCCGACGGCCGCTACCGGCTGGTCGGGCCATTGCTCGACCGCCACGGCCGCCAGCGCCAGAGCCGGCGGCTGCCCGCTCCCGACTGGGACGGGACCTGGACCCAGGTGGTCGTCACGTCGGCCCGAGCCAGCGCCGCCGACCGAACCGCCGCCCGCGCCGCCCTGCACCGGGCCCGGCTCGGCGAGCTGCGCGAAGGGGTCTGGCTGCGCCCGGCCAACCTGGCGGTCGCCCTCCCCCGACCGCTGGCGGCCACGACGGCGCGCTTCGCGGTGACGCCCGAGGGCGACGGGCGAGCGCTGGCGGCGTCGCTGTGGGACCTCGACGGCTGGGCCGCCGGCGCCCGCGACCTCCTCGCTCGCCTGGCGGCCGGGCGCCCCGAGGGTGCCGCCGCCCTGGCGCCCGGGTTCGTGCTCTCGGCCGCCGTGCTGCGCCACCTCCAGGCCGACCCCTTGCTCCCGCGCGAGCTGCTCCCCCGCGGCTGGCCGGGCGAGCGCCTGCGGGCCCGCTACGACGCCTGGGACGCGCAGTACCGCAGCCTGCTGCGGGCCTACCACCTCGGCGCGCTCACGCCATCCGCACGGGCGTAGCGTCGTCCGGGTGACCTCGGCGATCGAGCGGTGGTGCCAGCAGCTGGCCGCCTGGGCCATCCCCGACGAGATCCTCGCCCAGGCCCCCGAGCCTCCGTGGGGGTTCCTGCCCGGCATGTTCCAGGCGCCCGACGAAGCACCCGACAGCGCGGCACGCCGGGCGGCGCTCTCGCTCCTCGGCACCGGTGGCACCGTGCTCGACATCGGCTGCGGCGGTGGCGCGGCCTCGCTCGCGCTCGTGCCACCGGCCACTGCCGTGGTGGGCGTCGACGAGCGGGCCGAGGCGCTGGCGCAGCTGACCACCTCGGCCGCCGCCGTCGGTGTGGCCGTCCGCACGTTGCAGGGGCGCTGGCCCGACGTGGCGCCGCAGGTGCCACCGGCCGAGGTGGTCGTGTGCCACCACGTCGCCTACAACGTGGCCGACCTCGACGTCTTCGCCCTCGCCCTCACCGACCACGCCCGCCGCGGGGTGGTGCTCGAGCTGGGTGCCCGCCACCCGCTCACGTGGTTGGCGCCGCTGTGGCGGCGGTTCTGGGGACTGGACCGCCCGTCCGGCCCCACCGCCGACGACCTCGTCGCCGTGCTGCACGAGGTGGGCCTGGCGCCCCAGGTGGAGCGCGACCGCCGCGTCGGCCCCCACCGCCTCGCGCCGGACCAGCGCGTCCACCTCGTGCGCAAGCGACTGTGCCTCCCGGCCGACCGCGATCCCGAGATCGCCGCGGCCCTCGCGGAGGTGGACGCCCACGAGGACGAGGCCGACCGAGACGTCGTCGCCGTCTCCTGGCCCTCCCACCGTGGTGCCACCTGAGCCTCCTGCTCACCACGCACCACAATCCCCGTGGCGGCCCTGTGAAGCCGCGGGAGACGACCTCACTGTGGTGCCACCTGGGCGTCCGGCTCACCAGGCACCACAGTCCCCACGGCGGCCGGCCGGGTCAGGTGGGCGGGTCGGCCTCCAGCGCGGCCTGCGCGCCGGCGGCGGCCAGCAGCTCGAGGAGCGCGGCGTGGACGCCGGGTGCCGCCGCCACCACGCCGTGGTGCGGCCGGGGCGGGCCGCCCTGGAGGTCGGACGTGACCGCACCCGCCTCGCGGGCCACCAGCTCCCCTGCCGCCATGTCCCAGGGCCCGAGCCCGATCTCGTAGTACGCGTCGAACCGCCCGCAGCCCACGTAGCACAAGTCGGCCGAGGCGGCGCCGAGGCGACGGATGTCGCGCACCCGACCGATCACGCGCGCCAGCACCTCGGCCTGGCGGACCCGACGGTCGGCCGCGTAGCCGAAGCCGGTGGCCACCAGCGCCGTCGACAGCTCGGACGCCTCGCTCACCCGGATCGGCCGGCCGCCCAGGCGGGCGCCGTGGCCGCGCACGGCGGTGAAGACCTCGCCCAGCACCGGGAGGTACACGACGCCGACGAGGGCGCCGTGCTCGTCGGCCGCCGCGATCGAGACCGCATAGCCGGGCAGGGCATAGAGGAAGTTCGTGGTCCCGTCGATGGGATCGACCAGCCAGGAGATCCCGGTGGTGCCGCGGGCGTCGGTCCCTTCCTCCCCGACGACGGCGTCGCCCGGCCGGGCCGCCCGCAGGCCGCCCACGATCAGCGCCTCGCTGGCCCGGTCGTGCTCGGTGACCATGTCGGTGCCAGTCGACTTGGTGCCGACGTCGTCGAGGCCGCGGGCCCGGCCGGCCCGCACGAGGGTGCCCGCCTGCACCGCGAGGCGCTCGGCCAGGGCGAGGAGCTCGAAGGGATCGTCGGCCATCTCGCCACCCTACGGTGGCCGGTGCGCGGACAGCCTCGGCGCGATGAGAGAAGATGCCAGGTGATGGGCACCCGCATCCTGACCGTGGAGGACGACGAGCGGATCCGCGCCGCCGTCAAGCTGGCGCTCGAGGACGAGGGCTGGACCGTCGAGGAGACCGGCAGCGGCGAGGAGGCGGTGGAGGCCTTCGCTCGGCAGCCGGCCGACGTCGTGCTCATCGACATCATGCTCCCGGGGATGGACGGCTTCGAGCTCTGCCGCAACCTGCGTCGCACGAGCGACGTCCCGATCGTGATGGTCACCGCCCGCGCCGACACCCACGACGTGGTGGCCGGCCTCGAGGCCGGGGCCGACGACTACCTCACCAAGCCGTTCGCGCCCAAAGAGCTCTCGGCTCGCATCCGTGCCCTCCTGCGGCGCGCCCGACCGACCCAGACCGGCCACGCCCGCTTGGCCTTCGGTGACCTCGAGATCGTTCCCGACGAGGGCAAGGTGCTGCTGGCCGGCGAGGAGCTCCACCTCACCAAGACCGAGTTCCGCCTCCTGTGCGAGCTGGCCAGCAACCCGGGCCGCGTCTTCAGCCGCGAGATGCTGCTCGACCGGGTGTGGGGGTACGGCTACTTCGGCGACGGCCGCCTCGTCGACGTCCACGTGCGCCGCCTGCGCACGAAGGTGGAGAGCGACCCGGCCAACCCTCGTCACGTGGTCACCGTGCGGGGCCTCGGCTACCGCCTGCAGAGCTGACCGGTGGAGGGACGCCTGAGGCGTCTGCGCTCGACGCGCCTCGGGCTGCGCTCGCGCATCACGCTCACCTTCACGCTGGGTGCCTTCGCGCTGAGCGTGCTGCTGGCGGGCACGGCCTATCTCCTCACCCGGGCGGCGCTCGTGCGCCAGCGTGACGACGCGGCGGTCGACCAGGCCTACGGCAGCGCCCGTAAGGTGAACGATGCGCTGGCCTCCAACCCACCGGGCGCGTCGGAGGCCCTCGAGAGCCTCGGCAGCACCGGCAACGCCAACCCGCTCGTGTTCTTCCGCGACACCTGGACCGCCCGCAGCGCCCAGTTCGGCCCCGACAGCCTCCCCGACGAGCTCGTTCGCCGCGTGATCGACGACCTCGTGCCGGCGCGGATGTCGTACGAGCTGCGGGGAGAGACCGTGGTGGCCGTCGGCATCCCGCTCACCACCGCCTCGGCCAGCTACTTCGAGATCACCGGGCTCGGCGACCTCGACGACACGCTCAGCTCAGTGCTGTTCTCCCTCATGGGTGCGGCCGCCATCACCACCGCGCTCGGCGTGCTCCTCGGCACGTTCGCCGCCCGCCGGGCCGTGCTGCCCCTCGCCGATGCAGCCCAGGCCGCCAAGGCGATCGCCGGAGGCCGCCTCGACACGCGCCTCGAGGACACCGACGACCGCGACCTCGGCGAGCTGGCCACCGCCTTCAACGACATGGCGTCCGCGCTGCAGCTGCGAGTGGAACGTGACGCCCGCTTCGCCAGCGACGTGAGCCACGAGCTGCGGTCGCCGCTCATGACCTTGAGCGCCAGCGTGGAGGTGCTCCAGGCCCGGCGGGACGAGCTCCCCGAGCGGGCCCAGTCCGCCCTCGATCTGCTGGTGGCCGACGTGAGCCGGTTCCAGGGGCTCGTCGAGGACCTGCTCGAGATCAGCCGCTTCGACGCCGGAGCCGTCCGGCTGCACCGCGAGCCTCTCCTCGTCGCCGAGTTCGTCCGCCAGGCTGTGAGCGTCTCCAGCATGCGGTCGACCCCGGTGCACGTGTCGGAACGGGCCGAGGGCCTCGTGATCGAAGGCGACAAGCGCCGGCTGGCGCGCGTCGTCGCCAACCTCATCGACAACGCCCGCCTCCACGGCGGCGGCGACGTCGGCATCGAGGTGACCGAGGGCGACGGCGACGCCGAGGTGTGGATCGCCGTCGAGGACCACGGGCCGGGCGTGCCGACGGAGGAGCGCGAGCGGGTCTTCGAGCGCTTCGCCCGCGGCGGCGGCGCCGGCCGGCGCGGCTCCACCGACGGCGCCGGGCTCGGCCTGGCCCTCGTCGACGAGCACGTGCGCCTCCACGGGGGACGGGTGTGGGTGGAGGACCGCCTCGACGGCGAGCCCGGAGCCCGCTTCGTCATCGAGCTGCCGGCGGAGACGGCATGAGACGGCGGGCGTGGCTGCTGGTGCTGGCCGTGCTGGCCTCCTGCGGCGCGCCGCACGACAGCGGCCCGCGCGACATCCCGAGCGACCAGCAGGGCGAGATGGTGACGCCGGCACCGCCGCCGGCCGGCGACCCGAGCGCCACGGGCCCGAAGGTCTACCTGGTCGCCGCCACGGACGACGCGCTCCAGCCGGTCGCCCGTGACGTGCCGCTCAGCGCCAACGCCCTCCTCGAGGAGCTGCTGCGAGGGCCGACGACCGACGAGCGTGACCGGCGCATCCGCACCGCCGTCCCGACCGGCACCGAGCTGCGCTCGACCCTGCTCGACGGCGACGGCACGCTCGTCGTCGACCTCACCGAGGCCTTCTTCGGCGCCGAGGGCGACGCCCAGGTCACCGCCGTGGCCCAGGTGGTGTTCACGGCCGTCGGCGTCGACGGCGTGCAGGCCGTGCGGCTCCTCGTGGAGGGGCAGCGGCGCGACTGGCCCCGCGGCGACGGGTCGCTCGAGTCGGAGCCGCTCACCGAGTTCGACTACCCGGAGCTCAACCCGACGAGCCAGCCGGAGTACCCGCCCATCCCGCCGGCCGCCAGCTGACCGCTACAGCCCGAGTGTCCGCCGGGTCACGACGTCGGCCACGAACGTCGGCGTGAGGCGCTCGGCCAGGGCGAGCACCTGGGCGTCGGCCCCCACGAGGTAGCGGGCCCTCGGCGACGGAGCGCCGAGCACCCGGCCGACCACACGGGCCACCGTGGCCGGGTCGCCCATGAACGGCGAGGCGAGCCGCAGCGTGCGCAGGATGCGCTCGTAGCCGGCCCGGTACGCCGATTCGCCCCTGCGGGCCACGTCGGCGGCCACCTCGTCGAAGATGGCCGTGCGGAAGCCGCCCGGCTCGATCAGCACGACCTTCACCCCGAAGCCGGCGACCTCCATCCGCAGCGCATCGGTGGCGCCCTCGAGCGCGTGCTTGGCCGCCTGGTACCAGCCGGTGAACGGCGTCGACGTGCGGCCGTAGATCGACGAGATGTTCACGATGCAACCACCGCTGCGCTCGCGCATGCCCGGCAGGGCGAGTCGGGCCAGGCGCATGGGCGCCACCACCATCGTCTCGAGGACGGCCCGCACCTCGGCGTCGTCGACGTCTTCGATGGCCCCGGTCTGGGAGAACCCGGCGTTGTTCACGATGCCGTACGGCGCCAGCTCGTCGACGACCTGCGCGCACCGGTCGGCGTCGGTGACGTCGAGCAGCACGGTGTCGACGGCCACACCGCGCTCGGACGCCGCTGCCCGCACCTGGTCGGCCTTGCTCTCGGAGCGAACCGAGCCGACGGCCCGGTAGCCGCGCCGGGCCACCTCGAGGACGGTGGCGAGGCCCAGTCCGGAGTTGGCGCCGGTGACGAGGACCGTGCGGTCGGTGCCCATGGCCCGACGTTACGGCCCGCCCGCGACCCAGGTGAACAGCAGGTGACACGGCCGACCGTGGCCGGCGGGGCCGGCACTACCCTCGCCGGCGTACGGCCCCCCGACCCCCGCGAGGCACCCATGGACCAGCGCAAGCGCATCGCCGTGTTCACGAGCGGAGGTGACGCCCAGGGCATGAACGCCGCGGTGCGGGCCGTCGTACGCACCGCCCTCAACCGCGGCGCCGACGTGTTCGCGATCTACGAGGGCTACAACGGCCTCGTCGAGGGCGGCGACCTCATCCGGCCGATGACCTGGGACTCGGTGGGTGGCATCCTGCAGCTGGGCGGCACGGTGATCGGCACCGCCCGCAGCGCCGAGTTCCGCGAGCGCTCGGGCCGGCTGAAGGCGGCCCGCAACCTCCTCGCCCACGGCATCGACCGCCTGGTGGTCATCGGCGGCGACGGCAGCCTCACCGGAGCCAACCAGTTCCGACAGGAGTGGAGCGGGCTCCTGACCGAGCTCGTGGCCGACGGCGAGGTCGACGCTGACGTGGCCGACGCCCACCCGAGCCTCTACATCGTGGGGCTCGTCGGCTCGATCGACAACGACATGCGCGGCACCGACATGACCATCGGCGCGGACAGCGCGCTGCACCGGATCACCGAGGCCATCGACGCCATCAACAGCACGGCGGCCAGCCACCAGCGCACGTTCGTGGTCGAAGTGATGGGCCGCCGCTGCGGCTACCTGCCGCTGCGGGGTGCCATCGCCGGCGCCGCCGACTTCCTCTTCATCCCGGAGGCGCCGCCGGCGCCGGGCTGGGAGGAGAAGATGTGCGAGCTGCTCCACCAGGGTCGGGCGATGGGCCGGCGCGACAGCATCGTGATCGTCGCCGAGGGAGCCATCGACACCACCGGCGCGCCGATCGAGAGCGAGTACGTCCGCAAGGTGCTCGAGGACCGCCTCGGCGAAGACACCCGCGTCACGGTGCTCGGCCACGTGCAGCGCGGCGGCTCGCCCAGCGCCTTCGACCGGTACATGAGCACCATCGTCGGCTACGCCGCCGTCAACGAGCTGCTCGACGCCCCACCCGACACCGAGCCGCAGCTCATCGGGCTGCGCAACAACCGCATCCGCCACACGCCGCTCATGGCGTCGGTCGAGCAGACCCACGCCGTCAACCGCTGCATCACCGAGCGCGACTTCGCCAAGGCCGTCGAGCTCCGTGGCGGCAGCTTCCGGGAGTCACTCGCCATCCTCGCCACGCTGTCGAAGGTGGAGCCGGGCCCCACACGTTCCGATGCCAAGCGCTTCGCCGTGCTCCATGCCGGCGGTCCCGCCCCCGGCATGAACGCGGCCGTGCGGGTGGCGGTGCGCCAGATCCTCGACCAGGGTCACCGCGTGGTGGGCGTGCGCGACGGCTTCGAGGGCCTCATCGAGGGCAAGCTCGTCGACCTCGACTGGATGAGCGTGAGCGGCTGGACGGCCCGTGGCGGCGCCGAGCTCGGCGTCACCCGTCGCGACCTGTCGGGCAAGGACCTCTACGCCATCGCCCGCGCCATCGAGGAGGAGGGGATCGACGGCATCCTCATGATCGGTGGCTGGTCCGGCTACGTCGCCTGCCACCACCTGTTCGAGCAACGGGCCAACTTCCCGGCGTTCGCCATCCCGATCGTCGCCATGCCGGCCAGCATCGACAACAACCTCCCGGGCTCCGAGGTGAGCATCGGCGCCGACACCGCGCTCAACTCGATCGTCAACGCCGTCGACCGCATCAAGCAGTCGGCCACTGCCGCCGGTCGCTGCTTCGTGGTCGAGGTGATGGGCCGGTACTGCGGCTACCTGGCGCTGCTCGGTGGTCTCGCCACCGGTGCCGAGCGGGTCTACCTCCACGAAGAGGGGGTGACGCTGCGTGGCCTGGTCGACGAGCTCGAGGCCATGCGCGAAGGCTTTGCCCGCGGCAAGCGGCTCAACCTCGTGATCCGCAACGAGAACGCCAACCCGGTCTACGACACCGCCTTCATGACGAAGCTCTTCGAGGAGGAGGGCGGCGAGCTGTTCTCCGTGCGCCAGGCCATCCTCGGCCACCAGCAGCAAGGTGGAGACCCGTCACCGTTCGACCGGATCATGGCGGCCCGCCTGGCCACCAGGTGCGTCACCAAGATGGTCGAGGAAGCCGAGGCCGCCGAGCCGGCCGCCACGTTCATCGGCATCAGCGAGGGCCACGTGGCCTTCACCGGCTTCCAGGACTTCACCCGCCTGGTCGACCTCGGCTACCAGCGGCCCAAGGAGCAGTTCTGGATGGGGCTGCGCGAGGTGGCCGGCGTGCTCTCGCACGGCGAGGACGTCATCGCCGCGTCAGGTGAGGCCACCGGCACCGAGCCACCGGGAGCCGGGGCTACCGTCGCATGACGTGCCGGGCGCACGCCCGGGCCAGAGCTCGAGACGAACGGAGGATTCATGCGCATCGGCATCTTGACCGGTGGCGGTGACGTACCTGGGCTGAACCCCTGCATCAAGGCGGTGGTGAACCGAGCGGCCGAGAACGGCTGGGACGTGCTCGGCATCCGCCGCGGCTGGGCCGGGCTGCTGCACTTCGACCCCGCTGCACCCGAGGCCGAGCAGGCTGAGTGGCTCGATCCGCTGTCACCGCAGTCGGTGCGCACGATCGACCGCTACGGCGGCACCCACCTGCACACGTCGCGCACGAATCCGCAGAAGGTGCGTGAGGACGACCTGCCCGAGTTCCTGGAGGGCCGCTTCGAGAAGAACGACCAGGGCCGCTTCGACTGCACCCCCCACGTGCTCGAGGTGCTGGAGAACCTGGGCGTCGACGCCCTCGTCCCGATCGGTGGCGACGACACGCTGTCGTTCGCGGTGCGCCTGCACCAGGAGGGCTTCCGCGTCGTCGGGATCCCCAAGACGATGGACAACGACGTCTTCGGCACCGACTACTGCATCGGCTTCTCCACCGCTGTCACCCGCAGCGTCGAGTACATCAATGCGCTGCGCACGCCGGCCGGCAGCCACGAGCGCGTGGCGGTGATCGAGCTGTTCGGCCGCAACAGCGGCGAGACCGCCCTCATCGCCGCCTACCTGGCCGACGTCGACCGCGCGCTCATCAGCGAGGTGCCCTTCGACATCGAGAGGCTGGCCGCCATGGTGGTCGCCGACCGCAAGGCCAACCCGTCGTCGTACGCCACCGTCGTGGTGTCCGAGGGCGCCTCGATGCTCGGCGGCCAGATCGTCGAGTACGGCCAGGAGGACGCCTACGGCCACAAGAAGCTGGGCGGCATCGGCCAGATCGTCGGCGAGGCGCTCAAGAAGATCACCGGCATCGACATGCTCAACCAGCAGCTCGCCTACCTCATGCGCTCGGGCGCGCCCGACTCGCTCGACCGCATGGTCGCCACCTCCTACGGCAGCCTGGCCGTCCAGGAGCTCGAGCGGGGCCACACCGGCGTGATGGTGGCGCTGCAGAACGGCGTCTACACGACGGTGCCGATGGACACCGCCGTCGCCGGCGTGAAGCGGGTCGACGTCGCCGAGCTCTACGACGCCGAGCAGTACAAGCCCCACATCGGCCACCTCCTCGGCAAGCCGATGTTCCTCTACTGAGCGGGCCGGCAGGAAGGGCCGGTACGGTCGCCGGGGTGCGAGCCCCCCGGCGACTGCTCGGCGTCCTGGTGGCCCTCGGGGCCGTCGCCCTTCCTGCCGCTCCAGCCGCCGCGTCCCGGCTGGCCGGGCCCGACCGCTTCGCGACGGCGGCGACGGTGTCGGCGTCGTGGGCAACAGCCGGGGTCGAGCGCGTCTACGTGGCCACCGGCCTCGACTTCCCCGACGCGCTCGCCGCCGGCCCGGTCGCCGGCGCACGACGGGCGCCGATTCTGCTCGTCCGGCCCGACGGCGTCCCCGACGCCACGGCGACCGAGCTGACCCGCCTGCGGCCCCGGGAGATCGTGGTGGTCGGCGGGCCGGCCTCGGTGCCCGACGCCGTCGCCGCCGCGCTGACGCCGTTCACGAGCGGCGCCGTGGTGCGGGTGGCCGGCCCGTCACGGTTCGACACGGCGGCCGAGCTGTCGCGGTCGGCCTTCGGTCCGGGCGTCCCGATCGTGTTCGTCGCGTCGGGAGCCGGCTACGCCGACGCGCTCGCAGCCGGCGCCGCCGGCACCCGCAGCGGTGGCCCGGTGCTGCTCGTGAACCGAGACGAGCTGCCCACCGCCACCGCCGCCGAGCTGGCCCGCCTGGCGCCGCAGCGCGTCGTCGTGGTCGGCGGGCCGGCCAGCGTCGGCGACACGGTGGTGGCGGCCCTCGCCGGCGTCACGTCGGCCCCGGTCACCCGCATCGGCGGCGCCGACCGCTTCGACACCGCCGCCGCCCTGGCCCGGGCCACTGCGGCACCGGGCCAGCCGACCTACCTGGCGACCGGCTTCGGGTTCGCCGACGCCCTGGCCGTGGCGCCGCTCGGCGGTGCCGTGCTGCTCGTGCCCGGCGTGTGCACACCGTTCGACGCCCACGCACAGGTGCTGCGGCTCGCCACGGCACCGATCCTCGTCGGGGGTCCGCTGGCCGTGGCCGACGAGGCCACTCGCCTCGTGTGCGGGCGGGGTCACGACGGCGCCCCGGCCGACGCCGGCCAGCCGCTGTCATGGGTCGGCGACCAGGGCCAGCGGCGGGTCACCTTCGTCGGCGACTCCTCGCTGGCGGGGGTCCGCTGGACGGGCGCGTTCGGCAACCTGATGCACCTGCCGGCCGTGCTCGACGCCGAGTCGTGCCGGCGGGTGGCCGTCGACTCCTGCCGGGGTCGTGAGCGCTACGCCCCGCTCAACGGCCTCGACGCCCTGCGCCGCCAGCCCGACCTCGGCGACACCGTGGTGGTGATGATGGGCTACAACGACTCGGCCGCCGACATGGCCGCCGGGGTGGAGGCCGTCCTCGCCGAGGCCCGCCAGCGAGGGGTCCGCCAGGTGGTGTGGCTCACGCTGCGCACGACGGGCGTCACCTACACCTCGCCGCTCGGCCGCTCGAACGCCGCCACCTTCGTGCAGTCCAACGCCGTCTTGCGCGACGCCGCCGCGCGCCACCCCGAGCTGCGTCTGGTCGACTGGGACGCCCACGCCACCGGTCGCACCGACTGGACCTACGAGGACGGCATCCACCTCACCCCGGCCGGGGCCGAGGAGCTGACCCGGCTGCTGACCGACGTGCTGGCCCGGCCCTGAGCGGCGGCCGGCGGCGGTGCTAGGCAGGGGGCATGGCGTTCGACGCGTCGCGACCGGTCCCGTGGCGCCGGCTCCTCCGGCTCCTCGCGATCTACCTCGTCGGCATCAACTTCGTCCTGTGGCTGATCGCCCGCGACCAGTTCGGCGTGAGCACCGTGGTGAGCTCGCTCGTCGGCGGTGCGGTCTACGTCGTGTTCACCGTGCTGCTCGTGAAGCTCGGATGGGACCCGTTCGCCTTCAGCCGCCGCAAGGCCCCACCACCCAGCCCGTCGGCACCGACCACGCCGCCGCCGAAGGCGGCACCGACTCCCACGAAGCGCACCAACGCCGGCAACCCGAGGGCCAAGCGTCACTGACCGCCGGTCTTCGTGATACCCTGAGGGGTATGTGCCGACGCGCGACATGCTCCTCTTGCGGACGTCCCACCTACGCCGGCTGCGGCGCCCACGTCGAGCAGGTGCTCGGCGACGTGGCACCGGGCGACCGCTGTCAGTGCACGGGTGAGGCCCGAGCAGGCCGCTCGTGGCTGAGCCGCCTCCTCGGCGGCTGAGCCTCGACGCAGACCCCGCCGGGTCGTTACGGTCCCCCACCCATGGCTGCGGTCATCGCCGTCGACGCCGGCACCACGAGCATCCGCTGCATGGCCTTCGACGAGCACGGCACGTCGATCGCGGCCACGCAGGGCGAGTTCGCGCAGCACTTCCCCCGACCGGGGTGGGTGGAGCACGACGCCGCCGAGATCTGGGCCGTCACCCAGCGGCTGCTCGCCGCGCTGGTCGACCAGCTCCACGAACCGGTGGCCGCCATCGGCATCACGAACCAGCGGGAGACGGTGGTGGCGTGGGATCGCCGGACCGGCGTGCCGCGGCACCGGGCCATCGTCTGGCAAGACCGGCGGACGGCGGCCCGGATGCAGGCACTGCACGACGAGGGCCTGCTGCCCGTCGTGCGCGAGCGCACGGGCCTCGTGCTCGACCCGTACTTCTCGGCGTCGAAGCTCGAGTGGCTCCTGACCGAGGGGGGCGTGGCGGCCGACGAGCACCTCGCACTGGGAACGGTCGATGCCTGGCTGCTGTGGAACCTGACGGGCGTCCACGGCACCGATCCCTCCAACGCCAGCCGCACGATGCTGTTCGACCTGCACACGGCGGCCTGGGACGCCGAGCTGGCCGACCGGTTCGGGGTGCCGCCGGCCGCCTTGCCCGAGGTCCTCCCGTCGAGCGGGCGCATGGGCACCACCCGAGGTGTGCCGGGCGTGCCCGACGGCATCCCCGTGAGCGGCATCGCCGGCGACCAGCAGGCGGCGCTGTTCGGCCAGACCTGCTACGCGCCGGGCGAGGCGAAGAACACCTACGGCACCGGCTCGTTCGTGCTCGCCAACGTCGGCCCGACCTGCCCGCCGCCGGCCGAGGGGATCCTCACCACGGTCGCCTGGCAGATCGGCGACGAGGTGACCTACGCCCTCGAGGCGGCGATCTTCGTCACCGGGGCCACCATCCAGTGGCTGCGCGACGGCCTCGGCATCGTCTCGGCGGCCAGCGAGGTCGGGCCGCTGGCCGAGAGCGTCGACGACAACGGCGGCGTCTACCTGGTGCCGGCCTTCGCCGGCCTCGGCTGCCCGTGGTGGGACCCGTACGCCCGCGGCACCGTGGTCGGCATCACCCGCGGCACGACGCGGGCCCACCTGGCCCGAGCCGCCGTGGAGGCGATGGCGTACCAGACCCGCGACGCTGTGGAGGCCATGGCGGCGGCCGCCGGCATCACCGTCACCGCGCTGAAGGTCGACGGCGGGGCGGCCGTGATGCCCCTCCTGCTCCAGCTGCAGGCCGACCAGCTGCAGGTCCCGGTGAGCCGGCCGGTGGTCGCCGAGACCACTGCCTTGGGCGCCGCCTACCTCGCCGGCCTGGCCGAAGGGGTGTGGGCGACGACCGACGACCTGCGAGCGAACTGGCGCCTCGACGTGGAGGTGCGCCCGGCCACCGACCGCAGCGTCGCCGACGGGCTGCACGCCGCCTGGCGCCGGGCGGTCGAGCGCAGCCTGGCCTGGGAACGCTGACCCCGCACGCCGCCGCGGCGGCCCGTCAGGGAGGGGGCGCGAGCGCGGCGGCGCGGCGCAGTGTGGCCCCGGCGATGCGGGCCAGCAGCGCCAGCTGACGCCGCTCCCGCCAGCGGAACGGGCGACCCTTGCGGCCCAGCGCCACCACGAGCTCGGTGCCGGGGAGCCGGGCCCACACGAGGTCGTCGGGCGCGCCGTCGCCGTCGGCGTCGGCGTCGAGGTGGCGGAAGCCCTCGGCGAAGGCGGCCAGCCACGCCGGCGTCGGCGCCTCGCCGTCGCGGTGCAGCGTGTGCCCGCCGACGAGGTCGCAGGCCATCACCCAGTCGGTGTCGAGCTCGCGGTGGAGGTCGACGCAGAACCGCTGGAGCAGCGCGTCGGGATCGTCGATGTCGGCCAGCGTCGCCGCCAGGTCGAGTACGGCGACGCCGGGGTCGTGGCGGCCGGTGGCCATCGGGCGCACGTCTTCGACGTCCACGCCGTCGACCTGTGCGATCTCGGCGACGAGCAGGTCGACCAGACCGTCCTCGGGCAGCGACACCAGCAGCTCGTCGACGGCCCGACCGGCCCCCCGCTCGAGGATCTCGATGCCGACGACGTCGCCCCGCACGGCCCCGATCCGGCTGGCCACCTGGCCGAGCGCGCCGGGGCGGTCGGGCAGCCAGACGCGAACGACGACCACGGGCATGGCGCCACGGTACCGACAGGGGCGGCCGCCCCTGTGTCGGGCACGTGACGGGTCGGTGAACCGCCGCGGCTACTGGAGCTTCACGAGGCCTCGGCGCATGTTGCGCAGGCCCTGGGCGATGCGCTGCTCGTTCTCGATGAGCGCGAACCGCACGAAGCGGTCGCCGCCGGGTCCGAAGCCGATGCCCGGCGACGTGGCCACCTCGCAGTCGCGCACCAGGAGCGAGGCGAACTCGAGGCTGCTCATCTCCGCGTAGGGCTCGGGGATCGGCGCCCACACGAACATGGTGCCCATGGGCTTGGGGATGTCCCAGCCGATGCGGGCCAGCCCGTCGACGAGCGTGTCACGCCGGCTCTGGTAGATGGCACACACCTCGTTCGGGTAGTCGGCCGCCTCGTTCATCGTGACCGTCGCGGCGATCTGGATCGGCTGGAACGAGCCGTAGTCGAGGTAGCTCTTCAGCTTCACGAGGGCCTGCACCACCTCGGCGTTGCCGACCAGGAACGCACACCGCCAGCCCGCCATGCTGAAGCTCTTCGTGAGCGAGTACAGCTCGACCGCGCACTCCTTGGCGCCCTCGGCCTGGAGGATCGACGGCGGCTGGTAGCCGTCGAAGCCGACGTCGGCGTAGGCGAAGTCGTGCACGACCACCATCTCGCGCTCGCGGCAGAAGTCGACGACGCGCTGCATGAAGTCGAGGTCGACGCAGGCCCCGGTGGGGTTGTGGGGGAACGAGATCACGAGGACGCGCGGCTTGGGCCAGCCGACCTCGTAGGCCGTGTGGAGCGACTCGAAGAAGTCCTCGGCGACGTCGTTGCCCTGGCTCAGGCCCTTCATCGGCACTTGGCGGAGGTCGGCGCCGGCGAACAGCGGGCCGTAGATGTGGATCGGGTAGCTCGGGCTCGGGACGATGGCGGCGTCGCCGCTCTGCAGCAGCACCCACATGAGGTGGCTGAAGCCTTCCTTCGAGCCGATAGTGTTGGTGATCTCGAGCTCGGTGTCGAGCTGCACACCCCACTTTCGCTCGTAGAGCGCGGCGACGGCCTCGCGCAGCTTCGGGAGGCCGCGGCTCAGGCTGTAGCGGTGGTTGCGGGCGATGTGGGCCGCCTCGGCCAGCTTCTCGACGGCGATCTGCGGCGAGGGGATGTCGGGGTTGCCGAACCCGAGGTCGATCACGTCGGCCCCTGCTCGCCGTGCCTCGATCTTCAGACCGTTGATGATCGTGAAGACGTAGGGCGGCAGGTTCGTGATCCGGCGGAACTCCATGGGGCGAGGCTAACCCAGGCCATCGTGGCGGCCCCGGGCACGCGACGGGGCATGATGGGCCCATGCCGAAGTCGCCCTCTGAGGGCTGCATCCACGTCGTCGTCGAGATCCCGCGCGGGAGCCGCAACAAGTACGAGATCGACCACGACACCGGTCACGTCTTCCTCGACCGCCGCCTGTTCACCGCCACCACCTACCCGGCCGACTACGGCTTCGTCCCCGACACGCTCGGCGAGGACGGCGACCCGCTCGACGCGCTCGTGCTCCTCGAGGACCCGGTCTTCCCCGGCGTCTGGGTGGAGGCCCGCCCGGTGGGCGTGCTGTGGATGCAGGACGAAGCCGGCCCCGACGCCAAGATCATCTGCGTCCCTCCCAAGGAGCCCCGCTGGAAGGGCGTCGAGGACCTGCGCGACCTGCCCGAGGAGCTCCTCGAGGAGGTCAAGCACTTCTTCGACGTCTACAAGGCGCTGGAGCCCGGCAAGATCTCCAACACCGCCGGCTTCGAGGGCCGCAAGGCCGCCTGGCGGGAGATCGAGGCGGCCCGCAAGCGCCACCACGACAGCGGCCACTGAGGGATCAGAAGCGGCCGGTGCCGAGGAGGGCGGCGCCGATGGCACCGGCCCGCTCGCCCAGCTCGGCCACCTCGACGCGCGGGTGCGGCCGCAGCTCTGGCGCGTAGAGGAGCTGGCCGAAGTGGCGCCGGACGGGGTCCAGCCAGAGATCGGCCGCCTCGGCGAGCCCGCCACCGACCACCAGCACCTCGGGGTCGAGCAGGTTCGTGAGGTTCACGAGCCCGAGGGCCACCCACCAGGCGAAGTCGTCGACCACCTGGCGGGCGTCGAGGTCGCCTTCGCGTGCGGCGGCCAGCACGTGCTCCCCGCGGACGTCTTCGGGGTCGCCGCCGGCGAGGTCGACGACCCGTTCGAGCCGCCCGCCCTCGGCGAAGTCACGGGCCAGGCGCGCCAGCCCGGTACCGCTGGCGAAGCGCTCCCAGCAGCCGCGCCGACCGCACACGCACGGCGGTCCGAGCGGGTCGACCACCATGTGCCCCGGCTCGCCGGCAAAGCCGTTGGCCCCCCGGTGCAGGCGACCGTCGATCACCTGGCCACCGCCGATCCCGGTACCGAGGGTGACGAGCACGGCGTCACGGGTGCCCCGGGCCGCGCCGTGCAGCCACTCGGCGGCCGCCGCGCAGGTGGCGTCGTTGTCGACCGACACGGTGCGGCCAACGGCGGCGCTCAGCCGCTCCCCCACCCGTAGCTCTCGCACCCCCGAGAGGTTGGGGGCGGCTCGCAGCACGCCGCCCCGGGTGACGAGGCCGGCGATGCCGATGCCCAGGGTGTCCCACGGCTGGAGTGCCTCGGCCAGCTCGGCCAGCGCCTCGACGATCGCGTCACCGCCCCGCGGCGTCGGCCAGCGCTCCTCGCGCACCACTGCGCCCTCGCCGTCGAGCACGACTCCGAGGTACTTGGTGCCGCCGACGTCGATGCCCGCGGCGAGCGCCCCGGTGGCCACCGTGGCGCTAGTAGCGCAGCAGGGCGCCGATGCCGCCCAGCACGTCGAGGTCGGCGTTGCCGACGAGCGACTCGACCCGGGCCTGGTGGGTCAGGGCCATCTCGACGGCGTCCTCGGCCAGGTCGCCGGAGTGGACCATCTCCGCACCGCAGAGGCTGCAGCGCCGACCGAGCAGCGCCAGGCGGTCGCAGCTGTGGCAGCGCCAGCCCTCGGCGCTGTAGCTGGCCGACACCAGCAGGGTCTCGACCCGCTGGGTGTTGAGCGCCTCGACCACCGCGGCCAGCCCTACCGCACCCTTGCCCTTGGGCCCGCGGGCCTCGCGCAGCTGGTCGAGGAGCCGGGCCTCGGCCCGCCGTTCGGCCCGCTCTTCGGCCGCCAGCGCGGTGGCCCGGATGTCGGCCTCGGGAGCACCGACCCCGACCGGCACCCGCTCCACGAGCCGCTCGCGCAGGTACGGGTGGAGGTGGCGCTCGACGTCGGCGGCCACGTCGGCCGGTGCGCCGAGCAGGAACCGCTCGAAGCCGACCCGCCGGTAGAGGTCGAAGGCCGCCTGGGCGGCGTGGCGCAGGTGCTGCTGGGCCTGCTCCTCGCGCTGGTGGTCGACACGGGTCTTCACGATCTCGCCGCGGCTGTCGGAGCCCTGGCGCACGAGGGCGTCGAGCTGCTCGGTGTGCTCGACGAGGGTGCCGAGCTCGAACACGAACAGGCGGGCTCGCTGGCGGTCGGTCAGCAGCACGCCGAAGCGCTCGTACTCGTCGAGCACCTCCTCGAGCGGCCGCACATACGGGCTGTGGCGCACGGTGAGGCGGCTCGGCACCCGCACCGGCAGCTCGTGCACCTGCCAGAAGTCGGCCGCCGAGCAGGAGAACATCGCGATCGCCCTGGCCCCGCGGTCTCGCCCGAAGCCCTGCACGTAGCGGGACATGCGCTCCACGTCTCGCAGCACCGAAGGGTGGGCCTCGGCGGCCCTGCCGTTGGTGAGCCCGGCCCGCCGGACGAGGTGTTCGAACGAGCGCTCGACGTCTCGGTGGGTGGGCAGGAGCCGGCCGTCGACGTCGAGGTAGCACGTGGTGACGGGCGCGTCGGCAGCGGCGAACGTGGTGAGGGAGCGGACGGTGTCCTCGGTGAGCACGGCCACGATGGCGACCTCCTTGCTCAGTCGGTGCGGGGCGCGGGAGCGCGCCCAGGTGGGCTGATGGTAAGGCCGCCGGCGCAGCCGATCACGAGGCGGAGGTCCCGCCCAGATCGATGCGCTCGAGCGGCTCGCTCGGGGGCGGTGGGGACGGCGCCCGGGGTGCGACGGCGTCGACGATCCCCTTGGCCAGCGCCGAGGCGGTGCTGGCGACCTGGCGGACGGCGTCGGGGTCACGCACGACCTGCTCGGCCGCGTCGAGGAACGTGCGGGCCGCCGAGATCAGCTGCAGCGCGGCCGCCTGGAGCGCCTCGGCACCGGGGACCTGCGGCTCGGCCATGGGCGCAACGCTACGCGAACACCACGGTCAGGCGCCCGGCCGCCACCGAGGCGTCGACCACCTTGCGGTGCACCAGCGCCTCGGGCAGCACCACGGCCCGCCGGTAGGGGCCCACGGCGACGTGCAGCTCGCCGCCGCGCCGCACGAGCGACACGTCGCCCCGCTCGGTGAACGGCAGCTCGAGGCGCAGCACCCAGCCGTCGTCGTCGGGTTCGACGTGCAGGACCTCGCCCTCGAAGAGGCGGTGCCACGGGTCGGTGTCACCGTAGAGGGCACCGGCCAGGGGCCGGAGCCGGTCGAGCCCGACCGGCTCCTCGGCCGCCAGCTCGCACGTGAGCACCGGCAGCGGCGCGAACCCTTCGCGGATGCCGGCGAGCTGCTCGGCCTGGGCGCCCTTCCAGGCGTCGAACCACGGGTCCGAGACGGCCTCGGGCAGCAGCCGGTTCACCACCACCGCGTCGACCCCGAACCCGAACAGCGACAGGTAGGTGGCCGTCCGGCGGGCCTCGGCGACGACGACCTTCTCGGGGTTCACCACGAGGCGCACGCTCGATCGGTCGGCGTCGGAGAGCAGGTCCCGCACACCGCCGAGCCGGTGGTAGAGGCGGTCGACGGCGGCGAACACGCTGTCGTCGGCCACCGGCACGCCGGCCAGCTGGCGAGCGACGGGGCCCACGACGCGCGCCACCTGGCGGCCGAGCGGGAACAACCGGTCCATCCACCACGACAGCACCTGCGGCAGCGACAGGAGCCGGAGCGTCTCGGCCGTGGGCGCGCAGTCGACCACGATCACGTCCCAGGCGGCCGAGTCGGCCAGCTGGACCAGGTCGGTGAGCGACAGCACCTCCTCGAGCCCAGGCAGCACCGTGAGCTCCTCGGCCTCGATGGCGTTCACCCCGGCCCAGTCGAGCACCCGGGCCAGGTAGCCCCGCAGCTCGCCCCACTGCTCCTCGAGGCGGCGACGGGCGTCGAGCTGCTGGCCCCACAGCAGGTGGGCGACCGGTGTCGGGCGGTCGTCGAGCGGGTGGTCGAGCGCGTCGGCGAGCGAGTGGGCCGGGTCGGTCGACAGCACGAGCGTGCGCAGTCCGGCGTCGGCGCAGCGGGCCGCGGTGGCCGCCGAGACCGTGGTCTTGCCGACGCCCCCCTTGCCCGTGAAGAGCAAGATGCGGGGCGAGGTCACGCCTGCTCTTCGGCGCGGACCTTCAGCTCGCGAAGCGTGTTGAGGATGCGGACCTCGGCGCGCCGCTTCACGAAGCCCGGCAACGGCATGACGAGCTCGATGGCGAGGTCGTACACCACGTCGGTGCCACCCTCGACGGTGGTCGACGGCGTGAACAGGTAGCTGCCGTCGATGGCCTGCACGATGTCGCCCTTCACGAGCTTCCAGGCCACCCGCTCGGGGTCGCCGGACCAGTCGTAGCGCAGGGTGTAGTGGGCGCTGCGCCCGATGGCCGACGCACGGAACTCGACCTCGAGCGGGCGGCCGGCGTCGTCGCGCTCGAGCACGACGGCGGACTTCACGTCCTTGGCCCACTCGGGGTAGCGCTCGATGTCGAGCACGACGGCGCGCACGCTCTCGGGCGTGGCAGCGATGGACGTGGACTGGGTGGCGGCCTCAGCCATGGACGTCATTCTGGCCGATCGGTGGGCGCCGCTGGCGAACGGTCGCGCACGACCCGGGGACCGAACCGCCCGTGGCGAGCCGCCCACAGCCCGTTCAGCCCGAGCCCGAACATCGGCACGAGGATCCCGAACGCCAGCGTGGTGAACGGGCGGACCGACGCCGTGACGAGCGCGACCACCGTCTGGAGGGCGAGCGCGGTGTTCATCGAGCGCCGCACGACCCGCGGGGCCGTCGGGCCGGCCAGGAAGTAGAGCCCCCCGATGCCGATCTCGTCGTCACGGCTTCGCTGGATCGCGATGGCGTAGGCCCACAGGAAGGCGAAGCAGCCCACGGCGAACAGGCCGAGCGACACGCCGACCGCCACGAAGCGGATGCCGCCGAGCACGGCCGCCGCCACGACGGCGGCCACCACGAACACGGCGGTACCGATCCAGTCGATCAGTGCGATCGCCCGTCCGGGGGGCTCGGCGGGCCACGGGGCGGCCGCCCACGGCGGCACGGCGCGCGCCGCGGCCGCAGGACGATCGTCGCGCTGGGCCAGGCGCTGCTCGTGGCGCTCACGCTCGCTGAGGCGGCGCCGGGGCGCGTCGTCGGTCATCGCCGCCCGATCATGCCAGCGCCCCCAGGGCTGCCCCGAGGCGGGCCGCCAAGGCGTCGTAGGTGAACTCGGCCACGGCCCGCTCTCGGGCCGCCGCGCCCATGGCCCTGGCCCGGGCCGGGTCGTCGACGAGCTCGGCCAGGGCCGAGGCGACGGCGTCGATGTCGCCCGGCCGGCGCACGACGAGGCCGGTCACGCCGTCGGCCACCGCCTCGTCGGCCCCGCCGCTCGCTCCGGCCACCTGGGGCACGCCGGCCGCTGCCGCCTCGAGGAACACGATGCCGAACCCTTCCTGCTCCAGCCCGGCCCACCGGTCACGGCAGAGCATGGCGAACACGTCGCCGCACCCGTAGAGGGCCGCCAGGTCGTCGTCGTCGACGCGCCCGAGGAAGCGCACGGGTGCCCCGGCCTCGGCCGCCAGGCGCTGCAGGCGGCCGGCGTCACGCCCCCCACCGGCGACGGCCAGCACGAGCCCGGGGCGGGTGGCCGCCAGGCGGGCCACGGCCCGGATGGTGACGTCGAAGCCCTTGCGGGGGACGAGCCGGCTCACCGACACGACGAGCGGCGACCCCTCCGGCAGGCCGAAGCGGCGGCGGACGGCCCGGCGGGCATCGTCGTCGAGGGGCACGAAGCGACCGACGTCGACCCCCGGCGGCACCACCGTGACGGGAAGGTCACGCCCGGCGGCCAGTCGCCCCTCGGCGGCCGGGTAGCCGCCGGCGGCGATCACGTGGCGGGCGCCCCGCAGCACCCGGCCGAGCAGCTGCTTGGAGCCGGGCAGCCGGCCCGGCACGGTCACCTCGGCGCCGTGGAGGACGAGGTCGTACGGGCGGCGCAGGAACGGCCCCACGGCGCCGAGGGGCAGGGCCGGGTCGAGCACCACCCGGTCGGCGCCGACGCGCTCGGCCACCCGGTCGATGTGGCGGGCCAGCCACGGGTTGGGCAGCAGCACGGGCTCGCGCGTGCGCTCGACCTCGAAGGTCTGCTCGGCGTCCCACTCGGCGGCGCCGCCGTAGGGGGTGGTGAGCACCGCGAAGCGGTCGGCCGGCAGGCGCCGCCACAGCTCCCAGAGGTACGACTGGATGCCGCCGACCTTGGGCGGGAAGTCGTTCGTGACGAGGAGGTGCTTCACGGGCGACCTGCCGGTGCTGCGAGGCGTGTCGCGGCCCAGGTGGCGTGCTCGCGCAGGATCGGGTCGGGGTGGGACCGGTACTGCTCGACGACGGCGACGACGGCCCGGTCGGTCGGATCGCCCACGTTGCCGAGGGCCACCAGCGCGTTGCGACGAAGCCACCGGGGATCCCGCTCGGCGATGTACCAGCGGCCGTGACGGGCGAGCAGCTCGTCGTCGGTGGCGGTGAGCATCTCGACGAGGGGCACCCAGGCCCGCGCCGCCGGGTCGGCCGGCCGAGCGGCACCGAAGCGGACGTTGGGCGGGCAGACCTCCTGGCAGTCGTCGCAGCCGTAGATGCGGTCACCCAGCGCGGCGCGGTGCTCGACCGGGAACGAGCCCGGCCGCTGCACGAGCCAGGCCAGGCAGCGGTTGGCGTCGACCACACCCGGCGCCACGATGGCGCCGGTGGGACAGGCGTCGAGGCAGCGCCGGCAGCCGCCGCAGCCGTCGGCCACGGGTGCGGCGGCCGGCGGAAGCGGCGCGTCGGTGACCACGCCACCCAGCACGAACCACGAGCCGTGCGCGGGCAGGAGGAGGTTGGCGTTCTTCCCGAACCAGCCGAGGCCGGCCAGCCACGCGGCCTCCCGGTCGACGAGGGAGTTGTCGTCGGCGAACACCACCGCCTTCCACCCGTCGGCCCGCAGCCGGCGGGCCACCGCCCACAGCGCCGACCGCAGCGGCGCGTAGTGGTCGACCCAGGCGTAGCGGGCCACCCGGCCGCAGGACCGGGGCGGCGCGGCCGGCTCGGCCATGAGGTACGACCGGGCCCCGACGACCACGGCCTGGGCTCCCGGCACGGCCTGGCGGGGCGTGGTGGACCGGGCGGGGTGCTTGTAGGTGAACTGCATCCCGGCGTGGAGGCCGGCGGCCTTGCGCTCCTCGAGCGCCGCCCGGGCCCGGGCCATCGGGGCCGCCGGCGCGATGCCGACGTGGTCGAGGCCCTCGGCCCGCCCGAGGTCGGCCAGCTCGGCGGCGAGGGCCACGGGGGTGGTGGGGGCGGTCGGCACGCGGCGAGACGCTACCGACGCGCTCTCCCGCCAGCCCGCTCGGCCGGCGGGATCGCCCGGTGGCGCAGCGGCGCCGCCAGCCCGGCGTCGGCCAGGAGCCGCAGCGCCCGCACCTCGGTCATGTCGACCACGACGGCCTGGCCCCGCTGGCGGTCGAGGAGGTGGGTGACGACGCAGTCGCGGCAGGCGACGGTGTGCTGCATGACGCACTCGTCGCAGTCGATCGTGAACGAGTTCATGGCTCCCCTTCGGCGAGGCTCCGGCCGGACCGGCGGCGGCTGGGCTCCACCCCGACGCCGACCCTACGAAGGGGGTGTCGGAAGGTTCTCAGCCGCGCCGCAGGGCGTTCAGCAGCTGCTCCGACCAAAGCAGGTTCGCCCCGGCCGCTGACGCGCCGCGGCGCACCTCGCCGTCGTTGGTGGCGACCACCACCGGCACGTCGGCCGGCAGGCTGGCGGCCAAGTCGACGATCACCCGGTCGGCGGTGACGCCCGCCGGCGAGAACGACACCCGTACCTGGCGACGCACGCCCGGCATCGGTTCGACGTCGGCGCCGTCGAACACCACCTGCACGTCGGTGCCGAAGCGGGTGGTGAGCTCGTCGAGGGCGTCGAGCAGGCGGGCCCGCTGCTCGGCCAGCGCGACGTCGGGCCAGCCCAGCTTGGCCACGTTGTAGCCGTCGACCACCAGCAGCACGCGCGGCACGCGCAGCAGGTGCAGTGCGGCCTCGGGCGTGTCGGCAAACACGCCGCCCGGCAGGGGCAGCGGGCGGCGGCGGTGGCGAGTCACGCCGCGGCGGGCGCGGCGCGCGCTCACCGGCGCCGCCGTCGACTCCCCGGCGCCGAGCGAGGCCGCCGCGGCGGCCAGGGCGTCGCTGAGCCTCGTCGTGGCCGCAGCCGCCTCCCGGAGCGCGGCCGCGGCGGCGCCGAGCTCGTGGGCCGGCGCCGCCGGCGGCGCCGGGAGCGGGGGTGGCTGGCGCAGGGCCACCAGCTGGGCTTCCGCCTCGAGCCCGGCCTCGCGAGCGATCTCCGCCGCCTGGCGGGCCTGCGCGGCCTCGGACCGGGCGGCATCGGCTGCGGCGACGGCGGCACCCAGGGCCTCGGTCGCCTCGTCGAGGCGCCGGCGAGCCCCGCCCAGCTCGATCTCGAGCTGCTCGACCCGCCGCTTGAGCTTGGCCAGGGCGCCTTCGGCCTCCTGGCGCTTGTCACGCTCGGCCCGCAGCGAGGCGTGGGCGGCGGCCGCCTCGGCCCGGGCGGCCCGCTCGGCCTGCTCGGCGGCGTCGACGCGCTTGCGGGCGTCGCGCTCGGCCCGCTCGCCTTCCTGCGCCTCGATGGCCGCCGCCGCCTCGATGGCGAGGAGCTCGAGGTCGGTCTCCCACCCGGCCGGGCGGACCAGCCACAGGTAGGACGCCCGCCCGAGGCGATCGTCGGCGGCGACCTCGGCGACGCGAGCGCGGAACTCCTCGTCGCCGTCGACGGCCCGGCGCACCGGACCCAGCGCGGGCGCCGGCAGCTTCTGGAACTTGAGGAACGGCTTCAGCTCGGGCGGCGGCGGCACGGCGGGGCGCTGGCGCGACCCGGCGTAGGCCACCGCCCAGGCCAGCTCGAGTGCCGGCCGCAGCAGCTCGTCGGGGACGGGGATGGTCATGGCGAAGCCGCCGCCAGCACCTCCACGACCCCGGAGGGGCCGCACCACCGGCAGGTCACCGACTCGACCGCCTCGGCCAGCACCTCCTCGTCCTCCACGCGCAGCTCGCCGCCGGTGGTGAAGTGGTGGAAGGCCCGCGTGCGCCGGGTGGTGACCACGTCGAAGCGCGTGAGGTTGCCGCACGATGCGCAGCGGTAGCGGACGGGCGGGCTGCTCACGGGGCCAGGCTACAAGTGGCCTCCGACCCGACCCCGGCTTTGCCGGGGCATGCCGCAGTCGGCGCGGCGAACGTGCGTTCTTGCTCGCGAACACCTGTTCGTCGTACGGTGCCGCCCATGTCCGGCTCGCTCGTCGCCCCCGGGTTCGGCCAGCGCTCGTTCGACGACCTCGGCACGCCGCTGGCCGAGGTCACGTTCTGCGTGGTCGACCTCGAGACCACCGGCTCGTCGCCGGCCGACTGCCGCATCACCGAGATCGGTGCGGTCAAGGTGCGCGGCGGCGCGTGCCTCGGCACGTTCCAGACGCTCGTCAACCCGGGGGTGGCCATCCCACCCGAGATCACGGTGCTCACCGGCATCACCCACGCCATGGTGCTGCCGGCCCCGACGATCGACGCGGTCCTGCCCGCCTTCTCGGAGTTCGCCGCCGGGTGCGTGCTCGTGGGTCACAACGTCCGCTTCGACGCCGCCTTCTTGAACGCCGCCCTCGAGCGGGCCGGCCGGCCCCGCCTCGACCACCCGATCGTCGACACGTGCGCCCTGAGCCGGCGCCTCCTCGCCGACGAGGTGCCGAACCACCGGCTCGGCACGCTGGCATCGCGCCTGCGCCTCGACCACACGCCGAGCCACCGCGCGCTCGACGACGCGCTGGCCACCACCGACCTGCTGCACGCGCTGCTCGAGCGGGCGACCGCGTTCGGGGTCCTCGGCCTCGACGACCTGCTCCACCTCCCCCGCATCGCCGGCCACCCCCAGGTCGCCAAGCTGCGCCTCACCGACCACCTGCCACGCTCGCCCGGCGTGTACCTGTTCGTCGACGGCCGCGGCGAGGTGCTCTACGTCGGCAAGGCCACGAACCTGCGCCAGCGGGTGCGCTCGTACTTCTCGGGCGACACCCGTCGCAAGGTCGGCGGCCTGCTGCGGGAGGCCCAGGGCGTTCGCCACGTGGCGTGCCGCTCCACCCTCGAGGCCGCCGTCACCGAGGTGCGCCTCATCCACGAGCACGAACCGCGCTACAACCGCGTCGGCAAGTCGTGGAACCGCTACACCTACCTCGAGCTCACGCTGCACGAGCGGTTCCCCCGTCTCGGCCTCGTGCGCACCCCGCGGCCGGGCTCGGTGCACCTCGGCCCCCTCGCCCCCGGCACGGCCCGCCTGGCCGCCGAGGCGATCCTCACGGCGGCGCCGCTGCGGCGCTGCACCACCCGCCTTCCGGCCAAGGGCGGGCCGCCCCGGGCGACGCCGTGCACGCCGGCCCAGCTCGGCGTCGCTCCCTGCCCGTGCGCCGGCACCATCACCGAGGCGGCCTACCGCCCCACGGTCGAGCGGGTGGTGGCCGGGCTCACGCGCGATCCCGCGCTGCTCCTCGGGCCGTTGCAGGAGCGCATGGACGCGCTGGCCGCGCACGCCCGCTACGAGGAGGCCGCCGACGTCCGCGACCGGGCGGCCGCGCTCAGCAGCGCGCTGCGCCGCCAGCGCCGCCTCGACGGGCTGCGGGCGGCCGGTACCGTCGAGCTGCGCCTCCCCGACGGCGGCCTCGCCGAGGTGCGCGCCGGCGTGCTGGTGCGCACCGACGCCGACGGCACGCTGCCACTCGACGCCGAGCCCGCAGCGGCGCTCGGCCCGCTGCCTCGCCACCTGGCCGACGAGGTGGCCTGCGTGGCGGCCTGGCTCGACGCCGAGGCCGGCCGCGTGCGGGTCGAGCGGTGCGACGGTGTGCTGGCGTCGCCCGTGCAGCGGCTGCCCACGTTCGAGCCGGCAGCCGCCCGTCGGTAGCGTGGCCGACGATGACCGACGTGCTGGTGGCCCTCTTCGTCGCCCTCGTGGCGGCCACCCTGGCCGGCGCGGTGCTGGTGGGTGGTGGGCTGGCGCTGGTCGGGCACCGCCTGCGCAAGCGCAACGCAGTGAGCCGCCGCTACCCCACCAGCGCACCGCTGCACTGGCAGGCCACGCCCGGCACGTGGGCGGCGCTGCACCGGCGCCTTCGCGACGCCGTCGCCGTGCTGCGCCACGCCGTGCCCGACACCAAGGGTCGCCACCGCCAGGCTGCGCTCGACGCCTCGCCGCTGGCCCGGCTGGCCGACGAGCTCGAGCAGCACGCCGCCGCGCTCGACCACGACCTCGTGGTGGCCGCCCACACCCGGGGCCCGGCCCGCACGAGCCTGCGCCAGCACCTCATCACTCAGGTGCTGCAGCTCGAGGCGCTCTGCCAGCGGGTGGCTGCCGCGGCCTCGGCCTCCGTCCCACCCCGCCCGGGCTCGGAGCCGACGCCCGAGGCCCTCGGGCGCATCGGTGAGGAGCTCGACGCGCTCGAGGCAGCCCGCGACGAGATCGCCCGACTCGAGGCGCACCTCGGCGTGTCGTGGTCGCGCTCGGAGCTGCCACCCCGCTGACGCTGCCTCAGGTGTCGGTCACCACGGCACCCTCGTGGTCGATGCGCAGCACCTTGGTGTGGCCGTCGTCGGTCAGCCCTGCGAGGGCCGCCTCGAGCGCCTCGGCGCCGGCGGCGTCGCAAAGGGCGGCCACGGCCGGGCCGCTGCCCGACAGCCACCCGCACCACGCGCCGGCCGCCAGCACGGCGTCGAGCGCGGCGCGCGAGGCGGGCGCGGCACCGAAGCGGGCGTCCTGGTGGAGCCGGTCGGCGGTGGCGGTGCGCAGGGCGCCCACCTCGCCGCCGGCCAGCGCCGCCACGAGCAGCGCGGTGCGGCCGACGTTGAACACGGCGGCGTCGAGGCTGACCGCGCTCGGGATGCGGGTGCGGCTCTCGTCGGTCGACGTCGTGGTGCGGGGCACCCAGACGACGACCGCCGGATCGACGGCCAGCGGCACCCGGACGGCGAGGCCGCCCGCGGTGGCCACGACACCGCCGAGCAGCGAGGCGGCCACGTTGTCGGCATGACCTTCGAGCTCACTGGCCACTGCCAGCACCTCGCTCCCGTCGGTGACCGGGTGGTAGCCGCCGCGCTGGTGGCACGCGGCCACGAGCCCCGCCACCCGTGCGGCCCCGCTGAAGCCGAGGCCCCGCCCCATCGGGATCGGTGAGCGCACGAACAGCGGCCCTTCGCCGCCGAGGCGCCGGAACGCCACGAGCGCCGGGTGGCCGGCACCGACCGGCTCGGGCGCCTCCGCCCACGCCTCGGTTCCCGCCAGCAGGTGCAGGCCGAGCGCCATGCCGAGCGCGTCGAAGCCCGGCCCGAGGTTGGCCGACGACGCCGGCACCACCACGAGCGCTGTCATGCGGTGCCGCTCACGCGGCGCGACGCGGCGACGAGGCGCTCCAGTGCCTCGGCCGCCCGGCCCGCGTCGACGGTGGCGGCCGCCATCGCCAGACCGGCCTCGAGCGAGGCGGCGGCACCGCCCACCCAGAGCCCGGCGGCCGCGTTGAGCAGCACGATGTCCCGGTGGGGGCCGTGCTCGCCGGCCAGCACGCGGCGAGCCAAGGCGGCGTTGGCGGCCGGGTCGCCTCCGACGAGCTGGTGGGGCTCGGCGCGGGCCAGACCGAGGTCGACCGGGTCGAGGCGCCACGTGCGGACGTCGTCGCCGTCGAGCTCGTGGATGGTCGACGACGCGGTGGTGGTCAGCTCGTCGAGTCCGTCGTCGCCGTGGACCACCAGCACCCGGCGAGCCCCGTGGCGGCGCAGCACGCCGAGCATCTTCGGCGCCACCGACGGGTCGGCCACCCCCACCACGTAGCGGCGGGCCCGCCCGGGGTTCGCCATGGGCCCGAGCACGTTGAACGCGGTGGGCACCCCGAGCTCTCGCCGGGGCGGCCCGGCGTGGCGCAGCGCCGGGTGGAAGCGGGGCGCGAAGCAGAACGCCATCCCGGCCTCGGCCAGGCATTCGGCCACCCCGGCCGGCGTCAGCTCGAGGACCACACCGAGCGCTTCGAGCAGGTCGGCGGCCCCGCAGCGCGACGAGGCGGCGCGGTTGCCGTGCTTGCACACCAGCACGCCGGCGCCCGCCACGACGAGCGACGCGAGCGTCGACACGTTGATGCTGTGGCTGCGATCGCCACCGGTGCCGACGAGGTCGACCACCCGGCCGCGGGTCTCGTCGTCGAGCGGCACCAGCTCGGCCGCCTCGAACATCGCCGCGAGGAGACCGCTCAGCTCCTCGACGGTCTCGCCCTTCATGCGCAGCGCCACCACGAAGCCGGCCAGCTGCGCCGGCGTGGCGGCACCCTCGAGGATCTCGGCCATGGCGGCGCGGGCCTGGGCGGCCGTCAGGTCGTGACGGGCCACCAGCGGGCCGAGGATCGCCGGCCAGCCGCCGAGGTCGGCCAGGGACGGCCCGGGGAGTTCGGGAGCCAAGGTCTAGGCCGACCGCCGGCGCTGGCGGATGATCCTCCGGCGCTCTCGCTCGGTGGCCCCGCCCCACACCCCTTCCTTTTCCCGGGCGGCCAGGGCGTGCTCCAAGCACGCCGTCTGGACCGAGCAGCCACGGCAGACGGTCTTGGCCTCCTCGGCCTCCTCGTCGCTCTCCGGGTAGAAGACCTGCGGGTCGAGACCCTTGCAGGCCCCCCGCTCTCGCCAGATCGAGCCTCTCACCGACGTCCTGTCCTCGCTTCGCTGGCCTACCGACGGCGCCGGAGAATAGGACCGGGATCGGTCGCTGGCCAGGGCCAAATGACCGAAAGAAGTTCGACAAGCCCCCGGAGGGGCCTCAGGGCGCCAGGTCGGCGGCCAGCTCGGCGACCGTCGAGGGAGCCAGCTCGACGTCCTCCCGGTAGGCCGGGTGGTCGAGGGCGAGCGCCACTGGGCCGACCCCGAAGGCCGCGACGTCGTCGGGCGTCAGCTCGAAGCGCACGTAGTGCACGGTCGACGTCACGTCGTCGCGGGTGAGCTGGCTGGCGTGCTGCTCCTCGACGACGCAGCGCACCTCGCGCCCGTCACCCAGCCGCAGCACGACCGAGCGCTCGATCCCGACGAGCTTCGGGAGCCACTCCCGCAGCGCCTCGTCGGAGGTGAGCTCGACGAACATCGTGGCGCAGAGCTGGCCGGCCTCGGGGATGAGCGGGTTGTAGATGTCGAGCTCGGCCTGGATCGCCTCGTCGGTGATGAGCCGCTCGACGCGAGCCATCTCCTGGATCTGGAACCGGACCGTGTCGCGGTTCTCGAACACGAACGTGACGATCGTGCCGACGGCGACGCGGCGCCGGGCCTTCAGGTCGATCACGGACCGCAGGAACGCCGGCCGCTCTCGCTCGTAGGCGCGAAGGTCGGCGATGTCGGTGAGGGAGAGCTTCCGGGGTGTCATCGTGGTCATGGGCTCGTCAGGTCTCGGGTTCTGGTTGGATGCCGTAGGCACGGGCCACCACCTGCAGGGGGTGGAGCGGCACGCGGCCGGTCTGCTCGACGATCACGCCGTTGGCCAGGTGGCAGTCGCCGGCCACCACCTCGGTGGCGGCCCGCTCGACCTCGGCGCCGAGCTTTTCGCCGAGCGGCTTCGACAGCTCGTAGTTCTCGGCCCGCAGGCCCCACATGCCGTCGATGCCGCTGCACTGCTGCACGAGCGTGATCTTCGTGCCGGTCAGCTTCATCAGGTCGCGGCTCTTCAGGCCGATGTTCTGGGCCCGCAGGTGGCAGGGCGTGTGGTAGGCGACGGTGGCCGGGACGTCGCCCGTGAAGTCGGTGTCGAGGCTGGTGCCGTCGCCCTTGTGGATCATCATGAGGTACTCGGCGGCGTCGTAGGTGTGCTCGGCCACCAGCTGGGCGTCGGGACCGCCGACGTAGTCGACGTAGTCCTTCTTCAGCACGTAGCCGCACGTCGGCTGGGGCACGACGATGTCGTTGCCCTTGCGGACCGACGCGGCCAACGCCTGCACGTTCTCGACCGCCACCTTCGTGAACTGCTCGAGGTCACCGCTGTGCAGCCACGGCGCCCCACAGCACTTCGTGGTGTCGGTGAGCGAGCACTGGATCCCGTTGCGCTCGTAGACCTTCACCAGGTCGTGGCCGACGCCGGGCGCCTGGTACTCCACGAGGCACGTGGGGAACACCGCCACCTTGCCCTGCGGCTTGGTGATGCGCACCTTGGGCCGCTTCTTGAACCAGGTGGTGAAGCGCTGGCGGGCGAAGGGGGGCAGGAGCCGCTGGCTCGAGACGCCGGTCACCTTCTCCATCGCCTTGCGCACGAACGAGCCCGGCTTGGCCCCCATGGTGGCGTTGGCGACCGGTGCCACCTTGGTCGCCGTCTTGCCCAAGAGGTCGGTGCGTCCCATCACCTTGTCGGTGAGGCGGCTGCGGGCCGGCACCTGGCCGGTGGCGTGCAGCATGGCGTCGGCCCGCAGCATCAGCCGCGGGTAGTCGAGGTTCCACTCGCTCTGGCCCGGGATGTACGGGCAGTTGATGTAGCAGAGCTTGCACTGGAAGCACTCGTGGACGACCTGGTCCTGCTCGGCCTTGGTGAGCTTCGCAGCGTCCTGGTCGTCGTGGCGGTCGATGAACTCGAACAGCGTCGGGAAGGCGCTGCAGAACTTGAAGCACAGCCGGCATCCGTGGCACAGGTCGTAGACCCGCGTCAGCTCTTCCCGGACGTCCGCTTCGTCCAGGTACCGCGGGTGCATCGGGTCGTACGTCGTCGTCATGTCGCCATCTTCCTCTCTCCACGAGAGCCGGGGATCGACTCGCCGGCAGGGCCACGGGGCCGGCGCACGCGAAGCGGGCTCCGGGCGGAGCACCACGGGTGGCCGGGGGACCGCAAGCCACGCGACCGAGGGGAGCGTGGCGCGGATCCCCCGGACAGGACCCGTGGTGCGCAGACCGGATCAGCTGATGCTCTCGAGGCCCTGCTGGAAGCGGCCGGCGTGCGACTTCTCGGCGCGAGCCAGCGTCTCGAGCCACTCGCCGATCTCGGCGAAGCCCTCGTCGCGGGCGGTGCGGGCGAAGCCCGGGTACATCTCGGTGTACTCGTAGGTCTCGCCGGCGATCGCCGACTTCAGGTTGTCCTCGGTGGGGCCGACCGGCTCGCCGGTGACGGGATCGCCCGTCGACGCGAGGAAGTCGAAGTGCCCGAAGGCGTGGCCGGTCTCGCCCTCGGCGACCGAGCGGAACAGGGCGGCGACGTCGGGGTAGCCCTCCACGTCGGCCTTCTGGGCGAAGTAGAGGTAGCGGCGGTTGGCCTGGCTCTCGCCGGCGAACGCCTCCTTCAGGTTCTCGTGGGTCTTGGTGCCCTTGAGGTCAGCCATGGTCGGAGTCTCCTTGCTGGTGAGCGCTGTGGGTCGACGGTGGGTGGGACGGGCGTTCGGTGGCCGGGACGCCACGACAGCGGGCGCACCTTCCCCGGAAGACGACCTCCACCGACGACACGGTGAAGGCCGCCGAGCGCGGCACCTCGATCGACGAGGTCTCGACGTAGACGTCGACGACGGCGCCACAGCCCTCACACACGAGGTGGTGGTGGTCGTCGACGTTCGGGTCGAAGCGCGCCGAGCCCGTGCCGAGGTCGAGGGCGCGCAGCTCCCCCATCTCGGCCAGGTCGTTCAGGGTCTGGTACACGGTGCGCAGCGAGATCGAGGGCATCTCGGCCGTTGCCGAGGCGTAGACGGCCTCGGCGGTCGGGTGGCGCTCGTTCCCGTGGAGGATCCGGAAGATGCACTGCCGTTGCGGCGTGATCTTCAGCCCCCGCTGGCGGAACGCCTCGGTGAGCTCGGCCGGGGATCGCACGGGCGCACCGTACGCCTCCCGGACACAGATGACAACTCTTGCTGAACAGAAATCGTTGCAAGTTGTCCGCGCCTGGCGGGTCATTGTCCGGCGGTCACTCGGGCCAGGCGGCCCACCCGGGTTTGTAGCCTGCGTCCGATGCCCCCGGTGCCGTTCGCACGCGATGCCATGCTCCGTCGCCTGGCCGACGAGACCTTCGACGTGGTCGTCGTGGGGGGTGGCATCACCGGCGCGGGTGTCGCGCTCGACGCCGCGACCCGGGGCCTGCGCACGGCGCTCGTCGAGCGCGACGACTTCGCGTCCGGCACCTCGTCCAAGAGCTCGAAGCTCGTGCACGGCGGCCTGCGCTACCTCCAGCAGAAGGAGGTGGCCCTGGTCTACGAAGCGCTGGCCGAGCGGCACCGCTTGCGCCGCAACGCACCTCACCTCGTGCGGGTGCTGCCGTTCATGATCCCGGTCCTCACCAAGGACGGCGTCGTGCACCCTCGCGTCGCTCGCGTGCTCGGCACCTCGCTGTGGGCCTACGACGTCACGGGCGGCTATCGCATCGGCAAGCTCCACCAGCGGCTCACGAAGGACGAGGCGCTGGCCCACATGCCGACGCTGCCCCCCGAGCGCCTGGCCTCGGCGTACCTGTACTACGACGCTCGGGCCGACGACGCTCGCCTGTGCCTCACCGTGGCCCGCACGGCCGCCGCCCACGGTGCCGCCCTCGCCAACCGGGCCCGGGTCGTCGGCGTCCGCAAGGGGCCGGGCGGGCGAGCCGACGGGGTCGTCGTCGAGGCCGACGGCCACACCGTCGAGGTCCGGGCCCGCACCGTCGTCAACGCCGCCGGCGTGTGGGCCGACGAGGTGCGGGCGCTCGACGAGGGCCACGACCCCGACACCCTGCGGCCGGCCAAGGGGATCCACCTCACCGTGCCGTGGCACAAGGTCCGCAACGACCTCGCGGTCGTGATCCCCGTACCGAAGGACCGCCGCAGCCTGTTCGTGGTCCCCGACGGCGAGCTCAGCTACGTCGGCACCACCGACACCGACTACGACGGCCCGCTCGACGACCCGCAGTGCACGCCCGACGACATCGCCTACGTGCTGCGGGCGCTCAACGCCAGCGTCACCACCGGCGTCACCGAGCGCGACGTGATGGCCACCTGGGCCGGCCTGCGCCCGCTCGTGAAGCGAGCGGCGTCGAGCCGCACGGCCGACCTCTCCCGGCGCCACGACGTGCAAGCGTCGGACTCGGGCGTCATCACGATCACGGGCGGGAAGCTCACCACCTATCGCTCGATGGCCGCCGACGCCGTCGACGTGGCGTGCGGCCAGCTCGGGGTGCGCGCCCGCAGCCGTACGGCCAAGCTGGCGCTGCTCGGCGCCGAGGGCTTCGAGGAGGTGGCCGGCGACGAGCTGGCCGTCCACCTCGGCCACCGGTTCGGCAGCGAGGCCGACGGCGTCCTGGCGCTGGCGGCGACCGACCCGACGCTGTTCGAGCCGCTCGTCCCCGGGCTCCCCTACGTGCGGGCCGAGGCGGTCTGGGCCGCCCGCCACGAGATGGCGGGCTCGCTCGACGACGTCCTGTCCCGTCGGACCCGTGTCCGACTCCTCGCCCGCGACGACTCGGCGGCGGCGGCCCGGGCCGTCGCCGAGCTGCTGGCCCCCGAGCTCGGCTGGAGCGACACCGAGGTCGAGCGCCAGGTGGCGGCCTACCGCTCGTCGGTGGCCCACGAGCGTGACGCCGCCGGCCTGCCCGAGACCGCCCTCGACGCCGCCCTGGGGGCGTGATGACCACCGACGACCGACACGCCGCTCCCACCCCGCCGATCCCGTTCGAGGGCGCCGGGGCCGAACCGGAGGCTCACCTCGACGCGGCGCCCGTGGGCGTGGGTGGGATCCTCGGCGACCTGCAGGCGGTGTGCCGCGAGGTGCTCGTCGGGGCCGACGAGCGCCGCGAGGCCGGGCGCGACTGGTGGCCGCTCGCGCTCCACTGGGCGCTGCGCGGCCAGACCGCGGCGGTGCCGGCCGCCGTCTGCCGCCCGGCCGACGCCGGCGAGGTGGCGGCGGTGCTGCGCGTGTGCCACGCCGCCCGGGTGCCGGTCACCGCAGCCGGCGGCCGCAGCGGTGTGTGCGGCGCGAGCGTGCCGGTCTTCGGCGGGGTCGTCGTCGACCTCACGGCGATGCAGGGGATCGTCGACGTCGACGCCACCAGCGGGCTCGTCACCGTCCTGCCCGGCACCTTCGGCCACGTGCTCGAAGCCGAGCTGGCCGAGCGCCACGGGCTCACGGTCGGGCACTGGCCCCAGTCGATGGCCTTGTCGACCGTCGGCGGCTGGGTCGCCTGCCGCGGCGCCGGCCAGCTGTCCACCCGCTACGGGAAGATCGAAGACATGGTGGTGTCGCTCGACGTCGTGCTGCCCGACGGCCGCCCGATCACCGTCGGGCGAGGGCCGCGGGCCGCGGCTGGGCCCGACCTGCTCCAGCTGTTCGTCGGCAGCGAGGGCACGCTGGGCGTCGTCACCGGCGTCACCCTGCGGGCACATCCGGTCCCCGAGGTCCAGCGGCGGGCCGCGTACGGGTTCGGCTCGTTCGCCGACGGCCTCGAGGCCTGCCGGCGCATCCTGCGCCGTGGTGCCACACCAGCCGTGCTGCGCCTCTACGACGAAGCCGAGTCGAAGCGCTCCCACGGCACTGACGGCACCGTCGCCGTGCTGCTGGTGCTCGACGAGGGTGACGGACTCCTCGTCGACGCCGTGATGGCCGTCGTGGCGCAGGTGTGCGCCGACGCCGCCCGTCTCGACGACGACCTCGTCGAGCGCTGGTGGCACCACCGCAACGACGTCAGCGCCCTGCAGGCTCTCACCCGCAAGGGCTTCGTGGTCGACACGCTCGAGATCGCGGCGCCGTGGTCGGCCCTGCCCGCCGTCTACGACGCCACCACCGCCGCGCTCCTCGCCGTGCCGAGCGCGCGGGCCGCCACCGCCCACCTGAGCCACAGCTACCCCGACGGCGCCTGCCTCTACTTCACGTTCGCGGCCACACCACCGCCCGAGGAGGTGGACGCCACCTACCTCGCGCTGTGGGACGCGGGCACGCGCGCCGTGCTCGCGCACGGCGGCAACCTCAGCCACCACCACGGCGTCGGCCTCAACCGCAGCCGGTTCGTGGCCGAGGCCCTCGGCCCCGCCTTCGACGTGCTGGTGGCCCTGAAGGACGCCCTCGACCCCGCCGGCATCGCCAACCCCGGCAAGCTCGGCCTCCCGTCGCCGTTCGGCACCGTCACGCTGTCGTGATCGAGGTCGACCGCGACGCGCTGCGCAAAGGCATCACGGTCGCCGCCGTCGTGAGCGTGCCAGCCGCCGTGCTGTTCGCGTTCTTCGACCGTGACGGCGGCGCCGACGACTGGGTGGCCGTCGTGTTCTCGCTGGCCGTGCTGGGCGGGCTCGTGCTGGGCGCCTACGTGGCCGGCCGTGAGCAGCGCACCGGCACGCCGATGGCGCACGGGCTCGTCACCACCGTCGTGCTGTGGCTGGCGCTCACCGTCATCCGGCTCGTGCGGCTCATGGTCGACAGCGACCCGGTCGAGTGGTCGCCCGTGCTGTCGAACCTGCTGCTGTCGCTCGTCTGCGGCGTCGTCGGCGGGCTGCTGGGCGGGCGCCGGGCCGCCCGTCGATCCGAGGCGGCGTGAGCGCCGCGGGGAGGGGGACCCCATGAGCATCCTGGTCGTCGACGTCGGCACGAGCGGCCTTCGGGCCGCCGTCGTGCGCGACGACACCACCGTCGAGCACGTCCACCACGTGGCCCTGCCGCCGACGTCGCCCTTCCCGGGCCTCGTCGAGTTCGACGCCGCCGCCATGCGCGACGCCGTGCTCGGGGTGGCCGCCGCAGCCCTGGCCCGCGGCGGGCCGGTGCGGGCGGTCGGTGTCGCCAGCCAGCGCGCGTCGACGGTGGTGTGGGACCGGGCCACCGGCGAGCCGGTGGGGCCGGGCCTCGGCTGGCAAGACCTGCGCACGGTGGTGCACTGCCTCACCCTGGCGGCCCAGGGGATCCGGGTCGCCCCGAACCAGTCGGCCACCAAGCTGCAGTGGCTCCTCGACACCTTCGACGGCGGCCGGGCGCGTGACCTGTGCTTCGGCACCGTCGACTCGTGGGTGGCGTGGGTGCTGTCGCAGGGCGCGCTGCACGTCACCGACACCACCAACGCCGCCATCAGCGGCCTCCTGCGAGCCGACGCCAGCGGCTGGTCCGACTACGTGCTCGAGGCGATCTCGGCCCCTGCGACGATGCTGCCGACGGTCGTCGACTCCTCGGGCGTATGCGGCGAGGCCAGCGCGCTCCCGGGGAGTCCCCCCATCGCCGGCATCGCCGGCGACCAGCAGGCGTCGCTCATCGGTCAGTGCTGCGTGCTGCCCGGCATGGCCAAGATCACGTTCGGGACCGGCGGCATGCTCGACCTATGCCTCGGCGGGGAGCGCCCGGGCGACAGCCGGCTGCCCCACGGCACGTTCCCGATCGTCGCCTGGCGCATCGGCGGGCGCACCACCTGGGGTGTCGAGGCGATCATGCTGGCCGCCGGCACCAACGTCGAGTGGCTGCGTGACGACCTCGGGCTCATCGCCACCGCCGCCGACAGCCACGACGTCGCCTCGCAGTGCGCGTCCAGCGACGGCGTGGTGTTCGTGCCGGCGCCCCTCGGCCTCGGCACCCCGCAATGGGACTACGGCGCCCGGGGCACCCTGCTCGGCGTCACCCGCGGCACCGGCCGCGCCCAGGTGGTCCGGGCGGTGCTGGAGGGCGTGGCCCACCGGGGCGCCGACCTGGTGGCGGCGGCCGAGGCCGACACCGGCATCACCATCCCGAGCCTGCGCGTCGACGGCGGCATGTCGGCCAACCCGACGTTCGTGCAGGCCCTGGCCGACGCCGCCGACCGCCCGGTGGAGATCTCCCCGGTGCTGGAGGCCACCACGCTCGGCGCTGCCTTCCTGGCCGGTCTCGCTGTCGGCACCTGGACGCTGGCCGACCTGCCCTCGCTGTGGCGCCCGCACGCCGTGGTGGAGCCTCGGGAGCCCCTCGACCGGGTCCAGTGGGGCCGGGCGGTCGAGCGGGCCCAGGGGTGGATTCCTGACCTCTCGGCCCTCGACTTCTAGAGTCTCCACCGCTTCGCCCGCGCCGGGCACCCGTCCGGCCCATCGAGATCCCCACGGAGCCCCGAGTGGACAGCAACGAACTGCGCCGCCTCGCTGCCGAGGTCGACGAGGAGCATCGCCTGGCGATGCGCGACCTGCGCGACCAGGTGGCGGCCGAGGTCACCGACGCCGACGACGCCCAACGGGCGTCGCGCCGCGCCTTCCTGCGCCGCGTCGGCGTCGGCGGTGCCCTGGTCGGGTCGGTCCCGTTCCTCGCCGGCCGGGCCGGCGCCCAGACGACCACCACCGCACCGCAGGCGGTGCCCATCTCGGCCGTCGAGGCGACCACCACCACGGCGCCGCCCCGCCAGCCGACGCAGGACGACCTCGCCCTCTACGTCTTCGCGCAGTCGCTCGAGCTGGCCGCCGTCGAGGCCTACGGCGCGGCCGCCGCCACGGGTTTGATCTCCGACGCCGTGCTGCCCGTCGCCCTCGCCTTCCGAAGCCACCACCTCGAGCACGCCAACGCCTTCGTCGGCCTGGCCCGGCGGGCCCTCGGCCAGCCGAACCCGGCCATCCTCGAGGTCTTCGGCCCGCAGATCGCTGCGGCCGCCAACGAAGAAGAGCTGCTCAGCATCGCGTTCAACCTCGAGAACGCCGCCGCCGCCACCTACATCGCCGCGCTCGGACAGATCGAGGGCACCCGGGGCGCCGAGGTGGTCGCCTCCATCCAGCCGATCGAGAGCCGCCACGCCGTCGTGCTCGGCCAGGTGCTGGGGCTCGATGCCGCCGAGTACCTGCCGGCGTTCCAGACCACGGACGACGCCCTCGACCCCGACGACTTCCCGAGCGAAGGATGAGCCGGATGGACTTCAGCAACGACCAGCTCCGCCGCGACCTCGGCGACGCCCGCGAGGCCCAGCGGGCCACCCTGCGCAGCCTGCGCGACAGCCTGGCCCGCGTGCTCGCCGGTGATCGCCACGCCACCACCGACGACAAGGCCCGCCTGGTGCTCGGTGGCTGGGGCCGCCGCCGCTTCCTCGCCGTCGGCGGCCTGTCGGTGGCCGGCGCCGCCGTGCTGGCAGCCTGCGGCAGCGAGAGCACCGACGACAACATCCCCCAGAGCGGTACGTCGCCCGTCACCACCGGCCTCGCCGACCGCGTCCTGTCCGACGCCGTGCTGTTCCGCACCGCGTCGTCGCTCGAGTACAGCGCCGTCGGCGCCTACGAGGCCGCCATCGGCGCCGGGACGCTGCCGGCCGAGGTGGTGGCGGCCGCCGAGCTGTTCAAGCAGCACCACACCGAACACGCCGCCAAGTGGGAGGAGCTCACCGTCGAGGCCGGTGGCGAGCCCTACTCACAGCCGAACCCGACGCTGCAGAGCACCGTGATCGAGCCGGCGCTGCAGCTGATCGTCGACGGCGGTGCGCAGCCCCAGAGCATCCTGCGGTTCGCGCTGGCCCTCGAGGAGGTGGCCGCCGGCACCTACCAGTCGTTCGTGCCACAGCTGTCGCTGCCGACCTACCGCAGCGACATCATGAGCGTCGGCGGCGTCGAGGCCCGCCATGCCGCCGCCATCGCCCGGCTCGTCGAGGGCTCCCAGGTGACCCCGACGCAGGCGGCGCCCACCACCCCCGACACCACCGCAGCCGGCACCCCGACCACCCTCGAGGTGGCCCTCGCCCCGGTGTACCAGGTGCCCGGGCCCTTCGCGAGCCTCGCCGCCGTCCCCGTCACGGTCGGCGACGTCGAGCTCTCCATCGAGCTGCTCGGCCCCAACTCGTACATCTGGGACTTCGTCGAGTAGCTCCCCGGGTAGCCTGCCCCCGACGGTGAGCCGGACCGGTGGCCGCGGCGTGGCTCGACCACGCTGAGGAAGGTCGGGCCTCCACAGGGCACGGTGCTGGTGAGAGCCAGGGCGGGGCGACCTGCCGGACAGGGCAACAGAGAGAGACCGCCGATGGGCCCGGCAACGGGCCACAGGCAAGGGTGCAACGGTGCGGTAAGAGCGCACCAGCGTCCGGGGCGACCCGGGCGGCTGGCAACCCCCACCGGGAGCAAGGCCGAGCAGAGGGGACGAGCGGCCCGCTCGCCCGCAAGGGCACCCCTCGGGTAGGCCGCACAGAGGGATGGCCACCCAGGCGCCGCAAGGCGCCGGACAGAAGCCCGCCTACAAGCCGGCTCACCGTCACCAACTCGACTGCGGAAGCAGCACCGGACCCGCCAGACGCGCGACGGCCCGCCCCCGAGAGAGCGGGCCGTCACGGTGTCGAGACGAGAAGCGGCCGGCGGGGCCGCCGCGGTTCAGCCGCTGATGTTCAGGTACAGGCCGCTGCGGATCAGGTCGGCGGTGGGATCGGCCATGACGCCGCCCCAGAACGCCTGCCACTGCTCGTCGGAGCCGATGGCGTCGGCGTACGCGCCGTAGGCGTCGAGGTCGGCGAGCCCGACCGTCACGAGCACCGTCATGGGATGAGCACCGATGATCGACTGCATCGCACGCGGCGCGCCCCCGAGCCGGGTGATGTGGCCGAACGATCCCATCACGTTGCCCATGAAGTCCATGATCCGTCCCGACCTCGGCCGCCACTGGGTCGCCATCACGACCCCGAGTGGCCGATCGGGGCCGGCCGCAAACGTCGGGTCGACGTCGACGAACAGCGAGCCCTCCACCTGGACCGCGGCACCACCGGCCGACGCCCGGCCCCAGAACTCCTGCCACTGCTCGTCGGCGAGGATCTGCTGCATGCCCGTGGCATAGGCCGCATTGCTCGCGTAGTTGATGGACGTCGAGATGGTGCCGATGTCGGTACCGGCGACGGCCTGGAAGTTCACGGCCTGGAAGCCGAGCCGCCGGAGGTGGCCGAGCGCCTCGGCGGCGGCCTCCACGTGATCGGCGAGCCGGCCCGGCTCCGTACGGAACGAGGAAAGTGAGACAACTGCCATGACGCCCCCTTGTCATGGTCGACACCGGCGGACAGTCCACCGGGTGCGGCACCGTACATCCGAACGTTCCTCGGGGGAAGGTCCGAATTGAGGCCTCGTGCCAGCGTCACGCAGGCAGCTCGAAGCCGACCCACGCGCCTCCGTCGGGCCCGCTGCGGGCCCACACCCGGCCACCGTGGCGCTCGACGATCTGCTGGACGATGGCCAGGCCCAGTCCCGAGCCCGGTGAGGTCCGTGTGGCGTCGCTGCGGTAGAAGCGCTCGAACACGCGGTCCTGCTCGTCCGGCCCGATGCCGTGGCCGTGGTCGCGCACCTCGACCGTGTCGGGACCAACGTGGATCTCGATGACCGTCGGCGCCGGGCTGTACTTCACGGCGTTGTCGACGAGGTTGCCGATGGCCCGCTCGATCATCTGGGCTCGGGCCGGCACCGTTCCCTCGCCTTCGACGGTGAGCTCGATGGTGCGTCCGCTGCGCCGGCGGGACCGCGCCGCCACCGAGGCCGCGAGGTCGGCGAGGTCGACCGCGACGACGGGCTCGTCGCTCGAGCGGTCGGTGGCCAGCTCGACCAGCTCGGTCATGAGGTGGGTGAGCTCGTCGACGTCGGTGCGCACGGCGCCGAGCACCTCGGGCCGGTCGCCGTCGGGGAGCTCGTCGAACCGCTCGAGCAGCTCGAGGTTGGTGGTGAGGCTGGTGAGCGGGGTGCGCATCTCGTGGCTGGCGTCGGCGACGAGGCGCCGCTGCTGCTCGCGCGACGCGGCCAGCGCGTCGATCATGGCGTTGAAGCTCAGTGCCAGGTCGCGCAGCTCGCCCGAGCCGTCGACGGTGACCGGTGTCGACAGGTCCTGGCTGGCGGCGATCACCCGGGCCGTGTCGCGCAGCCGCACGACGGGCCGCACCAGCCGGCGGGCCACCCACCACCCGACGAGGCCGGCCGCGGCGCCGACCACCACGGTGAGCAGCACCAGGCGAAGGCGCAGGGCGTCGAGCACGTCGGTGATCTCGCTCTCGTCGCGTGCGATCTGCAGCACGCCGCCCTCGTGGTACGCCGCGGCCGCCACGCGGTACGACCCGCCACTCACCTCGACGGTCGACAGCAGCACCTCGTCGCCGCTCGGTGTCGTGGTGGGCACCGGCAGGAGCGGGCCACCGGGCAGGCACACCGCGATCGAGCCGTCGTCGCGCACGAGCTGCGCGGCATCGGCCGGCTGCAGCACGGCGTCGGGCGGGCAGTCGGCCTCGCCGACCGGTCCCCGCCGATCCGAGTCGGGCCCCTTGCCGACCTCGCGGGCCCGGGTGGACAGCGACTCGTCCATCGCCGCATGCAGCTGCCGGGCCGTCGCCACGTAGGCGCCGGTGGCGGCGAGCGCACCCACCACGGCGGCCAGTGCGGCGAGCGCGAGCGCGATCCGCCACCGCAGGCTCATCGACGCACCACGTAGCCCACGCCGCGCACCGTGTCGATGACGCGGGGCTCGCCACCCTCCTCGGTCTTGTGCCGGAGGTAGCTGATGTGCACGTCGAGCGAGCGGGAAGCGGTGTCGAAGTCGATGCCCCAGATGCGGTCGTAGAGGGTCTCGCGAGTGAGCACGATGCCGGCGTTGTGCAACAGCAGCTCGAGGAGGTCGAACTCGGTCTTGGTGAGCTCGAGCGTCCGCCCACTCCGGGTCGCCGTGCGCGACCGCGGGTCGAGGGAGACGTCGCCCACCCGCAGCACCTCCTCGGTGCCCGACAGGCTGCTGCGCCGCAGCAGCGCCCGCAGGCGGGCGGTCAGCTCGCCGAGGGCGAAGGGCTTCACGAGGTAGTCGTCGGCTCCGGCGTCCAGTCCGGCGATGCGGTCGTCGACCTCGTGGCGCGCCGTGAGGATGAGGATCGGCAGGGTGCGGGACCGAGCGCGAAGCCGCCGGCACGCCGCGAGACCGTCGAGCACCGGCATCATCACGTCGAGCACCACCACGTCGGGCTCGCGCTCCACGACGGCCTCGACGGCGGCCAGCCCGTCGGCCACCGCCCGCACCTCGTAGCCCTCGAGCCGCAGACCGCGCACCAGCGACTCCCGCACGCCTTGGTCGTCCTCGGCCACGAGCACCTCAGCTCGCTCACTCACGGCCTGCACGCTATGGGCCGACTGCAAAGGCTTCGTTAGGAAGCAGATCTTCCATCGTCCTGCCGCCCCCTTTACGTGCCGCTAACGCGCTCGTTCGATCGTCGGGCCGTCCCCCCCATCCGCAGGAGTGCACGATGTCCCGATCCCCCCGCCACCTCGTCCCCGCCGTCGTCGCCGGCGCGCTCGCTCTCGCCGCCTGCGGCACGAGCAGCGACACCAGCTCGTCGGCTCCCTCGAGCGCGCCCGCCAGCACTGCCGGGGCGACGACGGCGGCTCCCACGACCACCGCGCCCAGCGCCGCCACGACGACGGTGGCGGCCACGACCGCCGCGCCGTCGAGGCGGCCCGGCCCCGGCGGCGGCCCGTTCGGTACCGCGCCGACACCGACCCACTCCGACGTGCCCTACGCCACGACCTCCGCCTCCCAGGTGCTCGATCTGTGGCTGCCCGAAAACGCCACCGCCGCGACACCGCTGGTGATCTACGTGCACGGCGGGGCGTTCAAGAGTGGTGACAAGGGCATGGTCGGTGGCAAGGTCCAGCCGCTCCTCGACGCCGGCTACGCCGTCGCCAGCGTCAACTACCGGCTCTCCGGCGAAGCGCTCTTCCCGGCCGGCGCCCAGGACGTCAAGGCCGCCGTGCGCTGGCTCCGGGCCAACGCAGCGACCTACAACCTCGACCCGGACAAGTTCGCGGCCTGGGGCGAGTCGGCCGGCGGAAACCTCGTGGCCCTCCTGGGCACGAGCGGCGACCAGACGTCCGTGCTCGACGACCCCACCCTCGGCAACGCCGACGTGTCGAGCGCCGTGCAGGCCGTCGTGGACTGGTACGGCCCGACCGACTTCCTACAGATGGACACCCAGTCCGCCTCCGGCGGTGGCTGCACCAGCCCGGAGAGCCACGACCCCGCCAGCTCACCCGAGTCGGCGTGGATGGGCGCCCCGATCCAGACCGTGCCCGACACCGTCGCCCAGGCCAACCCGATCGCCTACATCGCCACCGCGACGCAGCTGGCCGCGTTCTCGATCGCCCACGGTGACGCCGACTGCAACATCCCGTACCAGCAGTCGCAGATCCTCGCCGACGCCCTCACCCAGGCCGGCGGGGATCCGCAGCTCACGATCCTGCCCGGGGCCTCGCACGCCGACGCCCAGTTCGACGGCACGCTGCTGACCCCGACGATCGCCTGGCTGGGTACGGTCCTGGCCGGCTGAGCAGCATGGTGCGGTGCTCGATCCCACGGCACTGGCCGACCAGGTGCACCACGCGCTGGGCGCGCCCGTCGCGGCGATCACCCGCGTCCACGGCGGCGACGTCGCCGAGGCCTACCGGCTCGACCTCGGTGACGGTCGGCGGGTGTTCGCCAAGACCCACCGCGATCCACCGCCGGGGTTCTTCACGACGGAGGCCGGCGGGCTGTCGTGGCTCCGGTCGGCCAGCTCGGTGCCGGTGCCCGAGGTGCTGGCGGTGCGCGACGAGCCGCCGCTGCTCGTGCTCGAGTGGGTCGACCAGGGCCGACCGTCACCGTCGACGGAGGCCGACCTCGGCCGGGCGCTGGCCGACCTCCACCGCGCCGGCGCTCCTTGCTTCGGGCGGGAGGACCGCCGCACCACCGGAAACCGCCGCCTGCCCAACGAGCCGGAGTCGACGTGGGCGGCCTTCTACGCGCGCAACCGCCTCCTCCCGCTGGCCCGTCTCGCCCGCGACAGCGCCGCCCTCCCCGCCCGGTCCATCGCTGCGCTCGAGCACCTGGCCGGCCGCCTCGACGCCTACGACGACGGCGCGCCGCCGTCACGCCTCCACGGCGACCTGTGGGCCGGCAACCGCCTCGTCGACCGCCACGGCCGCAGCTGGCTGATCGACCCGGCGGCCCACGGCGGCCACCGGGAGTTCGACCTGGCGATGATGCGGCTGTTCGGCGGGTTCGGGGACGCGTGCTTCGCGGCGTACGAGGAGACGTGGCCGCTGGCACCGGGCGCCGACGGGCGCCTCGCGCTCCACCAGATCGCACCGCTGGTGGTGCACGCCGTCAAGTTCGGGGGCGGCTACGTCGGCGCCGCCGTGGCGGCCATCGCCCGCTGCTGAGGCCGACGGCGCGGCGCCGCTCGGCTCACGACAGGCCGAGGCGGGCCAGCGCGGCGGCGCTGTCGACGGGAGCCAGCACCGAGCGGGCCAGGCCGACGACGCCGGCGAACGCCTCGCGCGGCGCGCCCTCGCGCATGCCGGCCAGCATCTCGACCCTGTCGTCGACGTTCATGGCCGGGAGCATGAAGGCGAGGCTGCGGGCCATCTCGTCGGGCGGGATCGAGCCGACGATCGCCTGGTGCATGGCCACCACGGCCTCCACGCCGACGGCGGTCTCGAGCGCCGGCATCACCACCTGCTCCTCGCGGTCTTGGTGGGTGAGGTAGCGGCCGGTGAACGACGCCAGCTCGAGGTACAGCAGGTGGGTCAGGCGGCGCTCGTCGCCGGCCGGTGCGACCGCCACCGTGGCGGCGAGGTCGCGCAGGCCCACGACCCGCCCGTCGAGCTCCTCGTGGTCGGCGTGGATGAGTGCCGCGAGGTCGGGCAGGTGCGCCTCCAGGGCCGGCCCGATCACGCCGTCCTCGTGGGCGGCGTGGCTGTCGAGCACGTCGGCCACCGACTGCACGTGGTTGGCGAGGTCGGCCCGGCCGAAGGCGTCGGTGGGGTCGAGGCTGCCGGCCGCCGAGACCGCGGCGAACAGCTCGGCGCGGATGCCCTTGTGGATGTCCTTGTAGAGGTCGAGCGCGGCGAGGCGAAAGCCGGCGGCGGGGACGTCGATGATGGTCATGGTCGCTCCTGTCGGGTCCGGGCACCCCTTGTGGCGCCCGCCCTGGCATCGTGAACGACCGACGCGGAGTGCGTTCCTGAAAGGCGCGTAGGGTCATCGTGAGAAGTTCCTAAGCGGCGTGGGAGGTCGTCGACGTGCTGTCGGAAGAGCTAGGGACGTTCCTCGAGTCGGGCTGCGGCCTGCTCGTCGGGTCGGTCTCCCCCGACGGCGCTCCCCACGCGGCCCGCGGGTGGGCGGCGCGGGTGGTCGACGCCGGTGTACTGCGCGTCGTCGTGTCGGCGGCCGACGACGTGCTGCTGGACAACCTCGCCGCCACGGGTGCGGTGGCTATCACCGGTGCCGACGTGCAGACGTTGCGCTCGAGCCAGGTCAAGGGGCGCGTCCGCTCGGTGGTCACGGCGACCGAGACCGACGTCGCCCTCGTCGAGGCTTACTGCGACGGCTTCTTCCGGCGCATCCACGAGCTCGACGGCAACCCGATCGAGCAGCTGCGCCGGCTGGTGCCGACGGCGTTCTCGGCGGTCGAGCTCGACGTGCTGGAGGGCTTCGACCAGACCCCGGGGCCGGGCGCCGGCGTCGCCCTCGGACGGCCGCAGTGACCGACGGCGACGTCGGCCTCGACGCCCTGCGGCGCTGCTTCGAGGGGGCCATCCCGGCGGTGCTGGCCACCGCCTCGGCCGGCGGCATCCCGAACATCACCTACCTGTCGAAGGCCCACGCGGTCGACGCCCAACGGGTGGCGCTGTCGAACCAGTTCTTCTCGAAGACGGCCCGCAACTTGGCCGAGAACCCTCGCGCCTCGCTGCTGCTCATCGACCCGACTACCCACGACGAGTTCCGCCTCGACCTCGCGTACGAGCGCACCGACCGCCGCGGGCCGGTGTTCGAGCAGCTGCGGGCCGACATCGACGCGCTGGCCGCCCTCACCGGGATGCAGGACGTGTTCCGCCTCCGGGCCGCCGACATCTACCGGGTGCTCCACGTCGGTCGGGTGCCGGCCAACCCGAGCTCGGCCTGGGTGCCCATCCCCGAGTCGCCGCCTCCCTCCCTGGCCCAGGTCGCGGAGCTGTGTGCCCGCATCGGCCGCTGCACCGACCTCGACGCGCTGGTCGAGGCCACCGTCGACGGGCTCGACCGACTGCTCGGCTACCGCCACGTGCTCCTGCTCCTCGCCGACGAGCAGGCCCGGCGCCTCTACACCATGGCCAGCCGGGGCTTCGACGCCGAACACGTCGGCGCCGAGGTCGCGCTGGGCGACGGGATCATCGGCGTCGCTGCCGAGCGGGGCACGCCGGTGCGCATCGGCAACCTCAAGCAGGCGACGAAGTACTCGGCCACCGTGCGGCGCTCCTTCGTCGCCACCGGCGTCGAGCCGGGTCGCGAGCTCCCGGTGCCGACGCTGCCCGACGCCGACAGCCGCATCGTGGCACCGGCTGTCGCCGCCGGCGAGCTGGTCGGAGCCCTCGTCGCCGACCGCGTCGAGGCGGTGGCCTTCGGCGATGCCGACGAGGCCGCGCTCGCGGTCGTGGCGGGTTCCCTGGCCGGCGCCCTGGTGGCGCTGCGATCCCTCGACGACGACGGCGCCCCTGCACCGCGGGCGGCGGCGACCGCACCGGCGGCCGGCACCGCGGTCCACGTCCGGCACTTCGCCGTCGACGGCAGCACGTTCCTCGACGGCGACTACCTCATCAAGGGCGTCGCGGGGCGCATCCTGTGGTCGCTGCTGCGCCAGCATGCCGCCGACGGCCGCACCGACTTCACCAACCGGGAGCTCCGCCTCGACCCGACCCTCGAGCTCCCGGGCTACAAGGACAACCTCGAGAGCCGCCTCATCCTCCTGAAGCGGCGGCTCGACGAGCGCGAGGCGGCGATCCGCCTCACCCGCACGGGACGGGGCCGCTTCCGCCTCGACGTCGCGGCGACCGTCCAACTCGAGCTGGCGTGAGCCGTAGGCCGTTCGGCCCATCGCACCCCGCGTGCGGCGGGCTTGGTCAAGAATGGGGTGCGGTGCCCGCAGTTGCGGGCCGAGATCCTCGGACGGTGACCTGGTGAAGGCGCGAAGCAAGACGCGGTGGCTGCTGGCGGTGGCCGGAGCGGCGCTCGTCGCCGTGCCGCTCGTCGGGGAGCGAGCCATCGCCCAGACCCCGGCGGCGCCGCCAGGAGGCAGCTACGTCGAGATCCCGGGGTCACCCGATGCCGTGCTCAACCCGGCGCACCGTGGTTCGCTGGGCTCCGCGTTCCAGCAAGGACAGTGCCCGATCCCGGTGCCCCAGGGGGGGGTGGTCTGGCATTTCGTGCTGCCGCAGAACGACCGCGCCTCGGAGTTCTCCCCGGACCCGGCGAACATCTTCACGTCGCTCACCGTGGAGTTCCGGGCGGCAGGGGAGGTGACGCTCACCACGTTCGGCCCTCCTTCAGCGATGCACGCCTACATCGCCACCACCACCGACGACGTGCTGATCGACGGTGAGGCCGATGGCGCCACCCGCACTCCGCCCGCCTTCCCACCCCAGTTCAACCTGTCGCACACCTGCGCGTCGCCGAACCCGATCCCGCCGCCGTCGTCGACCACGACGGCACCGCCGTCATCGACCACCTCGACCTCGGTGTCGCTCGGCACCTTGCCCATCGAGAAGCGGATCACGGGACCGCTGGCGGGATCGCAGGACCCCATCACGATGGAGATCGACTGCTCCGCGCCCAACGGCGACATCCCGTCGTGGAAGATCCCCGCGTCCGCCACCGGCACGCAGTCGACGCTGGTCACCGGCATCACGGTGCCGGCCGTCTGCATCATCACCGAGCTCGAGACGGGTCAGTCCAGCGGCGTGGTGGTCGGCCGTGGCACCAGCCGGGCCATCCGCCAGTCGATCGAGGTCTGCCCGGTCGGTCGCCGGGCCCGCAACGCCGCCGCCAGCCAGCCGGTGGTGTTCGAGAACGTGGTCGACACCACGCAGCCCGCCACCACCCAGCCGCCCGGGCCCACCACGACCACCGGGCCGGGCGGCACCGCACCGACCACCACCGGCGGGCCGACCACCACCACCGGCGGGCCGACCACCACCGACGGCCTCAGCCCGTCGACCAGCTCGGGCGTGTGCGGCGAGATCGACTCGTCGGTGCCGACGCTGCCCGAGACCGGCGCGTCGACCCTCACCGGTTCGGCCCTGGGCACGTTCCTGGCGCTCGTCGGCGTGCTGCTGATCGCCGTCGCCGTCGCCGTGCCGTCGCGTCGTCGACCGACGACGGGCGACTGACCACCGAACAGGACCGGCCACGTCGACCTGAGCCCGGGCGCGGTCGAGGCCCCGGGAGGGTGGCGCTCCCGTGGGCCTCGACGGGCGTGCAATCGCCTGACGCCGACTCTGCGTTACGCCCCAGCCGAAGTTTTTCTCAGTGGCTGTCCGAACGCGGGACGTGGTCGTCGTCGACGGCGCCCTCGCTCTCGTGGCTGTAGCCCGGATCGGGCAACACGCCGATGGCCACGATGTCGTCGACGGGTAACGCCTCCCCGCTCGGGTCGATCACGATGCACCCGTCGCGGACGTCGGGCAGCCACCACGTCGCGCCCCCGGAGCGCTGGCGCACCGTGCCCACGTGGCGGATGCCGTCGCGCAGCTCCACGAACACGCGCATCCCCGCCGTGACGCCGAGCACGGCGAGGTCCCAGCGCTCGTCGGACTCCTCGCGCCGGCGCCAGGCCCGTACCAGCTCGTAGGCCATGTCGTGCTTGGCCTCTCGCGGGAGGTCGCTCACGGCGGGAGCGTACGCCCAGGCGGTCAGCCCGTGATGCGCAGCTCGTCGCCGAGCGCCACGTGGAGGTGGTGCGTCTCGTTGAACGAGCGCAGCACGGGACCGCTGCGACCGCGTCCGATCCGCGAAATCGAGGCCTGGTCGAGGTGCGTGCGCCAGCTGGTCTCGATCCCCACCCCGAGCGCCCAGGCGACCGCCGCCTTGATCGGCGAGACGTGGCTGACCACCACCACGTCGCCATGGGCCGACGCGGCCAACAGCTCCTCGCACGCCGGCACCACCCGCCGGCCGAGATCGTGGAGCGACTCGCCGCCGGCCGGCACGAAGTGGGGATCCTCCCGCCAGCGGTTCCACACGTCGATGCCGACCGCCTCCACCGCCAGGCCGTCGAGGTCGCCGTAGTCGAGCTCGACCCAGCGCTCGTCGACGGTCACGGGCCGCCCGAGCGCCTCGGCGGTCTCCCGGGCCCGCTTCAGCGGGCTGGCCACCACGCGAGCCGCACCCTGCAGCACCGGTGCCAGCAGGGCGGCCTGGGTCCGTCCGAGATCGTCGAGCGGCAGGTCGAGGCGACCCTGCAGGAGGCCCTGCGCGTTCGCGGCCGTGCGACCGTGGCGGACGAGGATCAGCACAGCGGCATTCGACCACACCGGGCCGGGCCCGCTCGGCTCAGCAGGAGGGAGGTGCTGGCGCGGCGCCGACCACCACCCGCCCGGTGCGCAAGAAGTAGGTGCGGCGGGTCGGGTCGGCGAGGTGGAACCGGCGCCACCACCACACGCAGATGGCCAGCCCGACCAGCTCCAGCGCGACGTTCCACAGCCCTCGCTCGAGCGACGGCAGCGGCGCGTCGCCGACCGACAGGCCGGTGAGCGGCCACCAGAACGCATCGGTGTCGGCGAAGGCCCCGTCGAGGACGAGATGGAGGAACATGCCGATGGGCAGGCCGAGCCAGCGGCGGCGGGTGGCTCGTCGCCCGATGGTGGCCAGCATCACGACCACCAGCACCGCGATGGCCGTCACCACGGAGTGGAGCGCCGCCGCCCCGCCGAGGAGGCCGTCGACGACGTCGGGCAGCACGGCACCGAGCGCGACGACGCGGTAGTCGATGGCCGGGTCGCGAAAGACCAGCCACACCGCGAGGATGCTGCCGCCGACGAACCAGAGGAACACGGCGCTCAGTGCACGAGGAGGCGACCGCACTGCTCGCACTCGGCGAGGGTGTCGGCCGCGAGGTGGCGCAGGCGCTCGACCTCGCTGGTCGGCAGCGTCAGGTTGCAGCCGGTGCAGCGGGCGCCGTCGAGGCGGGCCACCGCCACCCCGCCGAGGTGGGCCCGCAGCTTCTCGTAGCGCGTGAGGAGCCCGTCGGGCACGGCGGCGGCGGCATCGACACGGGCGGTGTCGAGCGCCGCCATCTCGGCGTCGACGGCGGCCTCGGCCGCGGCCAGCTCGGCGGTCGCGACGGTGTGGCGCTCGGCCAGCGAGGCCTCGTCGGCGACGAGTGCCTCGAGGCGGGGCCCCCGGCTCTCGTCGTCTTCCATCAGCTCGAGGAGGCGCTCCTCGTGCTCGTCCTGACGGGCCCGCAGAGCCGCGAGCTCGGCGGTGAGCGCATCGGCCTCGCGGGGCACCGCCGTGGCGGCCAGCTTCTTGGCCAGCGATGCCCGCTTGACCTCGATGGCTTCGACCTCCGCCTCGCGGCGGCGCTGCTCCTCGGCGGCGGTGTCACGGGCCCCCGTCATCTCGGTGAGCGTCGACCGCACGCCGGCCAGCTCGGAGCGCAGCGCGGCAAGGGCCTTGCGCTCCGGGAGGTTGGCCCGCCGGTGGCGGGCCTGGTCGATCGCCGTGTCGACCTCCTGGAGGCGCACGAGGACGTGGAGGCCGTCCATCAGCCGGCCGCCGACGTGGCCGGGCTACCGCCGTCGCCACCGGCCGGCGCGGTGCCGTCACCGCCGCCGGCCGGGTCGGCGCCGTCACCGCCGCCGGCCGTGGTCTCGGTCCCCTCGGCCACGGTGGTCGTCGACGTGGACACCGTCGCTGTCGGCGGCTTGGGTGCCGGCGGGCGGCCCGTCTTGCAGTCCCACACCGCAGTGCTCGCCGGCACCGACACCACCGGCGCCGTGAGGTCGAGCGGACCGGCCGGGATGCTCGACGTGGTGGTGGTGCTGGCCCGACGCGACTTCACCGTGGTGGTGGGCAGGCCGGCCGCCGGCGTGTTCTTGGCCCCGGCGGCGCACTCGAGCCCCGACAGGTAGAGGCGGGCCGCCTTGCGCTTGGCGGGTGGGGGCGCCGGCCACTCCTCGACGGCCCGGTCCTTGTGCGCCAGATCGTTGTAGGCCTTGAACATGAGCGCCGGATAGGTGCCGCCCTGCACCTTGTTGAAGGCGGTGAACTCCGGGATGTTGATCATCTTCGTGTAGGCCTTCGGGTCGCCCATCCACACCGCGGTGGAGTACAGCGGGGTGGCGCCCACGAACCAGGCGTTGGTGTTCTCGTCCTGGGTGCCCGTCTTGCCGATGGCCGTCCACCCGTTCTCGAGGCGAGCCCGGCGGGCCGTGCCCCCCGACACGGGCGCCTTCAGGATGTTGATCTCGGCGTCGGCCACCGACGGCGAGAGCACCTGGGTGCCGGGGTCTTGGTGCTGGTACAGCACCTGGCCGTCGGGTCCCTCGATGCGCTCGACGTAGTAGGGGTCGTAGTGGAGGCCGCGGTTGGCGATCGTCTGCATGCCGGCGGCCATCTCGAGCGGGCTCACCTCGTTGGCGCCGGCCGCGAACGAGATGACCGGGAGCAGCTTGGTGTCGATGCCCATCGCGTTGGCGGTGGCGATCACCCGGTCGAGGCCGACCATGAGCGAGAGCTTCACGTACGCGCAGTTGATCGACAGGGCCGTCATCCGCTCGACGGTGCCGAGGGGTTCCGGGCGGGCTTCCTCCTTGGCGTTGTAGATCGCCTTCTCCGGATCGGTGTCGCCCGTCGGGAAGTCGCACGACGTCGAGCCCTCGATGAGGTCGTTGGCCTGGATGCCGGCGTTCAGCGCGGCGGCGAGGATGAAGATCTTGATACTCGATCCAGACTGGCGACGCGCCGTGGTGAGGTTCACCTGGCTGGTCTCGAAGCCGGGCCCGCCCGACATCGCCCGCACGGCGCCGCTGCGGTTGTCGACCGACACGATCGCGGCCTCGAAGCGGCCCTGGGTGTCGGGCAGCTGCTGCACCTTGGCCGCCTCGGCGGCGAACTGCAGGTACGGGTCGAGGGTCGTGTAGATCTTCAGCCCGCCACGGAACAGGCGGTTGTAGCGGGTCTGGTAGTCGTTGCCGAGGATCGTGGTCTTGTTGAGCAGCTGGTCGCGCACCTCTTCGGTGAAGTAGGTGCGGGCCGACGCCGCCCTCCCCGCCCGCTGCAGCTTGTCGGGCAGCGGGAACTCCTCGCCCGCCTGCTCGGCCTCGTCGGTCTTCATCATGCCGACGGCGGCGAGGCGGCCGGTGGCCTGGCGGAACCTCGACCGGGACCGCTCCGGCCGCAGGATCGGGTCGTAGCCGACCGGGTTGCGGATGAGCCCGGCGAGGAAGGCGCCTTCCAGCATCGTCAGCTGGTTGACGTCCTTGCCGAAGTAGGTCTCGGCCGCCGCCTGCAGCCCGTAGGCGTTGTTCCCGAAGAAGACCGTGTTGAGGTAGCGCTCGAGGATCTCGTCTTTCGACATCTGGCGCTCGAGGCGCACGGCGTAGGCCGCTTCGAGGAGTTTGCGGTTGGCCGTCTGGCTGTCGGTGAGCAGCGCGTTCTTCACCAGCTGCTGCGTGATCGTCGACCCGCCCTGGGTGACCTCGCCGGCCGACACGTTGGCCAGCATGGCCCGCACGAGGCTCTTGGCGTTCACGCCCTTGTGGCGGTAGAAGCTCTCGTCCTCGACGGCGAGCACGGCGTCACGCACGTCGTCGGGCACCTGGTCGATGGTGAACGGCTCGCGGTTCTCCACCTTGAACACGTCGATCACGTTGCCGGCAGCGTCGAACACGAGCGACCGCTGGGCGAGGCTGCCGAGCTCGGGCAGTGGGAGCGCCGTTGCGTTGTTGGCGGTGACGAGCCTCGCCACCTCGGGCGCCGCGGCGACGCCCACGGCCGCGAGGCCGAGAGCAGCGACGACGACGACGGCGACCAGGCGCAACAGGGTCTTCACAGCACCGGCCAGGCTACAAGTGGCTCCTCGCCGATCCCGGTCACCCGCCTAAGGTGCGCCGATGGCGACTTCTCGGCCCTTCCGGTTCGGCGTGCAGGCCTCGACGGCCGTCAACCGCTCGGCGTGGGTGGAGCTGGCCCGCCGCTGCGAAGCCAGCGGCTACGCCACGCTCACGATGCCCGACCACTTCACCGACCAGCTCGCCCCGATGCCGGCGCTCATGGCCGCCGCCGACGCCACCGAGACGCTGCGGGTCGGCGCCCTCGTGTGGGACAACGACTACAAGCACCCGGTCGTGATGGCCAAGGAGCTGGCCACCCTCGACCTGCTGTCGGACGGCCGCCTCGAGATCGGCCTCGGTGCCGGCTGGATGGTGTCCGACTACGAGCAGGCCGGCATGACCTACGACCCGGCCGGCGTGCGCGTCGACCGGTTCGTCGAAGGCCTGGCCGTCATCAAGGGCCTGTTCGCCGAAGGACCGCTCACCTACGAGGGCACCCACTACCGGATCACCGGTCTCGACGGGCTCCCGAAGCCGATGCAGCGGCCCTGGCCACCGATCCTCGTCGGCGGTGGCGGCAAGCGCGTGCTGCGCATCGCCGCCCGCGAGGCCGACATCGTCGGCATCAACGGCACGTTGGCCCACGGCGTCGTGAACGCCGAGGCCATCGCCACCATGACCGCCGCCGCCGTCGACGAAAAGGTCGCCTGGGTGCGCGAAGCGGCCGGCGACCGCGACATCGAGCTCAACGTGCGAGCGTTCATGGTGTCGGTCACGCGCGACCGCAAGGGCGACGCCGAAAGCATCGCGGCGCTCGTCGGCCTGAGTGCGCAGGAGCTGCTGGCGTCGCCGTTCGCGCTCGTCGGCACCCCGTCGCAGCTGGCCGACGACCTGCGCGAGCGCCGCGAGCGCTGGGGCTTCTCCTACGTCATCGTCGGCGCCAACGACGTCGACGCGTTCGCCCCCGTCGTCGCCGAGCTGGCCGGCACATGAGGCTGGCGCTGTGCGGTGCCGGCATGATCTCCGGCGCCCACGTGGTGGCCGCCCAGCAGCTCGGCCTGCCCGTCGTCGCCGTCGCGTCGCGCTCGGCGCAGCGGGCATCAGAACGGGCCGCCGAGCTCGGCGCCCGCGTCGTCACGTACGACGAGCTGCCGGCCGGCGCCGACGTGGTGATCGTGTCCACGCCGCCCGCGCTCCACGCGGCCCATGCGCTGGCCGCGCTGCACGCCGGCGCGGCCGTGCTGCTCGAGAAGCCGCTGTGCACCACGCTGGCCGATGCCGACGCGCTGGTCGAGGCGGCCGGTGGCCGCCTCCTCTACGCCGAGAACCTCGCCTTCGCGCCCGTCGTGGCGGAGATGGTCCGGCGGGTCGGCTCGCTCGGGCCGCTGCAGCACCTCGAGGTGCGCTCGCTGCAGGGCCGCCCGACGTGGGGCGACTTCCTCACGGCCGAGTGGGGCGGCGGCGCGCTGTTCGACCTCGGCGTCCACCCCCTCGCCGTGGCGCTGCTGCTCACCACGCCCGACCCGGTGGTGGCGGTCTCGGCCCACCTGCAGGGCGCCGACGACCATCCCACCGACGAGCACGCCGAAGTCACCTTGCGGTTCGCGTCCGGGCTCGCCGGGCGCGTCGTGTCGAGCTGGGCGGCTGGCCCCGGCTCGGTGTGGGACGCCCAGGCCGCCAGCGCCACCGGTGTGCTGCGGGCCGAGATCCAGCCGGTGCCGTCGCTCGAGCACGACGGCGAACCGGTGGCCCTGCCGCCCCTGTCGGCACCGATCGGCCAGATCGAGAGCTACGGCTATCTCGGCCAGCTGCGCTCGTTCACCGACGACCTGCGGGCCGGCCGGTCACCCACCATCGACGCCGCCTTCGGTCGCACCGTGCTCGACATCGTGTGCGCCGCCTACGCCTCGGCCGGGCAGGGTGGCGCCGAGGTGTCCGTGCCGTTCGACGGACAGCGCGACCGCACGCCGCTGCAGCTCTGGCGAGGCTGAATACTGCGTCACGCGACGGTCGTTCGCCCCTACGGTCGCGAGCCATGGGGACCGAGGTGCGCACCATCACCACCGACGAGATGCCGGCGTGGACCGAGGCCATGCGCAACGGCTTCCACGGCCACGCCGCCGAGGGCGAGGTGGAGCGGCGGGCCCGGTGGATCGACCTGAGCCGCACCTGGGCCGCCTTCGACGGCAGCCGAGTGGTCGGCACCACCCGGTCCTTCGCCACCGAGCTCACCGTGCCGGGCGGCGCCACGGTGCCGGCCGGAGCGCTCACGAACGTCACGGTGCTCGGCACCCACCGGCGCCAGGGACTGGCCCGCCGCATGGTGGAGGCCGATCTGGCGCTGTGCCGCGAGCGGGGGGAGGCGGCCAGCGTCCTCATCGCGGCCGAGTGGCCCATCTACGGGCGCTACGGCTACGGCCCGGCCATCGACGCGTGCGACTGGACGCTCGACGCGTCGGCCACGTTTGCGGTGGCGGGCGAGGGCGAGGTCGAGGCCGTCACCCCCGAGGAGCTGCTCACGATCGCCCCCGAGGTGTACGAGCGGGCGCGGCGGGCCAACCACGGGCACATCGCCCGCGTGCCGGTGTGGTGGAGCCAGCTCACCGGCGTCGAGACGTTCCCCGGGGAGGACCCGTGGCGGGGCTTCCAGGTGGTCGTGCGTAACGGCGGCGGCACGGTCACGGGCTACGCCTCCTACAAAGTCGACGGCAAGTGGGACCAGCGCCGCCCGCGCAGCACGGTCGAGGTCGAGGACTGGGTGACGGTGTCCCCCGAGGCCTCGTGCCGGCTGTGGCGCCACCTGGCGCAGCTCGACTGGGTGACCACCGTGAAGAGCGAGGTCCACGGCGTCGACGAGCCGCTTCGGTGGTGGCTGGCCGACGCCCGCCACGCGGTCCAGTCCGACCGCGGCGACTACGTGTGGCTGCGCCCGCTCGACGTCGTCGCGCTACTCGGCGCCCGCCGGTCGACCGTGGAGGGAGCGCTCGTGCTCGAGGTGGTCGACCCCGACGGCCCGGCCGCCGGCACCTACCAGTGGGACACCGGCCCCGACGGCGCGTCGTGCCAGCGCACCACCCGCACGGCTGAGGTGTCGCTCACCGCCACCGCGCTCGGCGCCGCCGTGCTCGGGAGCCGGGCCCTGGCCGCCATGGCGACCACCCACCACGTGGCCGGGACCCCCGCCGCCGTCGCCAAGGCCGACGCGCTGCTCGGCTGGCCGGTAGCACCGTGGTGCAACACGCACTTCTAGTGGGCGTGACCGGACTCGAACCGGGGACCTCTACCGTGTCAAGGAGCCGAGGCTTGCCTACGGTCGCCCACCGAGGAGATGCTTGCCCGGGCCGAGGCGCGCCGGGTGCGGCTGATCGACACGACCATTGGTCACGGTGTCACCCCCGCCGACCTCCCGCCCAGGTAAAGGTGAGCGTGGAGATCGTCGCCTGGCAGGCGACCCGCAAGGGTGCGAGACCGTCCACGGGACCCGGGTGGGCGCGTAATGCAACTGTCCTGGCCTACATCGGCGAGCACCAGTGCGGGGGAGCACCGTCAACCCTTGGGAGTGGCCCGGCGCGTTCGTGCAGGTGGTGCGCCGAGCGTGCTCGACAGCCGCTCGGCCGTCGAAGCAAGAACATCGATTGGTGTGGCGGCGGAGGGCTTGCCAGGGTCGGTGTGGGGGATGAGCCCGGCGTGGCGGGCGGCGGCGACCCGTTTGGGCCCGCTGGCAGGAGATAGGCCTCGGGCGATGGCGACGCTGGCTGAGGGTGCCTGTCCGCCTAGGGCCAGTGACAGTCGGTAGACGAGGGCGTCGACGGCGACGGGGTCGTGGGCGGCGTGGTCGGCGATGACACCGGGCCAGCCCGGGCCGCCGAGCACTTCGCCGACGAGGATCTTCTCGATCAACTCGGAGATGGCGATTCGGATGATGTGGGACATGCGGACGCGCTCGCCACCGTCGGGCTGCGCGCGGAAGGTGAGCTCGCGCAAGGTGAGGCGGCTTTCGGTGTCGCTCCACTCGAGGCGGAGCCGGAGGTCGTAGGGCTCGAACTCGGTGACGGTGATGTCGAAGGTGGCCGGGATGGCCATGGTCGGTCCGCCTGGGGGTCCGACGGCTACTCGTTTGCGGCTGGGACTCACGGTGACCTGCACGACGAAGACAGTATCAGATGATGGACCTAGGTCCCTAGTCAACTTAGGTGCCAGGGATTACTGTTTGCCTAGGTCACTAATTGGACACCTTTCCCGTCCTCCCTGCCGGGGAGTCGCCGTTGGTACCAGTTGACCAGTTGACCAGTTGCGCCAGCGCCGACCGGGACCGCCCGGCTCTCGGATCACGACCGAGCGACGCACTCCCGATTCACCCTCTCGAAAGGAAACCCACACCATGACCACCCTTCCTCCCCCCACCGTCACGCTCGACACCGTCGACTCCGCTCCCGTCCTCCGCCCGAAATGGCCGGCGGTCACCATTCTCAGCCTCGGCGTTGCCGTCGCGCTCGGCTCGGTGATGCCGTGGGCCACGATCGTCACCGGCTTCGGCACCATTGACTTCGCCGGCACCGTCGGGGACGGGCAACTCACCATTGCGCTCGGCGTCCTGCTCGGCGTGCTGGGCGCCATCGCCCTCCACGACCGCTCCCGGCCGATGGCGTGGGCGTGGGCGCTTGCCGCTGTCGCCGGCATCGGCTCGGCCGGCATCGGCATCAACGCCTTCGTCAACATCACCGACGCCATCGACGCCGACGACCTCGTCACCGCCCAGGTCGGAGTCGGCCTGCTGCTCGTCATCGCCGCCTCGGCCGCCGCCGTCGTCATGGCCGTCGTCGGTCACTCCGCCCGCGGGCCTCAGCAGTAGTCCCCCGCCGACCGAGACGGCCGGGCACCAGGCTCACGACCTGGCGGCGCACTCCGCTTCACCCTCCCGAGAGGAACTTGCATCAACGCCTCCCCAAGGCGGGACGCCGCTACATCCGAGCAACGTTCGACGCTCGTTCGAGCGCTGCCTGCCAGCGCGCCGGCATCGAGCCCCGTGGTGACCGCCGGCGCCGCCGTGATGGAGCGCATCGCTGCGGGCGGTTCGGCCGTGTGATGGTGGGCCCCCCGAGAGGCCGTGGCTACCAATCTGGCTACCTGAACGACGAAGGGGCACCGCAGCGACGGTGCCCCTCTCGCGTTCTCCCTGCTAGCAGGTAGTGGGCGTGACCGGACTCGAACCGGGGACCTCTACCGTGTCAAGGTAGCGCTCTAACCAACTGAGCTACACGCCCGAAGGGAGAGCACCTTAGCGCAGGCGCGTGCTCAGCTCGTTGGCCAGCAGGCGCCCGGCGCGGGTCAGCACCACCCGCCGGCCACGTACTTCGACCAGGCCGTCGAGGCCGTCGGTGTCGAGCGATCCCATCGGCACGCCGTCACGGGTGCGCAGCGCCAGCTGCAGGCCCTCGAGCCGCTGCGTCTCGGCGTCGAGCGACTCCCCCGCAGCCTCTGCGGGCCCCCCTGCCTCCACCAGCTGGCAGTAGCGCTCGGGCGTGCGCACGTTCCACCACCGCCGGCCGGCGCGGTGGGAGTGGGCGGCGCAGCCGAGGCCCAGGTAGTCGCCCTGGGCCCAGTAGAGGAGGTTGTGGCGGCACTCGTGGCCGGAGCGGGCCCAGTTGGAGATCTCGTAGCAGGCGAGACCGACCGCGGTGAGCGCCTCGTCGGCCGCCACGTACTTGTCAGCCTGGTCGTCGTCGTCGGGGTGACGAGACGGGTCGTCGGCCAGCGGCGTGCCGGCCTCGACGGTGAGCGCGTAGGCCGACACGTGGGGCGGGTCGAGCTCGACGGCCCGTTCCAGCGTGCGGCACCAGTCGTCGAGGGTCTCGCCGGCGCCGCCGTAGATCAGGTCGAGGTTGAACGTCGGGAAGCCGGCCTCCCGCACGAGGTCGACGGCCCGTCGCACGTTGGCCTCGTCATGGGTGCGGCCCAAGGCGACCAGCACCGACGGCACCATGGCCTGCACGCCGAGGCTCACGCGGTTCACGCCGTGGGCGCGGTAGGTGGCCAGCAGCGGGCCGTCGACGTTGTCCGGGTTGCACTCCACGGTCACCTCGGCGCCGGGCGCCAGCGGCAGCTCGTCGAGCACGGCCATGAGATCCTCGGCGGGCACCATCGACGGGGTGCCGCCCCCGAAGAACACGCTCGTCACCGGCGCCATCCCGGCCTCGACGGCCGCTCGGGCCTCGGCCACGACGGCGTGGAGATAGCGGGTGGTCAGGTGGTGGCGGTCGGTCCACGTGGCGAACGCGCAGTAGTCGCAGCGGCGCGCGCAGAACGGGACGTGGACGTAGACGCCGAAGGCCATCACGACCATGGTGGCGGCGACGGCCGCCGCTCGCTACCCGATGCTCGGGCGGTAGCGCAGGCCGAGCTCGTCGATCTGTCGCACCGCCTGCTCGGGAGAGGTGCCGAGCATGCAGGCGATCGCCGGCAGGTCGTTGGCGCGGATCGTGAGCACCTTGCCGTTGAAGTCCTGGCGCTGCAGCTGGATCATCCGCAGGAACCGGCCGAGCATGTCGGCGGCCGGGCTGTCGAGCGCGTCGAGCTTGTTGAGGTCGATGGCCACCTTCTGCGGCTCCCCGACCAGGCCGGGCCGGTCGCCCCCTGGGAAGGCGGGGCCTTCGTCCGGCGGCAGCAGCTGGTCGACGGGCACGTTGTAGAAGCGGGCCAGCCGCTGCAGACGCGGCACCGAGATCGCCCGCTCGCCTCGCTCGTAGGCGCCGAGCACCGAGGCTTTGAACTCCTGGATCGACGTGGCCTCGACGTCTTGCAGCGAGAGCCGCTTCTGGCGGCGGATGCCACGCAACCGCTCGCCGACCCGCCGTGCGTAGGGCGTCACCGCCAGCTCGTCGTCCAAGATGTCGGTCATCGTGAGGCCCCCCTCGTGCTCTCCGCCTGGTGGCCAACACGCTACGCGGTCATGACCACGCAGAGCAACAGCCGAAGGTCCTTCTACCCACTGAGCGTGAGTGGTGGCCGCGGCTCGCGGACGAGCCCCGACCGCAGCGCAGCCAGCAGCGCGCCGGCGGTGACGGCGGCCGTCTCGGCCCGTAGCACCTGGTCACCGAGGCGCACGGCCGCCGTCACCGCCGCCTCCTCGGCCGACGACCAACCGCCCTCGGGACCCACGAGCAGCAGGGGCCGGGCGAGGCAGGGTGGCTCGCCGTCGGCCCGGGCGAGCGCGGCACCCGGCCGGGTCGCCACCGCCGCGAACGGCTGGACCGGCTCCACGGTGGGCAGCCACGCCCGCCGGGACTGCATGGCGGCCTCGCGGACCACCGTCCGCAGCCGTTCCAGGTGCCGGTCGGCACGAGCGCCGTCCCAGCGCACGACGCAGCGCTCGGTGTGCATCGGCACGATCCGGTCGACGCCGAGCTCGGTGAGCTTCTGCACGACCCACTCAGGGCGGTCACCCTTCACGAGCGCGAAGGCCACTGCGAGCTCGGGACGGGGCGCCGGCTCGGTCTCGACCGGACCGTCGGGGCTGAGCGACGGTCCGAAGCGGGCCAACCGCCACCGGCCGCGGCCGTCGGCGATCGAGATCAGCGCACCGGTGTGCAGGCGCAGGACCCGATCGAGGTGGTGCCGGTCGCCTGGCGACAGCACCGGATCGTCAAGGTCGTCGACGAAGGCGTGCGCGCCGGCTCGGGCGGCGGCCGGCCCGCTCACGAGAAGGCGGACTTGATCTTCTTGAGGAAGCCCTTCTCGGCCGGGGCGACCTCCTCGCCCCGCACCTCGGCGTAGTGGCGCAAGAGCTGCTCTTCGTCGGCCGACAGCTTCGTGGGGACGTCGATGACGACCTGTACCCGCAGGTCGCCACGGCCCCGCCCCTCCACGTGGGGCACGCCACGGCCCCGCAGGCGCAGCTCCCGGCCGTGCTGCGTGCCGGGCGGGATGGTGAGCGTCTCCTCACCGTCGAGGGTGGGGAGCATGAGCGAGGTGCCGAGGGCGGCCTGGGCCAGCCCGAGGTGGAGCTCGTGGACGAGGTCGTAGCCCTCGCGCCGGAAGCGCTCGTGCGGTCGCACCCGCAGGTGCACGTAGAGGTCGCCCGCAGCGCCGCCGCGGGGGCCGACGGCACCGCGACCGGCCAGCCGCAGGGTGGAGCCCGTGTCGACCCCGCCGGGAACGTCGACGTGGTACACCCGGTCTTCCACCTTGCGACCCTCGCCGCCGCAGGACTCGCACGGCGTGACCACGACCTCGCCGAGACCACCGCAGCGGCCGCACACGCTGGTCGACACCATCTGGCCGAGCACGCTCTGGCGGACCCTCCGCACGGTGCCCAGGCCACTGCACTCCGAGCACGTGACCGGCTTGGTGCCCTGGCCGGCACCGGTGCCGGTGCACGTCGGGCAGGTGACGGCGGTACGCACGCTCACCGGGAGGGTGGCGCCGAACACGGCCTGCTCGAAGTCGAGGTCGGCCACCACCTCCAGGTCCTGGCCGCGCGGCGGACCAGCAGGGCCCTGGCGCCCACCCCCGAACGGGCTGGCCCCGCCGAAGAACGCGTCGAACAAGTCGCCCAGCCCGCCGCCGCCGAACACGTCGCCGAACCCGCCCGGCCCGGCGCCCGCACCCGACACCCCCGCATCGCCGAAGCGGTCGTAGCGGGCCCGCTGCTCCGGATCGGACAGCACCTCGTAGGCCCGGGCCACCTCCTTGAACAGCTCGGCGGCCGCCGGGTCGGGGTTCGTGTCGGGGTGCAGCTCGCGGGCGCGACGCCGGTAGGCCCGCTTCAGCTCGTCGGCCGTGGCGCTGCGGTGCACGCCGAGCAGCTCGTAGAAGTCGGCCACGTCAGCCCTCCGACAGGCGCCGACCGAGGCGCTCGCTCACGACGTCGACGGCCGCCAGCGCGTGCGGGTAGTCCATGCGGGTGGGGCCGAGCACGCCGACCGTACCGATCGTCTCGCCCTCCACCACGTACGGCGCCACCACCACCGAGCAGGCCGCCAGCGGCTCGACACCGTGCTCGGCGCCGATGGCCACCGTGAGGCCGCGGTCGAGCACGTCACGCAGCAGGTTGACCACGACGTACTGCTGCTCGAGCGTGGTGAGCACCGACCGCACCACCTCGACGGCGTCGAAGGCCTGGGCGACCGCCGACGTCCCCCCGACGAAGACGTGCTCGTCGCTGTCGGAAGCCGCCTCCCGCAACTCCTGCAGGGCGCGGTCGCAGAGGCCGTCGAGGGCCTCGTCGCCCGTGGCAGGCACCCCGCCGGCACCCGCCATCGTGATGCCGACGAGGTGGTTCGACAGGTGCGCGGTGGCGGCGGCGGCCCGGGCGTCGGTGACGTCGTGGTCGAGCTCGAGCGTGCGGTCTTCCACGCTGCCGTTCGACAGCACCGTGACGAGCAGCACCACGCGCGCCGACAGGGGCACCAGCTGCACGGAGCGCAGCGTGGCCGCCTCGTGCCCGGGGCCGACGACGACGGCGGCGTAGCTGGTGAGACGGCTGAGCAGGCGGCTCGTGTCGTGGAGCATCTGCTCGAGGGCACCGTGCGCCGACGAGAAGAAGTCGCGGACCTCGTGGGCCCGAGCCGCGTCGAGGCGACCCGGTTCGGTCAGGTGGTCGACGAAGAACCGGTAGCCCTTGTCGGTCGGCACACGGCCGGCCGACGTGTGGGGCTGCTGGAGGTAGCCCTCCTGCTCGAGCACCGCCATCTCGTTGCGCACGGTGGCCGACGAGACGTTGACACCGGGCGCGCTGGCGACGTGGCCCGAGCCGACCGGCTGTGCGGTGGCGATGTACTCGCGGACCACGGCCCGCAGGATGGCGGTCTTGCGTTCGTCCAGCATGGCGGCTCCTGGCACTCAAACCTACCGACTGCCAGCCGGTACGGCGGTGCTCACCCCCGGGTGAGCTGGTAGCGGCGCAGCGCTTCGGCGCGCTCCTCGGCATGGTCGACCATCGGTGGCTCGTAGCCGAGCGGCAGCCCGCGCGGGCTCGTCCAGGGCGCGTGCACGTAGCGGTCCTCGACTCCGCCGAGCTCGGGGACCCAGCGGCGCACGTAGCGGCCGCCGGGGTCGAACCGCTCCCCCTGGCCGACGGGGTTGAACACCCGGAAGTAGGGGGCGGCGTCGGTGCCGGTGCCAGCCGTCCACTGCCAGCCGTGCTGGTTCGAGGCCAGGTCGCCGTCGACGAGGTGGCGCATGAAGTGGCGGGCGCCCCACTGCCACGGCAGGTGCAGGTCCTTCACGAGGAAGCTGGCGGTGATCATGCGGACGCGGTTGTGCATCCAGCCGGTCGCCGCCAGCTGGCGCATCCCGGCGTCGACGATCGGGTAGCCGGTGCGACCGTGCGCCCACGAGCGAAAGCGGGCGCGGGCGGCCGCGTCGGTGTCGACCGGCACCCGGGCCATGGCCGGCTGCAGCGACTGGCGGGCGCTGGCCGGCCGGTGCCACAGCACGTCGGCGTAGAACTCCCGCCACGCCAGCTCGCTGCGGAACACGTCGTGGGCCCTCGACGGCCCGAGCCGGTCGAGCACCTGACGGGGGTGCAGCGTGCCCCACCGCAGATCGATCGACAGCCGGCTGGTGCCCTCGACGCCCGGGTCGTTGCGGTCGAGGTCGTACCGGTCGGCCGGCCCGGCCAGGAAGGCGTCGAGGCGGGCGTGGGCGGCCCACTCGCCGGCGGCCGGCAGCTCGACGTCGCCGAGCGGCGGCAGTGGGGGCCGGGGGGCGCCGGGCAGCACGACCCAGTCGGGCAGGGGGGCCGGGCCCGGGGCGTCCCAGCCGGTGGCCTCCCAGGCCCGCCGGAACGGGGTGAACACCGCGAAGGGCGTGCCGGCCTTGGTCCGCACCGCGCCGGGCTCGACGGCATAGGGCGACCCCGTGGCGACGAGGGCTCGCCCGTCGGCAGCCAGCCGACGGGCCACCTCCGCGTCCCGGGCGCGGCCGTAGGGGTTGGTGTCGAGCGACACGTGCACGGTGGCGACGCCCGCCTCGGCCGCCACCGCCGGAACCACGTCGACGGGGTCCCCGGTCCGCTCGACCAGCCCACCGATGGGGCCGCCCAGCGCGTCGAGGCTGGCCCGCAGGTGGTGCAGGCGCGCCAGGCCGGACCGGTCGACGAGCAGCGGGTCCCAGACGAACAGCGGCACGACGTCGCCCTCGGTGGCCGCCGCCGCCAGCGCAGGGTGGTCGGCCAGGCGAAGGTCACGCCGGAACCACAGGATCGAACGAGCCATCACCGCCTCCTTAGCGGCCCGAGGCGCCGCCCGACGACTCCGAGGCCCGACGACGCCGCGGCGCACCCACGTTCTCCGGAACCTGTGTCGGCCCGAGCCGCCCACCAGCACCGGTGAACCGGGCCGCACACGAGTTGCCCGGAACCCGTGTGCGGATCGGCCGGGGCCACCGCGTCAGGCGGCCGTGAGAGCGGCGGCGCGCGCGGCACGCGACCGCACGGCGAGGGGCGCGGCCACGGCCAGGGTGAGGAGGGCGGCGACTGCGCCGACGGCGAGGCTCCAGCGAGCACCGAAGGTCTGGCCCACCCAGCCGATCACCGGGCCGCCGATGGGCGTGGAGCCGAGGAACGCCGTCGCCTGGAGCGCCAGCATGCGGCCCCGCATGTCGGCGCGGCTGGCCACGAGCAGCAGCCCGCTCGACGAGGCGATGAAGGCGGCGCCTCCGGCCCCCATCGGCACGGAGAGGGCGAAGGCGACCGCGATCGCCGGCGACAGCGCCAGCGCCAGCATCGAGCCTCCGAGCACACCAAGGGCGACCAGGAAGTAGCGCACCGATGCCGTCGCCCGGCGAGCGGTGACGAGCGACCCGAGGACGCTGCCGAGGCTCGTGACCGACAGCAGGAGTCCGAACAGCCCGGCCCCGCCGCCGAACTCCCGCTCGACGAGCAGCGGGAGGGTCACCTGGTAGTTGAACGAGAACGTCGACACGACGAGGAGGGTGACCAGCGCCAGCCGCAGCGTGGGGTTTCCCCACGCGTAGCGAAGCCCTTCGCGCACTTGCCCCTTGCGGTGGGGCGCCGGCGGTGTGCGGTGGATGCGGGCCCGGTCCATGAGGACGATGGCCAAGAGCACGGCGGCGAAGGACGCGCCGTTCAAGACGAAGCACCAGCCGGTGCCGACCGCCTTGATGAGCACCCCGGCCAGCGCCGGCCCAGCGACACGGCTGCCGGTCATCACGGCCGTGTTGAGCGACATGGCGTTGCTCAGCTCGTCGGGCTCCACCAGCTCGGTGATGAACGAGCGCCGAGCGGGGTTGTCGACGGCGCTGAGCACGCCGAGCACCACGGCGAGCGCGTACACGACGCCGATCGTCGCCAGCCCGGCCAGGTCGAGCGCACCGAGCACGAGCGCCTGCACGGCCATGGCCGCCTGCGTGGCGAACACGAGCCGCCGGCGGTCGAGCCGGTCGGCCAGCACGCCCGCCCACGCCCCGAGCAGCAGCATGGGCAAGAACTGGCAGGCGACGGCCACACCGAGGGCGGTGCCGCTGTCGGTCAGCTCGAGCACGAGCCAGGCCGTGGCGGTGGCCTGGAGCCAGGTGCCGACGTTGGAGACGACGAGCCCGACGAAGTACAGGCGCGCGTTTCGATGGCGCAGGGAGCGGAAGGTGGCGCTGCGCTCCGGGCTCACCGGGGGCTCAGTCGTCGAGCCGGAGGGCGGCGATGAAGGCCTCCTGGGGGACCTCGACCCGCCCGATGCTCTTCATCCGCTTCTTGCCCTCCTTCTGCTTCTCGAGGAGCTTGCGCTTGCGGGTGATGTCGCCGCCGTAGCACTTGGCCAGCACGTCCTTGCGCTTGGCCTTCACCGTCTCGCGGGCGATGATCTTGCCGCCGATGGCGGCCTGGATCGGCACGTCGAACAGCTGGCGCGGGATCAGTTCACGCAGCTTCTCGCACATGCGGCGGCCGTAGTCGTAGGCCTTGTCACGGTGGACGATGGTGCTGAAGGCGTCGGCCGGCACGGCGTTCAGCAGCACGTCGACCCGCACGAGGTGGGAGCGGTCGTAGCCCGCCGGCTCGTAGTCGAGGCTGGCGTAGCCCTGGGTGCGGCTCTTCAGCTGGTCGAAGAAGTCGATGACCACCTCGGCCAGCGGGATGCGGTAGACGAGCTCGAGACGCTCCGGCGACAGGTACTCGAGCTTCTCCATCTCGCCCCGGCGCGTCTGGCAGAGGTCCATGACCGTGCCCGTGTAGTCCTTTGGCGTGAGGATCGTGACCCGCAGGTAGGGCTCCTCGATCGAGTCGATCTGCTGCGGGGGCGGAAGGGCCGACGGGTTGTCGACCACCTCGGTCTCGCCGTCGGTCATGTGGACCCGGTACTCGACGCTCGGCGAGGTGGCGATGAGCGACAGGTTGAACTCCCGCTCGAGGCGCTCGCGCACGATCTCCATGTGCAGCAGCCCGAGGAACCCGCACCGGAACCCGAAGCCGAGGGCGGTCGAGGTCTCGGGCACGTAGGAGATGGAGGCATCGTTGAGCTTGAGCTTCTCGAGGCTCTCGCGCAGGTTCTCGAACTCGTCGCCGTCGACCGGGTAGAGGCCGCAGAACACCATTGGCTTCGGGTCGAGGTAGCCGGCCAGCGGCTCGGGCGCCGGCTTGGCCGCGTCGGTGACCGTCTCCCCCGAGCGGGCCTCCCCCACCTCCTTGATGCCGGCGATGAGGTAGCCCACCTCGCCCGGCCCCAGCTCGGCCACCGGCGTGGTGGACGGCGTGCGGATGCCGATCTCGTCGACGTCGTGGACGGCGCTGGCCTGCATGAACCGGACGCGTTGGTTGGTGGCGATGCGGCCGTTCATCACGCGGATCGAGCTGACGACGCCCCGGTACTGGTCGTACTGGCTGTCGAAGATGAGGGCCTGCAGCGGTGCTGCGGCGTCGCCCTGCGGCGCCGGGATGCGCGCCACGATGGCGTCGAGGAGGCCCGGTACGCCTTCGCCGGTCTTTGCGCTGATGCGCAGGATGTCGGCGGCGCGGATGCCGAGCACCCGCTCGATCTCGGCGGCATACAGGTCGGGGTCGGCCGCCGGCAGGTCGATCTTGTTGAGGGCGGCCACGATCTCGAGGTCGTGCTCGAGCGCGAGGTAGCAGTTGGCGAGGGTCTGGGCCTCGATCCCCTGTGCGGCGTCGACCACGAGCACCACGCCCTCGCAGGCGGCCAGCGACCGGCTCACCTCGTAGCCGAAGTCGACGTGGCCCGGGGTGTCGATGAGGTGGAGCGTGTGGCCCTTCCAGGTGACCCGCACGTTCTGGGCTTTGATCGTGATGCCCCGCTCCCGCTCGAGGTCCATCGAGTCGAGGTACTGCTCGCGCATCTCGCGGGCGTCGACGGCGTTGGTGAGCTCGAGGATGCGGTCCGAGAGCGTCGACTTCCCGTGGTCGATGTGGGCGATGATCGAGAAGTTGCGGATGCGGGCGAGGTCCATGGGCGTCGGCAACGCTACCGGCCGCCACCCGGCCGACCTGTGCCGTGCCGGTGCCGTGCTGCTATCGTCTCAGGGCTTTCCCGCCGTCAGGCAACGAGCGTCGAGCAACGAGAAGGATCACCGTCGTGGCGAACATCAAGAGCCAGAAGAAGCGCAACCTCACGAACGCGAAGGCGGCCGAGCGGAACAAGGCCGTGCGCAGCGAGCTGAAGACCCGATCGAAGACCGCGGTCGCCACCGCCGGCACCGACGAGGGGGCCGAGGCCCTGCGCCTCGCGCAGAAGCGCATCGACAAGGCGGCCTCCAAGGGCGTGATCCACAAGAACGCCGCCGCCCGGCGCACGAGCCGCCTCATGAAGCAGGTCGCCGCCGAGGGCTGAGCCGACCCACCGATCGTTGCCGCGGGCGCCGGGCCATCCGGCGCCCGTGGTGCGTCCGGCTGCCTCTTCGGGCACATCCTCGGCGCACCCCTCCTGCCGCCGCGCCGGCCGGACATAGGCTCGGGTGACTCGACGCGGGGGGTCGTGATGGGCCAGGTGACCTACGAGCAGCGCCGCCGAACGCAGCGCGCGTCGGGTGGCCAGCGACGCGGGACCGACGAGGGGGACCCGCTCGGGCTGCTCGACGTGCAGCGAACTGCCGGCAACCAGGCTGCCACCGCCATGGCGCAGCGGCTGCAGGACGGGGAAGCGGGGGCGATGGTCATGCCAGCGGAGACCATCACGGCCTCTCCGCCCGGCGTGATCGAGATGCCTGAGGAGACGATCACGGGGGCGCCACCCGGGCGAAGCGACGTGCCGGAGCTCGAGGTGACCGGCAGCGGCGGGGCGCCCGCGGCGGCCCCTGAGGCGGAGCCCGCGGCAGCGAACCCCTTGGTCGGTCTGAAGAGCGGTGACGGCCTCACCTTCGGAACGTGGGACCGGCGACCGCGTGTGAAGCTCCTGCAGGCCAAGCTCAACGAGAAGGTGGGGGCCGGTCTCACCGCCGACGGCATGTGGGGACCGAAGACGACCGCGGCCCTCGAGCAGTTCCAGCTCTCCGAGAGCCAGGTGCCGGCGCCGGCCGTCGACCAGCCGACCGGCGACGCCCTGATGGGCGTCAAGGGCGGAGGAGGCGGTGGCGGCGGAGGAGGCGGCGGTGGCGCGCAGCCCAACGTGGCCAACCTCGTCTTCAACCCGCTCCTGGAGGACACGTTCGACCAGATCGACGAGGAGTACGGCAACCTCCTGGCGACCCAGGGCCAAGCGCTCAGCACCTTCCGATCCGACCTCGGCGGGTCACCCGAGACCAAGGCGATGGGGCTCCTCGGCCAAGCCGTCATGGCTGCGGCCGAGTTCGTGATCGACCACACGTTGGGCAGCGCGCCGGAGTCGCTGCAGAAGGTCGCCGAGTCGGCGACCAAGGAGGCACTGTCTGCCTTCCCCGACGCCGTCACCGACCAGGCCGTCGAGCAGGGCGTCAAGAGCCCGTTCACCGCCGCCACCGACCACGGCAAGCAGGTCGTGCGCCAGGCGCTCAACCCGACCACCACGACGGCCTCGATCCCCGAGTTCGTCGATGCCCAGCAGCGCCAGCAGCTCGTGTCCCACCAGCAGGCCGTGCGCTCCTTCCACCGCTCGAAGGCGGGCATGCGACTCTTCACGGACGACGACCTGCGGCTCCTGGCCGAGCAGCCGATCCCCGGCATGGTCGACCCTCGGGTCGAGCGGGCGGGTGCCGTGCGTGACGGCCTGCGGCGGGCTGGCGGGGCGGCCTTCTCCTCGACCTACCGGGAGATCACGTCGGCGTGGGCCCGGGTCAACGCCCGCCGCGGGCTGCAGGAGCGGGGCTCGTTCCGCCAGGACGTCACGGAGGTCGGGCTGCTCCAGGGGGCTGGCGAAGCCACCGTGGCCGGCATCCTCGAGGTGACCATCGACTTCGACGAGTCCCGGCCGAAGGAGCCGGTGCGAGTGACCGGCCTCAAGATGGCGGGCCTCAGCCCCAAAGTGCGCCAGCAGCTCGTGGCCGGTGACCTCGACCCGACCATCGGCGACCTGGGCTTCGCGGTGCGCATCAAGGGATCCAACGGCGGCGCCGACATCGAGGTCGCTGCTCCCGAGACCCACACGGACCCCGAGAAGACGAACAAGGGCGACACCAGCGCCGACACGTACTTCCTGCGCAAGGGCGACAACGGGAGCGGGGTCGCGCCCGAGGCACTGCAGTTCCGCGGCATCCGAATCGTGTTGCAGGAGGTGCTCCCGCAGAAGGTGAAGCCCGTCGGGGGCATCGCCGGGCCGTAGGTCAGCGGCGACGGGGGGCAGGAGAAAGGCGGGCCAGGCGGGCCACGAGGATCTCCATCACCACGCTCGGGTCGAGGTCGGTCGTGCCGCGAAGCGCGAGGTCGGCCGCGGCCAGGTGCTCGATCGCCCTGGCCGCCCCGGGGCGCCCGATGCGGTGCAGAGCCGCCAACGACTTCTTGGCCTGGAACGGCGACACCCTCAGCAAGGTGGCGGCGGCCGCCTCGCTGTGGGCGTCGGAGCCGTCGAGGCGCAGGATGCGCGTGTAGTGGGCGTGCAGGGTGAACATCACCTGCAGCGGGTGGCGGGCGCCGGCGCCGAGCATCCGGTCGAGCACGGCGAGCGACCTCGGGATGTCGCCGGCGTCGATGGCATCGGTGAGATCCCAGGGCGGGACGCCGCCGGCCTCGCCGAGGAACGGGCGGACGTCGTCAGCCCGCAACCGGGCCCCCGGCGCAAACGTCGCCTCCAGCACTTCGAGGACGGAGGTGAGCCGGGCCAGGTCGTCGCCCAGGTGCTTGTCGAACAGCGTGCGAGCGTCGGCGTCGAACTTCAGCACCGACGTCGCGACGTGGTCGTCGACGAAGTCGCGCCGGTCCTTGGTCGACTTCACGGTGGTGTCGATCACCTCGCCGCCGGCCTTCTTGAGCGCGTCGAGCAGCGGCTTGGGCACGACTCCCTTGCCCGTCGACTCGAGCACGAGGTCGGTGGTGTCGACGGGCGAGGCGAGGTAGGCGAGGAGGGGCGCGACGGACCCGCCCGGGCGGGCCGCCGGCTCGTCGTCGGCGTCGTCGGGGGCGTCGTCGTCCTCGTCGTCGTCGGTCGGCGCCTCCGCCGCTGCCCCGGCTCGCCGGGCGAAGAACCGCCGGATGCCCCTGGCCACCACGACGCGTCGCTCGGTGAGGAACGGTGGCGTGCAGGCGGCGTCGACCACGGCCCCGAGCTCGTACTCGTCGCCGCTCAGCTCGTCGACCATGAGCGCCCGGTCGCCGTCGCCAACCAGCCGGTGGACGAGGTCGGTCACCGCCTGGCCGACGATGGACGCGTCGTCGCCCCGCACGAGGTGGACGCTCACCCCTCGCCCCTGCGCTCGGACTCGAGGGCGTCGAGGAGGTCGACGGCTCGCCGCACCGCGACGGGGTGCCGCGTGCGCAGCACGCCGGCGCCGGCCAGGACGGCGATGGCCGCCTCGGCCGCATCGGCGACCTCGGCGCACGGCCCCTCGAGGCGCTCGCCGGGCAGCTCCACCACGTCGGCGCCCGCCGCCAGCAGCGAGCTGGCCTCGGACGGGTGAGCAGCGACCGCCACCACGGCCACCGGTCGCAGCACCTCCACCGTGCGGTCCCCTACGCGGACGATCACGGCCGGCGACCCTACCGGTCGACCTCCTGGCGGTGGCCGGCCCGGCGCCACGCCACCACCGCCCCGGCCACCGCCAGCGCTGCCGCGGGCCATGCCGTGAGCTCCGGCAGGGCGACGGCGCCGGCGGCTCGGGCCACCACGAGCACCCAGCGCACGCAGACGAGGGTCGGCAGCTGCAGCAACGCGGCGAACGGGTCGGGCACGACGGCCGCCACCAGCCCGGCCGGGAACCCCCACACCGTCACCGGGGCCACCGCGGGTGCCACGGCGACGTTGGCCGGCACGGACGCCAGCGGCAGGCTCCCGAAGACGGCGAGGGTCACCGGCGCCACCCCCACCTGTGCCGCCGCCGTCACCGCCAGCGCCGCCGCCACCGGACGCGGCCCGGGCAGGCGGTCCGCCAGCGGCACCGAGAGCACGGCGATGCCGGCGGTGGCGCCGACCGACAGCCAGAACCCGACGGCGTGGACGAGCAGCGGATCCACCAGCACGAGCCCGGCGACGGCCAGCGAGAGCAGCCGCACGGTCGAGGCCGGCCGCCCGAGCACGAACGCCGTGGCGGCCAGCACCGCCATCGCGGCCGCCCGCAGCACCGACGGCTCGGCCCGGGTCACCAACACGAACCAGCCGAGCAAGGCGAGGGTGGCCAGCCAACGCGGCCACGGCCGCAGGCGCGTGAGCGCCGGTCCGGCCACCGCCATGAGGAACGCCACGTTCGATCCCGACACGGCCGTGAGGTGGCTGAGGCCGGCGGCCCGCATGGCGTCGACGGCGTCGGCCGGCAAGGCACGGTCGTCGCCGATGACCATGCCGGTGTAGAGGGCCCGCTCGACGGGCGGGAGGCTGCGGCCCCCGGTGGCCACCAGCGTGCGGAGCCGGTTGGCGGCGCGAGCGACGGGGGCCCCCTCGAGGAAGCCGGTGACCCGGGCGACCTCGAGGCGACCGCGCAGGTGGCGGGCGGCGTCGCGCCGGCCCCGGTGGGGAACGATGCGACCCTCGACCACCACCTGCTCCCCCGCCTGGCGCATCGCCAGGCGGCGGGCCGGCGAGCCTCGGGCCCACACCTCGTAGCGGTCGCCCTCGAGCTCGACCACCGTGCGGACGGCGCTGGCCCGCCGGACCGGGTCATCGACCAGCCGCACGGCGGCGACGACCTCGCGAGGCTCGGCAGGCGCCGGCCACGCCCGCGCGCCCAGGGCTCCGCCGAGCAGCAGCACGGCGACCACCAGCACGGCGGGCGCCCGCAGCGCCAACGCCGCGGCCACCAGGAGCACACCCGGCCAAAGCGGCCCGCCGAACGACCACCAGGCCCCGAGGCCGGCCGCCACCGCCACCGCCACCGCCCACCGGTCGCTCATGTGCGCACCAGGTCACGGAAGGCCTCGAGCTTGGCCGGCCCGATGCCGGGCACCTCGAGGAGCCCCTCCACGGTGGCGAAGGCGCCGTGGCGCTCCCGATGCCCGACGATGGCGGCCGCCAGCGCCGGACCCACCCCGGGCAGCCCGTCGAGCTCGTCGGCCGTGGCCCGGTTGACGTCGAGCGGTCCGGACGCCACCGGGACGGGGGTGGCAGACGCGGCCGGCAGCACCTCGCCGACCCGGGGGACCCACACCCGCTGCCCGTCCGACAGCAGGGAGGCCAGCGCCAGCTGGTGCGGGTCGGCCTCGGGCAACGGCCCGGCCACGTCGAGCAGGTCGACGACGCGGGCGCCCGCCGCCAGGCGGTACACGCCGGGGCGCTCGACGGCGCCAGCCGCCTGCACCACCACCGTGGCGGTGGGACCGGACACGACCGCCGCCGAGGCCGGCGCCGTCGCCGCCGAGGCGAGCGGCAGCGTCGCCTCCACGGGGAGCGGCGACGGCTTCAGCAGCCACCAGCCCGCGACCAGCGCGCCGAGCGCACCACCCACCACGGCTGCGGCCCGCCACGCGTCCCGCGGACCCCGCTCGGTCAGGCGGGCGCGCACCGCGTCGACGAGCTCGCGCCCGCGCTGGCGCGGCGATCGCGGTGGTGGCGGTCGGAGCAGCTCGACCATGGCGTCCTCCTCCGGGGCGCGCCCGAGGCGCAGCGGGAGGGGGAAGCAGTCCGCAGGCTACCGCCCAGCGGCCGCCGGGCGAGGCGCTAGAAGAGCCGGCTCGTGAGCTGCTTGCGGTAGCCCGCAGTGCGGGGGTCGGCCGGACCCATGAGCTCGAGGAGGTCGAGGTACTCGCGCCGGGCCTCCTCGTCGGCCTTCACCCGATCGAGGAGCGCGGCGAGGCGGTCGTCGTAGTCGTCGGCCGGGGCCGTGCCCACCCGCGCCTTGGCGGCCAGCTGGCGGACCCGCTCGGTCTCGGGGAGGCGGGCCAGGAGGGCGAGGGCCTCCTCGGTGTCGCCCCGCTCGGCGAGCAGGTCGGCGAGCCGGCAGACGGCGTCCTCATGATCGGGCTGGCCGGCCAGCACCTGGCGGAGGCTGGCCTCGTCGCCGGCGTCGAGCAGCGCCGCCACGTCGCGCTCGGCGTCGGTGGGCAGCAGCTTCTGCACGAACTCCCGCACCACGTGCTCGGGATAGGCCCCCATGAACCCGTCGACCGGCTGGGCGTCCTTGAGGGCGACGACGAGCGGAATGCTCTGGACGCCGAAGGCCTGCGCGATCCCCGGGTTCTCGTCGATGTTCACCTTCACCAGCACGACCTCGCCCTGCGTCTCGTCGACGACCTTTTCGATGATCGGCCCGAGCGTGCGGCACGGCCCGCACCACGGCGCCCAGAGGTCGACGACGACCGGCACCTCACGGCTGCGGTCGATCACGTCGACCTGGAACGTGGCGTCGGTGGCGTCGATGGCAGACATGCAGACCACCCTACCGAGCCGTCTCCTCGGCCGGTCCGGCGTGGTGCGCTGCCTTCGGGCCTCGCTACGGTGCGCCGTCATGGACGCTGCCCCCGCCGCACCCGCCGGCATCGACACCGGGCGCGTCTCGGCCTGGCTGGAGGCCAACGTCGCCGACGTCGCCGGCCCGTTCCGCTTCGAGCTCATCGCGGGTGGCCACTCGAACCTCACGTACAAGGTGACCGGGTCGGCCGGCCCGCCTGTCGTGCTGCGCCGGCCGCCGCTCGGCAACGTGCTCCCGTCGGCACACGACATGGGCCGCGAGCACCGCATCATCGCCGCGCTCGCCGTCACGAACGTCCCGGTGGCACCGGCGCTCGGCTACTGCGACGACCCGGAGGTCAACGGCGCGCCGTTCTACGTGATGGGCTACGTCGACGGCCTGGTGCTGCGTGACGTCGGCGCCGTGCAGCAGCACCTGCCGGAGCCGGCCCGCCGCGTGGCCGGCGACTCCATCGTCGACACGCTCGCCGCCATCCACGCCGTGCGGCCCGACGAGGTCGGCCTCGGTGAGCTCGGCCGCCACGACAGCTACATCGCCCGCCAGCTGAAGCGGTGGTACGGCCAGTGGCAGGCGTCCAAGACGCGGGAGCTGGCCGCCGTCGACGCCGTGCACGACGGCCTGCTGGCTCGCATCCCCGAGCAGGGCCCGGCGTCGATCGTCCACGGCGACTACCGCCTCGACAACTGCATGCTCCACCCCGACGGCCGCGTCGCGGCGGTGCTCGACTGGGAGATCTCCACGCTCGGCGACCCGCTGGCCGACGTGGGCCTCCTGCTCGTGTACTGGACCGGACCCGACGACGACGCCAGCGCCTGGGTCGGGCCGGCCACCACCGCGCCGGGCTTCCCCAACCGGGCCGACCTGCTCGCCCGCTACGCCGAGGTCTCGGGGCGTGACGTCGCCGGCATCGAGTTCTACGTGGCCTTTGCGTACTGGAAGCTGGCCTGCATCCTCGAAGGGGTGTACGCCCGCTACCTCGCCGGCGCCATGGGCGGCCACCGAGAGGCGAGCGAGATCGACACGTTCGCGTGGCAGGTCGAGCGGGCGGCCACCCAGGCCGCCGAGCACCTCGGGCGGCTGTCGTGAGCCCGCCGCTCACGTGGCTGCGCCAGCCCGACCTCGACGAGCCGCTGCTCGTCGTGATGCTCAACGGGTGGATCGACGCCGGCAGCGCGGCCGCCGCCGCCATGGGCGTGCTGCAGCAGCAGCTCTCGCCGGAGCGCGTTGCGCTGTTCGACGGTGACACGTTCATCGACTACCGGGCCCGCCGGCCGGTGATGCAGCTGCGCGACGGGGTCAACACCGGGCTCGTGTGGCCGGAGATCCGCCTCGAGGCCGGCCGCGACGAGCGCGGCCACGACGTCGTGCTCCTGTCGGGCCACGAGCCCGACAGCGCCTGGCAGCTGTTCGCCGACACGGTCGTTGGCGTCGCCGTCGATCTCGGCGTGCGCAGCGTGGTCGGGCTCGGCGCCTACCCGTTCGCGGCTCCTCACACCCGGGCGTCGCGCCTCAGCATCACGGCGTCGAGTCCCGAGCTGGCCGCGTCGCTCCCCTACCTGAGGAACTCCGTCGACGTGCCGGCCGGCATGGGAGCTGTGCTCGAGCGCCGGTTCGACGAGGTCGGCGTCGCCGCCGTCGGCCTCTGGGCGCAGGTACCGCACTACGTCGCCACCTACCCCTACCCCGCCGCCGCCGTCTCGCTCCTGCAAGGCCTGCAGGAGGTGGGTGGGCTGGCGCTCGACGTCGAGCCGATGCGGGCCGAAGCGGCCACGCACCGGGCGCAGCTCGACGCGCTGGTGGCAGGCAACGACGAGCACCTGGCCATGCTGCGTCAGCTCGAGGCGGCCTACGACGAGGCCGTCGCCGACGACCGCCTCAACGGTCCACTGCCGACGGGCGACGAGCTGGCCGCCGAGCTCGAGCGGTTCCTGCGCGACCAGGGCAAGGGCCCCGGCTCGCTCTGACGGATTCGCGAGCGCCAGTCGCCAGCGCGTACCGTGCGCGCCCATGAAGGTTGACGGGGGCATCGGGTTCGATCTGACGAAGGCGGCCGAGGAGGCCAAAGAGCGCGAGGAGGCGGGCTACAGCGGCATCTGGACCGCCGAGACCAGCCACGACCCGTTCTTCCCCCTGCTGCTGGCGGCCGAGCACACCGAGCACGTGGAGCTGGGCACGTCGATCGCCGTCGCCTTCGCCCGCAACCCCATGCTGCTGGCCAACGTCGGCTACGACCTGCAGGCCTACTCGAAGGGCCGGTTCATCCTCGGACTGGGCAGCCAGATCAAGCCCCACATCACCAAACGCTTCTCCATGCCGTGGAGCGCCCCGGCCGCCCGGATGCGCGAGATGATCCTGGCCGTCCGGGCGATCTGGGACTGCTGGAACAACGGCACCAAGCTCGACTTCCGCGGCGAGTTCTACACGCACACCCTGATGACGCCGTTCTTCAACCCGGGCCCGAACCCGTACGGCAACCCGAAGGTCTTCCTGGCCGGTGTCGGCGAGAAGATGACCGAGGTGGCCGGCGAGGTGGCCGACGGCTTCCTCTGCCACGGCTTCACCACCGAGCGCTACCTCCGCGAGGTCACGATCCCTGCCCTCGAGCGGGGGCGCGCGGCTGCCGGCAAGACCATGGAGGGCTTCGAGATCGTGGGGCCGTCGTTCGTGGTCACCGGCGCCGACGAGGGCGAGATGGCGTCGGCCGCCGCCGGCACCCGCCAGCAGATCGCGTTCTACGGCTCCACCCCCGCCTACCGCGGCGTCCTCGAGCTGCACGGCTGGGGCGGGCTGCAAGACGAGCTGAACACGCTGTCGAAGCAGGGCCGGTGGGTGGAGATGGGCGACCTCGTCGACGACGAGATCCTCAACACCTTCGCCGTGGTCGCAGCCCCCGAGGACGTCGCCCCCGAGCTGCACCGCCGCTACGGCGACGTGATCCAGCGCATCAGCTTCTACGCGCCCTACAAGACCGACCCCGAGCGCTGGAAGGGCGTGCTCGCCGCGCTGAAGGGCTGAGGCCCGATCAGACGAGCTGCAGGTCCTCGTTGAGGTAGCGCTCCTTGCACAGCGAGCGCTGGAGCTTGCCACTCGAGGTCTTCGGCAGCGTGCCGGACTGCACGAGCATCACGTCACGGGGAGGCACGCCGACGGCTTCGAGCACGCGGTGGTGCACGGCCTTGCGGACCTCCTCCACGTCGGTGGCCTTGGTCTCGGCCACCACGACGACCGTCTCCTTGCCCTTGTAGCCGTCGACGCCGAACGCGATGACGTTGCCGGCCCGCACACCCTCGAGGGTGCCCACGGCCCGCTCGATGTCCTGGGGATAGATGTTGCGGCCACCCACGATGATGACGTCCTTGATGCGCCCGCAGATCACGAGCTCGCCGTCGACGAGGTAGGCCAGGTCGCCCGTCTTCAGCCACTCCCCCTCGAACAGCTCGGCCGTCGCGTCGGGCCGCTTGTAGTAGCCGGTGGTGAGCGAGGTGCCGGCGATGAGGAGCTCGCCCACGTGGCGCTCGGGCAGCTCGACGCGGGTGTTCGGGTCGACCACCTTCATGCGCAGGCCGGGCACCGGGCGGCCGAGGAGGGCCAGCTTGCGCACACCGTCCTCGTCGGGGTCGACCGGCTTGGCGACGTGGTCGTGCTCGAGCAGGTGAGCGTCGACGGCGTCCATCACGAGGCCTCGGCCGGGCGGGGGGAACGAGCCACCGATGGCCACCTCGGCCATCCCGAAGGCCGGGAACACGCCACCGGGCTCGAAGCCGAAGCGGCCAGCCTCCCGCACGAAGGCGTCGACGGCGTCGGGGTCGACGGGCTCGGCGCCGTTGAGCGCGATCCGCAGCGACGACAAGTCGAGGTCCTTCAGGCGCCGCAGGGCCCGGGTGGCCAGCACCCACGAGAAGTTCGGGCCTGCCGTCGCCGTGCCGCGGTAGGTGGAGATCCACTCCATCCAGTGACCGGGGTGGGCCAGGAAGTCTTGCGGTGCTGCCTGCACGAGCGGGGCGCCCACGGTCATGGGCAGCGTGAGCAGCCCGACGAGGCCCATGTCGTGGTAGAGCGGCAGCCAGCTCACGGCCACGTCGACGTCGGGGTCGATGGCGGCGGCCTGGGCGATGGCGTCGAGGTTGGCGCCCAGCACCCGGTCGGGGAGCATCACGCCCTTGGGCTCGCTCGTCGACCCGGACGTGTACTGCAAGATGACCAGGCGTTCCGGGTCGGGGGCCGGCATCTCCAGCGCCTCGGGGCCCGGGCGGCCGCCGCCGGGCATCACCGCCGACAGCAGCTGGATCGGCGGGTCACCGTCGAGCGGCTCGTAGAACGCGGCGAGCTGCTCGTCGATGAGCAGGAGCTTGGCGTCGCCGTGACGGATGCGGGCCCGGGTGCCGTTCACGAACTCCTCGAGGCTCCCCATGCGCATCGGCAGGGGCAGCACCATCGACGCTGCGCCGGCCAGCCAGCAGCCCTGGATGGCGGTGACGAGCGCCCGGGTGGTGGGGCCGAGGATGGCGACGTGGTCGCCGGGCACGACCCCGAGCGCCTGCAGCGACGCCCCGACGGCACGGGCCTCCTCGTGCAGCTGGGCCCAGCTGACGGGGTCGCGCTCGGCGCCGTGCACGAACGTGACCCCGGCACCCCGCCGGGTCGCGGCCTCGAGGCGAGTGGTGACGGGAACGGGGAAGGTCATGTGGCGCGACCGGGCCTGGAGTCAGAGAACGGGATGACCTGCACAGTCAAGCAGAAAGTACCCTCCCAGCCCATGGCCACCCCCGACCAGACCGCCACCGACGTGGCCGGCGACGACGTGCCGACCTTCCGCTACACGGCTGTGCTGGCCGGCGAGATCGAGCGGCGGTGGCAGGACCGGTGGGAGGCCGACGGCACGTTCGAGGCCCCCAACCCGGCTGGTCCGCTGGCCGAGCCCGACAAGGTGGCCGGTCGCCCGAAGCTCTACGTGCTCGACATGTTCCCCTACCCGTCGGGGGCGGGGCTCCACGTCGGCCACCCGCTGGGCTACATCGGCACCGACGTGCTCGGCCGGTACCAGCGCATGTGCGGCCGCAACGTGCTGCACACCCTCGGCTACGACGCCTTCGGCCTGCCGGCCGAGCAGTACGCGGTGCAGACGGGCCAGCACCCGGCCGTCACCACCGAGGCCAACATCACCACCATGCGGCGCCAGCTGCGCCGCCTCGGCCTGGCCCACGACCAGCGCCGCAGCGTCGCCACCACCGACCTCACGTTCTACCGCTGGACCCAGTGGATCTTCCTGCAGGTCTTCAACAGCTGGTACGACCCCGAGGCCGGCCGGGCCCGGCCGGTGGCCGAGCTGGTGGCCGAGCTCGACGCCGGCACCCGCACCCTGCCCGACGGGCGCGACTGGGGGTCGCTGTCGGCCTACGACAAGCGGGTCGTGGTCGACGAGCAGCGGCTCGCCTACGTCACCGAGGCGCCCGTCAACTGGTGCCCTGGGCTCGGCACGGTGCTGGCCAACGAGGAGGTCACCGCCGAGGGCCGCAGCGAGCGGGGCAACTACCCCGTGTTCAAGCGGAACCTCAAGCAGTGGATGATGCGCATCACCGCCTACGCCGAGCGGCTGATCGACGACCTCGACCGCCTCGACTGGCCCGAGAGCATCAAGCTGATGCAGCGCAACTGGATCGGCCGCAGTGAGGGCGCCCGCGTGCGGTTCGCGTCGGCGGCCGGCGACATCGAGGTGTTCACCACCCGCCCCGACACGCTGTTCGGCGCCACCTACATGGTGCTGGCCCCAGAGCACCCGCTGGTCGACGCGCTCGTGGCACCGTCGTGGCCGGACGGCACCCCGGACACCTGGACCGCCGGCGCCGCGGCGCCGGCCGACGCAGTGGCCGCCTACCGCCGCCAGGCCGGAGCCAAGACCGACGTCGAGCGCCAGGTGGAGAGCCGGGAGAAGACCGGCGTGTTCACCGGTGCCTTCGCCGTGAACCCGGTCAACGGCGCGTCGATCCCGGTCTTCGTCGCCGACTACGTCCTCATGGGGTACGGCACCGGGGCGATCATGGCGGTGCCGTCCGGCGACGAGCGTGACTTCGCCTTCGCCCGGGCCTTCGGCCTGCCGATCGTGGCCACCCAGCAGCCGCCCGACGCCTGGTTCGAGGCGCACGGCCTGGCGCCGTCGCTCGACTGCGCCACGTGGCCCGAGGCCTACGTGGGCGAGGGGACCTTCGTGCAGTCGGCCAACGACACGCTCGTGCTCGACGGGGAGCGCACGGTCGCCGAGGCCAAGCACCTCACCAACGCCTGGCTCGAGGCGCACGGGCGGGGTCACGGCACCGTGAACTACAAGCTGCGCGACTGGTTGTTCAGCCGCCAGCGCTACTGGGGCGAGCCGTTCCCGATCGTCTACGACGACACCGGCCTGCCGATCGCGCTCCCCGAGTCGATGCTGCCGGTGGTGCTGCCGGAGATCGACGACTACTCCCCCCGTCTGTTCGACCCCGACGACGAGCACACGTCGCCCGAGCCGCCGCTGGCCAAGGCCGACCACTGGCTCCAGGTGGAGCTCGACCTCGGCGACGGTCGTCGCACGTACCGGCGGGAGACCAACACCATGCCGCAGTGGGCCGGCAGCTGCTGGTACGAGCTGCGCTACCTCGACCCCACCAACGAGCAGGCCTTCGTCGACCCGGACGTCGAGCGCTACTGGATGGGTCCGCAGCACGACGGCGACACCGGCGGCGTCGACCTCTACGTCGGAGGCGTCGAGCACGCCGTGCTCCACCTGCTCTATGCCCGCTTCTGGCACAAGGTGCTGTTCGACCTCGGCCACGTGTCGAGCAGCGAGCCGTTCCGGCGGCTGTTCAACCAGGGCTACATCCTCGCCCACTCCTTCAAGGACGCCCGGGGCACCTACGTCGACGCGTTCTCGGTGGAAGAGCGCGACGGCCACTGGTACTTCGAGGGCGCCGAGGTGACGCGCGAGCTCGGCAAGATGGGCAAGAGCCTGAAGAACGCCGTCGCCCCTGACGACCTCTACGAGGAGTACGGCGCCGACACCCTCCGGCTCTACGAGATGTCGATGGGCCCGCTCGACGCCTCCCGGCCCTGGGCCACCCGTGACGTCGTCGGCATGTACCGGTTCCTGCAGCGGCTGTGGCGCAACCTGGTCGACGAGTCGACCGGCGCGTGCCGCGTAGCCGACGAGCCCGCCGACGACGACACCCGCCGGCTGCTGCACCGGACCATCGCCGGCGTGCGCGACGACTACGAGGGGCTGCGCTTCAACACCGCCGTCGCCAAGCTCATCGAGCTCAACAACCACCTCACCAAGCGAGGCACCACACCGCGCGACGTCGGTGAGGCGCTCGTGCTCATGCTGGCGCCGGTGACGCCCCACGTGGCCGAGGAGCTGTGGTCGCTGCTCGGACACACGGCCACGATCACCTACGAGGCGTTCCCCGAGTCCGACCCGGCGCTGCTCGTCGACGACACCGTCGAGTACCCGGTGCAGGTCAACGGCAAGGTGCGCTCGCGCATCACCGTGGCCGCCGACGCCGACGACACCACCGTCCGGTCGGCGGCGCTGGCCGACGACAAGGTGGCCGCCCTCCTCATGGGCGAGCCCCGCAAGGTGATCGTCGTGCCGGGCCGCATGGTCAACATCGTCGCCTGACGCGCCGATGGGCTAGCTGTGCTCGTCCTTCAGCGTCTGCCTGGCATGGCGTCGGAGGAACTCGAGGATGCGGATGTGCTTTTCGGTGTCGAGCCGCATCAGCTCCACCACGAGGCCCCACAGCGTGGTGTCCTCGACGTCGCTCACGTCCTTACGGAGCTTGCGCAGCTCCTTGCCGTCGTCGTGCTCGATGGCGAGCAGACGCTCGACCGCGTGCAGCACGGCCTCCGGGTCGTCCTCCTTCTGCAGGAACGGGAGGCCCTCGGGGACCTCCTGCAGGGCGGCCATGCCTCGCAGCGCCGCCGCCCACTGCTGGAACAGCGCATGGTGGCGCTTCTCGTCGTCGCCGATCAGCCGGAGCAGGTAGCCGACGTGCCCGCCGGCGGTGGCCGCGAGCGCCTCGTACTCGTCGAGCACGGTGTGCTCGAGCTCGATGTGCTGGAGCAGGTGGTCGTAGAGCTCGCGCTCCCAGACACTCAGCCCCACGGGCGGTTCCGTGCCGTCCACCGTCATGTGCTCTCCCCTCGGGGTTGGATGTCGACCGACAGCGACGATCGTCGCGCCAACGCCTCCGGATCGAAACCGGCGGTGCGCCGGTAGTCGGCCACCCAGCGCTCGATCTCGCCCGGCGCGAACACCTCGGACAGGTCGGCGAAGCCGTCCGGGGCCCGCCGGGCGGCCTCCTCCATGCACCGCTCAGGGCCGGCCTGGCGGTTCGCGAGCACGACCGCCGCCGTCGCGGGCCGGCGCTCGGCCTCGTAGACCGCCAGAGCGTGCTCGACCGTGGGCTCCAGCGCAAGGGCATGGGCGAGCACACGGGCGTCGAGGATCGCCTGCGAGGCACCGTTCGACCCCACCGGGTACATCGGGTGGGCGGCGTCGCCGAGCAGGGTGACATGGCCCTGCCCCCAGCTGGCGAGCGGGTCGCGGTCGACCATCGGGTACCGCAGCACCTGACCGGCCGACGCCACGAGGGACGCCACGTCGAGCCAGTCGAACCGGAACGGGTCCACCACGGGCGCGATCTCGGTCAGTTCAGCGGCCGCGTCCCAGTCCTGCCGGGGCACGGGACGACCATCGTCGGTGCGCTGCTCCGCCACCCAGTTGACGAGCTGGCGGCCGTCGGGCAGGTCTCGGATCGGGTAGACGACCACCCGGTGGGCGAGCACACCGGCCATCACCATCGTGCGCCCGTCGAGGAAGGGCGGGGCCACAGTGGTGCCGCGCCACATGGTCACGCCGTTCCACAGGGGCGGCCCCTCGCCGGGGTGCAGGAGCGCTCGGAGCGCAGAGTGCACCCCGTCGCAGCCGACGACCACGTCGCCCTCGAGAGGGTCGAGGGCCGTGCCGTCCGGTGCCGCCACGGCGACCGACACCCGCCCGCCCCGCTGCGACACGCCGACCACACGGTGGCCGGTGCGATAGCGGTCGGCGCCGAGGCGCTCGACGGTGGCTCGGTGGAGGACGGCGAGCAGCTCGCCCCGGTGGATGGACAGCTGCGGCCAGGCGTAGCCGGCGGCGCGGCCGCGGGGCTCGGCCCAGATCCGCTGCCCGAACCGGTTGTGGTAGGCGAGCGTGCCCGTGGCAACGGCCACGGCCTCCAGCTCGGCGAGCAGGCCGAGCTCGTCGAGCTCGCGCACGGCGTGCGGCAGCAGGTTGATCCCGACCCCGAGCTCGCGCACCTCCGGCACCGCCTCGATCACGACGACGTCGCGGATACCGGCGGCGCGCAGCGACAGCGCCAGTGCGCACCCGCCGATCCCGCCCCCGGCAACGATGACCTGCACGGCCCTACCTCGGCTCCAGCACGATGTCGAAGGTGGCGGCGACCTCGCCGTCGGCCCCGCGCACGAAGTCGCGGACGAGGCTCTCTCGCACGCCGAACACCGCGTCGTCGCCGAGGTGGGCGCTCTCACGGTCGAACACGTGGGTGATCAGGTCCTTGTGGCCGGGCGCGGTCACCCACACGTGGATGTGGGCGGCCCGCATCCAGTTGCGTCCGTTGGCCTTGAGCAGGGCGCCGGCCGGCCCGTCGTCGGGGATCGGGTAGGGCACCGGGCGCACGGTGCGGAACTCGAAGCTGCCGTCCTCTCGGGTGTGGTACACGCCGCGAAGGTTCTCGGCCGACTGCACGCCGGGTTGCTGGCACGCGTAGAAGCCCGCGGTGTTGTTCTGCCACACGTCGAGGCGAGCCCCAGGGACCGGCTCCCCGGCCAGATCGGTGACCCGGCCCCGCACGACCACCCGCTCCCCCGGGTCGTCGTCGACCACCATGCTCTCGCCGAACGCCCGCTCCGGGGAGCCCGGAACGTAGAACGGTCCGAGGACGGTGTTCTCGGTCGCTCCGGCGCCGGCGTCCTGGGTGATGAACTCGACCAGGGTCGACACGCCGAGCGTGTCGGACAGCAGGATCCACTCCTGGCGGACCCCGTCGCAGATCTTCCCGGTGGCGGTCACGAACTCGATGCCCTTCATCCACTCGTCGTGGGTGAGTCCCACCTCCTCCACGAAGGCGTGGAGATGGCGGACGGCGGCCTGCATGACCTCCTTCAGACGAGGGTCGGGGCTGGCGTCGTAGCGGGCGAGCACCTCGGCGAGGAGCTCGGCGTGGGTTGGCTTCGTCGACATGATGGGTCCCTCCTGTGGACCGAGTTGTTGGGGTTCAGCTCGTGGCCTCGACGACGACGGCGATGCCCTGCCCGACACCGATGCACATCGCGGCAAGACCAAAGCGGCCGCCGGTGCGGTGCAGGTGGTGCACCAAGGTGGTCAGGATGCGGGCGCCGGAGCACCCGAGCGGGTGGCCGATGGCGATCGCGCCGCCCTGCCGGTTCACGATCCCCGGGTCGAGCTCGGGCCACTCCCTCAGGCAGGCCAGGCTCTGCGCGGCGAACGCCTCGTTCAGCTCGACCGCGGCGAGGTCGCCCCAGCCGATGCCGGCCCGCTCGAGCGCCAGCCGGGCCGCCTCGACGGGGCCGATGCCGAACAGGTGCGGCTCCACGCCGCTGGTGGCGCGGCCGGCGACGCGGGCCAGCGGCGTCCGCCCGGTGCGAGCCAGGCCGGCCTCGGAGGCCAGCAGCAGGCACGAGGCGCCGTCGTTCATCGGCGAGGAGTTCCCTGCCGTCACGGTGCCTCCCGCACGGAACACCGGCCTCAGCTTGGCCAGCGTCGCCACCGTGCTGTCCGGCCGGATGCACTCGTCGCGCGCCAGCTCGACCCCCGGCACGTCCACCACCTCGGCGTCGAACCAGCTGGCCTCCCAGGCCGCCGCGGCCCGCTGGTGGGACGCTACGGCGAACTCGTCCTGCTCGTCGCGGCTGATCCCGTATCGGTCGGCCAGCACCTCGGCACCCTCGCCGAGGGCGATCGTCCACTCGCCCGGCATGGCGGGGTTCACCATCCGCCAGCCGAGGGCCGAGTTCCACAGTTGCTCGTGACCGGTCGGATAGGCCCTGGCCGGCTTGGGCAGCACCCACGGCGCCCTCGTCATCGACTCGACGCCGCCGGCCACCACCACGTCGTTGTCGCCGGACGCGACGGCCCGGCTGGCGTGGATCACGGCGTCGAGGCCCGAGCCGCACAGCCGGTTCACCGTGGCACCGGGCACGGCGACGGGGAGGCCGGCCAGGAGCACGGCCATGCGGGCCACGTTGCGGTTGTCCTCGCCGGCGCCGTTGGCGTCACCGAGGATGACCTCCTCGACCGCCGCCGGGTCGAGGTCGGGTGTGCGGCCGAGCAGGCCGCGCAGCGCGGCAGTGGCGAGGTCGTCGGGGCGCACGCCGGCGAGCGCCCCGCCGATGCGACCGACGGGCGTCCGGACGGCGTCGACCACGTACACGTCGGGCATGGTGTGCTCCTCGGGTCAGGTCCCGCGGCGATCGTCGGCCACGCCCTCCACGACGAGCCGCCGGCGCACGGGGAACAGCTGCAGGCGCGGGAATCGCTGGGTGAGCGACCCCCAGATGCCGCCCTTCAGGAACAGGGCGCAGGCGATCGCGACGGCTCCGGTGACGATGAGGAACGAGGGCTCGGAGAGCCACTCGTTGTCCTGCACCCAGTCCCGCAGCAGGTAGTAGGTGACAGCGCCGATGATCGGGCCCTCGATCGTCCCGAGGCCACCGAACACGACCATAACGATGATCGGGGCGGTCCAGGTGCCGACGCTGAACGCGGCGTCCGGCTGGACGTTGAGCTGCTTCAGGTAGAACACGGCGCCGGCCAGGCCGGTGAACCCGGCCGCGATGACCCAGATGGTGAACCGGGTGCGGTAGACGTCGGTCCCGAGGCCGCGGGCGCCACTCTCGTTGTCACGGACTGCTTGGAGCGCGAGCCCGAGGCGGGAGCGCAGCACGAGATAGACCGCTGCGATGGCGGCCACCGCCACCAGGACGGCCACGAGGCTGGTGGTCGAGATCCGATCGGCAGGCTCGTAGCCGCTCACGTCGAGGCTCGTCCCCCGGCCGCCGCCGATGGCGTCGCTCGTGTTGTTCTTCAGCACGAGCCGCACCACCTCGGCGATCACCCACGTCCCGATGGCGAAGTAGGCGCCCCGCAACCGGAAGGCGAGGAACCCGAGCGGGATGGCGATCACGGCAGCGACGACCCCGGCGGGGATGACGGCGACGTAGATGTCCCGATTGAACTCGTTGGCGAACACGATGAGGCCGTAGGCACCCAGCCCGACGAATGCCTGCTGGCCGATGGAGACCAGGCCGGTGTAGCCAGCGAGGAGGTTCCACATCGAGGCCAGCACCACGTAGACGCACAGGTCGGTGAGCTTCAGCTGCCAGGCCCGGTCGTCACCGAGGGCCGTCATCACGGCCCACCCGACCACCGCCACGGCGACCACGAGGCCCACCCAGCTCGACCGGGTGGCCCGCTGGACCCGTGCCGGGCGAGCGGGCACCACTGCGGTGGCGTCGAGGGCCGTCATGCCAGCGCCTGCTTGCCGAAGAGCCCGGTGGGCCGCACCGCGAGGACCGTGAGGAACACCAGGTGGCCGATGAGCTGGGTCCAGCCCGGCTCGATCTGGGCGCCCACCGTCTGGGCCACCCCGAGGACCATCCCACCGACGAGCGTGCCCCACAGCGACCCGAGGCCACCGATGATCACCGCTTCGAAGGCGTAGATGAGTAGCAGCGGGCCGTCGGCGGCGGCGAAGTTCGTCTGTGCGCCATTGAAGACACCGGCCAGCGCCACGGTGGCCACGGCGATCCCCATCGCCAGGGCGTAGACGGTGCGGTTGTTGATGCCCATGAGCCGAGCGGTGGTCGGGTCGTCCGAGGTCGCCCGGAAGGCGCGGCCCGAGCGGGTCCGGGCGAGGAACAGCGACAGGAGCGCCAGCACCAGGATGGCCACCAGGAAGCGGGTGAGCGGGAACCAGCCGATCGAGACGTCGTCGCTGATCCTGATGCTCGACGTGCCGAACGACCCGATGTCGAGCGCCCGCCGATCGGCCGTGTACCGCTCGAGCAGCACGTTCTGGATCACGATCGACAGGCCGAAGGTGGCCACGATCTGGTACGACGGGTCGAGCCCCACCAGCCGGTCGAACATCGTCTTCTGGAGGGCGATGCCGAACAGGAAGCCGGCCGGCAGCAGCACGGCCAGCGACAGGAACGGGTTGGCCGACGTGGCGGCCACGAACGTCGAGGCGAGGAACGCCGAGGTGATGGCCAGGTCGCCATGGGCGAGGTTCACGAGGCGCATCACACCGAAGGCCACCGAGAGCCCGGAGGCGTACATCGCGTAGAGACCGCCCAGTAGGATACCCTGGACGATGGCATTGACCCAGCTCATTGGCGTCCCTCCACGGCCATGCCGAAGTAGGCGGCGGTGATCGCCTCACGTGACAGCTCCGAGGGCCGCCCGGCCAGCGACACCCGGCCCTCGAGGAGGCAGTACGCGTGGTCGGCCGCCGCCAGCGCCTGGTTGATGTCCTGCTCCACCACCATGAGCGTGGTGCCATGCTCGCGGATGGCCGGAAGGGCCGCGTAGAGCTGCTTCACCACGACGGGGGCCAGGCCGAGGCTCACCTCGTCGAGCAGGAGCAGGCGCGGGTTGGCCATGAGGGCGCGGCCGATGGCGAGGGCCTGCTGCTCCCCACCCGACAGGCGGGCGGCCGACCGCTTGGCCAGCCGCGCCAGGAGCGGGAAGGCGTCGAGCACGGCCGGCTTCGACCACGGGCCCGGGCGACGGGCATGGGCACCAATGGTCAGGTTCTCCTCCACCGAGAGGCTCGGGAAGACGCGTCGGCCCTCGGGGACGAGCGAGATCCCGAGGCCGACCCGCTTGTGGTCGGCCAGCCCGCGCAGCGAGCGACCCTCGAAGCGGATGTCGCCACCGGAGATCGCGACCTGCCCGGCGATGGCCTTCAGCAGCGTCGACTTCCCTGCGCCGTTGGCGCCGATCACGGCGACGGCGGCCGACGCCGGAACGTCGAGGGTGATGTCGAACAGCGCCTGGAACTGCCCGTAGCGGGCGTCGAGGGCCTCCACCTCGAGCAGGGCCGTCATGCCTCCACCTCTGCGCCGAGGTAGACGCTGCGCACCTCGTCGGACGCCATCACCTCGTGGGGGTCGCCCTCGATCAGCTTGCGGCCATAGTCCATGGCCAGGATCCGGTCAACCGTCGAGAGCAGCGCGTGGACGATGTGCTCGATCCAGATGATCGACACACCGCTGGCGTGGATGGCCTTCACCGTCTCGACGAGCTCGTGAACCTCACCTTCGGTGAGCCCGCCGGCGATCTCGTCGAGGAGGAGGACCTCCGGACTCGTGGCCAGCGCCCGGGCCAGCTCGAGGCGCTTGCGCTCGAGCAGAGTGAGGGCCCCGGCCCGCACGTTCGCCTTCGCGAGCATGTCGGCCCGCTCGAGCGCGGCCACGCACGCCGCCGTGGCCGCGCTCCCCCGCAGGTGCCGGCCGAGCTGGGCGCCAACGAGGGTGTTCTCGAACACGGTGAGCCCCTCGAAGGGGCGTGGCAGCTGTGCAGTGCGTCCGATGCCGAGGCGGCAGCGCCGGTGGGACGGGAGCGAGGTGACGTCGCGTCCACGGAACAGGACCTTGCCGGTGGTCGGCACGAGATCGCCGGCCACCATGTTGAGCGTCGTCGTCTTCCCTGCCCCGTTGGGGCCGACGACCCCCAAGGCTTCGCCCTCGTCCAGCGTGAACGAGAGCTCATCGATCACGGACAGCGACCCGAACCGCTTCGAGACGCCGGCCACCTCGATGATGGTCGCCACATCGCCCCCCTTTCCTCGGCGTGCGCCGGTCAGGCCGAGATCGGCTCGACGCTGCCGGCCGTCGGCACGTCGGGGTTGCCCGAGTTGTCGACGATCACGAGGTCGAACCCTGTCGGCGTGTCGGCCTTGCGCCACTGGCCGCCCACCAGCTTCGTCTTGGCGACGTTCGGCACCGGGCCGCCGGTGAAGTCGACCGGACCGACGACGGTGTCGATCTTCAGCGCCCTGATGGCGTCGCGCACCGCCGCCTTGTCGGTGCTACCAGCGGCCACCAGCGCGGCCACCGCTACCTCGAACAGCGCGTGCACGAACCCGATGGGCTGTGTCCACTGGTTGCCGGTCTCGGCCGTGTAGGCATCGGTGACCTGCTTTGAGGTCAGGCCCACGAGCGAGCTCGAGTACGGGTGGTTCGGGCTCCACCACACCTCGGAGGTGAGCCCGACGCCGTCGTCGCCGAGCGCCTGGATCGACTCGGGGAACAGGAGGGCCTTGCCGATCGACGCCACCTTCGGCACGAACCCCTGCTGCTTGGCCTGCTTCCAGAACGTCGGGAAGTCGGGCGGGATCATCACGCCGGTGACCAGCTCGGCGCCCGCGTCCTTGAACGCCGTGATCTGCGCCGTGAAGTCCTGCAGGCCGTTCTCGTAGCGGCCGGGGTCGACCAGGGTGTACCCGGCGTCCTTCAGCGGCGTCGGGAAGCCCACGGTCGCGTCGCCCCACGCGTTGCCGTCGCCGTCGTTCGGGAACAGGCCGCCCACGACCTTGTTCGTGTCGACCTGGTCCCACATGGCGATGAACTGGGGGATGATGTCCTCAAGCCCCCAGAAGAAGTGGTACGTCCACTCGAAGGTGGTCTCGCCCGGTGTGCCGCCCCGCCCGAGGAACCACGGTTGCCAGGGGGCCACGGTGGAGATGCACGGCACACCGTTGGCCTCCGCCTGGTCGGACACGGGGTTCGTGGTCTCCGGGGTTGACGACACGACCATGAGGTCGACGCCGTCCTCGTTGATGAGCTTGGCCGCCTTCTCGCCAGCCTTGTTCGGGTCGGACTCGGAGTCCTCCACGAGCACCTCGACGGTGTACGACTTCCCGCCGACCCGCAGACCGTCGGCCAGGAACGTCGAGATGCCGGCGAGGATGAAGTCGTCGGCGGCGCCGAAGGCAGCCAGCGGGCCCGTCTTCGGGCTCACGTAGCCGATCTTGATGGTGCCGTCGCCACCACCGCCACCGGTGATGCCGCTGGCCGCCACCGTCGTGGCGGCACCACCGGCGGTCGTTCCGGTGCCGCCGGCCGTCGTGGCGGGTGCCTGTGTCGTGTCGCTCGAGCCGCCGTTGTCATCCTGTCCGCAGGCCGCGAGCACTGCTGCGGCGATGCCAGCGCCGCCGAGCTGCAGCAGCCGGCGGCGACCGATGCGGCGGGCCGAGAGCTCGACCGGGTCGATCGGCTGATTGGTCATGGTTCCCCCTTGGTTGTGCGTGTGCTGGTGCGCTGGTGGTGGACGGGTCAGGGTCGGCGACCGACGTGGGCGTCGCGCAGCAGCGCGGTGAGGCGCGCTTCGTCGACGGGGAGAGGGTTGACGGTGATCTCTGCGGTGGCCCGCCGGGCTGCCTCGGGCAGGTCGGCCTCGGCCAGCCCGAGCTCGGCGAGCGTGGTGGGCACGTGGCTCGCCACCGCCAGGTCCCAGAGGGCACCGGCGGGGTCGGCGCCGGGTGCGCCGAGCGCCTCGGCCAGGCGGGCCATCTCCTCAGGCAGCGCCGGCGCGTTGTAGGCGACCGCGTGCGGAAGGATCACCGAGTGGGCGTCGGCGTGCACGAGGTCGAACGTGCCGCCGAGAACGTGGCACAGCTTGTGGTGCAGCGCGGTTCCCGTCGACCCGAGCGCCAGCCCTGCGAGGTAGGCGCCGTAGAGCAGGCCTGCTCGCGCGTCGAGATGGGTCGGCTGCTCCATCGCCACCGGCAGCCAGCGGTGGATGGCCCGCACGCCCTCGAGGGCGAGCGCGCTCACGACCGGGTTGGCCCCTGGCGCGTAGAGGGCCTCCACGCAGTGGGCCAGGGCGTTGAAGGCCGACGCGCCACTGACACGCGGCGGGAGCCCGACCGTCAGCTCGGGGTCGTAGACGACGACGCGGGGCAGAACCCGGAGGTCACGACCCGTCTGCTTGTGGCGCCCACCAGTGAGGCCGTAGATCGGCGTGACCTCGCTGCCGGCGTAGGTCGTGGGGACGGCCACCACCGCCACGTCGTGGCTCAGCGCGATGGCCTTGGCCAACCCCGTGGCCGACCCGCCACCAACGCAGACCACGGTATCCACGGCGGCCTCGGTCGCCGCAGCCCGAGCCCGGTCGGCAAGGTCGACCGGGACGTGCTGGACCACCTCGTCCCAGCGCAGCGCGAGCGCAGCTCCAAGGCCGGAGGCCAGCTCGTCACCCGTTGCAGCGGCGGCTCCATCGGCGATGAGGAGCACGCGGGTCGCGCCGAGCCGAGCAACCTCGCCAGGCACCTCGTGGCGTCGTCCGACGCCGAACACGATCCGGCCCGGCAGCGCGTCATAGACGAAGGGCTGCATCATGCCTCCTGCAGCGCTCGGAGCGCGTCCAGCTCGTGCTGGCCGAGGTGGTCGGTGACGGCGAGGTCGTCGGCGAAATGCAGGGGCCATCCAGTCGCCGCGACGGCCTGGTCGCGCGTGACGCCGGGGTGGAGGGCGGTCATCACGAGCTCGCACGTGACCGGGTCGGGCTCGAGCACGCCGAGGTCGGTGATGACCAGCTGGGGGCCGCCGCCCCGCAGTCCCAGCCGCTCCCGGTCACCGGGGCCGTCACCGAAGCCAACGGACGACCGGAAGTCACAGCGCTCGACGAAGGCGCGGCGTGCCTGGCGCATGATGACCATCACCCACCCGGCCGATGCGGCGATCTCGGGCGCGCCACCGGCCCCGGGCAGGCGGGTACCGGGATGCTCGTAGGAGCCGATCACCGTGGAGTTGATGTTGCCGAGCCGGTCGAGCTGGGCACCGCCAAGGAAGCCGATGTCGATGCGACTGGCCTGCAGCCAGTAAGCGAAGATCTCGGGCACGCTGACCACGGCGTCGGCGGTCTCGCCGAGCTCGCCGTCACCGATCGACAGCGGCAGCCTTGTGGGCTTCGACCCGATGCAGCCGGACTCGTAGACGAGCACCGGCGCCGGGTCGTAGAGACGCCGAGCCAGGTTGGCCGCCGTCGACGGCAGCCCGATGCCGACGAAGCACACGGCCCTCCCGTCGGCAGCGGCCTGCCCGAGGGCGCGTGCCGCGTTGACGATCATGACGTCGTCCGCGCTGGCCTGCTCAGCCACGGGCCGCCGCCTCTTGGTCGGCGGCGAAGCTGCGCCTGTACTCGGCGAAGTCGGCCGTGCCCAGGATGTGCTGGCCGATCCAGTCGGTGAAGGTGCCGCGGTCTCGGGCGATGTCGTCCCACGCCCTGTAGAACGCGTTGTCCCGTACGCTGTAGCCCATCGCGAAGCTGGGATGCGCCCCGCCGGGCACCTCGCACACCGCGCTCACCACCCACGACGGCAGCACCACGGCTCCGGGCCGGGGCTCCAGCTCCTCGACGACCTCCTCCACCGTCACGATCGATCGACGCGACGCCAGGACGACCTCCTTCTGGACACCGACGAGACCCCAGAGCTGCACATTGCCGTGACGGTCGGCCCGCTGGGCGTGGACGATGCCGACGTCCGGGTTCAGGGCGGGCACGGCGGTGAGCTGCTCGCCGGTGAAGGGGCAGGTGATCGGGGCCAGCGACGAGGTGTGGTGGACCAGGTCGGTGCCGACGTAGCCGCGCAGGACACCGAAGGGCAGCCCGCTCGCGCCGGCGGCATAGCGGGTGGCCATGCCGGCGTGGCTGTGCTCCTCCAGCACGAGCGGGTGGGGCCACTCCCTCTCCACGGCATCGCGGAACCGGTGCAGCGAGCCGACGCCCGGATTGCCACCCCACGAGAACACGAGCCGCTCAGCGCACCCGGCGCCGATGAGCTGGTCGTAGACCATGTCGGGCGTCATGCGCACCAGCGTGAGACCTCGCCGGCGCTGGCGGATCAGCTCGTGGCCCGCCGCATGGGGGATGAGGTGCGTGAACCCCTCGAGGGCCACCGTGTCGCCGTCGTGCACGAGCTCGGCGATGGCGCCGGCGAGCGTCGTCAGCTCGGCCACGGTCAGCTCCTCGGGTACCACGCCGGGAGCGTGGCGTCGACGTTCACCCAGGTCGACTTGGCCTCGGTGTACTCACGCATGGCCTCGAAGCCCATCTCCCGGCCATAACCGGAAAGCCCGGTGCCGCCGAAGGGCGAGCCGGGGCTGACCCGCTTGTACGAGTTGACCCACACCATCCCTGCCCGCACCGCGGCCGCGGTCCGATGGGCCCTGGAGAGGTCGCGCGTCCAGAGGCCACCGCCCAGTCCGTAGTCGGTCCCGTTCGCGATGGCGATGGCCTCCTCGTCGGTGCGGAAGGTGATGACCGTCACGAACGGGCCGAAGACCTCCTCCCGGCAGACGCGGGCGGCCGGGTCGGCTCGCACGACCGTGGGCAGCACGTAGCAGCCGTTCGCCAGCGCGGGGTCGTCCGGCGCCGCCCCTCCGCAGAGGATGTCGGCACCCTCGTCGAGGGCCACCTTCACGTAGGAGAGCACGCGGTCGCGGTGCATCGGCGAGGTGAGCGGTCCCATCTCGGTGGCGGGATCGAGCGGGTCGCCCAAACGGATCGACCGGGCCAGGGCCACGAAGCGCTCGAGGAACTCCTCGGCGATGCCCTCCTGCAGGATGAGGCGGGACCCGGCGATGCAGGCCTGCCCCTGGTTGTGGAAGATCGCGAACGCGGAGCCATTCACCGCCGCCGTGACGTCGGCGTCGTCGAAGACGATGTTGGCGCCCTTGCCGCCCAGCTCGAGCTGGACCCTCTTGAGGTTGCCGGCCGAGTACTCGACGATCCGCCGGCCGACCGCGGTCGACCCGGTGAAGGCGATCTTGCGCACGTCCGGGTGGGTCGCCAGCCGCTCGCCGGCGGTGTGGCCGTACCCGGGGACGATGTTCACGGTGCCCGGCGGAAACCCGACCTCCACCATGAGCTCGGCCAGACGCAAGGAGCTCAGCGGCGTGAGCTCGCTCGGCTTCATCACGACGGTGTTGCCGGCCGCCAGGGCAGGACCCATCTTCCACGAGCAGAACATCAGCGGGAAGTTCCAAGGCACGATCTGCCCGACCACGCCGAGCGGCTCACGGGTGACGTAGTTGAGGAACCCCGGCTCGACCGGGATCACGTCGCCCTGCAGCTTGTCGGCGATGCCGCCGAAGTAGCGGAAGCACGCCGCTGTGCGGGGGACGTCGAGCGTCCGCGCGTCGCGCAGCGGGTGGCCCGTGTCCGTCGACTCGAGGCGAGCCAGCTCGTCGGCGTGCGCCTCGATGGCGTCGGCCAGCCGCAGCAGGAGGCGGCCCCGCTCGGCGGCCGCGGTGCGAGCCCACGCCGGAGCGGCCGCTGCGGCCGCCGCCACGGCCCGGTCGACGTCGGCCGCCCGCGCCTCGGCGATCTCGGCGAGTACCGAGCAGTCGTGCGGGTTGAGGACTCCGATGGTGGTGCCGTCGACCGCGTCGACGAACTCCCCACCGATGAAGAGCCGGTGCTGCACGGCGCTCAGAAGTCGACCGGGTACTGCGGCGCCTTGCCGCTCGCGATGAGACCAGGCAGCTCGGCCGAGTTGTTCTCCCAGACGAGCAGCATCGAGCGCTTGGGCGAGTAGCCCTGGTGACGGATGTCGGCTGGCATGGCGGCGACGTCGCCGGCCCGCATGACCACCTTGGCCCGAGCCGCCCCCGTGTCGCGGTCCTGGACATCCCAGATGATCTCGTCGGACAGCTGCACGAACCACTCGACGCGGTCGTTGCCGTGGATGATCGGGAGGATGTACTCCTCGGTCGTAGGGCAGTAGAGGCTGTCCTTGCACACGCTCACGACGGAGGGGTTCCACGTGACGTCGGAGCGGGACAGGTAGGCGAAGAGGTTGAAGGCACCGACCTCGCGCTCGAACCCCGGCTCCACCTCCACCACGGGCTCGTCCTGGGGCACGTCTGCGAACATCCGGTTCACCGGGAAGCCCCCGTCGTCGGTGCGGATCTGCTCGTCACCCGGCAGGCCGACCATGCGCTGCGCGGCGACCCGGGTGCGGGTGACGGCGTCGGTGTTCGAGCCGGACTTCACACCAAAGGGCTTCTCGGTCTCGGCTGGGCTGGCGAACGGGTCGAAGCCCGCGACCGTCCAGTCGTCGAGCATCGCCTTGAAGGTCTCGCGGATCTGGGGTGTCGGGAAGTTCTCGGTGTGGTCGAGCTCGGCCTTGCGGTACGCGTCGTTGTAGCGACCGGCGAAGAGGTCGACGTCGCCGTAGTGGTTCACGGTGCCGACCACGTGGTCGAAGCTGACCGTCCCGTAGAAGAAGTCCCACGCGACGTCGCGCTGCAGCGCCCGCAGGAAGGCGTCGATGCTCATCACGTGGCGGCCCGTGGGCCAGCTGATGTGGGCGAAGAACTCGTCGCGGGTGAAGGTGAAGCCGCCGAGCGTGAACGTGCGGTACCCGTGCTCGTTGCGCTCGCCCGGCTGGAGACCGGTCTCGGTAGAGGTCATCGTCGTTGCTCCTCGTGCTCGCTCGTCAGACGTCAGGACAGGCAGATCTCGGCCCAGCGCTCGACGGTGTCGTCGCCGACGATCGTCTGCTGGAGCAGCACCGCCGGCTGGGCGGCGCTGAAGCGGTAGGCGGCGTTGGCCGGCAGGAGCGCCATGTGCCCTCGCCGGAGGGTGACCCGACCCATGCGCGGGCCCTGGGGCTCGCCGGGCAGCCGGATGCTGCCCTCCTTGTCGGCGGGCGCCACGGGCTGGTCGAGCTTCACGAGCTCCACCACCACCTCGCCGTCGACACAGAGCACGGACTCGTCGTGCGAGCACGTGCGCCACACGTCGGTCCCCTCGGCCCGGATGGTCTCGAGGACGTATTGCATGTTCTTGGCCACGGCGACCTTCTCGTAGGGCCTGGCCGTCGACGCGACCTCGAACATGTTCGAGAACGCGTAGTGCTTCGGATCTTCGTCGATGACCTCGATGGTCCCCTTGCGGTAGTCCGCCAGGGACCCGAAGACCGTGGTGTACGTGGTCACGCTCGCCTCCCCCTTCGTCGATGGAGCGCCCCCGCGCGCCCCATCCGTTCCGACCGTCGCTCGCCGTCCGAATCCCCATGCTGTTCGTATTGCGAACAACTGTGCTATATGCGAACATCATGGGCACAGGAGGTGCCACATGTCAAGGTGGGAGACCATCGGTGCGACAAAGGAGCGGGACACGGACTTCGTGCAGTCGTTGGAGCGCGGCCTAGCCGTGTTGCGCTCCTTCGACGCCGAGCACCCGACGCTGACCCTGTCCGACGTCGCCCGCCTCACCGGCCTCACCCGAGCGACGGCCCGCCGGCTGCTGCTCACGTTCGAGCAGCTGGGGTACATGTCATACGACGGCAAGCTGTTCCAGCTCACGCCGAAAGTGCTCGATCTGGGCTACGCCTACCTGTCGTCGGTGCAGATCGGCGAGATCGCCCAACCCGCCATGGAAGCCTTGTCGGAGAAGGTGCACGAGAGTGTTTCCGCCTCGGTGCTCGACGGCCACGAGATCGTCTACGTCGCCCGTGTCCCCACGAAGCGCATCATGACCATCGCGCTGGCCCTTGGCTCCCGCCTGCCGGCGGCGTCGACGTCGATGGGCCGCGTGCTGCTGGCCGACCTCACCGATGACGACGTCCGTGCCCTGCTGGCCACTGCGCCGCCCCGCCCTCTCACCGAGCGCACCATCACCGATGCCGTGACGCTGCTCGAGGCGCTGGTCGAAGTGCGCCGCCAGGGGTGGGCCCTCGTCGACCAAGAGCTCGAGGACGGCGTTCGCTCCGTTGCCGCCCCACTGCGCGACCGGCGGGGACGAGCGGTGGCCGCCATCAACGTGTCCACGCACGCCGGTCGGGTCAGCCTGAAGGAGCTTCGCAGCGACGTCCTCCCGCACCTCCTGGACACCGCCTCGGAGATCAGCGATCGCCTGCGGCGCCGCGGATGACGGCGCCAGTCGCCGCGCCGGCCGACCGGGTCCTCGGGATGCTGGTGCGGCTGTTCGACGGCCTGCGGGCGTCGGGGGTGGCCGTGTCGATGGCGGAGGTGCTCGACGCCGGCCAAGCCCTCTGCCACCTCGACCTGGCCGACCGACCGCTCGTGCGGTCGGCGCTGCAAGCGGTGCTCGTGAAGCGGCCGGAGGACGTGGTGGCCTTCCGTGCGCTGTTCGACCAGTGCTTTCCGCTCACCGGTGCATCGGCGGCGGCCGAGGCGGTCGCCCACGCGAGCGTCGACCAGTCCGACGGTGCGGTTCGCCTCCCTGGGAGTGAGCCTGGGCTCGCCACGGTGGCCCCCGGCGCCGAACCGCCCCCTCCGACGACCGCCACCTCCACCGACCTGTTGGAGGCGCTGCTCGTGGCCCTGCGTGACGGCAACGAGGATGCCCTGCGCGACTTGGCCGCTCAGGTGGTGGCCGACGCGACCGGGCCCAACACCACCCGCAGCGGCGAGCGGGCGCTGCTCTACCGCGCCCTGAAAGCCATGGACCTGTCGAACCTACTCGTGGCGGCCATGCGCCAAGTCCGCGAGGAGCATCCGGACGCCGACGCGCTCACACTGCGCCACGAGCGCGATGAGCTGGCCGCCCGTATCGAGCTGCTGCGGCGTCTCCTCGCGGAGGAGGTGCAGCGGGCCTTCCGCCCAAACGACCCGACCCGCCCGGGAGTCGGCCTCGTCGCGCCTCGGCGGCTCGAGGACCTCGACGTGCTGCAGGCCTCCACGACCGAGCTCCGCCAGCTGCGCCAGGCCGTACAGCCGCTGGCCCGCAAGCTGGCCAGCAGGGTGGCCGAGCGGCGCCGGCGCCACCGCCGGGGACGCCTCGACGTGCGCCGCACTGCCCGCCGCTCGCTCGACACCGGCGGGGTGCCGCTCGATCCGGCCTTCCGGCGCAAGCGGCCGTCGAAGCCGCAGGTGGTGGTGCTGTGCGACATCTCGGGCTCGGTGGCCGAGTTCGCCCACTTTGCGCTGACGCTGCTCCACGCGCTGCAGGCCGAGCTCCGCGGGCTGCGGAGCTTCGTGTTCGTCGACGGGGTCGCCGAGGTCACTTCCACCATGGAGAGCGCGACGGCCGTGCTCGACCCCCGCTTGCTCGTCACCCTCCCCGGCGTCATCGCCACCGACGGCCACAGCGACTACGACGGCGCCTTCCGCCGCTTCCTCCACCACCACGCGAGCGCGCTGTCGCCCTCGACCACCGTCATCGTCACCGGCGACGCCCGCACGAACCATCGTGGCGCCGGCCTCGAGCCGCTGCGAGACCTCCGGCGCCGGGTGAAGCGGGTCTACTGGTTCAACCCCGAACCAGCCGACACCTGGGGCGAGGACGACTCCGCCGTTGACCTCTACCGGGACGTCTGCGACGGCGTGTTCGAGGTCCGCAGCCTGACGCAGCTCGCCGACGCCATCGCCGAGATCATCTGAGCACCGCAGCGAGCGGTCGGGCATGGCATCGTTGGAGCTCCCCTCGAGATCGGAGCAACCACCATGAGCGACTTCCTCGACAAGGCCAAGGACCTGGCGGCCGACCACGCCGACCAGATCAAAGACGGTGTCGACAAGGCGACCGATGCCATCGACGACAAGACCGGCGGGAAGCTGGGCGCGGTCGAAGACAAGATCGACGACGCCGCCGCCAGCGCGATCGACAAGCTCACCGACTGACGCCGCCCCCGCCTCGACGCGAAGGAGCCCCGGCCGGTGCGGCCGGGGCTCCTTTCGTTCGTTGCGGACACCTTCGGTGGAGGTAAGGGGAATTGAACCCCTGACCTCTTCCATGCCATGGAAGCGCTCTACCAACTGAGCTATACCCCCGGAGGGAGCACCGACCCTAGCAACCGGGCGGCGGCTCCTCGCAAGCCACTCCGGCCCGATGTGTCACGATCGGCCGGTGCACGAGGGCGTTGCGGGAGGGCCGACACGATGAGGCTCGAGGAGCTGGAGCTGCGGCGGATCTCGCTGCCCCTCGTCACCCCGTTCCGCACGTCGTTCGGCACCCAGGTGGAGCGTGACGCGCTGGTCGTCGCTGCCCGGACCGATGCCGGGGTCGGCTGGGGCGAGTGCACGGCGCTCACCTGGCCGGGCTACTCCTCGGAGTGGATCGACGGTGCCCAGGAGGTGATCCGCCGGTTCCTGGTACCGCTGCTCGGCGGCGACGACCTGACGGCCGACAGGTTCCACCGCCGGGTGGCCGGCGTCGTCGGTCACCCGATGGCCAAGGCGGCGCTCGAGCTGGCCCTGCTCGACGCCGAGCTACGGGCCGGGGGCACCAGCCTGCGCGACCGCCTGGGCGGCAGCCGCGACCGCGTGGAGGTGGGCGTGTCGGTAGGGATCACCGACACCCTCGCCGAGCTCGTCGACCTCGTCGCCGGTTACGTCGACGACGGCTACACCCGCGTGAAGCTGAAGATCGAGCCGGGCTGGGACCTCGAGCCGGTGCGGGCCGTTCGGGAGCGGTGGCCCGAGCTGCGCCTGCAGGTCGACGCCAACACGGCCTACGGGCCGGGCGACCTCGACCACCTGGCCGGCCTCGACGCGTTCGACCTCCTGCTGATCGAGCAGCCCTTCCCCGAGGACGACCTGCTCACGCACCGGGCGCTGGCGCGGCACATCGCGACGCCGGTGTGCCTCGACGAGTCGATCACCAGCCTCGCCGTCACCGCCACGGCCATCGAGCTCGGGGCCTGCTCGGTCGTCAACATCAAGCCGGGCCGCATCGGCGGCTACCTACCGTCGGCCGCCATCCACGACCTGTGCCGGGCCGCTGGTGTGGCGGTGTGGTGCGGAGGGATGCTCGAGACCGGCATCGGCCGTGCCGCCAACCTCGCGCTGGCCTCGCTGCCCGGGTTCACGCTGCCGGGCGACATCTCGGGCACCGCCCGCTACTACCACCACGACGTCACGGCGCCGTTCGTCGTCGAGGGCGGGACCCTGCCGGTGCCGACGGGCCCGGGGATCGGCGTCGATGTCGACGCGGAGGCGCTGGCGGCCGCCACCACCTCGGTGGAGGTGCTGCGCCCGTAGCGGTCAGGCCGGCGTGGTGCGCCACTCCCGGGTCGGCACGTCGCGGTAGAGGCGCTCGAGGTCGTAGAACCGGCGCATCTCGTCGAGGAACACGTGGACCACGAAGTCGCCGTAGTCCATGAGGACCCAGGTGAGGTCACGGAGCCCCTCCACCCGCAGCGGTGACGGCCCGCCGGCCTCCTTCAGCTGCTTTTCGATCTCGTCGGCAAGCGTGCGCACGAGGCGGGTGTTCGGCGCACTCGTGATCACGAAGGCGTCGGTGATGGCGAGCACGGCGCCCACCTCCAGTACGACGGGCTCCTCGCCCTTCTTGTCGTCGGCGACGCGAGCGGCGAGCAGCGCCCACCCCAGGTCGTCGTCGTCGTGGCTCACGCCGTGGCCTTGCTGGCGGTCATCCGTCCTCCTCGATGGTGGTGGCGCTGGCGTCCACGGTGGTGGACGTGGTCGTCGTCGTGGCCTTGGCCGCCTCCTCGGCGACGAAGTCGGCGAAGCTGCGACCGAGGATCATCGTGGCGTCGATCCCGTCGACCTCCACCGGGCTCGGCCGGGTGGTGACGCCTCCGAGGTAGCGGCCGTACTGCGCCGCCCGCTCGGCCTCTGCGATGTCCTGCATCTCGAGAACCGTCTCGGCCGGGACGGTGCCGAGCTCGTCGGAGGCGATCACCACGTTGGCGCCCAGGTACACGAGCCGGGCGACGGCGGCGTAGGTGAGCGCCGCGTCGCCCGAGGGGTTCACGAGCCGCAGGCGGATGTTGCCGTTCGACGGCGAGACCGAGCCGGGCAGCACCTGGGCCATGAGCAGCCGCACCGCCGGGGGGTCGACGAACAGCAGGTCGATGCCGTCGGGGTTGCTCTGGAGGTCGACCACCGGGGTGACGGGGAGCTCGTGCACCCGGGCCGGGCCGCCCAGCACCGACGCCAGGAAGGCCGGCACGTCCCCCGGGGCCGCCGCCACCTGCGGCGCGGTGGCTCCGGCCGGCGCGGCCGTCGGTGCGCCGGCCGCCAGCGCCCGCCACACCGCGGCGGTCTGGTCGAGGCGGGCGATCTCGCTCTCGCCGGGGATGCGGGCCAGCAGCAGGTCGGCTGCCTCGGCCGCGCTCAGCTCGTGGGGTCCGGCGGCCAGCAGCACCACGGGCTCGCCGTCAGGCCCGGGGACCAGCACGTCGTCACGCAGCTCGACGGCCAGCGGCGCGTAGGGCGCGAGGAGAGCCTCGAGGTCGCTACGACCGGCCTCGGCACTGGTCGCGAAGGTCACGCCGAGGTAGCCCTCGGCGGTCGTGGTCAGCAGCGGCAGCCCGCCGCGCGCGTAGGCCTCGGCGAGGCGGGTGCCGTCGCCCTCGACCCCCTGGACCGGGGCCCGGGTGCCGGCCGGCAGCAGCACCAGGTGCCCACCGCGCCCCTCGGGCGCCAGCGCGACCACCGTCGCCCCGACCATCTCGCCTGCGTCGTCGACGACCGCCAGGAGCGCGCCAGGGGTGTCGGGCAGGGTGACCTCGACCGTCCCGCCCGGGGTGACCACGACCGACGAGGTGCCCTCGGTGCTGTCGGCGATGGTGTCGGCCGCCCGCACGACCAGCCACGGCAGCGTGAGCGCGACAGCCACACCGACCGCCAGCGCAACCACGGTACGGATCCACCGGGTGCGGCGCCGGTGGCGGGGCAGCTCGGCGTCGTCGGGCACCAGCGGGCGGGGCGTGGACTCCGACGGCGGGGTGGCCACGGCGGTCATACGGGCACGTGGGCACCGTAGAGGTGGCGGGCGTGGATGCCGGCCATCACGGTCGGGGGCAGCAGGTAGTCGAGCGGCCGCCCGTCGGCCACCCGGGCCCGCAGGTCGGTGCTCGAGACCTCGAGGTGCGGCACCTCCACCCGGACCCAGCCGACGCCCTCAGGCAGCGGCGCCCGCACCCCGGGCCGGTCGACGACGACCAGCGTGGACCGCTCGGCCACCTCCTCCCAGCGCTCCCAGGTGGGGAGGTTGGCGGCGGCGTCCTCGCCGAGGATCGTGAACAGCTGCACACCGGGCTCGGCGGCCGCCAGCTCGAGCAGCGTGTCGGCCGTGTAGCTCGGTCCTCCACGGCGCAGCTCCACGTCGCAGGCCTCGAGGCCATCGACGCCATCGACCGCGGCCTCCACGAGCGCAAGGCGGTCGGCCGCCGGGCTCACGAGGCGAGCGCCCTCCTTCTGCCAGGGCACGTTGGCGACGACGAGGAGCACGGTGTCGAGCTGGAGGGAGTGGCGCACGTTGACCGCCGTGACGAGGTGGCCCACGTGCGGGGGATCGAACGTGCCGCCGAACACGCCGAGACGTCGGGGCACGACCGGGATCGTAATCCCTGGTCCACCGCCATTCCCGCCACCCCCCACCCGGCTCGGCTCAGGGCATGAGGGCGGCGTCGAGGCGGTGGACGAGCGAGTCGAGGCTCGTGCTGAGGTGCACCGGCCAGGGGCCGTCGTGGGCCAGCTCGGCGGCGGCGCGGGCCCGGGCCTCGGCCAGCGGCTCGGGCGGGCCGACGGGTCCGTCGCCCGACCACACCGTGGCCAGGAGGGGGCGGGCACCGGGAGGGCCGGGCTCGCCCGCAAGGGCCAGCACGTCGTGGTCTGCCCGCCGCCACACCTGCTTGCGTCCGGGCAGCGTCTCCTTGCCGGCCGAGCGCTTCATGCGGGGCAGGCCGCCGGCCTCGACGAGCTTGTAGACGATCCCGAGGTACGGCCGATCGGCGCTGGTGCCGAGCCTCGTGCCGACCCCGAACGAGTCGGCCGGCGCCCCCCGGTCGAGGATGTCGGCGATGCGGTGCTCGTCGAGGTCGCCCGACAGCAGGATCTCGACGCTCGGGAAGCCTTCGGCGTCGAGGATCTCGCGGGCCTGCACCGTGAGGGCGGCCAGGTCGCCGGAGTCGATGCGGATCCCGCGGGCCAGCACCCCGGTGTCGCGCATGGCCGCGCAGGCCCGCCGCACACCGTCGGCGGTGTCGTAGGTGTCGACGAGGAGCACGGCCCGGGCGCCGTAGCGCCCGAGGAAGGCCCGGAAGGCCGCCTCCTCGCTGCCGTGGGCCATCACGTAGGAGTGGGCCATCGTGCCGGCGACCGGGATGGCGAACCGCCGCCCGGCCTCCACGAACGACGTGGCGCTGGCACCGCCGACGAAGGCGGCCCGGGCGGCGTGGACGGCGGCGTCGAGTCCGTGGTCACGGCGGGCCGAGAAGTCGACGAAGCGGCGGCCCCGGCAGGCGCGGGCCACCACGGCCGCCTTCGACGCCACCATCGTCTCGAACCCGACGGCGTTGATGAGCAGCGTCTCCAGCAGCTGCGCCTCGAGCAGGGGCCCCGTGACCGACAGCAGCGGCTCGCCGGCGTAGACCCGCTCCCCCTCGGCGACGGCGCGGATCTCGCCCCGGAAGCGCAGCGCGGCCAACCGATCCAAGAACGCGTTGTCGAACAGCTCGAGCGTCGCCAGGTAGGCGAGGGCCTCGGCGCCGTAGGTGAACGCGGCCACCCGTTCGAGCGCGGTGCGAATGCCGCAGGCGACGAGATACGGCCGGGCCGCCGGCAGCGACCGGACGAACAGGTCGAACGTGACGGTCTCGTCGGCGCGGCCCTCGTCGACGAAGGCGGCGCCCATCGTGAGCTCGTAGAGGTCGGTGCACAGCCCGAGACCGCCCCCGACCTCGCTCACCGGACGTCGACGCCGGCCGCCGCCAGCTCGGCCAGCGCCCGCTCCCCGTCACCCGGGGCCAGGTCGACGGCCGCGACCGCCCGCCGCAGCACGACGCAGCGGAACCCGAGGCGGACGGCGTCGAGCGCGCTCTGGCGCACGCAGTAGTCGGTGGCGAGCCCGACCATCACCACGTGGCGCACCTCGAACAGGTCGAGGATGCCCTGCAGCGGCGTCTTCACGTGGACCTCGCGACCGTGGTCGAGCATGGTGAACGCCGAGTAGCCGTCCTCCCCGCCGGTGCCCTTCTGCACGATCATCCCGTCGACGACGAGGTTCGGGTGGAACGCGGCCCCCCAGGTGTCGCGCACGCAGTGCACCGGCCACGGGCCGCCCTGGGCCTCGAAGTGGGGGGTCTCGGGCGGGTGCCAGTCCTGGGTGTACACCACGAGCGAACCGGCTGCCTTGGCCCGGGCGATCTCGGCGTTGGCCGCCTCGACCACGGCCTCACCGCCGGGCACGAACAGGGAACCGCCGGGGTCGGCGAAGTCGTTCTGGCAATCGACCACGACGAGCGCCGTGGCCATCCCGTACTCGACGTCATCCGCCATAGCGCCCGGCAGCGTACTTCTCTGAGCGGCCGGCGGCCTGCTGTGCCGGCCGTCACACCTCCCCCAGGAATGCCGGACCACCCCCCACCGGTTGGAGCCATCGACATGAACGACGCCATCGGCCTCTACCTCAACGAGATCGGCAAGGTTGCCCTCCTCAACGCCGAGGAGGAGCGCCAGCTCTCGCGCGCCATCGAGGCCGGACGCCTTGCGGCCGAGCGGATCGAGCAGGGCGAGCACACGCCCGAGCTGCGCCAGGCCGTCACCGACGCCGCCAAGGCCAAGGACCGCTTCATCCGGGCCAACCTGCGCCTGGTCGTCAGCATCGCCCGCCGATACCCGCTCCCCCAGGGCATGGACCTGCTGGACCTGATCCAGGAGGGCAACCTGGGCCTCGAGCACGCCGTCGACAAGTTCGACTGGCGGCGGGGCTTCAAGTTCTCCACCTACGCCACGTTCTGGATCCGCCAGGCCATCGGCCGGGCGCTCGACCAGAAGGCCAGCCTGGTGCGCCTCCCCGGCGACCGGGCCGCCAGCCTCCGGGCGGCGCTGCGCCAGAGCTCGGGCGAGGGCGAGGAGCTCGACGCCGAGAGCGCCCGGCTCCACCGCCTCACCACGCCGGTGTCGCTCGACAAGACCGTGGGCGATGAGGGCGATACCGCGCTCGTCGACCTGCTGCCGTCGGAAGGCGTGTCCCCCGAGGACGCCCTGCTCGGCCAGGTGCAGACCGAGCTGCTCGACTCCCTCCTCGGGTCGCTCGACACCCGCGCCCGCTACGCCGTGGAGGCCCGCTTCGGCCTCCTCGACGGCCAGCGCCGCAGCTTCCGCGAGGTCGGCGAAGACCTCGGCGTCACCGCCGAAGCCGCCCGCCGCCTCGTGAACCGCGCCGTCGCCAGCATCCGCGACGACGCCGCCAAGATCCTGGCTGCCTGACCCCCCCTCCAGGCAGCCGGGCTGCGCTCCCGCTCCACCTCCCCCCTCGGAGCGGTGTGGGCGCCCAACCACCGCCGTTGCGGCTCGACCCCCCGGAGCCGCAGCGGCGTGTGGCGTTTTCGCCGAAGTGCTTTGCGATCGGCCGGCTCCGGCGGCAGGCTTCTGGGCGATGGCCTCCACCTGGACTCCCTCGTCGTGGCGCGAGCGCCCCGCCGCGCAGCAGCCCGACTGGCCCGACGAGGCCGCGCTCGACCGGGCCCTGAAGCAGGTCGCGTCGTTCCCGCCCCTGGTGTTCGCCGGCGAGGCCCGCAGCCTCACCGCCTCACTCGGGCAGGTGGCCGCCGGCAACGCCTTCTTGCTGCAGGCCGGCGACTGCGCCGAGAGCTTCGAGACGTTCTCGGCGGTGAACATCCGCGAGAAGCTGCGGGTGATCCTGCAGATGGCCGTCGTGATCACCTACAGCCTCGGCGTGCCGGTGGTGAAGGTTGGCCGCATCGCCGGCCAGTTCGCCAAGCCCCGCTCGAGCCCCACCGAGCAGGTGGGTGAGCTCGAGCTGCCGAGCTTCCGGGGCCACATCGTGAACGACTACGCACCCTCGGCCGCGGCCCGGGTGCCCGACCCCGAGCGCCTCGTGCAGGCCTACCACCAGTCGGCGTCCACCCTGAACCTGCTGCGGGCCTTCACCAAGGGCGGCTTCGCCGACCTCTCACGGGTGCACGCCTGGACCCAGGAGTTCGTCGCCACCAGCCGCGAGGGCCAGCGCTACGAGCAGGTCGCCAGCGACATCGAGCGGGCGCTCAACTTCATGCGGGCCTGTGGCATCGACCTCGAGACCACGTCGCAGCTGCACGAGGTCGACGTGTACACGAGCCACGAGGCGCTCATCCTGGGCTGGGAGGAGGCCCTGACCCGCCAGGACTCCCTCACCGGCGCCTGGTACGACTGCTCGGCCCACATGGTGTGGCTGGGCGAGCGCACCCGCCAGCTCGACGGCGCCCACGTGGAGTTCCTGCGGGGCGTCGGCAACCCGGTGGGCGTGAAGATCGGCCCGACCGTCACCGCCGACGAGGTGCTCGAGCTGTGCGAGCGGCTCAACCCAGCCCGCGTGTCGGGGCGGCTCACGCTGATCTCCCGCATGGGCCACGACCGCGTGGAGGACCGGCTTCGGCCGCTGCTGGCCGCCGTGCGCTCGGCCGGCCACCCGGTGGTATGGGCCTGCGACCCAATGCACGGCAACACGTTCACGGCTCCGAACGGCCGCAAGACCCGCCGCTTCGAAGACCTCGTGAGCGAGATCGCCGGCTTCGTGCGGGCCCACCGGGCCGAGGGCACGTGGCCGGGCGGCGTCCACATCGAGCTCACCGGCGACGACGTGACCGAGTGCCTCGGCGGCGCCGAGGCCGTGCTCGACGAGCACCTCGACCACCGCTACGAGACGGTGTGCGACCCCCGCCTCAACGGCCGCCAGTCGATCGACCTCGCCTTCCGCGTGGCCGAGCTGATGCGGGGCTGACGCCCGGACGCGAACGAGGGGGCGGCCGGCGTGGCGTTGGCGATGATCGACACCTGGGGCGCCGTGCACGCGGCCGCCGCCGTCGTGCGCACGGGGGCCGTCGCCACCCACGGCGACGAGGCCCACCGGTTCCGCCTCGCCTCGCTCACCAAGCTCCTCGTGGCCTACGCCACGCTGGTCGGCGTCGAGGAGGGCACCGTCGAGCTCGACGCGCCGGCGGGGCCGACCGGCAGCACGGTCCGCCACCTGCTCGCCCACGCCTCGGGGCTCGGGTTCGACGGTACGGAGCCACCGTCGCCGGTGGGCGCCCGGCGCATCTACTCCAACACGGGCATCGAGGTGCTGGCCGCCCACCTCGAGCGCTGCTGGGACATGCCGCTGGCCGACTACCTGACCGAGGCCGTGCTGGCCCCGCTCGCGATGAGCGCCACCGCCCTCGAGGGCTCCCCCGCCCACGGCGCCGTCGCACCGCTCGGCGACGTCGCCCGCTTCGCCGCCGAGCTGCTGGCGCCCCAGCTGGTGTCGGCGGCCACGCTGGCCGAGGCGACCACGGAGCAGTGGCCCGACCTCGTCGGCGTGCTGCCCGGCTTCGGCCGGCTCGACCCGTGCCCGTGGGGCCTCGGGTTCGAGGTGCGGGGCACGAAGTCGCCCCACTGGACGGGCGGATCGAACAGCGAGGCCACCTTCGGGCACTTCGGCGGCAGCGGCACGTTCCTGTGGGTCGACCCGGCCGCCGGGGTGGCCCTCGCCGCCCTCACCGACCGTGCCTTCGGTGCCTGGGCGGTCGAGGCGTGGCCCGCCCTGAGCGACGCCGTCCTTGCTGCGCCGGCCTGAGCGCCGGTCAGTCGACCGACAGGCCCTGGGCCTCGGCCTCGGCCGCCAGGTCGAGCCAGCGCTCCTCCGCCGCCGCCACGTCGGCATGGGCGGCATCGAGGTCGTGGGAGAGCGCGGCCAGCCGGGCGTGGTCGGCCTCGCCGCCGAGCGCCGTGGCCAGCTCGTCGGCCCGGGCGGTGGCGGCCGCCAGCGCCCGCTCGGCCTCGCCGAGCAGGCGGCGCAGCGTGCTCGGGCTGCGCC